>Ga0172371_10000269_pt1 | contig 77888 bp, 53 predicted proteins | sample Lak12m_FD_114543 | JGI IMG/M metagenome (GOLD analysis project Ga0172371, IMG submission 114543) | Freshwater microbial communities from Kabuno Bay, South-Kivu, Congo - kab_022012_12m | ecosystem: Environmental > Aquatic > Freshwater > Lake | place: Democratic Republic of the Congo: South-Kivu...
GATGGTCGATGGTCGATGGTCGATGGTCGATGGTCGATGGTCGATGGTCGATGGTCGATGGTCGATGGTCGATGGTCGATGGTCGAGAGTCAGGGGCCTGCCCCGAGCGAACGTCGCGAGTCGAGGGGTCGTCGGTCACTAGGGTCTCCTGATGCCGTACTTGGCGATACGGTAAGTTAGGATATGCCGGGGAACGCGAAGGAAGGCCGCTGTGCGGGACACGTTCCAGCCATGCTTGCCGAGCGCCATGGCGATCACGTCGCGTTCGAGGTCGAACAAGGAGACGCCCTCCTCGGGAAGCACGATGGTCGAAGGTCGATGGTCGACGGTCGATGGTTGATGGTCGATGGTCGATGGTCGATGGTCGACGGTCGATGGTTGATGGTCGATGGTCGATGGTTGATGGTCGATGGTCGAATTCCGACCGGGAGGAAGGTTGGGCTCAGCGGTGCCTGCCGGTGCCTCGGGGGGAAGCAGGGTTGGGTCGAGGGTGCCGGGCGGGGAGAGGACCACCAGGCGCTCCAGAGCGTTTGCCAGCTCCCGCACGTTGCCAGGCCAGCGCCGGCGGGCAAGCTCGGCAAGCAGATCCGGCTCTGGCTCCACGTCCGAAGCAAGTGGAGCCTGGGCCAATAGATGACGCACCAGGGCGCCGACGTCGCCAGGTCGGTCGCGAAGCGGCGGGATAGCTATTTCGACGACGTTTACCCTGTAGTAGAGATCGCTCCGGAATCTGCCCGATGCGACCTCGGCCTTGAGGTCCCGGTTCGTGGCGGCCACGATGCGGACATCTACGTTCTCCGGGTGGTCGCGGCCCAGTACGTCCACGGTACCTTCCTGCAGGACGCGAAGAAGCTTGGCTTGTGCAGGAAGGGGCAGCTCGCTGATTTCGTCCAGGAAGAGGGTCCCCTGGTGCGCCTGGCGGAAGCGGCCGGGACGAGCTTTGTCCGCACCGGTGAACGCACCCTTCTCGTGGCCGAACAGCTCGGCCTCGACCAGGTTTTCGGGCATGGCCGCGCAGTTGAGAGCGACAAACGGTCCTTCGGACCGTGTGCTCCTTGCGTGGATGCGCCGGGCCAACAGCTCTTTGCCCGTGCCGCTCTCGCCGGACAGCAGGACCGTGGAGTCCGAGTGCGCCAGACGGTCCGCCATGGAGACGACCTTGGCCATCGCTTCGGATGCAAACACGATCGGCCGCTCAATGCCGCGGGCCTGGCTGCGCAGCGTGCGGTTCTCCTCTTCGATCCGCTTCCGGTCGAGGGTGCGTTGAGCCACCAGGAGCAGGTGGTCACGGGAGAACGGCTTGGAGATGAAGTCGGCGGCACCGGCCTTCATCGCGTCTACGGCGAGGCTTACGTCCGGAAACGCGGTGATCATGATGACAGGAGTCCCGGGCGAGCGTTTCTTGATGCTGTCCAGCACCTGCATCCCGTCCATCTTCGGCATGCGTACGTCGGACAGCACCAGCGCATGTCGGTCCGGGTTGAACCGGCCCACGCCCTCGGCACCATCTGCGGCCAGGTCTACTTCGTAACCGGCCTTTCTGAGCGTGTAGGCCGCGGTCTCGCGACCGGTTGCGTCATCGTCGATGAACAGCACGGCAGTCATTTGATCATCCTGATGAAATCGCCTTCGCTGATAATTCGCACCTTTGCTCCTTGACCGATGAGCTTCTCGGCCTTGAGCATCTTGGATCCCTTGGCGCCCTGGCCGAAGAGGGGCGAGCCCTCGTCGCCGACGACCAGGAAGTCCAGGTCGCGGGTCACGTCCTGCATGGCTTTGCCGCCAAGGGCTTCGACCTTGGCCGCAGCATCCTTCCTCTGGAGCGTGCGCATCTTTCCGGTGAACACGAACGTCCTGCCCGCCAGGTCGCCGGTTGCGCCTTTGGGCGCGGAAGCGTCTGGGCTTCGGATTTCGACGTACTCGAGGAGTTTCCGGATTGCGTCTCGGTTGCGCCTCAGCCCGTGGTAGACGCAAAACGCGATTCGCGATGTGCGCTCGGCCGCCGCCTTCTTGGCATGCTGGGAGGTGTCCCCCGAACCCTGGGCGCCTTCCTCGGAGCCTGCCTCGGCTCGGGCGATCTTGCCCGTCGCACTTTTCAGTATCTTTCCGACGTCCTCCTCGGACAGTGCGAGGACCTCGTCGATCGTGCTGCACCGTTCCTGGAGCTTTGCCGAAACGCTCTTGGCCAGCTCTTCGATTCCCAGCGATTCGAGGAACACGGCAAGGGGCAGGACGCGCGCTGTGTGCACGTTGTCGATGAGCTTTGAGGCGAGCAGGTCGCCCATTCTCTCCAGCGGGTTGAGCTGTTCTTCGGTGAGGTTGAAGAAGCCTTCACGGTGCCGGAGCAGGTTGGACGCGTAAAGGTTCTCCAGCACTTTGCGTCCGAACCCTTCGACGCCGATGGTGCCGACGAAATGCTCCAGTGTGCCGACGACGGCCGCGGGACAGGTCGAAGGTGCGCTGCAAGTCAGCACACCATCGCTCAGGTCCTCGGCTTTGGAACGCCACGCGGCGATGCGGGCTGTACCGGCGGCATCGGGCGCCAGCTTGGGCTCGAGGACAGGAAGGACCAGAAGTCGCAGAGACTCTTCCTTCGAGATCTGTTGCACGAGCGGGAGCAGAGACCGGCAGGTGGGGACGGTGGGGTCGAACACCAGCAGGGCGGTCGCGCGGAATCCCGGGTTCGGGATGGACGGAAGCGAATCGAGGAATTCCCTGAGGGACTTGACGTGCTGGGGCGGGGTGGGGCTCTTGCCGCGGGAAACCCAGGTCAGGTGCTCAATGTATCTGGGGTCGCCGCCTCGACGGGCGACTGCGTTGTCCCTGTCCAGGGGAGAAAGCAGGGCGTTGTCGTCCGGCTTGGGGCGCCTTGAGCGGGCAACCGCACGGATCATGTCGACGTCACTGTCGTGTGGCAGGCGGACGCCGCCGATGAAGAGCTGTGGTGCGATGCCCAGGGTTGGGGCGCTGCAGGACGGGCAGCGGGAAGGGACCTCGACGGGTGTGGTGCCGCCGCCGAGGGAAGCTTCGACGTTGGGGATTACGCCGCCCCTGCGGGTGATTTGGACCTGGTCGCCGAGGCGCAGTCCGAGGCCGGAGAGGATCTTGAGGTTGTGCAGGCTGCTTCGAGAGATACGGGCGCCGGAGAGGACAACGGGTTCGACGGTCGCGACCGGGGTTATCGTGCCGGTGCGGGACACGCTCCATTCGACGGAGACGAGCCGAGTGAAGCCCGTGTCGCCCTGGAACTTGTAGGCGATGGCAAAGCGGGGGTGGTGTGCGGTGCCGCCGAGCTGCTCGTGCAGGCGCACGTCGTCGAGCTTGGCGACGACGCCGTCCGCATCGAATTCCCACGACGCCCTGCGCTCGACCAGCTTGAGGAAGTGGGCGGGGACGGAGTCAGCGCGATCCATGATCGTCTCGACCGGAACGAAACCGAGCGAGGAGAGCAGCGCCATCTTCTCGTGCTCGGTAGCGACGTCCGCCCCTCGCAGGTTGTGCTCGGTCTGGACGTCGGCCCCTCGCAGGTCATAAGCAAGAAACGTGAGGTCCAGGAGCTGCTCCCGCGCTCCTTCCTTCTGTTTGAGGGTGCCTGCGGTGAGGTTGCGGGTGTTGGAGAACTGGCCCTTGTACTTGGCGTCGAACACGGAGCGTTTCATGTAGACTTCGCCCCGCACTTCGATGCCGGGCCGATCCACGTGCCAGGGGATTCCGGAGATCAGGCGTGCGTTTACCGTGAAGTCCTCGCCGACGACTCCGTCCCCGCGGGTCGCAGCCTGTGCAAGGTTCCCGTCCGCTCCATAGCGCAACGAAGCTGCGACGCCGTCCACCTTCGGCGACACCGTCACCTGGAGCGCTGCCGCCCCTCCAGCGGGGTGGACCGTGCGCTCGACGAAGTCGAGCCAGTCCCGATACTCCTGGTCGGAATAGCACTTGTCCAGCGAGAGCATCGGCGACGCGTGCACCACCTTCTCGCCAAGCGCTCCGGCGTCGAGCCCCTCGGAGCCGACTCTGTGAAGCACGGGCGAGTCGGGCTTGAGCTCCCTGAGCCGGCGGGTCAGGAGGTCGTATTCCTCGTCCGGGATCACCGGAGCGTTCAGCTTGTGGTACTGGTAGTCGTGGAGCTCGATCTCGCGTTCGAGCTCCTCGATGGTCATATCGGATATGGGGCGAGTACGCATCCGTGCCGGCCAGGGCCCCCCCGCCCTGCCCTCCCACACACTAGTCCTTCCTTTGGCTCAGGGCGGTGTCCAGCGTACGGCCGAGGATGCGGGCCAGCGATTCGAGGATGTTCGAGTCGTTGCCGGTCCACTCACCGCCTTTCTTGTTGATAAGCTCGATGGCGCCGAACGACCGGTCCTCGAAAAGGATCGGCACGCACAGGATGTTCTTGGTCGTGAAGCCGAACTCCTGGTCGAGCTTGCCGTAGAAGTTGGGGTTCTTGTCCGTGTTGTTGACCGTGAGCCTTACCGCGTTGAGCGCTGAGAAGCCGACGATTCCCCTGCCCAGCGGGACGCGGGCGCCGGTGATCTTCTTAGCGACAGGTCCGGTCGCTGCCACGATCACGAGGTCCTTGAGCGCGGAGTTCATGTCCGAGTAGAACACCGACGCGGCTTCAGCGTTCACGTGCTTGCTGGCGAGCTTCAGCACGAGGGTGGCGGCCTCGTTCTCGTTCTTCTCGTGGATGTTGTCGGTCTCGAGGAAGATATCGGAGATGACCTGGTCGACGGTCTGCTCTGCTGCCTGAGATGCGTCCGAGTACCAGTCGTCGAGGTCGTCGTACCTGACCTCCTTGCGGGCCTTGGCCGACGTTTTCTTGACCTCGACCTTGCCGAGCACGCCGGTGGCCTCGCTTGCGGCCTTTTCCGCTGCCTTCTCGAGGTTGATGCGTGCGGTCTGGAGCTCGACTTCGAGGCGCTGGCGCTGCTCTTCCATCTTGCGCATCGCCTCGGCCTGCTTGGCTGCCTTGATGGCCTCTTCCTTCGGAAGCTCCTCGGGGGCTCTGGGGAAGGTGCCGGTGATCTCGTCTTCTACGGCCTTGAGCCTGGCTTCAGCCTCAGCCTTGGCCTTCGCCGCGGCTTCCGCTTCCTTCCTGGAGGACTCCGCCCTGGCCTCGGCTTCCTTGGCCATCTTGTCGTCTTCCTCGGCAGCGACCTGCTTGATGATGAAGACGCGCTTGCTTCCGGGGTCTGCGACCCTAAGCGATCCGTCTGCTGCGGTTTCGCACACGATGTTGGAGAGGCTGTCGCCCTGGTCGCCTATCTGCTTGAGGCTGGCCTTCAAGGCCACCAGCCAGTTTGACGCCTCCACCTTGATGGTGAGGTCGGGCATTTCGCTGCCCTTGCGGCCAGGAACAAACACGCTGTACTTCGCCATGATCCACCTCAACTAGCCTGCGTCGATTTCGAAAGTTTCCACCTGCCTCGAACCCGAAGCCGAGACGTAGTTTACAAGAGCCTATGATCAAGTCAACGCAAATTCCGACTTCCAGGTTTTTGTCTCAGGGCAGGGCAGGCGCGCGCGATGGTCTCGAAGCGCCGATCGCAGTGGAGCAACGCCGCGCCGTCCAACATGAGCTGTCGACCAGGATCATGTCCGCTTCCTCATGGTCGAAGCCACGCCTGGGTCGTCGCACATGCTCAGGGCGCAAAGGCGCAAGAAGGCGCGGGGACCCGTTTGGGGTTGACGCGCGGGGGCCTTACGGATACTGTTCCCCCGGTTCGGCATGAGGGGGGAGGGATGCGGCCAGCCGGTAGCTGTGTTCTCGTGTTGTCGCTTGCAGCGTTTGCCTGTGCGGAGCTGCACGAGGACCCCAAGTGGGAAGGTCAGGACGTGCGCCTCACCTTCCTGCACACGTCGGACATCCATTCCAGGCTGCTCCCGTACAGGATGCAGGTGTCGTACACGGACGCGACGTTCGGTCTCAACCAGGACAACGAACCGTTCGGCGGAGTGGCAAGAATCGCTCACATCATCAATCGGGAGAGAGAGAAGTCGGCCAGGTCCCTGTACATCGATACCGGCGACGTGTTCCAGGGCGCCCCGATATTCAACGCGTTCAAAGGCGAAGCTGAGTTCAGGGCCATGAGCTATCTTCGGCCCGACGCGTTCGCAATCGGCAACCACGAGTTCGATACGGGCCTGGACAACCTGATCGTGCAGGCCAAGAGCTGGATCACTTTCCCCGTAATTGCGGCCAACTATTTCTTCATGCCGGACAATGCGCTGGGCGAGATGACCTTCCCGTTCACGATCGTGAACGTGGACGGAGTCAAGGTCGGGATCATCGGCGTAGGCGATTTTTCATCCCTCTCGTCCCTGACGGACATAGGCAACAGTCTGAAGATGATGCCGCTGGCCCCGGAGGAGATAGTCCAGGACTGGGTGAACGTGCTGCGGCCGCAAGTGGACCTCGTGGTGCTTGCATCGCACGCGGGGTTACGGCACGACCAGGAGATCATAGAGGGGATCTGCGGCGTGGACATAGTGTTCGGCGGGCACCTGCACATCGTGCTCAAGCCGCCCAAGACCGTGAAGAGCAAGTGCGGCGAGGACGTTCTGCTGGTGCACTCCGGGGCATTCGCGAAGTTCGTGGGACGCCTCGACGTAGTGGCCCACAAGGACTCCAAGGGGAGGCTGGTGGTCGCCAGCCACGAGTACCAGCTCTTCCCGGTCGACTCGACGGTGCCGGAAGAGCCTTCGATGGCGCAGCTCATGGAGGAATACCGGCTGAAGCTGAACCAGCTCATCGACCTCACATCTGTCTACGGCTACTGCCCGAAGCTGCTGACGAAGTACGGCTTCGAGGGTGCGGACTCGTCGCTTGGGAACCTTGTGTCGGAAGCGATCAGGAAGTACGCGCGGGTGGACATCGCGTTCACCAACACTCTGGGCATTCGTGCAAACATGTTCCCGGGACCGATTACCCTGGACGACCTGTTCAACATCTTCCCGTTCGAGAACACGATCACCCTGATGTACATGTCGGGCACGGACCTGCGGTCGCTGTTCGACTACAACGCGGGCAGGTCGTCGGGCCGCGGCTGCGTCAGCCAGATCCAGGTAGCCGGGATCGAGTTCCTGATGAACTGCTCGTCCGCCCCGCCGGAGTATTTCTTCGAATGCTGGAATGAAGAGCTGATGGGGTGCACCGGGGGCTGCGCAAAGCAACTGGAGGAGCATCCGGAGAAAGCCGGCGAGAACTCGGCGTGCCTGAGGAGCTGCATCGACAAGGACTACCGGGAGTGCCTGGCACAGAAGGTCGGTGAAACCGGGAACCCGCCGCTCATCGAGGACAGCCTGTGCGTGGACCGGTGCATCGACGTTGAAGCCGAGCCCGGCAAGTTCTGGGACGAGTTCAAGTGGTGCCTGCGGGACTGCTTCCCCAGGGCTGAGAACATCGCGATCACAGATTGCCCGGACCCGATGAAGGTCGAGGACCCGTCGGAGTGCTCCCACTATCCGCTCGTCGACAGCCAGGTTTACGAGGTGGCAACCAACGACTACATCGCGCAGGGCGGCTCGGGCTTTACGATCCTTAAAAGCAATAACACGCAGACCGACACGAAGCTCCCGCTCAGGGACGCGGTTCAGGAAGTGATCGTCACCAGCGGCGACTGCCTGGGCTTCTGCCTGGACCGCGACGGCGACGTGGACCTGGCGGGGTGCTCTGTCTACCAGGGATGCCTCGAAGGCGTGAACAAGTTCTACTCGGGATTCTGTGAGAAGGTGGACAAGACTGGCGGCGCTGAGTTCTTCGCCAAGGCCCCGGATTGTGCGGTGGACACGGGAGCGTGTTTCAAGGACCCGGACTGCTATTGCCCGGAGATCGACCCCCTTTGCGCCGGCGGCAAGTGCAAGGCGTGCAAGGCATCGGCCCAGTGCATGGTGGAAGATCCCGACTCCTTCTGCGTGGATGGTGCGTGCATGAAGCGGACGCACGTGTGCATGGAGGGGCGGTGCATGCGCAGGTGCGAGACCGGGGCCGACTGCCCGTACGAGGTCTCCGCGGGCGAAACGATCTGTGCCAAGGGGGTGTGCCAGGTGCCGCCTTCCACGTCGTGCATGTCGGATGCGGAGTGCATCAGGCCGTTCTCGGCGTGTTTCGCGGACGCGGCCCCCTGCCAGTTCGACTCGGACTGCGGGCCTGGAACGTATTGCCGGGCCGGTGCGTGCATCCCTCAGCGCCCTGCGTGCAAGACGGACGGGGAGTGCGACGGCGCACCGTGCCTGTTCGGCCGGTGCGGCGGGGTGCGGGTAGCGTGCGGGAAGGACTCCGACTGTCCGGACGGAGCGGCGTGCCGCGGGGATGCATGCAATTGGCCGTGCGGGAACTGCTCCGCGGAAGAGGACTGTCCGCCGGGGCTTGCGTGCGTGAAGAACGTCTGCCTGCACCTGCACGCGTCGTGCGTGGACAACAGGTGTCGGACGTGGTGCACGGCGCAGGCGGACTGCAAGTCGGGCGAGCTCTGCCTGGACGGCATGTGCGTACCTGCTGCGTGCACGGTGGATCTGACGGGTGAAGAGCGTTGCCTGGTGAACGCGAGTTGGAAGGCGCAGCAGACTTGCCTGAACGCGCCGTGCGTGGATTCGAAGGTGGATGGCCGCATCGGCCGCATCCTTCCCGAGAACATGGGCGAGCTCGAGTTCGGATACATCCCCAACGACCCCGAGGACTTGGATGAGTTCTAGGAACCAGTGGTCGGTGCTGTTGGCAATGGCAGCAGTGACGGCATGCACGGAACGGGGCAAGGACCCGCCGTGGACGATGATCCACTCATTCGACGTGGCTCTTACCAAGGACCGGGGGCAGGAGACCGGGGAGGAGAGCGCGCCCCTGCCGTACATTTCGGGCACGAGCTGCGCCACGAACCAGTGCCCTGGCGACGAGGAGTGCATCGGGTATTGCTCGCCGTCGGGCGAGGCATGCTCCGCGGATGCGGACTGCCCGACGGGCACCTACTGTGCGAAAGTGTGCGCCAAGCCGGCGTACCTGGACATCCTGGCGGTGGGGAGGGACGGCAAGCCCACGAGCGAGGAAGCAGAGACCTGGGTGCACGTGCGGATGGTGCCCGGCTTCGTACCGCCGCCGTTCGAGTACGTGAAGTTGAGCCAGGGGAAAGCCTCCGACGTGAAGGTTTACATCGCGCAGGCGGTGGGCGAGAGCTACGTCTGGGTCGAGGACGTTGGCATGGGTCCGTCCCAGGAAGCGTACGGCGAGTGCAACGACGGCAAGGACGGGGACGGAGACGGCTTCATCGACATGGCGGATCCCGACTGCACTGAGCCTCTGGACCCGGAGGAGGACGAGGCCACCTACGCCACGGGGCTTTCGCCCGCGTTCTTCTACGAGTTCCCGACCATCTGGCACATCCAGTACACGGACCAGGTCTCGACCTCGCCCCTGGACGGTCACGACGTATACGTGGACAAGGGGCACATGATCGTCACGAACATAGTGGCGAACGGCTTCTACATCACCGACCTGGACGGCCAGAAGGCGGTGCGTGACGACGGGTCGCCCGGCTACTACAACTCCTTCTTTCTTTATACTTTCAGCAAACCCGAGGAGGTCCTGTACGAGGATGTGCTGTGCACTTTCTCCGGCGGCGTAGTCGAGTACCAGGGCAACACGCAGATGACCTATCCGACCTACGACGTTTACCGCGGGAAGGACTGGGATGCGTGGGGCAAGGAGTCGCCTTGCGAGCTTCGCACCGACCTGCCGGAGGGGCTGGAGTTGGAGCTTCCGCCGGTTATCGACGTCACCGACATGTTGCAGAAGGAGGACCCGAAGAGCTCGGATTACACGAACCAGCTCATGGCGACCGCACAAGCGCTGGAGCCGTATGAGTCGTCGCTGGTGTCGATCAGCGACGTGGAGCTGTCGGTCAGGTTCCTCGCGTGCGACTCGGACGAGGACGACTCCTACCCGTCGGGAAGCGACGATGACTTGTGCCGCGACACGTGCCAGGCAGACCCGTATTGCACGCAACTGGAGAGCTATTTCCAGTACTCTCAGGTGGGAGCCTACGTAGCGGATCGCAAGAAGATCTTCATTGCGACGGATACGATGAAGGGGCAGCAGCCGCTGGAGGTCGCGTTCATCGGAGCGAACGACGAGTCCGGGAACTGTCCCGACATCGAGGACCCGGAAACCGGCGAGGTGCTGGTGGAGAACCCGCACAAGGTCACGATCGGCGATACTCTGTACGTCGAGTACACCTGCCCGCAAAGAAGCCTCGACAAGATAACCGGGAACCTGCGCCACATCTACATGTGCGACCCGAAGCCGGGCAAGAAAGAGAGCTGCGGATTGCAGCTCACGATGATAATTCCGAGGATGTATGACGACTTCGTGTTCTCGAAATGACGGACTTCAGACGGGGAGAAATCCAATGCTCAACCCCAGACTCGTGCCCGCGTCGTTGTCGTTGCTGGCGGTTCTCGTAGCGGCGTCGCCCGTGTTTGCGCAGGGCTTCGACGAGACGACCATTGCGTTCACGTTTGCCGACGACAACGTGCTTCGTGACCCGGGAGAGACGCGCATCAACAGCCCGGACGCCTACTTCGGCGGCAAGGCCGGCACGTACCTGGACCGGTTCGAGGACTCGGCGTATCGCCGGACGCAGAGCCGCCTGGTCCTTTCGAAGAAGGTGGATCTGGGTGCGCTGTCGCCCGAGGGTGCGCTGCGCATGCGGTTCGGGCCGGACGGCCTGGGAACGTACAAATTCACCGACGATTCTTCTTACCTGAAGCTCAACTTCGACAATGCCTCGGGGCTGGCAGCGGCCCTCACTCTCTATCCCGTAGACTCCGACAAGTTCCGCCTGGGGTACTTCTACGACATCACGTGGGGCGGCTCGAACACCTTCCCCAAGAACTTCAGGAAGGACCTGGTGCCCGGAGTGAAGCTGGCCGTGGACACCAAGGTCCTTTCTGCGTTCGCCGGGATGAAGACCGCGCTCATCCGGTCGCCCGCGGAGGACGTGCTGGACAACCCTGGCGGCAACACCAACAAGTTCGTGGAGCGCGCGTACTACGCGTTCCTGGGCGGAGCCGGCGTGGAGGTCATCAAGGGTCTGAAGGTCGGAGTTTCCGGAGGAGTTTTCAACAAGGGGACCAACACCCGCGGCGCGGTGCTGGGCAAGCGGATCTGGTCCGGCGGCGGCGGTGCCTACGTCGCGTATCATCGCGGGGGCGAGGTCGGCAAGCGTCTCGACCTGCGGCTGTATGAGGCAGCGCCCGAGCAGTACCCGCTGGACGACCCGAGACGGTACGAGAGCTCGTTCGGGTTCGATGTTGCGCTTGAGTTCAACAGGCTGGTGCAGACTCTGGAAGACCCGGACACGTACGGGGCCACGACGAACGAATGGGCCAACGCCGCTGCCCTTGGCGTGGGCATCAGGTTCGAGAAGCTCAGGCTCCATTGGGACACGGTCTACCGGGATCTCCCCTACATCGTGTTCAACGTCCCCGGGTTCGTCCCTTACCAGGCTCTGGCGAACACCGCGGACCTGTCCCACTCGGGGGCGCTCGACGTCCTGCCGGATTTCCTTGGCGGCGAGCTGTTCAGCGTGCTTTCCGCGGACTACTTCATCGAGAAGCTCGGCCTGACTCCGGCCGTGTCGTTCGGCCTCTACGTCCCGGCCACTTTCGCCACCACCGACTCCGGCTTCACGATCGAGGGACCCTATGGCTCCAAGCACACGGTCGGACTTCAGAAGGTCGTGGTCCGCGGCACCTCCGCTGGCGATTGGGACATCCTCCCCGTCGGCGAGGACGAGCTTCCGGTGTTCATCTCCAAGTTGGATTTGAAGTACACGCTGGGCGGCAAGTTCTCCGCCATCGGCGAGGTGACGTACGCCCGCGACCCGAACTTCGCCCAGGTGCTCCAGGACGAGCACGGCCGCAGCAAGCGCCGCTTCGACCGGCCCGACATCCTGGGCATGGGCCTGGTCACGGAGATGACGTTCTGAAAGCCTGCGGCAGAGTTGCGAACGGGCCATCGAAGCTGTACTGTGCAGACTTGGGTACCTGGAGATCTGGCAGCAATGCCAACCGATTTCCGGGCGGAACGCGAGAGAGCCATGTGGACTGCTGAGCGTCTTCTGGAGAAGATCCGTCTGGGAGAAGACAGCCTGCTGGAGCTGAAGGAGTTCCGCTTCTCAGGGGGGCGGGTCACGGCACCGGGCAGGAATGGATTGGCCGACGAAATCGCGGCGTTCGCAAACGGCAACGGTGGGGTATGTGTGCTTGGCGTCAAGGACCACCCTCGGGAGATCGCCGGAATCCCGGCAGAGGCCATGGACTTGGCGGAGAAGCTTGTCGTCGAAGCCTGTACCGACTGCGTCGTACCGATGATCACGCCCGTGATCCAGCGGCTGGGTCTCCCTTCCGAACCGTGGGGAGAGAATGCCTTGCTCGTGGTGGAAGTTGAGCGAAGTCCCTTCGTTCATCAGAGCCCTGGGGGGTACCTCCGGCGAGTCGGATCCTCAAAGAAGCGTCTTACCCCCGACCTTCTGGCCAGACTGCTCCAGGAGAGAGCGTTGGCCCGCACACTCCCCTTCGACGAGATGGCGGTCTCGGGCGCAGCGCTTGCCGACCTCGACGAGCGACTGTGCAAGGCGTTCCGCACGGAGGCCAGCGACGATGCCCTCGAGGTCTTCCTGCGCAAACTGGGGATGGCAGTGCCCGACAGCGGCGGGCTGTTGCGCCCCAGCGTTGCCGGTGTCCTGATGGGGTCTGCGGACCCTTGCCGCTGGCTGCCCAACGCGTTCGTGCAGGCGGTGGCCTACCGAGGCACAACGACCGTGCCGGAGAGCCCCTCGTCGTTCTATCAGCTCGATGCCAAAGATATTTCGGGACCGCTCCCGGAGCAGATCCTGGAGACTTGCAGGTTCGTCCACCGGAATATGAAGGTAGCAGCGGTCAAGGACATGGGGAGGATCGATTTCCCGCAGTACGACATGACTTCGATCTTCGAGGCGGTGGTCAACGCCGTGGCCCATCGAGACTACTCCCTTCGGGGTTCGAAGATCCGACTGAGGATGTTCTCCGACAGGGTGGAGTTGTACGTCCCCGGGGGGCTGATCAACGGCATCGACCTGGAAGCGTTGCCCCACCGTCAAGCGGTGAGGAACGCGGTGCTGACGAGTCTGTTGGCCCGCTCGCCCGTTCCCGTCTTCGACTGGCTCCAGACCTCCCGGAAGACCATGATGGACCGACGTGGCGAGGGGGTCCCGTTGATTGTGAGGAGCAGCGAGGCACTGTCCGGTCGTCGTCCCGAATACCGTCTGCTTGGGGATTCCGAGCTTATGCTGACCATCTGGGCCGCCAATACGGCGCTGGTGGAGTGAGCGGAGGTCGTCCATGCGCAACGGCCGTTGTCGAACGATCGTGTCATCCTGGCTGGCCAGCATTCTGGTCGCGGCGGTTCTTGGAGTCGCGTGCGGTTCGGGCGGAACGAGCTGCAAGAGTGTGTGTGAAGGCAGTTGCGGTGCGGTGAGCGGGTGCGATTGCGGGGTGTGCGACACGGAGCGAAGCGATGCGGCCGGAGACGTCGATGCCGGGGACGGGGACGCGACGGCGGACCGCGGCGGGGACGAAGCAGCGGGGGACTGCGCTGGAGAGCACTGCGGGTGCACGCCGGACTGCGAAGGGAAGGAGTGCGGGGACGACGGCTGCGGCGGAAGTTGTGGGGATTGCCCGGCCGCTGCACCGGTGTGTGACGAGGGGATCTGCGAGATCGAGTGCGTCCCGAGCTGCGACGGGAGGGAGTGCGGCAGTAACGGGTGCGACGGAAGCTGCGGCCAGTGCAAGGGCAACGAGGTGTGCCTCGACGACGGCACCTGCCTCTGCCAGGCCAAGTGCGGCGAGAGCAAGTGCGGCGACGACGGCTGCGGCGGAAGCTGCGGCAACTGCCCGGGCATGCAGGACCAGTGCATCGACGGCAACTGTGTCTGCACACCCGCTTGCGAGGGTAAGCAGTGCGGAAACAACGGCTGCGGCGAGCAGTGCGGCACGTGCCCCGTGAACCACGTGTGCACCCAGGAAGGTACTTGCCTGTGCGTGCCGGAGTGCGCCTTGAGCAACTGCGGCAACGATGGTTGCGGAGGATCCTGCGGAAGTTGCGGTTGCGGCGAGATGTGCTTCTCCGGGACCTGCGACTTCACCGCTTGCGATGGAAAAGACTGCGGAAACGACGGCTGCGGAAGCTCCTGCGGAAGCTGCGCTGCCGGCGCCGCGTGCGTCGCGGGTCTCTGCCCGCCTCCGGGAAAGCAGTGCGAGGACTTCAACGAAGTCCCGTTCGACGGCTGCAACGGCGGCACGATCGCGGAATTCCAGGCGAACACCTTCTTCGACGGCGATCAGAAGAGACCCTCGGTGGCAGCGCTGGACGGAGAGACCTTCGTGGTCGTATGGCAGAGCATGGAGCAGGACGGCCAGGCCGAAGGCGTGTACGCCATTGTGTGCAAGCCGTCGGGAGAAGGGTGCACAGACGAGATCCAGGTGAACAGCGAGTCCTGGGGCGCGCAGCGGAACCCCGTCGTCGCCCCCGTCCCCGGCGGGTTCGCCGTCGCCTGGACATCTTCGTCCCAGGACGGATTCCTCGAAGGTGTCTTCGCACGCGTCTTCGACCTCGACGGCACGTCCGTCACGGACGAGATCCAAGTCAACGTCTACACCCAGCTCAACCAGACCGATCCAGCAATAGCGTTCGTCCCCGGCGCAGGCTCCGGCAACGGATCCGGCGCAGGTTCGGGCGCCGGGGCTGGCGCCGACTCTGGCAGCGGAGCGGAAGCAGGGACCGGCGGAGGAGTGGCCGTGCTTTGGGTAAGCGACGGCCAGGACACCTCCGGCACCGGGGTCTATGGCAGGCTCCTCGACCCGACCGGGGCCCCGATTACCGGCGAGATTCCGGTCAACGCGGAGATACTGGCGAACCAGGGGATGCCGTCGATTGCAGGTCTCCAGAGCGGTCCCGCACCGACAGATGGCGGGTTCGTGGCCGCGTGGGCCAGCATCCAGCAGGATACTTCCGACTGGGGCTTGTTCGCACGCAGGTTCCTTCCTGACGGAAGCAAGGACTGGCAGGAGCTCCAGGTCAACACCTACGTCAAGGGAAACCAGACCGACCCTTCGGTCGCGGGCACCGGAGCGTCTACCTACGTGATCACGTGGTCCAGCTTCCAGCAGGACGGCACGGACCTGGGGGTCTATGCTCAGCGGTTCAAGACGCCCGGCACCAAGCAGGGCCCCGAGATACTGGTCAACTCCACCAAGGCGCACGCCGAGGCCCGTCCCGCTGCGGCAGGCGAGCCGGGCGGCCGCTTCGTGATCGCGTGGGAAGCCCTTCCCGCACCCGGCGAAACCGCGGACCTCGGCCAGGACGGCTCCGGCGCCGGCATCTTCCTGCAGCGCTTCAAGAGCGACGGGGCCAAGTCCGGAGGCGAAGCATCGGCAAACACCTTCACCGTGGGCGACCAGTCGACCGTGTCCGCTGCCATGTTCCCCGGCGGAGCGTTCGTGCTCGCGTGGCAGTCCTGCCCGGCGCCGGGGGCACCCGAGCAGGCCCAGGACGGTTCGGCCTGCGGCGTCTACGTGCAGCGGTTCAGCAAGGACGGCGCCAAGCTGTATCTGTAGCCGTGCCGGCTAGCCCTCCCCTCCCACCCGGTTTCCCCGCGAGGGGGGAACCGAGTGCCAGGCGCCACGTCCACATCCTATTGATTTAACACGTGTTTTCAGGGAATAGTTTGACCTTTCCCGGGCCGGGGGTGTATACAGGCGCTACCTGTCGTCGTCGGAGGCGCGAATGGGGCTCGTGGCCAGCAGTTTCGAAGGGACTTGGTATCCGGGGACCCGGAAGCAGATCGAGCAGAAGCTGGTTGAGTTCGGCAGCAAGGTGAAGCGGCCGTCGAAGCTCAAGAAGCCTCCTATTGCGGGGGTGGTTCCGCATGCCGGCTGGGTCTACTCGGGGCAGGTCGCGTACGAGGTCTGGGAGAACGTGGCAAGGCGCAAGCCCGACCTGGTCGTAATGTTCGGCGGGCACATGCAGCCGTTCCAGCGCTCGCTGGTCTATGCGGGTGACGGGTTCGAGACGCCGCTGGGCCCGGTGATGGTGCACAAGGAGCTCCTCGACGGCCTGCTGGGCGGATTCAGGTTCAGGTCTGCGGATGCAAAGACGTGGGAGCCGGACAACACCGTCGAGGTCCAGCTTCCCATGGTCAAGCACCTCATGCCCGATGCGCGGATCCTGGTGCTCCACCTCCCCCCGCGCGACACAATCCTCGATATCGTCGACATGCTGATGGAGTTCATCCGGAGGATGGGGTGCAAGCCTGTGTTCGTCGGGTCGACGGACCTCACCCACTACGGGCCGCGGTATGGCCTGACCAGTGCGGGAATGGGCGACAAGGGACACCGATGGGCCAAGTCGGAGAACGACGCGGCCTTCATCAGCAAGCTCGTCAACCTCGACCCCCAGGGCTGCCTCGAAGAAGGCCTCAGCAACCTCAACGCATGCTGCCCGGGCGCCGCTTCCGCGGCAGTCACGGCGGCCCGGCTCATGGGCTCCGAGTGCGGTGAGCTGCTGTCCCACACGACCAGCCACGAGGTCATGCCGATGTCCGATCCGGTGGACTTCGTCGGGTACTGCTCCGTAGTGTTCTAAGGGCCGCAGACCCCCTCCCCCGGCAAAGCCGGGGACTCCCCCGCGAGCGGGGGAGACGACAATAGGAAAATCTGACCACTTTTCGCGAATCCTTCGATAACTGGGGTGAAGTCCCAACACGGAGGAGGAAGCGATGAGACTGAGACGAATGAACGACAGGGCCGTAGAGATGCTGGTGCGCAAAGTGTTCGGTCCCGGGATCCCGTTCGACCGCACGGGGAGGTTCTGCTATGTGCACATGGACAACCCGTCGGAGAAGCTTCGGCAGGAGCGGCGCGAGACGTTCAAGCCGGAGCACTTCTTCGATCCCAAGTGTCCGCACTGCCGGCCGTTCCTCAAGGACGGTGCGTTCATGGTGTTCGACCAGGGAGAGGTGATGGGCGTGCGCATGCTGGGCGAGGGCATAATGGAGAGCGTCTGCCTTCTCCCCCAGAAGAACGCGCAGGCGTCTTACGTGGTTTAACCCAAGCCAAGGAAATTGTTGAACAGCCTCTCTATTCGGTTTAGAGTCGTTGGGCTGCAACCGGGTGCACGCACCGCGGGAAAGGTAGTGGCCATGACGAGAAAAGAGGAGCTGTTCGACAAGCTCAAGAAGGCGCCGGCCGACAGGGGGGCGCTGGAAAACGCTGTAGCGTACTTTGCTCACCGCGGCGAATTCCTGGACCTGTACCAGGGTCTGGAGGAGATCGTCGCGTCGATCGAAGGCCGCGACGACGCTGCCGAGCTCCGTTCCCGGATGGTGGACGTGGTGCGCAAGCACCTGGACTCTGCGGCAGATCCTGCGCTGGCAGCGAACCTGAAGCTGAGGCTGGCTCGGCTGCTGCTCTCGGACCGGAACACTGATCCGAAAGAGGGACTGGTGCTTCTGACGGATGCGTTCGAGCTCATCCCGTCGCCGGAAGTCGGGCAGCAGATCCTGGACATGCTGCGGCAGATGAAGCTGTCGATGTTCGTGGTGCAGATGCTGCGGTCCAAGGCAGCGGCGGAGACCGACCCGGAGAAGCGCATGGACACGCTGCTCCAGCTCGGGCATGCAGCACTTTCCGCGGGCCGGGTGCACGAGGCGCGCAAGGTCTTCGAGGACCTGTCCGCTGCGCCGGAGCCCTGGTCGGAGAAGGGGAAGCAGAACACTGCGGTGGTCGCGGCCGCGGAAGAGGAGCTGGAGAAAAGCATTGCCCAGGCCCAGGGAGCGCTTACGGGTGCGAACGACCTGGAGAAGCCGATCCACAAGCTGAAGCTTGCACGGCTTTATGTCAGTGCGGGCCGATTCGACGACGGGACGCGGCTGCTGGAGGACCTTGCTGCGGTCCCCAAGGCCGACGAAGCCCTCATGGAGCTCATCTCGGTCTACCGCGAGACCGATTCGTACGACCGGCTGCTGGCGCTGGTGGAAGAGCGCGCGGAGAAGGACGTTCCCGACGAGGTGCGCAAGGAGCTGCTGAAGGAACGGGTGCGGCTGTACCTGGACAAGCTGGCGGATCCGAAGCGCGGCCGGGTAGCGCTGGACGACCTCTATGCCAGGTTCCCCGGCGTGCCGGACGTCGTGGACTTCTGTGCACAGACGCTGTCGGACCTCGGCGACACTGCGGCCCTCGCAGACTTGCTGGCCAAGGCCCGGAGCGATACGAAAAACCGCGACCAGGAGCGCCGTTTCCTGGAATGGGAAGCAGGGCTGAGGTGGAAGGCGTTGGGGGCGCTGGACGAGGCCGAGAAGCTGTACCGTCGGATCAAGTCCATCGACCCGCGCAACGAGCCCGCACTCGTTTTCTACGAGGAGTATGCGCTCCAGAAGGGCGACCTCCGCAAGCTGTACAGCGTGCTCTCGACCCGCGCCTCCCTGGTCCCCGACGCGCAGAAGGTGGACATCCTCAAGCGCATGGCAGCCCTCTCCGTTGAAAGCCTGGAAGCGCCCGACCGGGCGATCGAGTCTCTCAAGAAGGTGCTGGTGCTTTCGCCCGACGACGTCCAGGCGTTTGCCGACCTGGCGCGGCTGCTGGAAGACCAGCGTCGGTGGCACGCTGCGGTCGATCTTTACTCCGCCCGCGCCGACCGCCTCCCTGCCGACGCCGTTACCGAGAAGCTGGACCTCCTGTCCCGCATGCTCGAAATCTACAGTTCCAAGGAGAAGCTGCCCGTTCCGGAGATGGTGGTGACCATCTACCGCAGGATGCTCATTGCCGCGCCCGACCACGCTCCTGCTCTGGATGCGCTGGCCGATTTCCACAGGGCAAACCGGAGATACCCGGAGCTGGTCGAGGTGCTGGAGAAGAAGGCGCAGGTCGAGGCCGATCCGGATTCGCAGCTTGCGCTGCATCGCGAGCTTGCGGAGATCCTGGTGACGCAGCTTCACCAGGAGAGCGCTGCGATCCCGCACCTGGAGAGCGTGGTCTCGCTCGTGCCGACGGACACGGCAGCGTTGGGGCTGCTTGCAAAAGCGTACAAGGCCGGGTCCGACCACGAACGGTTCTTCGACGCGGGCAGGCGGCTCCTCCCGTCGCTTCGCGGTGCCGAGCGCAACGAGATGCTGGAGGAGCTGGCCACGGTCGCCATGGAGCGGCTGCACCGCGACGAAGACGCGGTAGAGCTGCTGGAGAAGTTGTTTTCGCTGGACCCGCGGCATCCGTGGGCACAGAGGAAGCTGCGCCATATGTACACGAAGCTGGAGCGCTGGGACGACCTGGTGCGGCTTCTGGAGAAAGGCATAGAGACCTCGAGTACGGACGCGCAGCGTCGGGAGCACAAGGAAAAACTGGCGCAGGTGCTGCACGAGAAGCTGGGGCAGAACGATCGCGCCAGGCAGCTCTTGCAGGAGCTGGTAGCGGAGAGTCCGGGAAACCGGGCGGCCCGGCAGACGCTCCAGCGCATGTTGGTCGCATCGTCGGATTTCCGGGAGCTGCAGGCGATCCACGCCCGAGAGAACAACCTTCCGGGGCTGCTGCGCTTCCTGGACGAGACCCGTACAAAGGAGAACGACCCGGAGCGCATCCGGACGATCGGCATGGAGACGGTGCGCATCGCCGGCGAGGTGATGCGCGACCGCGGTCGAGCGGTGCAGGTGCTGGAAGGACTGCTGGACCAGCTTCCCGGCGACGCGGAGGTGGCGCGTTCCCTGTTGTCCTTCTACCCGGAAGGCAAGGAGGACATGGAGGTTGCCCGGGCCCTGGCCGTGATAGCGGACAACGAGCAGGGGGCCGAGGCGACAGACGCTGCGCTGCGGCTGGCGGACCTGCTGGAGAAGATCGGCGAGTTCGAGGCGAGCTACACGAGGACGCTCGGCCTTTTCCTGACCGCGGTCCGTGAAGGCGACGCCGGGCTTTTCCCGGCGCTGGGGGACAGGGCGGAGAAGGCGGAAAGCCTCGAAGCGCTCTCGTCGGTCGTCGAGGACCTCCTGAACGAAGAGCTTTCGGTGCCGACATTGCGGGAGGTCTCGATCCGGCTTTCGGGCATCTACACCGTGCGGCTCAAGGACACTGCCCGTGCCGTTGCGGTGCTCAAGAAGCAGCACGAGCGTGAGCCCGACTCAATCGAGGTGCTCCGCGAGCTGGAGAAGGTCTATACCGCTTCGTCGAGCTGGGAAGCGCTGGAAGTGGTGATCCGCAAGCTCGCCGACTTGATGTCGGACGCGGACGCCCGGCGTGAAGAGCTGCACAAGCTCGCCAGGCTCTACGAGGAGATCCTCACGGACATGGACAAAGCCGTGGAAGTCTACCGTGAGCTCCGGGGCCTCGATCCGGGGGACCAGGAAGCGGTGGACGGTCTGCAGCGCGGCCTGGAGGAGCTTGAGCGTTGGGCGGACCTCGCTTCGGTGCTGGAAGAGGACCTCTCGTCCGCCGCGCCCGGCGCCCGCCGGGACCTGTTGGAGCGCATCGCCATTCTGCACGACCAGAAACTCGGCAACGCGGCGAAGGCCGCGGCGGTGTGGCAGGAAGTGCTGTCGAGCTGGCCCGACGACGAGACGGCATGGGCCGCGGTCGAGAAGCTCTTCGAGCGCGGCGAGGCACTGGACGTGGTGATCCTGCTGCTCGAAGGCCGGTACGAAGCGGCGCAGGAATGGGCGAAGCTGGTGGAAGTGCTGGCGCGGCGCTCGGACGCGTCCGAAGACGACTCGGAGCGCTACGAGACGCTCAACAGGACCGCGGAGATCCTGCGCGAGCGCCTGGGGCAGAGTGCCGAATCGTTCGCATGCTTGCGCGCCATGGCCGTGATCAATCCTTCGGGGCCTGGGCTCATCCAGCGGCTGGGGGGCGTGGGAAGGGAAGCGGGGTTGGAAGGCGACCTTGCCGACGTGCTCAGGGGGATGCTGCGTATCGGCGAGTCGTCGTTTGCGGCCCGCACGGAGGTGGAGGGCCGCGACGAGTTCGATGCGGCCGTGATGCTCTCGGACCTGGCTCGCAAGCTTGGCAATGCGGGCATAGCGATCGATGCGTTGGTGCGCGCTCGGGAATCCATGCCGGGAGACCTCGCACTGGTGGGCCAGCTCGAAGAGCTGTACGAGCAGGAATCCCGCTACGAAGACCTGCTGGCGTTGCTGGTGGAGAAAAAAGACCTGATCTGGGAAGAGCCGGAGAAACGGTCGCTCCAGATGCGGATGGCGGACCTGCTCACGGACAAGCTGGGCCGGGAAGAGGAGTCGATTCCGTGGATCGAGGCGGTCCACGCGATGGACGAATCGGTAGCAAGCTTGGACCGGACCGAAGGGACGGTCGCGGACCGCTTGGAATCTCTTTACCGCAAGTACGAGCGCTGGGGCGACCTCGCCTCGTTGCTTCGCGACCGGATAGCGCGGCTGGACGGTGCGGAGCGCCGGCTTGCCGCGTACCACCTTGCGATCGTGCGCCGCGACCACCTGAAGGACATTTCGTCCGCGTACGAAGTTCTTGCGGACATCGTCGCACAGGAGAGCGACAACGAGACGTACGTGTCCGCTCTCTCCCACATCCTGAAGATGACGGACGCGGAAGGGTACGAGTCCGTGGCGTCGAAGGCGGTCGCGGTCCTGGAGCCGATAGTCACGCAACACCAGGACTGGGTGCGGCTTTCCGACGTGCTCGAAGCCAAGGCCACGCTTTCGGTGGACGCAAGGCAGGCAGCTCGTGCCTGGCATGCGTTGGCCCTTGTGCAGCGCGACAAGCTGGCAAAGGGAGACCGGGCGTTCCAGTCGCTCTGTAAAGCTGCAGAGCAGCTCCCGGGAAGCCCGGGCCTGCTCGACGACATGATGGCCCTCGGGTTCAAGGGGGCAAAGCTTGGCCGCGCGCTGGACGCTATCGAGAAGGGGCTGGGCGGCATCGAGGACGCTTCCGACGCCGGCCCCCTCAAGGTGCTGGCAGACGCACTCCGCGACAAGGCCAAGGACCTGCCCAGGGCCGCAAGGGCCTACCTGCGCCTCACTCAGATCGAGAGCGACACGATCGAGCATTACGAAGCGCTGGACGCCATCTACAAGGAATCGGGAGACGTTGACGGACGCATCCGCGTTCTATCCGACGTAGTCGACCGCGTCTCGGGCGCACAGCGGGCGGAGAAGCTGCTTACGCTGGCCGAGCTCCAGTGGGACGGGTCGATGCGGTCGGAGGCCGTCGAAACGCTCACCCGGGCGCTGGCCTCTCCGGAGCTGCTTTCCGAGGAACGCCGCGATTTCGCGTTTCAGCGTCTCTCCCAGGCGCTGGAAGCAAGCCAGGACTGGTTCGACCTCACCCAGGTGCTGGCTTCACAGATCCGCTTCACCACGGAGCCTGCCGCAAAGGTCCTCCTCCTGATGCGCACGGGCGCCATCGAAGAAGAGAAGCTGTCCAACCAGGACCGCGCAATCGCCGCATACCGCGCTATCCTGGAGATCGAGCCCCGCCACCCCGCTGCCTCTGAACGGTTGTTCCATCTCCTCGCCACCACGGGCCGCAACAAAGATCTGGAAGAGCTGCTGACGATCCAGGCGGACCTCGCAACCACGGACCACGACAAGATGTCTCTGCTGGTGCGGCTGGCAAAGGTCAGGCTGTTCGACCTCGCAGAGCCGGAGCCGGCAGTGGATGCCCTCTCCGTCCTGGTCGAGACCGACATCTTCGACGACGAGGTCGTGGCCCTGCTGGAGAAAGTCGTCGAAGACCATTCCGGGCACGCGTTCAAAGCAACGCAGCTCCTCGAACACGCCTACGATTCAAAGAAGAAATATGACCGGCTTGCGGAGATCTACAAGATCCAGATCGACCGCTATCCGGATGAAATCGACACCGTGCAGAGGTACCGTGACCTCGCCGCCGTGTACGAGAAGCACTTCTCGGACCTGGACGCAGCGTTCCTCTACATCAGCCAGGCGTTCAAGCTGGAACCCTCTTCCCAGGCGGTCCACGACCTGTTGGTGCAGTATGCCCGGGCAAGGGGAAGCTTCGACGAGCTGTTCGGCATCTACATCGACGTGCTCGCGGGGTTGGACGAGCGCGACGACCGCATCGCTCTGCGGCGCCGGATGGCGGAGCTCTACCACGATGAGCTGCAGGATCTCGATCACGCGGAGACCATCTACAAGGACACGCTCGACGACGACCCTGGCAACACGTTTGCGCTCGACCAGCTCCAGAGCCTGTACAAGGAGACTTCGAGCTGGCCCAAGTTGGTCGAGGTCCTCCGCACAAAGGTGCTCCAGGCCGCAAACGACCAGGCTCGCGTTGCTCTCCTGTACGAGATCGCGGGAGTCTACAGGGACGGAAGCCAGTCTCAGTCCGAGGCGCTGGACACGTACGAGGAGATCCTCTCGGTCGCCCCCCGGCAGTGGGACGCGTACAGAGGCATCGAGACCATCCATCGCGAGAGGGAGGACGTCCAGGGCGTCGTCACGTGCCTGCGCAGAGAGCTGGATCTCAGGCAGGAGAAGGCCGACCGGATCGAGGTCAGGCTGAGGCTCGCTGCAACGCTCTTCGCTGAGCTGTCCGACAACGACTCCGCAGTCGTTGAGCTCGCCCAGGTATTGGCGGACGAACCCGCGGAGCAGGGCGCAATCGACCTGCTGGAGGAGATCCTCGACAAGTGGGACGAGCCGTCCGACAAGTGCATCGACCTGCTGGTGGCCGCGTACACGACCGCGGCCAGGTGGGAACAGCTCGTTGCGCTCTACCAGAAGCTGGCCGGCCGGTCGAAGGACGCCGCGGGCCGCGGTGAATGGCTGCGGAAGATCTACGACGTGAGGACCGTCCGCCAGAACGACCACCGCGGCGCGTACGCTGCCTGCAAGATCATGCTCACGCTGGACCCTGCGGATGCCGCTCGCCGCGAGCTGCTTGTCCAGCATGCGCTCGCAGTAGGCGAGCTGGACGACCTGCGCAGCTTCCTGGAAGCGATGCTCTCCGACGAGCCTGTCAAGGGCTCGGACGCGGAGCCGGACTTCCACTTCCTTCTGGCCGCTCTCAGCGAGGAACACCTCCGCGACTCGGCTACCGCTGCGGTGCACTACGAGGCTGCCGCAGCGACGGAACGGCCCGACCTGGCGCCGAAGGCCAGGGAGCGCCTGCGCGCGCTCTACCCCGGACTGCACTCATGGGCCAAGTACGTCGAGCTGCTGGAAGTGTCAGCCGGCGAGACGACCGCAGCAGACGAGCGCAAGGCAATGCTGCTGGAAGCGGCGACTGTCGCCCGCGATACGCTGAAGAACAAAGAGCGCGCCCTGACCCTCCTGGCCGCGGCCGCCTCCGAGTTCGCGGATGACCGCGAAGTGCTGGACCAGTACGAGGCCATCCTCGTCCAGCTCAAGAAGACGGAGGAGCTGGAAACCGTGCTCCGTCAGCGGGTCGGCCTGGAGCGCGACTCGGATGAGCGGGCCAAGGTCAGGCTTCGCCTGGGCAATCTCCTGCTTGCGACGTCAGAACGCATCAGCGAGGGCGTGGACGAGCTTCTCTCGTCGCTGTCCGAGAGCGGGAAGCTGCCAGCGGTGTGGGCCATACTCGAGAGCCTCATGTCATCCGAGTCCACGGCGGACCAGGACCGCGTGAGGATCTCAGTCGCACTCTTGGACGCCTACCCGGCGGACGTCGAGCCTGCCAGGAAAGTGCTGGCGCTCGAAACCCACCTCGGCCTGGAAACCGACGAGCAGGAGCTGAACCGCCTCCACCTTGCGCTGGCCCGCCTTGCTGAGGCGATGGACGATCCGGAGAAGGCGTTCATCCATTACTCGCAGTCGCTGCGCCTGGTCCCCGGCGTGGACGAGGTCGAGCTGCGGATCGCCGCACTGGCCGAGAAGCGGGGCCTGCACGCGGACCGCAGGGATCTGCTGGTCGAGCTTGCCGCTGGCGCAGACGCCGAGGACATCAAGATCCGCTACCTCTTGACCGCTGCCGCCATCGATATGGAGAAACTCTCGCTGCCGCAAAGCGCTGCGGCGTTGTGGGAGCAGGTGCTCGGGATAGACTCGGCCAATGTCTCCGCACTCAAGGAGCTGGAGGCGTACTATCGAACGACCGGCGATTTCGCCTTGCTCTCCGGTGTGCTCGAAAAGGAAATCGAGATCGAGACCAATGCCGGGCAGCGTCAGGCTTTGTCGATCGACCTGGCGAGGATCTGTACCAACGAGCTTCAGGACCTCGACAGGGCGAGGCGGTGGTGGGAGGAGGTTCAGCACGAGCCGGAAGCGAGGGCGGAGGCGGTGCGGAACCTGGAGTCGATTTACGGGAGCCAGGAAGACTGGGAGCGGCTGTGTGACCTCCTCCTTGTGCTTCGCGAAGAGGCGGAGAACGACGACGTGCGCATGGGCGTGCTCGCCCGCCTTGCTGCCGTGTACGAACAGAAGCTGGACAACGTCGAGGAGGCGTTCCAGAGGTATAAGGGTCTGCTGGCCCTAGACCCGATGTCGGGCGCGGGCCTGAACGGGGCCAAGCGGTGCGCCCTGCGGCTGGAAGACTGGAGCACACTCTCGGACGTAAGTGAGAAGCTCCTGGAGTCCGCGGCGGGCGCAGATGCCAGGGCGCTGCACGAGGAGCTTGTGCACACTTACATCGAACGGCTGGGCTCCAAGGAGCGCGGGCTTCACCACTTCCAGGCGCTGCTGGAAGAAGGGACGCTGTCGGAGCCCATGTGCGACCTCGGCCTGTCCCAGCTACAGGACCCCGAAATCGGCCTTCCCCTCGCAATCTCCATCGAGCCTGTGCTGGAAGCTGCGGCAGACTGGACCAGGCTGGTCGAGGTCTTCAGGGCGCAGTTCCAACTCCTGACCGATCAGAAGGAGCGCAGCGCCGCGGCGATCAAGGCAGCGGAGGTGTACTGCGAGAAGCTGGGGTCCCTGTCCGACGGGTTCGACGCACTCTGGTGGGTCCTCGAATCGTCGCCCGCGGACGACGCGGTCCTGGCCAAGCTGGAAGAGCTGGCCAAGAAGCGCAGCGCCTGGAGGGCCTACGTGGACCTGATCGAAAAGGCGTACGGAAACGCATCGACTTCGTCCGCCTTGTTCCGGCTGGCATCCCTCGCCGCGCTGGCCTACGCCAACCGGCTCCGCCTCGCACCCGCCGCACTGGAATGGTACCGCAAGGCGCTCTCCGAAGACCCGACCGATGCAACGACCATCTCGGCAGTGGAAGAGCTGCTCACAAATGAGAAAATGCTGGACGAGCTGGCACGCTTCTACGACGAGGCGTCGCAGAGCTTCGATGGCAAGGAGCGGGTCCCCCTGCTCCTCAAGCTCGGCTTCCTGAGGGAAAGCGAGCTTGCGGATTCTGCTGCCGCAATCCACGCATACCGCGACGTGCTCGCCGTGGACCAGGAGAACGCCGCAGCAACCGCAAGGCTCGATGCAATGCTGGATCACCCCATCCTGGGGCTGGCAGCGGTCGAGATCCTCGAGCCGGTGTACAGGGTTCGCAAGGACGATGAGCGACTGGCACGGGTGCTGACCGTGAAGGCAGCGGAAGTGGAGGGAAGCCTCGACCGCTCGAACCTGCTGGCGGAAGCGGCCAAGCTTACCGCGGGCATCGCAGGCAGGGAGACCGACGCACTGGAGACCTGCATCCAGGCAATCAGGCAGAAGGTGTTCGACCCCAACGACGTGCTTCCGCTCGCGTCCGGGCTTGCGGACAAGCTTGGGCGGTGGCAGGACTTCGTCTCCGCCCTCGAAGCCGTGTGCGCCGAGACCGACTCGCAGGACCTCAAGCTGGACCTGAGCCGGCGGCTTGCCCTTATCTACCTGGAGAAGCTGCCCAACCCCGCGCTCGCGGAGGTAAAGCTGAGGGACATACTCCAGGTGGACCCGAGCAACTGGTTCGCGCTCAACCTGATGGTCAAGATCCTGGAAGCCCAGGGAGACGCCAGGCAGCAGATCGCAGCACTGGAGAAGCTGGCGGATTCGAGCGCTGACGCACATCAGAAGAAGGCACACTACGAGAAAGCGGGTGACCTCGCTCTTTCGATCGACGACCAGGAGCGCGCAGTGCACCTCCTCCAGAAGGCGATGCGTGCCGCGCCACAGGATGCGGGCGTGATGGAGAGGCTGGCCGCGGTCTACCGCCAGAACGAGCGGTGGAAGGACCTGGTGGACCTCCTCGAAGCCCGCGGCGGACTGCCCGACGAGCCGGCCGCGGTCGAAGCGCTGATCGAGGCTGCGTACCTGGCGTCCGAGCGCCTTCGGTCCCCGGAGCGGGCCGGCGAGCTGTGCAGGGTAGCTCTGGACAGGGACCCGAAAAACGCGGACACGTTGCGCCTGCTCATAGGGATACTGCGGGACGGGGGAAGGACAGCGGACCACGTGGACGCACTCGAGAAGTTTGCGGCGGTAGCAGAAGGCGAGGAGCTGCTGGGCACCCTCTGGAAGCTTTACGACCTGGCCCTCGAATCGGGCGACAAAGAGGCAGCAGTCGGATACATCGAGCGTGTGCTTTCCGCCGATCCCAAGAACACGCAGGCGGTCGAGGCGAAGATCGAGCTGCTCAAGGGCGGGGCCAACCTCTACGGCCTGGTGAGCACCTACGAAGATCAGGCCAAGGCCGCCGAGAACGTCGACGAGAAGTCCAACCTTCTCTACGAGGCAGCCGCGACTCTCGCGGACGAGATCGGCGACAGGGCGGGCGCTCTGCGCAAGCTGCACGAAATCCTCGACCTGCTGCCGTGGAACGTACGCGCTCTTCGCAAGGTGGCACAGCTCCTGCTCCAGGCCGGAGACTTCTCGGAAGCGGTCAAGACGTACGAGAAGATCTCCGACATCGTGCCCGGAGCTTCCGACAAGATCGAGGCGCTCAACGCTGCGGCCAGGTTATCGCTCAAGGAACTGTCCGACCCTGAGCTGGCAACTCTCTACGCGGGGAAGGTCATCGAGCTGGATGCGTCCGACGCGGACGCATTCGAGATCAAGTCCAGCGCGCTGGAAGCGAGGGGAGAGCACGCTGCGTTGGCGGAGCTCTTCCTGCAGCAGGTGGGCCGCACGGCAGACAAGACGAAGAAGGGCGCACTGTGCAAGCGGCTGGCGGCCCTGTATCGCGACGTGCTGCAGAAGCCCGACGAATACGTCCGCTGGGCGCAGGAAGCGCTCGCTGCTCAGGACGAGCCGACACTTACCGAAGAGCTGGTCGTGTTCCATCGCAAGGCGGGCGACACGGAGCGCCTTGCCGAGATGCTGGACCGCAAGGTTACTCAGCTTCTCAAGCGGCGCCAGGCCAAGGACGTGCCTTCGCTCCTGTTCGAGCTGGGCCTTGCCCGCATGCGCCTGGGGCAGAAGGACGCTGCGCTGGACGCGCTCAAGCGGTGCGTGGAGATGGACGGTGCGAACCTGCCTGCGGTCTACGCGCTCGCCTCACTCATGTCCGAAATGGGCAATGCGGACGCGGCAGTCAGCCACTACCAGACGCTGCTGCTGCGTATCAACGAGCTGGAGAGCAAGGACCAGAAGGTATCGGTCTACCTGGCGCTCGCCCGCATCCATTCCGCCCGCGGGGACGCCAAGAAGGCCAAGACCTACCTCACCCGCCTCCTCTCCATCGACCGCAAACACTCCGAAGCCCTGGACCTGCTCGGGAAGGTGTCGTAGGCACATCCGTCCGCGCGTACCGGTACGCCTCGGCCCCGGCTGCGGCCGTGCCAAGGCAAGGTGATCGCGCGTACCGGTACGCATCTCCCCATAGCAGGCACGGCCAAGAGGCTGCTGGGCTGCTGGGCTGCTGCCGTTTCCTTGACTTGGAGGCAGGGGCGAGGCTAGTATGCGCGCAGATTTTTTGAAGGGGGGGAACGTGAAAGATACGAGCCTCAAGATCTTCTCGGGATCGTCGCATACCCTGTTCGTAGAAAGCATCTGCAAGCACCTCGGTGTCCAGCAGGGCAAGCGCGAGATCATCAAGTTCTCTAACGAGAACATCATGGTCAAGATACTGGAAAACGTCCGCGGTGACGACGTGTACGTCATCCAGACCATGGCGCCTCCGGTAAACGACATGATCATCGAGTCCCTGATCATGATCGACGCGCTCAAACACGCTTCGGCAAGCCGCATCACGGCCGTGCTGCCCTACTTCCCCTATGCGCGGTCCGACAAAAAGGACCAGCCCCGCATCTCGATTGCCGCCAGGCTCATGGCAGACCTGTACGAGAAGGCCGGCGCACACCGCGTCCTCACCATGAACCTGCACGCACCCCAGATCGCAGGGTTCTTCCGCATCCCCGTGGACCAGCTCATCGGCGGCCCGATCATCTGCGACTACTTGAAGCTTCGAGACATGTCCAACGCCGTCCTCGTCGCCAGCGACGCAGGCGAGATCAAGGACGTGACCCACTACGCAAACAGGCTCGACCTGCCCATCGCGATCATTGACAAGCGCCGCCACGGGAACGACGAGAAGCCCAAGGCCAAGAACATCATCGGCGACATCAAGGACAAGGACTGCATCCTCACCGACGACGAAATCGCTTCCGGACGCACCATGATGGAAGCCTTCGACTTCCTCCTGAAGTCCGGGGCCAAGTCGGTCATGTCCGCAGCAGTCCACGGAGTGCTCACCGGCAACGCAGCGCAGACGCTGTCGGCAAGCCCCGTGAAGGAAATCATCGTGTGCGACACCATCCCGGTAGCCCACAAGAAAACCGATAAGATAAAGATCCTCAGCGTGGCTCCCACGTTCGCAGAAGCCATTCGTCGCATCCACAACGGCGAATCCGTTTCCGCGATTTTCAGGTAGAATAGCGGGCAAGGCGCCCCCCCCCGGCGCCGAAGCAGGAGAGATTGAGATGAACGGACCGATTTACCTGGACAACGCCGCGACAACTCCGCTTGCACCGGAGGTACTGTCCGCAATGACCAGGGCCATGGAACGTCTGTACGGTAACCCGTCCTCGTCGCACTCCGCGGGCGTGGAAGCTTCCGCAGCAGTAACGAGGGCCCGTAAGGGTCTGGCAGCGCTGCTGGACTGCTCGCCCGACGAGATCTTCTTCACCGGAGGCGGAAGCGAGGCCGACAACTGGGCCCTGTTCGGAAGCGCATATCCAAACCGCAGGCGGTCGCTGGTTGTGTCGGCCATCGAGCACCCCGCCGTGCTGGAAGCGGCCAACGAGCTCAATGCCAGGGGCTTCCACGTTGACGTCGCCCCCGTCGATAAGTACGGCGTGGTCGAGCCGCACCAACTCCTCCACCTGGTCCACGACGACACGTTCCTGGTCTCCGTCATGGCGGCCAACAACGAGATCGGCACGATCCAGCAAGTAAAGGAACTCGCCCGCCAGGTGAAACGCAAGGCGCCGGAAGCGCTGTTTCACACCGACGCAGTGCAGTACTTCGGTAAGGAAAGGCTGTCGCTGGCCGACGGAGTCCTGGACCTGGCGTCGCTGGCCGCGCACAAGATTCACGGGCCCAAAGGAGTCGGCGCACTGTACGTGCGCAAGGGAGTGAAGCTCAAGCCGCTCATCCACGGCGGCGGCCAGGAGAGCGGCTTGCGGTCGGGCACCGAGAACGTTCCGGGTATAGTCGGCTTCGTGGAAGCTGCGCAGCTCATGTTCCGCAACTTCGATACGGACCGGGCCCACGTGGTCAAGATCATCTCCGCGATCCGGTCTATCCTGGAGCAGGGCATCAGCGGCCTCACGGTGAACGGCCACCCGGACCAACGGCTCCCCAATATCCTCAGCGTCGCAGTCTCGGGCATCAAGTCGCAGAACCTGGTCAACTTCCTGGACGACGACGGGGTCATCGTGTCCGCGGGCTCCGCGTGCCACTCGACCCGCACTCGGCGCAGCCACGTGATCGAAGCCATCGGCCTGCCTCCGGAGTTTGCTTCCATCCGCATCTCCGCTTCCCGCTATACCTTGGAAGACGAGGCGCAGGAAGCGGCCCGCAGGATAGTCGCAGTAGTCCAGAAGCTGCGGGGGGCGCCGTGACCAACGTCATCCTGATCCGGATCGGCGAAGTATTCCTTAAGAAAGGAAACCGCCCATACTTCCTCAGAATGTTGAAGGAAAACCTCCGCAACTCGGTGCGCCGCATGCCGGGCATGGAGACGTTCTTCGTCACTCCGTACCACGGACGCTTCGAGGTGACCGCACCCAAGTGCCGGGAGATGGACGGTCCCGAGCTGGCCAAGGCCGTGACCGCCGCGACCAGCACGTTCGGCATCACGTCGATAAGCCCCGCGTGCCGGCTGCCGCTGGAGTACGACGCCATGCGCGACGCTGCGCTGGCAGAGGTACAGGCCGCACTGGATGCGGGGGAGGTGCGGCACTTTCGGATCGAGGCATCGAGGTCTTACAAGGGGTTCCCGATGGGAAGCCCGGAGATCAACCGCAGGATCGGCGCGGACGTGGTGCAACGGTTCCACCTCAAGGGCAAGATGGTGGGCGCCGACCTGTCGGTCGGGATCGAGGTCTGCGAGCACGGGGCATACGTCTTCGGGCGCCGCATCCCCGGACCCGGCGGCCTGCCCGTCGGCACCAGCGGCAAGGCCGTGCTCCTGCTCTCCGGCGGCATCGATTCGCCGGTCGCCGGGTACATGATGGCGAAACGCGGTTGCCGCATCCTGCCCATCCACTTCCACTCATATCCCTACACCTCGGAGCTGGCCAAGCGGAAGGTCGACGACCTGGTGGAAGCGCTGTCTCGCTTCACCGGAGACAACCCCGTGACACACGTGAGGCTCACCGACGTGCAGGAGTACCTGCGCGACCACGTTCCACCAGAGCTGCTGGTGCTGTTCTACCGCAGGAGCATGGTCAGGCTTGCTTCCAGGATGGCGAAGCTCACGCATTCGAAGGCGCTGGTTACCGGCGAAAGCCTGGCCCAGGTGGCAAGCCAGACGATCGAGAACCTGGCGGTCATCCAAGACGCAGCTCAGCTTCCGGTCCTTCGGCCGCTCATCGGCATGGACAAGGTCGAAACCATAGAGATGGCTCGGCGCATCGGAACGTACGATATCTCCATCCGGCCGCACGAGGACTGCTGCTCGCTCTTCCTGCCGTCACACCCCGAGACCAAGGCCCGCCCCGAGGACATCCATACGATCGAAGGCGCCCTCACGGAGCTGGCAGCGCTGGAGGATGCGGCGTTCTCGACAAGGACGATCGGGGATGCAGTTGTTGGTTGAGATCACCGCACCGGCCTTTGGCCCGTCCGCAGTGGGGCGCAGGGACGACGGCAAGGTCGTGATGGTCCACGGTGCAATCCCGGGAGACCTGCTGTCGGTCGAGGTGGTCAAGGAAACCGCGGGCTACGTCCAGGCACGGATTGTCGAAATCGTCCGCCCCTCGCCTTACCGACATACGCCGCCTTGCCCATCCCATCCGGACTGCAGCGGCTGCGACTGGATGTCCATCGAACCGTCCGCACAAGTCAAGCTCAAGCAAGAGGTGCTGGAGCACGCCCTGCGGAAAGTTCTGCCGCACGGGCGTCCGCCGGTCCACCTGGCCGCACGGGACCAGGCGCTGCCTTCGGTCGCCGGAAGCACGCATGCAGCCGCTTTTCTCGCGGATGGAATCGGACCAGGCTTATCGCCGGCGCCGCTCCAGGCCGAGGCTGATCTGGGGTACCGGGCGCGGGCGAGACTGCACGTGGAGGGGAAGCGGGGACAGCCGCTGCGGGTGGGCTTCTTCAGGGAAGGGACGCACGACCTGGTGCCGATCTCTGCATGCCCGGTGTGCGTCCCGGAGCTGAGCCTCGCCATCTCCCGGCTTGCGGCCGCACCGTCTCCCGCGGACTTCTCGGGTACTCTGGAGCTGGTCTCGGATGACGAAGGACGCGTGCTGGCCGCACTGTTCCTCAGCCTTCCGCACCCGCATCCGGCGCTGCTGGCCCGGCAGGTCGTGGAGGTTACGGCCCCCCCACCCTGCCCTCCCACGGTGGGGAGGGGATTGTCTTCGGATGGCCCTCCCGCACAAAAGTGGGAGGGGACTGGGTCGATCGCTCCAGGCTTGGCCGGGGTCGCTGTGATGTCGCCAAAGGGGCAGCGGGGAGATTGGGGCATCCAGTCCTCCACGCTGACCGTGCTGCCCCCTGACTGCACGATCCCCATCTTCCCCGCTGCCTTCTGCCAGGCCAACCGTGCAGTCAATCGAATGATGGTAGAGCATCTCGTGGCGCTGTTCCAGGAACACGCGCCGGAAGCCGACGTACTCGAGCTTTATGCGGGGCACGGTAACTTCACGTTTCCGCTTGCGCGGTCCGGCCGAGCGATCACCGCGGTCGAGCTTGGCGTGCGCCGCGATCTGCTTCCAAAGCGGGACAACGTGAAGTGGATCCAAGGCGACGCCGCGGCCGTCGCCCGACAGTGGGTGAAGATGGGACGGTCTCCCGGTGCGGTCGTGCTCGACCCGCCGAGGGAAGGGGCCGCAACCATCATGCCGCTCATAGCTCAGCTTGCGCCGCGCCACGTGGCGTACGTCTCCTGCGACCCCAACACCTTTGCCCGGGACGTCGCCATGCTCGCCGACTCCGGCTACAGCATCGCCACCCTCACATGGCTTGACATGATGCCAAATACACATCACATGGAACTGGTCGGTTGGCTCCGGAGAGGCACACCGCTACCCCGTCCGTGAGGGCGGGGCCTCCGCTGCGCAGGAACCTCCTGGGTTTGTCTACTTCTCCCGACGAGCCATGTAGGCGAGCATATCGACCACGCGGTTGGCGTAGCCGCATTCGTTGTCGTACCAGGACACGAGCTTGAAGAAGCGCTTGTTCTCCGGGAAGGCGATGCACGCGTGGAAGTCGAACAGCGACGAATGGTTGTCGCCGATAACGTCGGACGACACGAGCGGGTCCTTGCTGAACGCCAGGATCCCCTTCATTCCGCCCTTGTCCAAAGGCGTGTTCGCCGCTTCTTCCATCTTCGCACCGATCTGGTCCAGCGTGGTGTCCTTCTGCGTCAGCACCGTGAGGTCCACTACCGAGCCGGTGATGGTGGGCACCCGCATCGCCATGCCGGTAAGCTTGCCCTTGACCGCGGGAATGACGAGGCCGATGGCCTTCGCCGCACCCGTGCTCGCCGGGATGATGTTGTTGAGGATCGTACGGCCCGAGCGCACTCCAAGCGGGTCGAACTTCTTGCTGGGACCGTCAACGGCTTTCTGCGACGCGGTCGCGGCGTGGATGGTCGTCATCAGGCCCGACTCGACGCCCCAGTTGTCCTGGACCACCTTCACCACGGGCCCCAGGCAGTTGGTAGTGCAGGACGCGTTCGAGATGAGGAAATGCTTGTCCGGCTCGTAGTCCAGGTGGTTCACGCCCATGACGAACGTCTTGACGTCAGCCTCGGTCTTGGCCGGAGCGGAAACGAGGACGCGCTTGGCGCCGCCCTTGAAGTGCTTGCGAGGGTCCTTTTTCTCCGCACTGGTGTCGGTGAACAGGCCGGTCGATTCGACCACGTAGGAGACCCCCAGGTCTTTCCACGGGATCTGAGTGGGGTCGGTGACGGTCGTGTACTTGACCGCCTTGCCGTTGATGAAGAGCTGGTCGCCCTCTGCCTTGACCTGGCCGGGGAAGCGCCCGTATGCGGAGTCGTACTGGAGGAGGTACGCCAGCACGTTGATGTCCGCCACGTCGTTGACTGCCACGATCTCGATGTCGGGGTTCTCCAGCCCGTAACGGAACACGAGACGACCGATACGACCGAATCCGTTGATCCCTACTTTGATCTTTGTCATCTGTTCCACCTTTCAGCGAGTGTCCATGGCTCGCAACTCGGCCCATCATGCTGAATTCGGCCGCGATGTCAAGTCCGGTTGCCTCCGGGGAGGGCGCATGATAGTATCTGTGGTTCGTTGGGACGGAGGAGGGATGGACAAGAACCTTTATGCGAAGCTGCTATCCCTGATCCCAATGTTTCGCGGGCTTACGCCCGAGGAGCTCCATGAGATAGTGGGGATATCCAAGCTGCTCCGGGTCAAGAAGGGCGTGACCGTCATAGAAGAAGGTGACGAAGGCGCTGCCATGTACATCCTCGTTGAAGGGGTCTGCGAGGTGCTGAAGCGGCTTCCAGGAGGCGACACCACGCGGCTTGCAACGCTGAACGCGCCGACGGCGTTTGGCGAGATGGCGCTGATCGACCAGGACCGCCGCAGCGCATCCGTCCTGTCCGAAACCGACGTGGTCCTGTTCCAGATAAACCTCCAATCATTTAATAAGTTGAGGGCAGCGCTTTCCCCGGCAGCGTTCAAGATTCTGAGGGAGGTGGCGCCGCTGCTTTGCTCACGGGTGCGGCAGATCAACGAACGCATCGGGGACTTTTTCAAGAACCCGGAGGCCAACCTGAGCTCGATCGAAGAGCAGTTTCTATCGCGGTCGCTGGGTCCTTCGGCCGCGCCCCGGCGCGGGTAGCGTGGATGGAGGCCGACACATGAAAGACGATCCCCTGCCGTTGATGCTCGGGCTGTCGGTATTCGAAGGCTTCACCCGGCCGGAGCTGGACATGCTTGCGACCGTATTTCGCGTGCGCAGGCTGGACCGGGGAGAGCTGCTTGCCATGGAAGGGGCGCCGGCGCCGTCGTTCTTCGTAATCTCGTCCGGCGACATCGCGGTCTTCAAGGAAATCGCAAAAGGACGGCGGCAGAGACTGGCGCTCATCGGGAAGAATTCGCTGCTGGGAGAAGTATCGCTGGTGGACGGGGGGAAACGTTCCGCCACGCTGGAAGCGGCTTCGCCTTCGGTCCTTCTGGAGTGCACTAGGGACGACTTCGAGCGGCTGTTCAAGGCGAACAACCCGTTTGCCTACAAGGTCCTCGACTTCGTTGTGCTGGATCTGTCCAAGCGGTTGCGGCAGGCGAACAAGAAGCTGGAAGAGCTTCTTGCGGACCCGGCTCGGACGCTGGGAATGATGTATGACGCGTTCATCGACGTCGGAAAGGTCGTGCACCAGACCAGCGAGTTCCGGAAGCCGCTCGTCAAGTAGCTTCGGACACACGGGAGGGAGACGATGGGCACGAGGTGGTCCGTTTCACTGCGCGTAGTCGTCCTGCTTTCGGCAGGGCTCGTCCTGCTGTCGGCCGGGCTTTCGCTGCCTGCTTGCTCCGGAAACGGGCCGAATGGTAAAGAAGCCGAAGTGCAGGAGACCACGGGAGCCGAAGCGGGCTGCGTCGAGGGGGAAGCCTGTGACGATTCGAACACGTGCACAATGGACGACAAGTGCACTTCCGGAGTCTGCGCAGGAAATCCCTACTCCTGCGGCGCTCCCGAAATCTGCGAGGAAGGCGGCGGGTGCGACGGCGAAGGCGGCTGCCTTGTGCCGACCCTTGCGCCGGGTTGGTGCATGGTCGACCACGTGTGCATCGAGGAGGGCGAGGCCGACTCCGACTCGCCCTGCATGGTCTGCACCCCCGAAAAGGACCAGGCGTCGCTTTCGGCAGCAGAGACCGGGACAGCGTGCGAGGACGGGAACGTATGCACCGAGGACGATTTCTGCGACAGCGGCGACTGCCTTGCCGGCTCTCCGCCCACGTGCGCGGACGGCATCCTCTGCACCATGGACGAATGCGACCCACTGGCCGGCTGCAAGCACGAGGCCGACCACACCCAGTGTGCGGACGAGAAAGTGTGCACGAGGGACGAATGCATCCCGGAGCAGGGTGGCTGCGTGAACACGAACGACGACTCGATCCCGTGCGGCGACGAGGACGTCTGCACGCTCAACGACCATTGCTCAAGCGGCGCGTGCGTGACCGACCCGGACCCGGTGAATTGCGACGACGCAAACCCGTGCACCGAAGAACAGTGCCACTCGTCCTACGGCTGCCTGTACGTGTTCAACGAGGCCACGTGCGACGACGGACAGGGATGCACCGAGGATGACAAGTGCTTCTACGGCAAGTGCCAGGGCGTCGAGAACTGGTGGTCCCCGTGCCCGCAGTGCAACAAGGACTTTCCCGGCGAGGCGCAGAAGATAATCACGCTCCGGGTCGGCAAAGGCGGACACCCGGGCGAAGCGGTGAACGTGGACAACGACCTCAAGACGTGCTCGCCCAAGGACGACTGCGAGGTCGGGCTGGACAACGCTCTCACGTTTGCCGGAAGCACCATCGACGAGGTGATCGCGGACAACATGGGGCTGGACGCAGGAGTCGACGCGCTGATCTTCCTGGCGCACATGGCGGAACCCAAGCTCGACGGCAGCCCGTTCGACATGAACCTCATCTATGCCGAGTTGTCCCTTGTCTCGAACCCCGACTGCGACTTCACAAGCCAGGCGTGCATCTACACGCCGCACGGGCTCAGCTTCGACTTGTTCTGCAACCCGCTGGTGGTCTTCACGAACACGACGATAACGGATGGGGTGCTGAAAGCCGGCGGCTCCGGGTCGCTGTTCCCGTTCCAGATGTCTTTCGTAAACGGACAGCAGGCCACGATGGTCTTGTTCAACGCCAAGGTGGAAGCACAGGTGGTCATGGACGACGATGGTGGGATCGCTTCCATGAAAGGCGTGGTGGGCGGAGCGGTGACGAAAGAGCAGCTCAAGGCCGTGGTGAGCGCGATCCCCGACGAGTACGTCCCGTTGCCGAAGGAGATGATCCTGGCAGCGCTGGACGCCATTCCGCAGGACATTGACCTGAACGGGGACGGAATGCTGGACGCGTCGTCGATAGCGCTGGTGTTCGAGACCATCCCCGGCACCCTGGAACAGTTCACGAGCTGGTAGCCGCGTCGCCATGCCTGTTTCCGCAAGCTTCACCAACCTCATCCAGGCCGCATCGTCGCCAGGAAGCGTCCAACTGCACGTTGCGGACGTGCACCCGTCTGCCCTCCCGTTCCTGGTCGCGGCCATGGAACGCGACACCGGAAGAAGCGTCGCGGTCATTGCCAGGGACATGGGGCGCTGCCTTGCTCTCTGCCAGGAGATCAGGCATCTCGTGTCGCCCGGAGACGACGGCTCCGCCGTGTTGTGCCTGCCCGCACCCTATGTTTCGCCGTACATGGAGGTGTCTGTAGATTCCAGGCTCCAGGCACAGGGGATGGGGACCCTTTCCCGGCTGGCCGCAAACAGAGGCGCCCGAGTCCTGGTGCTTCCTCCGTCCATGCTTGCCGCGGTGCACCCGCCCATTCCGTTGGTCCGTGATGCCTGCCGCATCATCGAGCGGGGCCAGGAGTTCGACCGCGAGAAGTTCATCGAAAGCCTCGCAGACGCAGGCTACGTACGGGTCTCCGCTGTTGCAGAGCCGGGGACGTTCTCCGTGAGGGGAAGCCTGGTGGACCTGTTTTCCCCGGGCGAAGGGCGCCCGGTCCGCATCGACTTCTTCGGGGACGCTGTCGAGGCGCTCTCGACGTTTGACCCCGACTCGCAACTTTCCAGCGGCAAGCAGGCAGCGGCACACGTTGCGCCCGCTACCCCCGTTGGAAGCCACGAGGGGATGCTGGAGCGCAGCCGCAAGGCCCTGCTTGATCTCGCGGACCGGCAGGACTGCCCCGCGGAGAGCCTGTCCCGCCTCATCGAATCGCTGCGGGCGGGCGACCTCCCCCCGTCTGCGGCCCCCCTGCTTCCCATGCTGGCGGGCGCGGGAAGCCCGATAACCGACTATCTGCCAAAGTCCCAATGGCTGCTGCTGTTCGAGGACCAGGCCGCAGTCCTGCACGCAGTGACGTACCTGCACGAGACGGAGAAGCCGCGGTACGCGGCAAGCCTCGACCGCGGTCGCCTCGCCCTTCCGCCCCAGGATCTGTTCCACACCGCGACCAAGCTCCGGGAGCTGCTGAAGGGCTATACGCGGGTGAACGTCGCGGCGCTTGATCCGGAAGCGAACCTGCGGTTCTCGATCCCCATGACCAGGCCGCTGTCTCCGGTGTCGCCCGGCGGAAGCCGGCTGACGGAGTTTGAGACCAAGGCCGGGAAGCTTGGAGGCATGGGATTCAAGACGATCGCGTGTGCACCCGATCAGCGGGAGGCGCAGCGAATCGGCCACCTGCTTGCCGGCCACGGGGCGTCGGTCCGCATCGAGGAGGAGGAGTTCTCCCTTGCCGCGGTGTTGGAGAAACCTGCGGCAGCGGGGGTACGCGTCTTCTCGTCGGGAATCGCAGCAGGAGTGGAGAGTGCGGACCTGGCCCTGTTCGTCGCAACCGTCGCTGACCTGTTCGACAAGAAGCCCGCGGCCCCGGTGTCCACGGAACGCGCAGCGGCCGAACGTGAGCACCTGCTGGACTTGGATGAAGGGGACTTCGTCGTCCACCAGGACTACGGAATAGCGCGTTTCGCCGGCATGGAGCGCCGCAAGACCGCCGCGGGCGAGTTCATGTGCCTGAAGCTTGCCTACTCCGGCGAGGACGTGGTCTACGTGCCGGTGCACAACTCCGCAGCGGTGCAGAAGTACGTCGGCGCGGGAAAGGCTGCACCGCGGCTGGACAAGCTTGGGGGCGCGACGTGGGCCGGCAAGGTCGCAAAGGCCCGCAAAGGCGCGAAGCGCCTCGCGTTCGACCTCCTGGGGCTGTATGCCAAGCGAGTGGCGGCGTCCGGCTTTGCATTCTCGCCGTCGGACAACTACTTCGAGGAGTTCGAGGCTCGCTTCCCGTACGAGGAGACACCTGACCAGGCATCGGCGATCCAGGACGTGCTGTCGGACATGGAGAAGGGTGCACCGATGGACCGGCTGGTGTGCGGGGACGTGGGCTTCGGCAAGACCGAAGTCGCGATCCGGGCAGCGTTCAAGGCGGTCCTGGACGGCCGCCAGGTCGCAGTGCTTGTGCCCACGACCGTGCTGTGCGAGCAGCACCGCATGACGTTCCAGCAGCGGCTCGCGGACTACCCGGTGGTCGTCGAAAGCATCAGCAGGTTCAAGTCCGCCGCGGAGCAGAAGCAGATGCTGCGGCGCTTGAAGGAGGGGCAGGTCGACGTGGTCATCGGCACGCACCGACTGCTGTCCAAGGACGTGGCCTTCAAGTCGCTGGGCCTGCTGGTGGTGGACGAGGAGCACCGCTTCGGGGTCGGGCACAAGGAGAAGCTGAAGACGTTGCGCTCGACGGTGGACGTGTTGTCGCTGACTGCCACGCCGATTCCCCGGACCCTGCACATGGCCATGTCCGGCATCCGGGATCTTTCGGTGATAAAGACGCCGCCGCCCGGGCGCCTGGACATACAGACGCTGGTCATCCACTACGATGCAGAGACGCTCGGAAACGCGATCCGCGGAGAGGTCTCACGCGGTGGCCAGGTGTTCTTCCTGCACAACAAGGTGGAGGACATCCTTAACGTGAGGGACCAGCTTGCAGCGCTCTTGCCGGGGGTCCGAATCGGGGTCGGGCACGTGCAGATGGCGGAGAAGGCGTTGGAGCGGGTGATGCTGGACTTCATGGCAGCACGCTTTGACGTGCTGTTGTGCACGACGATCATAGAGTCCGGCCTGGACCTTCCGAACGTGAACACGTTGATCGTGAACAACGCACACATGTTCGGGCTGGCGCAGCTTTACCAGATCCGCGGCCGTGTGGGCCGAGCGAACCGGCAGGCGTACGCGTACTTCGTGGTGCCTCCGACGGAGACGATGCCGACCGAGGCGAGGCAAAGGCTTGCGACGCTGACGAAGTTTCACCAAGTGGGCTCGGGGTTCCAGGTGGCGTCTATCGACATGGCGCTTCGCGGTGCGGGCGACATCCTTGGTGCAAACCAGTCCGGGCACGTATCCGCAGTGGGGTTCGACATGTATGTGCACCTGCTGCACGAGGAAGTGGGAAAGCTGAAGGAGCAGGCGGACTTCGGGCCGGCGCGGCAGGACTGCCAGGTGGAGATTCCGGTGGAGGCAAGCGTTCCGGACGACTATATTCCGGACCGTCACCAGCGACTTGTCTTCTATCGAATGGCAGCGTCAGCGGACTCCGCAAGCGCGGTTGAGCGGCTGAGGTTCGAGACCCGGGACCGGTTCGGAGCGCTTCCCGAGAGCGTGTCCCGTTTGCTCTCCGTCGCTGAGATCCGCGTCCGCTCCGCGGCACTTGCGATCACGCGGCTTGAAGTGAGCACGAGCGTGATCAAGGCGCAGATCGGCTCCTGCCCCGACAAGGTGCTGCAAGGCATCCTTGCTCTTGTCCGCGAGCAGACGGTGCCCATTCGCCTCACCCCCGACCACGTGCTCACCGCGGACCTCTCCCAGCACGGCGCCCCCGACCCGGTCGCCCGCGCCCGCCGCTTCCTCAACTACCTCGAACGCGCCGTGGACGGCAGGTAACGCCCGCCATGATTGGCTCGCCCGGTGCTTGACAGGTAGTGTTGACAGCAGGAATCGAGACGTGTACATCATAGAATGATGGCACGGCATGCCATCAAAGGGAGGCACCATGCCGCACAGTCACCAGAGGCTCTTGAGGATCAATGTACAACTCACGAGCGAGCTGAAAGACGCGGTCGCTCGTCATGCCGCTTCGAAGGGAGAGAGCGTGTCGGAATTCCTGCGGCATTCTGCCGAGAAGCGAGTCAAGTTCCTCGAAGCGCGGGAGCAGGAGAAACGGCTTGAGCAGGCATATCTGGCTCTGGCAGAAGAGAGCCGCTCCCTCGCTGCCGAACACGAGGCGACAGATCTGGAGGACTGGGAATGATCCGCCGAGGCGACGTAGTCCTGGTGAACCTCGACCCGACAGTAGGCAGTGAGATCGGCAAGACAAGACCCGCGGTGGTCGTGCAGAACGACGTGGGGAACCGCTTCTCGGCCACGGTGATCGTCGTGGCGATCACCAGTTACTCGCTGCGGAAGGCGACCTTTCCAGTGTGCGTCGAAATCGCTTCCGGCGAAGCTGGCCTTTCTCGGCGCAGCATCGCCAATGCGTCCCAGATACGGACGGTCGACAGGGCCCGCCTTGCGGATGCGCCGCTCGGCCGCCTGATGGTTCCCACCATGAAGGCCCTGGACGAAGCGCTGCGCTTGAGTCTGGCGCTCTGAGCCGGCCGCTTCCTCAACTACCTGGAACGCTCCGTGGACGGCGGGTAGCTTGGGAACGGCCGAAGAGGATCACCGCAGCGGGCCGATGCGCTCCCAGAGGCACTTGCGAACGTATACGAGCAGGAGCAGTCCAAGGATCGTCGCAACGATCGTCAGGTGGATCGCAAGCTCGTAGCCGGCGTGCACCGCGGAGGACCAACGGTCGGCGACCGTCTGCAGGATCTCCCGGTCCCTCGGCACAAACGGGACGCAATGGCGTCTGAATTCGAACTGGTCGTTTTGAGACGGGCACTTGAGCTCCCGGAGTGCGGCAAGGTAGTACGCAACCTGGTGGGCAAGGAAGTCCACCTCGGGCGTCGAGTAGTCGGTGCCTCGCCGAACCATGGCGAGGACACGGGCGAAGAGCTCAGGTGCTCGCTTCGGCCCGAAGCCGTGGTACACCTCATAGCCCGCAAAGAGGTGCGGCGACTCGAAGGTCTCCAGTACACCCGCAAGCTTGTCGTCGGCGTCGCTCTGTATCGACGCGGCAGCAAATAGCAGATCGTGGTCCTTGTGCACGTTGTAGATCCACAGCGCAACGGCCAGCAGGAAGAACGCGGCGAAGAGCGCACCAAGGAAGCTCCGCAGCCACAGGGGCGAGTAGGTCACCGTGCTACCATCGCGAGGACGGCTTCCGCAGCGTCGTCCAGATCCATCTTCTGCTGCACCCCGCCCTTCATCGAACGCACCGTGACCTGCCCGGATGCTGCCTCGTCGCCCCCCGCTATGGCCGCGACCAGGATGCCCCTCTTGTCCGCGTACTCGAGCTGCTTCTTCAGCTTCGCGGCCTTGGGGTAGAGCTCCACGCCCAGTCCGTGTGCCGCAAGCTCTCGGCGAAGCTGGCCTGCCACCTTGGCAGCATACTGCTCGGCGCCGTCCATCGTGCACACCAGGAGCTGCGAGACCGCTCGGACTGCAGTTTCGCTTCGCGAAGCCAGTGCGGACAGCAGACGATCGATGCCCAGGGAGATGCCTACGGCAGGGGTCGGCCTCCCGGACAGGGACCCGAGCAGGTTGTCGTACCTCCCGCCGCTCATCACGCTTCCGACACCGTATTCCGCGGGCAGGAACGTCTCGTACACTATGCCGGTGTAGTAGTCGAGACCGCGGGCAATCGACGGGTTGAACTCGATGGGGAGACCCGGTGCCGACGCTTCTGCAAGCGCAGCGACCTCGCGCAGACGGTCGATGGCGCCGACCGCAACGGGGCGGTTGCCGGCCAGCTTGAGCGCTGCGTCGAAAGCCTGGGTATTCGACCAACTGGCACCCGAGACATCCACCAGCCCGACCAGCGTGCCGACCTGCATCTCCGAGAGCCCTTCGGCCGTGAGCATGGTCGCCAGCTCCTGCCTTCCGACCTTGTCGATCTTGTCCAGGACCCTCAGCACACCCACGGTCCTGGGGCCGTCGATCGAGAGGTGGGCGAGCAGCCCGTCGAGGAAGCCGCGGTGGTTGAACATGATGCTGTAGCCGGAGATGCCCAGGGCCTGCATCACCGCGTGGTCGATGAGCAGGCACTCTGCGTCGGCCTGCGCGGACTCGACGCCGACCAGGTCCACGTCGCACTGGTAGAACTCCCGGAAGCGCCCCTTCTGCGGCCGTTCCGCACGCCACACGGGCGCGACGTGGTAACGCCTGAACGGGAACGCCAGGTTCGGATTCATCGCGACGAAACGAGCCAGCGGCACCGTGAGGTCGTACCGCAGCGCGACGGTGCGGCCGCCATGGTCCTCGAACTTGTAGAGGAGCTTCTCGCCCTCCGCTCCGTACTTGCCCAGGAGGATCTCCGCATATTCCAGAGCGGGCGTGTGCAGCGGTGCGAAGCCGAAAGACTCGAACACGCGGCGCACCCTGCCCAGCATCTCCTCACGTACCAGCATCTCCTCGGGCGGATAGTCCCGAAACCCTTTCAACGTCTGCGCTTCCATAGCTCCTCCGAACGCTCGACAACGGTGAACGTGCCACAGACCGGCCGAGGAGGCAAGAGGTGGGCGACCGCGGCACGTGTGCAGGCCGCCCGCGCGTACCGGTACGCCTCGGCCATTCCCGTGAGGCACCATCGGCCAATCCCTCAAGCCATCCGTCATTCTGAGCGAGCATGCCCACCCCATCCGAGCACTCGCCCGAGCCTTCCCGCAGCGGAACGAAGAATCTCTGCGCGGGGGTGCAATGCCGTAGGAAACGGCCTCGCTCTATGGCACGAACGGCTCGCGCGTCTTGGCGAGGCTTTCGAGGAATTTCCGGAACCTCGCCCTCTTGCGGGAGACGGGGATGGAGAGGTCCTTCTGGGACGAAAGCTCGGAGGGCAGAGCATCCGCGTCGAGCTCCAGCAGGTCGACCGCGTGGAATTCGATGGACACGAACGGGTCGCGGGAGATCGCGGAAAGCATGTGGTCGAACAACGGCTCCGGTGCGGAGGAAAGGGATGTCCCGATCACCGGAAGACGGAGAACAGGGGTCGATGCGTTGGGGAGGACCCACAGACCGCGGCGTTGGTACGGAAGCCTCGCCCCGACAAATGCAGCCGGCGATCCCCAGATCGAGTGGCTCCGCTTTCCCGTCGCCAGCAGGCCCAACATCACCGCATACTTCAACGCAAGATACGGCGGAGAAGGAAGCGGCGAAGCATCGTACTTGTATCCAATCGCGGCCAGCAGCCCGTACTCCCGCTCCTCCATGTTGTAGCCCGGCGCCCGGAAGATCGTCGGCGACGGAAAGGCAGGTGCGCTGTGCGGAGAGGCAGCGTGCCGCAACAGATCCTGCGGCGAGACGGCAGGGTTGGCTCCCGTTTGGGCGCATAGCGCGGCGATTGCGTCGTGTCCTTTCCGGATCTCGGCTTCGGCGTCTTCGTCCGGAAGCCGGATGAGATCGTAGCGGTGCGAGTAAGTGTGGTTGCCAAGGGAATGGCCGGCCGCGACCGCTTCCATGGCTGTTCGGCGGGCGCCCGGCGCGTCCAGGTCCCTGCCGACTACGAAGAAAGTCGACTTCAGGCCCAGCTCGTCGAACAGCTCCAGGAACCGGGCCACGCCGACGGAGTAGGTCTTCTCGACCAGATCGATCCGCTGCCCATCGCTGCACGTGCGGCCGTACAGCGACAGGTACAGGTCCAGGCAATCCACGTCCACGGAGACGAACAGACCCGAGGGCGCCCGGGGGGAAAGGGAAGCGTTGTCCGCAGCGCGGCAGGAGCCAGCGTGGAGGGCCTTCTTGCTCATGCTAACGAAGCCGGATCGCGACGAAGAGCTTAGCGAGATTCATCAAGACGTTGGGGACACGCTTCCAGAGGTGGATGGACGGCACGCGCTTCTCGATGATCTCGACGGGAAGCTCGAGGATGCGGAACTCGTCCCGCTCTGCTCGGATGACGAACTCCGATGCGAAGAGATCCTTGTCCACCACGCAGCGGTTGACGACCGGAAGCAGCCGCTCCCTGTTGAACGCCTTGAGCCCGTGCGTGTCGGTCCCCTTGAACCCGACGAGTATGCGAAGCATGGTCGTTATCGTGATGGTCGCTGCGTGACGCATCAGCGGTCGCTTGTCGCGGGATTCCGCGTGCAGCTTGGAGCCAACCACGAAATCGCATTGGTCGAACACGAGGGCTTCCAGTGCCCTGCGGTAGAAGCGCACGTCGAGGATGTCGATCTCGTCGCAGATCACGTAGCGTCCTTTGGCCGCGAGGATGCCCATGCGCATGGCCGCACCGTAGTTGGGTGCGCCGTAGCTGAGCATCTTCACGTGCGGGAACTTCCGCTCGAGCTGAAGCCCGATCTCCCTGGTGTTGTCCTTGCTTCCGTTTTCGCATACCAGGATCTCGTATGCAAAGTCGAACTCGGCCATTCTTGCGACCAGCTCCACCACGCTGCCATACAGGATGGCTTCCTCGTTGTAGACCGGGACGACTATCGAGACCAGGGGAGCGTCTCCCTTGGCGTTTCCGTAGATAAGTCCTCTTTTCTCTTCCCTCGGCATATCCACTCCTTTAAGATCTTCCCTTCAAGATCTCCTCGGCCGTCCTGCGGCCGTCGATGAGAGCATCTTCCATCGCCTCGTACACCCATTTCCCATACCGGCCGATGCTCCGAATTCCCATGCCGGTCACATAATCCAGCGCGGTCTTACGGCAGCGCTCATAGCTCTTGTCGTAGACCACGTATGCGTGCTGGATAGTCCGGGCCGTGCAGACCTTGACGTTGCTCCTGTCCACGTGCTCGCCGACTGCTGAAAGCACTTCCAGCGCCTGGTCCAGCGCCCGGTCGTCGTCCAGCTCCACGCCGCAGGCGAGCTCGACGTACAGGCTGGAGCACCCTTCCGGCGCCATTGCGGGGCACGCGTTCGAGTAGCAGCCGATCCTGTACGGAAGCAGCCCCTGGTCCGGCACATAGAGCCAATGCAGTCCGCTCATCACTTTCCTGTCCAGGCCCAGGTCGAAATAGCGAAGCGAGGTACAGCGCAAGGCCGCGCCTGCGTCCGCAACCGCCTTCGGGGCCCCGATGCAACGCTTGATCAGGACATCGAGAGGCATGGTGGAAACGAGGTGCCGGTATGAGAACCGCTCGCCGGAGGAGAGTTCGACCCAGCGCTCGGCCGGGCTGACCGCTGCCACCTCCGCACCGAAGCGGACCTGGGGCACCTGGCGGGCGACTGCGTCCGAGAACGTGCCGATGCCGCCGGCCGCGGGGTAGGAGAAGGTAGCGTTGTAGCCCGCCTTCTCGTTCTCGTCGGTCAGCGCGCCCAGGACAATCTGCTTGAAGTCCGGGATCGGGACGAAGCGCTGGCACCATGCGTGCGAAATGTCGGATGGCGGCACGCCCCAGAGCTTTGTGTTGTACGGGAACATGAACTCCCGGGAGATCGCCTCGCCGAAATGGTGCAGCACGAACGCCTCGAACCCTTCGGGTTCCGGCACCCCCTTGGTGCGGCGGATGTGCGCTTCCATGGCGCCCAGCACGCACTCGACGACCACCTCGGGTGGCAGGTCCTTGAGGTTGGACTGGTACGGGTAGGCGACCCGGCGCCCCCGAGTCCAGATCCGGCTTCGCCGAGGGATTTGAGTCATGCCTGCGAGCGCCCCGAACCTGTCTTTAATGCCTGGGTCGCGCATGTGGAGCCAGTGCCCGGTGACGTCGAAGCGGAAGCCGTCCTGCTCGTTGGTGACCGCGAGGCCGCCCGGCCGCTGCGCCCGTTCCAGCACCAGAGCGTCTTTGCCGAGGAACGCCGCGGTGGCCATTCCGGCAAGCCCTGCTCCGATAATTAGCGTCGCACCTTCCACCCGCACCTCCCGAAGGTCGGCACAATATAGCTTTGATGCTCGGCAACGTCAAAGCAGGATAGAAGGCCGTGCCGATTGCGGCCCCCGCACCCTGCCCTCCCCCGCGAGGGGGGCGGGGATGGAGCTTGCGGCCTGGCCGGCTACAGGTACTCGGGTGGTACCGGGACGCCGGTGTTGGTGACGACGCCGTTGGGCTGAGACTTGTAGGCCCACGTGTGGATGCGCTTGGTGAACGACTTGCCGGAAGGAAGCGTGACCTGGATCTCGAACGGCCCCGGGGCAGCGTTGGCGACGACGAACATCCCCTTGTTCTGGGTTTCGGAAAGCGCGGCGTCCGGGATCTGTGCATTGGAGATGTACCAGACTTTGCCTGAAGACGGGACGATCGCCGCGCCCTGCACGGTCTCGTAGTCCAGCCACCGGTAGACGGTCCCCTGGACATACCCGGCATCGTCCTTCTGCTCCACAATCGCGGTAGCAAACGTGATGATGTCCGGTATGAAAATCCTGACGTTGGAGTGGATGTACTTGCCGGCAAACGGCTTGTCGAACTCCCTGAAGAGCGGGTAGTCGTTGAACTTGAACGACCCCGGGTCGCCTGAGCCCGGGCAGTACGGGAACTCGAAGTAGCCGTTGAAGCCTGCCGTGCCCACGGGCAGGTGCAGTGCGTAGGAGCCGGTCGGAAGCACGTCGAAGGAGTGCACCTCGGTCCCGCACATGTCCATGATCCGGATGCGGACGTCGCCCGTATACTCGCCCGGGTACATGTTGGACCAGGACATCTCGAAGAGCTGCCCCACGATGGAGAGGTCTTCCTCGGACTCCTCCGGCGCGGTGAAGCACCACGTTTCGCCCGTGCCCCCGACGTCGAATCCGGTCGTGCCGTCCTCCACGACTGCGACGTCCTCCGGCAGGAACGGCCCGACGTCCCCCAGCTCCGGCCTGGGCTCGGCACACCCGAACAGCAGCGCGACAAGTGCGAAGAGCTTAATCATCATCGCAAGGATCGCCGATACCATCGCCGTCGTCGTCGCCCTGGTCCGGGTTGTAGAACCCCGGGCAGTTGTCCTCCACGAACTTCAGGTCGGGGAGGTCGGGGTAGTCGCAATCGATCCAGAAGTCGCGATCGGGATCGAGCGCGCCTGCGGTGAACTCCGAGGTGAACGGATGGTTGAACGCGTGGTTGCCGTGCCCTTCGATTGCTGCGTTGACGAAGGGGTAGAGGTAGCCGGTGCCGGGGAAGTTGCCGGGGGAGATCGTTCCGTCCTGCCACTGGATCTCGTAGCGGCCGACCACCTGGTCGTAGATTGCCTGCCAGTCGTGGTACACGCCGCCCTGGTCAGCGTAGTAGAAGGAATGGATGACTCCCCTCTTGTCAAGCTGCTGGTCGAGGTCGAAGAATGCCGCGGGCGGTCCCTCGAAGTCGCGGATGCCCGTAGTGAACAGGATATTGCCGTCGAAGGGGAAGGTGTCGAAGTCGACCTTCCAATAGTCGGGCGCATCCTGATCTACGCCGCAGGTGACGTCCATGCCGCAAAGCAGCGACTTCACGATTGCGTTGGAGACGACCTGGGGGCTCCACCAGAAGCAGCTCTTTGCGCCGGCTTTTATCTCACGCATGGAGATGTTGATGTCGCGAGTCTTTCCGGTTTCCGGGTCCAGCATGGAGAGGTCGCGATAGCCGTCGCCGTACTCGACGAACGGATACTGGGTGTTGCTTGCCTGGTTGCAGATCTGCTCGTATGTGGGCGTGCTGCCCGGATACCAGAACGCCCACGGATTGAAGAACGATACGGTGGTGGGCATCAGCCCGTAGACCGCTCCGTACGCTTCGGGGTGCATGAACGCGTCGATGAGCGCACCCCAGCCGCCGCCGGAGAGCCCGGTCAGCGCGTGCGCCCTGCGCATTGCGTAGGTATCGATGATGTTACCCGCGTTGTCCATGCCGCGGACGCGCACCTGGGTGGCAAGGTACTTCTTCATGGTCTTGGCAAGCCAATAGGAGTAGCTGACGAATGACGTCTCGTTTGGAATGGCCGCGCCGATGCCCATGAACTGTGTGTAGCAGGTGTTGCCGCTGGTGCCGGGCCAGGTCCAGCCCCCGCCGCAGTAGGGCTGCGGGACCGTGCCGTCCACGAGCACGAGGATCACGGGCTCAAGCACTCCCTGCGAGGAGAAACGGGGCAGGGTCTTCCAGCCGTAGGCGTCGGCCATGCTCATGCCCTGGCCGTTATAGCCGTGCAGGCCGATCACGACGGGGTAGCGCTGCTTGGAGTTGTTCCAAGGCATGCTCTTGTTGTCCAGCACGGGGTTGGTCGAGCTGTACTCCGGAGGTACGAACACGTGGATGGCGACCGGGAACGGGAAACACTTGGCGCAGTTGCCGTCGCACTCGGCATCGCAGTCCGTGGGCACCGGCACGGTGAACTCGACTTCCTTGTAACCGGGCGACCAGGCAGGCAGCGTGTGGAAGATCACGTCTATCATCTGGCCGCCGGTCCAGAACGTGAGGCGATATGGGGTGGTCGCATCCCAGGAACCGCTCTTCGGCTCCAGGACCAGGGCCGGCTTGCGGAAGTAGCCCGGCTTGATGGGACGCCAGGTCTTTATCAGCTTCACCTTGTCGCCCGGCATCCCGTTGGCGTCGTCCCAGTAGGTCACGATCGCTTCGAACTTGAGGTTGTACATCTGCTCGACGACGGAGTCCGCGGGCAGGGGCGTGGCTTCGTCGAACTCGAACACGATCTTCTTCTTGATGCCGACCATGTCCATGTTCTCGATGTTGCTCCACTCGATGATCAAGCTGGCAGGGACGGGGTTCACGGGCTCGACTTCCTCGGGCTCGATCTCCTCCACAACCTCGACCTCCGGCGTCTCCACCTCGTCCACGAGGAGCACGTCTTCGACCTCGGGCGCAGTCTCCTCGATCTCGGGCGGAGCTACTGTCTCGAAGATCTCTTCCACCATCGTGACCTCCGGCTCCGCCACCTCCGGCTCATCCGGGATCTCCTTCACGTCCGGCGGTCCGGGGAGATCTACTTCGTCGATGTCCACTGCGTCGGGCGGCGTCACTCCCGGGTCCTCTGTCTGCTCGACCGGAACATCCGACGGCTTGACGTCGTCAGGTGCTCCAAGATCGGCAGGAACATCCACCGTCGACTCGTCCTGTGCATCCACCGTGACCGGCGGCTTGCTGTCGGACCCGCACGCAGCGATGAAAGAGATCACGAACACGACCAGAGCAGGAGCGGCCACGCGCATTTCACGTCCTCCCGAAAAAATGCTCCGTAATATTACCATCCACTCTGCGGACTTCGCAACTTGACTTTAATGGTTGAACCATTTAGCCTTTGCGGGTTGTGGGGTTGGGAGGGGATCTCATGCCTGCTGAAAATCGAATCATAAGAAGTCTTGTTACGGGCGCTTGCGGCTTCATCGGAAGCCACGTTGTGGAGGCGCTTGCGGCCGCTGGACATCACGTGTTGGCAGCGGACCACGAGGCAGCGTGGAAGACCGAGTCCGTGACTGCGGCCAGGTACCCGGGGCTGGTGAAACGGCTGGCCAGGGAAACGTTTACGCTGGACCTCACGGATCCGGCGAGCGTTGCTGCGCTGCCCTCGGAAGTGGACTTCGTGTTCCACGTGGCGTCGATGTTCAGCTATGCCGCGGCCTACGAGGCGCTGCACAAGGTGAACGTGACCGGCACGAAGTACCTGCTGGACAGATACAGCGGGTCGAAGCGGCTGAAGAGGTTCGTGCACTGGGGTGCGGGCGGCGTCTACGGCCTGCCGTCCACGCGCAAGGTCCCTGAGTTCACCGAAGATCTCTCGCCGGAGCCGGGCAACGACTACCTGCGCAGCAAGTGGGCACAGGAGTTCCTTGTCATGGAAACGGGGCGGGCGGGAAAGATCAAGTACACGATCATCCGGCCGACGACCGTGTATGGGCCCCGGGGCGGATACGGAAGCCGCCGGCTGTTCCTCGAAATGAAGGACAACCCGGTGGTCGCGGTGCCGTCGAACCTGACGGGGCACATCCCGTTCGTTCACGCAGAGGACGTGGCGCGTGCAGCCCTCTACCTCTCGACGAGGCCCGAGGCCGTAAACGAGGTCTACAACCTCAACGACGACACGGACATGACGACGGTGGAGTACATGCAGACCATGGCGAGGCTCTATGCCCGGCCGTTTCTGAAGCTTCCGCCGGTGCCTCTGGACCGGATCCTGGCAGCGCTCAAGCCGCTGCTGACGCTGCAGCTCAAGGTTGCGCGGGACGTGCTGAAGGTTGCGCCGCTTGCGGAGCCGGACATGCTGGCGTACATCACGGAAGACTTCCGGTACTCGAACTCGAAGCTCAAGAAGACCGGATTCAGGTTCAAGTTCCCGGATGCGCGCATGGCGTTCCCGGAGACGCTCCAGTGGTACCTGGGCCCGGGATCTGCGACGGCGTAGCAGCGCACGGGAAGAAGGAACCGCAACAGCATGGCGGGAGGCGGAGAGATGGCAGCAATTCCGAAGAGAGAAGCGGAGGGAGCAATGTGTGCGGACGTGAGGGGGCTTGAGGTGAGGCACGATCAGAAGTCGTTGAGCCTGATGCCCGACAGGCTGCTGGAGGAGGTGCTGCTTGCCGGCACTCCGCCTGCGTTCGAGTCGCTCGCCGGGTGGGAGTTCAACGGCTACAACACCGGGGACTTGGCGTTTGCGATCCGGAAGTTCAGGAAAGGGTTTTACAAGGACACCGACCTCCCGGAGTCCGAGCTTGGCGGCTATAACGTGAACATCAAGCAGAGCCGACTCGCAGAACCGTGGGAGCCGGTGATCAAGGGAGGAAAGCCGCAGCGCCACTCGTACTACCGGGCCTATCGCGTGCGGGCGGACGAGAAGGACAACCTCTATCCGAACGCGCTGCTGCTGAACTACGACAGCCCGCGCACGCCGAAGTGGAACCCGGCCAGCCTGCTGCGGGACTACCTGGTCCAGGTCTACCCGGACAAGCCCGACCTGTTGCTGGGCAAGGCGTACGTGGCGCTTCCGTTTAGCCGCTTGTTCATTTCGTTCTTCGTGCTCGAACGCGCCTGCCGCGGGTAAGTTTTCGCTGGAAAATCCGGGGAGCAAATCTATAATCGGGCGCCGAAGGCCCCTATCTCTCCGCGAGCGGGGGGAGGGACTTGTGCCAAACTGGGAGGAAGAAATGCGAGCCATGAAGTTGTTCGGTGTAGCCGCGGTGATGATGTTCCTGGCCGTGGGATGCGGCAAGAAGGAAGAAGCCCCTGCGGCCGGGACGCCTGCAGGTGCGGTTGAAGCTGCGAAGGCTGCGGCAGAGGCTGCGAAGGCTGCCGGCGAAGCAGCGAAAGCCGGTGCAGCAGTAGGGGAGGCAGGGAAGGCAGCGGCGGAAGCAGCGGCAAAGGCCGCGGGTGAGGCGGGCAAGGCAGCGGCCGAGGCCGGAGCGGAAGCAGCGGCCGGAGCAGCGGAAGCAGCGAAGGCCGCAGCGGAAGCGGCGAAGGCAGCGGGTGCGGCGGGAGCAGCCGGAGCAGCGGAAGCAGCGGAAGCGGCAAAGGCAGCGGGTGCGGAAGCGGCAGCGGGTGCGGCGGAAGCGGCGGCAGGTGCAGCGGAAGCGGCAAAGGGTGCAGCGGAAGCGGTGAAGGGTGTTGCGCCCGACACCGGGACGCCTGCGACTCCGGGGACTGCGGCGCCTGGCGACGGCAGCAAGGTGATTGAGCCTGAGCTGAAGCCGATCACGATCCCGGAGTTCACATATCCTGCGTTTGCCGGGAAGCGGGTTGCGATCATCCACACTGCGAACCTGATCGGCGAAACCAAGCCTTGCGGCTGAGCAGGCAATCCTCTTGGCGGTCTTGCCAGGAAACAGGCGTATATAGAGGATCATGCGAAGGACTGGGACGGGAACGTAGTTCTTGATTCTGGCGACATGTTCACGCTTTCCAACGGGATCCCTGAAGGGGAGAAGGAGCTGACGCAGACCCGTGCGGAGCTGTTCATCAACTCGTACAACAAGCAGAAGGTTGCAGGATACGGCCTTGGCGACAGGGACGTGTCCGCATTCGGAATCGACGGCCTCAAGACGTTGGCCGCAAAGGCGCAGTTCCCGTTCCTGTGCTCGAATCTCGTGGACATGGAAGGGAAGCCGGTGTTCGTGCCCCACGTGGTGGTTGCCGCTGCAGGTTACAGGATCGGTGTCTTCTCGATCCTCACAGGCGGGGCCGAGGTAGCGGAGAAGGACAAGTACAAGGTCCTGCCGTCCATCGAGGCTGCCCGTGTCGAGGTAGCTGCGCTGGACAAGGAGGGTGTGGACGCGGTCGTGATGCTGGCGCACATGGACAAGGGGGACACCGAGAACCTGGCTCGGGAAGTGCCGGGCATCGATCTGTTCCTTGGCGGACAGAGCATGGGCTCGTCGCAGGTGCTGGAGCCGTTGGGCACGGGCTTCTGGGCCGAGGCAGGCCAGAAGGGCAAATTCCTGAACATCATTGTCCTGAACCTGACCACACCCGGTCACAAGCAGTTCGTGCTTCGCGAAGAAGCCGATAAGCTGCGCAAGGAGCTTGCCGAGCTGGACGACCGGATCAAGCGGTATTCGAAGCTGCAAGGGGTGCAGGGCGCCCCGGGCACGCGCACCGCGGACCCGGCTCGTTTCAAGGGCGTGGTTGACACCATGCTCAAGCGCCGCGAAGGGCTTGCCCAGAAGGCCGCCGGCTTGACCAAGGTCAAGGACGACGCGCCGTTCCTCTCGTTCGAAAGCGTCGCAATGAGCAAGACGCTGCGTGACGACACGGAAACAGCCAAGTGGATCGAAGAGTTCGAGAAGAAGTATCCCCAGGCCGCAAGCGGCGGCCACGGCGGTCACGCCACCGCACCCGCCCGTCTCGCTCCCGGCATGAAGGCGGACGCAATGCGGAAGGTACGCCCGCTGGTTGCGCCCACCACGGGCGGAACAACGACAAAACCGTAGAAACCTACCAGCCGCCCGCACCGTCGCAGAGGACTTCGGGGGGGTAGGAGACGGAGAGCAGGAAGAGCCCGTGCGCAGGTGCGGTCGGGCCGGCCAGGGTCCGATCCCGGGAAGCAAGAACGTGCGCCAGCCAGGGGCCGTCCCGGCGCCCTAGACCCACCTCTGCCAGCGAACCGACCAGTATCCGGACCATGTTGCGCAGAAACGCATTGCCGCTGACCGTCAGCACTACTTCCCGGCCGCGACGCTCGACGACCAGGCAGGAAAGCAGCCTGCGGGTAGTGACCGAGTCGCAGTCCGCTGCCCGAAACGCCGAGAAGTCGTGCTCACCAAGCAGGCACGCCGCGGCGTCCCGCATGGCATCCTCGTCCACGGTACGGTTCAGTCGCCAGGAGGTGCGCGCCAGAAACGGGTCCGGAACGCTGCTCTCGAACAGCCGGTAGCGGTACGTCTTCCCCAGCGCCATCTTCTTGGCGTTGAACTCTGCCGGCACCAGCAGGCAGCGCTGCACCGACACATCCGGCGCAAGCGCCGAGTTGAGTGCTGCCGCAAGTCCCGCGGGGGGCAGGACCGCGTCGCTCCAGACGTTTACCGGGTGCTCGACCGCGTGCACGCCTGCGTCGGTTCGCGACGAGGACTTCAGGCGGAAGCCGCCGCCAAGTACTGCGGCCAGCCCCCTCTCGAGCTCGCCTTGGACCGTGCGCTCCTCTTCCTGGCGCTGCCAGCCGTGGAAATTGGTGCCGTCATACCTGAGGAAGAGGAGGTAGTTTCTCACATTTCGAACGCGAGGCCGAAGAACAGGCCGGTGTCGGAGAGGTCGAAGCTCTTGTCGCTTCCGAAGTCGTCCACCCGCTGCATCGCGACCTCTGCAAAGAGATAGCTGTTGTTGACGCCCAGGTCGTTATCGAAGACCTTCGCAGTATGCGGCTCGAAGAAGTCCAGGAGCACGTGCACTCCTACCGAGCCGTAGAAGCCGAAGGTGCCGCCGGTCCCTTCCACGGACTTGCCCGATCCGTCCCCCGAGCTCCCGGCTGCAGCCCCCGTGCCGCTCGGCGGGACATAGCCGGCGATGTCTTCCACTCCGTCGCGGATCCACCAGACCGTATAGCTGAGCCCGCCCTTGACCACGGGCACGATCGGGATCCCCAGATTCACGGCCGCGACGTCGAACCTGTAGACCACCCCTGCGGTCAGCGGTAGGAAGCTCATGGTCGTGTCGTCCGAGGACTTGGTGCCGCCCGCCGCAATGCCCTTGCCGGAGACGTAGCCATACGAGACGATCCCGAAGAGGCCCGCGGAGCCGAACCCGTGCCAGACCTGGGAGTCCAGCTCCAGGCCGAGCATCAGCGCGGAATCGCCGCCGAAGATCTTGTCGAACGGCTTCTCATCCTGCGGCCCGAACTCGGAGTCGATATCGGGCGTGTACGAACCGATGCGGACCTCCATCGCCATCGTCTGCGGCGTCTCCTCCGCTGCCAGCCCGAACGGGATAAGGACCATGCCGAGGAGGGCCATGCGTACGATCGTCTTCATGCGCTCCTCCGTTCGTCGCTGTTGCCGGCGACCTGCACGCCCGGGGCCGGGAAAGGCCCGGGGGCGCCGCTGTCCACTCCCTCGTCGCTTCTCGCTCGGACTGCCCTGCGCCGGAGCGCCCGCCAGCCGACGAGCAGCCCGACCGCGGCCGCAACCAGCGCAGCACGCTGGTACCACGTTGCGTCGAGAACGAGCCAAGCTGCGCCTACTGCCGGAGCGAGGGCCACCCGAGCGACGAAGCGCAGCGCGGGGCTGTGGCGGATCACGGCTGCTGCATCCGGGCCGTGCACGTAGTACCAGTCGGTGAGAGTACGGCCCCATGAGTTGCCGAGCAGCACATGATCCCTGAATCGCTGGAGGAGCTGCACCGACGGCGCCATCCGTGTGCCGTACGCTGCCGTGGCGACAAAGCAGAACCCACCTTCCTCCTGGCCGCCGGACTTGTTGTAGTACTCCCAGAAGTCGTCAACCGACACGGGAATGGCGCTGAGCACCTCGGAGAGGTCGCTCAGGTTCCCGTAGTCATCTTCCGTGGCGACCGCAACCCAGTATGTCGTGCCGAGCTCCAGTCCCGTGATCTGGTATTCCTTGGCGGAAAGCCCGCTCTTGGAGTCGACCTGGTCCAGGTCGCCTTCGCCGAACTCGTCATCGTACCAGTAAACGACGTACTCGACCGTCTCGCTGTTCTTCTCGTCATCCCAGGCTACCTGGATGTTCTCCTCGCCTGCATCCAGCGTCACGTTCTCCGGCGGTGCGGGCGGGTCGAAGTCAAACTGGAACTTCACGACCTCGACCTGCTTCGTGAAAGTGTCTTCGCCGAGCTGGAGGAAGAAGTACACCCCGGTCTCGCCGGAGTCACCGGCCTGGCAACCGTCCGGGATGAGGTCGAGCACGTCGATGAAGAGCTCGTTGTTGGTGAAGGAGGTGAGGTCGGTGCGGCTGACAAGGTAGGTGCAGCCTGCGCTCTCTTCGTCGGTCAGGCTTCCAGTGTCGGAGCAGGATCCGATCTTGATCGCGTAGTCGTACCCGTTGAACACGCTGGAAACGGACCACGTGAGAAGGACCCGGGCGTCCGGATCGCCCGCATCATCGGCCTTGCCCTCCTCGGCGCTTCTCCATGGATCGTCAGCGGGAGACTCTGTCAGCTCTTCGTTCGAGCCGTGATCGACCGTGGTCGGCTCCTCCACGACAGTTGTCTCCTCCACCGTGTCCGCGTGCTGCGAGGTACCGAAACCGATGTAGTCGATGCAGTCCTGATAGCTGATCTTCAGCTCCTCCTTCAAGCGGTCGTGGATCTTCTGCTCCATGTCCCCGACACCCTCAAGGGAGTTGAGCTGAAACCCCGAGATGGCGGCGGACGCAGGAGTCGAAGCCAGCACCGCCAGGGCCCCAAGAACTGCTGCAATGTTCACGCACATTGAAACACCCCCTACAGCGACCCGTGTTTAGCATGCAAATGCCGTGCCCGCAAGAAGCACACTGCCACGTTGGTGGGTGCGATCCACGGCGTGGCAGGAGTCGCTTTGCTTCCGGGGCAGCCTGTCCCGAGCCAAGTCGAGGGGCCGGAAGCGCTGCGGCTGACGCGCCGGTCGCCCCCGCTCCCCTCCACGCGTCTCCTGCCACGCCGGAGATCAAGCTGGTACCCTCCCCACTGGGCGGGGTAGTGTGTCTTAATGGCAAAAAGTGCTGCCAGTCGAGCGCCGGATTGCCAGATCTGACAATGTAGGCGGGGGGCGTCCTATGCGTACGCCCGGGACCGAAGCTGCTCTGCGATCTGGATGGCGTTCAAGGCCGCGCCCTTCCAGAGGTTGTCGGAAACGCACCAGAAGGAGATGCAGCGGGGGCCGGAGAGGTCCTTGCGGAGCCTGCCGACGAAGACGTCCTCCCGCTCGATTCCGTCCAGTGGCATCGGGTACTTGTTGTGTGCGGGGTCATCCACGATTGTGAGCCCGGGCTTGCCCTCCAAGGCAGCACGCACCTCTTCCATGGTCGGGTCCGCGTCGAATTCGACCAGGACCGACTCGCTGTGGCAGGCGAAGACCGGCACCCGGACCGCCGTACAGGTAACCGGCAGGTCCGGGAGGTGGAGGATCTTGCGGGTCTCGTTGACCACCTTGATCTCTTCGTCGGTGTAGCCGTTGGGAAGGAAGGCGCCGATCTGGGGGATCACGTTGAACGCGATCCGGTACGGGAACACATTCACCTCGACGTCCCGCTGGTTGAAGAGTGCTATCGATTGGGTTGAGAGCTCTTCCACGGCCTTGTGGCCTGCACCGGACACGGCCTGGTAGGTGGAGACCACGACCCTGCGCAGCCCGAACGCATCGTGAAGGGGCTTCAGAGCGACCACGAGCTGGATGGTCGAGCAGTTGGGATTTGCAATGTAGCCTGCGTGGTCCGACAGGTCGCCCGGGTTGACCTCGGGCACGACAAGCGGGACTTCCGGGTCCATCCTGAACGCGGACGAATTGTCCACCACGACCACGTTCGTGCCGCGCACCCAGTCACGAAGCAGTGCGCTGACCTTCTTGCCGGCCGAGCAGAGCGCCAGGTCGGTGCTTGCGATGAAGTCCTCCTTCTCCAGCTCCCGGACCTTCAGCGTGTCGCCTCTCACTTCCAATTCATCGCCCGCGGACCTGGCGGACGCGAATAGCGTTAGCTGCTCGTACGAGAAGCTGCGCGACTCCAGGAGCCTGAGGATCTCGCGGCCGACCAGCCCTGTCGCACCAACCACACTGACCTTCGGGGAAGTCCACATGACAGCCTCCAAACCAGGAACGGATGATAGCAGAATTGGATCGTAGCAGGAAAAATATGATACTGGATACAACTCGGACCGCAGCCGCTCCTCTCCGAAGCGGCTTGGAACGAAAGGGGGGGTGAGAGATGGCCAATATTGACCTCAAGCCGTATTCGAGACCGTCGATGTGGCGCCGCATGTCCATGGGTAACTGGGGCCAGTCCACGGACCCGCAGGTCTACGGACGTCTCGAAGTGGACATGGGCCCGGCCCTGGAGTTCGCCAAGCGGGAGTCGGACCGCACCGGAGCGCACGTGACACCCACGCACATTGTGGTGCGGGCGGTCGCCGCGGCTCTCCGCAAGAACCCGGGCGCCAACGCGATCATCAGGTGGGGCCGCATCTACGAACGGTCGCAGGTGGACATCTTCTGCCAGGTAGCGATCCCGGGCGAAAAACCGGACCTGTCGGGCGCCGTGATCCGGAACGCGGACCAGAAGAGGCCCGGGGAAATCGCGGCGGACCTGAAGGCCCTTGCGGAAGCGGTGCGCAAGGGGACAGACGAGGAGTTCGCAAGCACGAGACGGACTTTGGACATCCTGCCTACGTTCCTCTACAAGCCCGTGCTCGCATTCGTCGGCTTCCTCCAGTACACGCTCAATCTCGACCTCCGCTTCGCAGGCCTCCCGAAAAACCCGTTCGGAAGCGCCATGGTCACAAGCGTCGGGTCGCTGGGAATCCCGGAGGGGTTCGCTCCCCTGGTTCCGATGAGCCGCACGCCCGTGCTGGTCTCGGTAGGCAAGATCGAGGACAAGGCCGTGGTCCGCGACGGCAAGATCGTCGTACGCCCCATGTGTGTGCTGTGCGGCACGTTCGACCATCGCGTGATGGACGGCTTCCTGGCTGGCAAGATCGTAGCCGCGGTGCAGGAATACCTGGCCGATCCGGAAAAGGCCGAGACGTAAAGCACGGCCGTCCTTGCCTCCCCGGCCGTTCTGCTATAAAAGGCAGCGGGAGGGAGGAGACATGAGCCACAAGACACTGTTCCTGGATGCAACCGTAGTAAGCCCCGGAAAACCGGACCTGGTGATCGAGAGCGGTGCGGTGCTGGTCGAAGGCACCAAGGTCGTCGAAGTCGGACCGTCCGCGGACCTGTATGCCCGGCACAAGGACGCCGCGGTGATCGACGTGGCCGGCAGGGTGCTCATGCCCGGATTGATAAACGCGCACATGCACCTCTACTCGACCTTCGCCTGCGGGCTTGCCTGCGAGCCCGCGCACAACTTCCCCGAAATCCTGAGGAAACTCTGGTGGAAGCTCGACCGGGCGCTGACGCTGGACGACGTGTACTACTCGGCGCTCATCCCGTGCTACAGGGCCATCGTTGCCGGCACCACCACGGTAATCGACCACCACGCTTCCCCGTTCGCCGTCGACGGTTCCCTCGACGTGCTCTCCGACGCTGCTCACGCTGCCGGAATCCGTAGCTGCTTCTGCTATGAGACTTCGGACCGGGACGGGAAGGAGTCGCTGGAAGCAGGCATCCGGGAGAACGTCAGGTTCGCACGCAAAGCAGCCAAGTCGGGCGACTCGTTGGCGCGGGGAATGTTCGGCTTGCACGCGTCGTTGACGATCGCCGACGACACGCTCCGGCGTTCGGTCGCCGCTGCGAAGAAAGCCGGCGTCGGCATCCACGTTCACGCTGCCGAAGACGTCTCGGACCAGGAAGATAGCGAGAAGAAGTACGGGAAGCGCGTGGTGCGGCGTTTTGCGGATGCCGGAGCGCTTGGAGCAAACAGCATACTCGCACACTGCATACACGTGGATGCGGAGGAAAAGGCACTGCTGAAAAAGAGCGGCACGTTCGTGGTCCACAATCCGCAGTCAAACATGAACAACGCGGTCGGGGCCGCAGACGTGCTCGGGATGCTGAAGATGGGAGTAAACGTCGGGCTGGGCACCGACGGCATGACATCGGACATGATGGAGGAAGCGAGGGTCGCGATGCTGCTGCACCGGCAGGTCAAACACGACCCGACCGTCGCATTCTGCGAGGCCGTGGACCTGCTGACCCGCAACAACGCCGCGTTTGCGTCGCGCATGTTCGGCGTGAAGCTGGGCACGATTGTGCCGGGCGCGGCAGCGGACCTCATCGTGGTGGAGCACTACCCGTTCACGCCGATCTCCGCGGCGAACTGGTACGGCCACTTCCTGTTCGGCGCACAGCCCTCCCGGGTGACGCACACGATGTGCAACGGGAAGCTGCTCATGGCCGAGGGGGAGGTGCTCACGCTGAACCTCTCCGGCATCGCTGCTGCGGCCCGCGAGCTTACGCCCGCGACCTGGAAACGCTTCGGCAAGATGAAGGAGCACGCAAAGTGAGCAACGACTTACTGAAGTCCAACTACCAGGCGTGGCTGGAGAAGGTGCTGAAGCCCTCGGAGGCCAAAGCAAGGCCGAGGAAGGAGACTTTCAGCCGCTCGGACGGCGCTCCGGTCGAGTCGCTCTACCTGCCGCCGGACGACTTCGACTACCAGGAAAGGCTGGGATTCCCCGGAGCATTCCCGTTCACACGCGGCGTGCAGCCGAACATGTACCGCGGGCGTCTCTGGACCATGCGCCAGTATGCTGGGTTCGCTTCCGCGGAAGAGTCCAACGCCCGCTATCGCTACCTGCTGGAGCAGGGGCAGACGGGCCTGTCGGTGGCGTTCGACCTGCCGACGCAGATGGGCTACGACTCGGATCATCCGCTTGCACGCGGGGAGGTCGGCAAGGTCGGGGTCGCGATCGACTCGCTGGAGGACATGAGGGTCCTGTTTGCGGGCATCCCGCTGGACAAGGTCTCCACCTCGATGACGATCAACTCGACGGCGGCCACGCTGCTGTCGATGTACATTGCGGTAGCGCAGGAGAACGGCGTGGGGCCGGACAAGCTCACCGGCACCATCCAAAACGACGTCCTGAAGGAGTACATCGCCCGGGGGACGTACATCTACCCGCCTGGGCCTTCGCTGCGAATCATCACGGACGTGTTCGACTACTGTTCCAGGGAAGTGCCCAGTTGGAACACGATCTCGATCTCGGGTTACCACATACGTGAGGCCGGGTCGGACGCGGTGCAGGAGGTAGCGTTCACGCTGGCGGACGGGCTCACGTACGTGCAAGCCGCAGTCGACCGCGGGCTTGACGTCGACCGGTTCGCGGGGCGGCTTGCGTTCTTCTTCGGGGTCGCGAACAACTTCCTCGAAGAGGTGGCGAAATTCCGGGCAGCGCGCAGATTGTGGGCGCACATCATGAAGGACCGCTTCGGGGCAAAGAGCCGCAACAGCATGCTCCTTCGTTTCCACACGCAGACCGCGGGCTACACGCTCAGCGCTCAGCAGCCGCTCAACAACGTGGCGCGGGTCACCATGCAGGCGCTCGCAGCGGTGCTGGGCGGCACGCAATCGCTGCATACCAACTCCTTCGACGAGGCGCTTGCGCTGCCCACCCAGGAAGCCGTGACGGTAGCGCTGAGGACGCAGCAGATCATCGGATACGAGAGCGGAGTGGCCGATTTCGTTGATCCGCTGGGCGGCTCCTACGCGATCGAGGAGATGACGGACCACATCGAGCGTGAAGCTGCCGCGATGATTGCTCGCATAGACGCCATGGGCGGGATGCTCAAGGCGATCGAGTCGGGCTTTGTGAAGCGTGCGATCGCGGACACCTCGTACCGCTACCAGAAGGCGGTCGAGAGCGGCGAGCAGGTGGTCGTGGGCGTGAACAAGTTCGCTTCCAAGGAAACCCGGCAGACGGATATTCTGAGAGTTGACCCTATAGTTGAGGAGAAGCAGCGGGCGCGGCTTTTCCAGGTCCGGCAGTCGAGGGACCAGGCGAAGACGCAGAGGGCGCTGGCACTTCTTTCCGACGCGTGCCGCACCGGCGAGAACCTGGTGCCGCGCATCCTGGACGCGGTCAGGGCGATGGCCACGCTGGGAGAGATTTCCGCTGCTCTGGAATCGGTGTTCGGCCGCTTCGAGGAGATCGTCGAGATCTAAACATGGTCGCATTGACCGAAAGCCATGCGCCAGTCGACGGTATCCCGGCATGGCTGCTCTGAACGCACCTGCTGCGGCACTGGACCGCGTTACGCTCCGCTATGGATTGCGGCCGGTGCTCAAGGGGGTAAGCCTGTCGTTTCGCCAGGGTGAGGTGGTCGGGCTCATCGGCCCCGGTGGCGGGGGCAAATCCCAGCTCCTCAAAGTGCTGTCCACGCTGCGAACCCCGTGGGAAGGGACGGTCACACTGTTCAACCGCAGGGTGGACGCATGGCACCGTCACGGCATCGTGGACGTGAGGGCGAACATCGGGTTGCAGTTTCAGAACTTCGCGCTCTTCGACTCTTTGGACGTGTGGGACAACGTTGCGTTCTCGCTGGTAGCGGGCCGCAAGCTGGCCCGCGAGACGGCGTCACCAGAAGTCGGTCGGGCGTTGGAGGAGGTGGGATTGGCGCCGTTTGCGCACTCGCTCCCGTCCGAGCTTTCGGGAGGGATGCGGCGGCGGGTGGCAATAGCCCGCGTGGTTGCGGCGCGGCCCGCGCTTGCGCTGTTCGACGATCCGGTTGCGGGGCTGGATCCCGTGAACTCGGCACGGATCATGGCGCTGATCGGGTCGTTTGCCCGCTCCACCGGGGCCACGACGGTCGTTGCCACCCACGACATCCCGAGGCTGCTTCCCATCTGCACGCGGCTGGTCGCCCTGTTCGACGGCAAGGTGCTCTACGACGGCCCTGCGGCCGAAGTGGATTCCTGCGAGTCCGAGATCGTGCGCCGCTTCGTGGAGTCCGCCAGGGAGGGAACAAGATGAGCGGCCATGGCGACTGCTTCCATTTCCCCCTTGTGGGGGCGGGCAGGGCTTGCCCTACGAAGCCTTGGCGAAGTGGGGAGAGGGGGCCATGAGCCGCATCCTTGGTGACATGGCGACGGCATTGGGGCACTACGTTCTGGGGATGATCGACGCGGCAGGCGCGATGACGTTGACGTTCTGGCGGACGCTGCGGTCGCTGATGCCGCCGAGGTTCGACCGTGACGAGACCTGGCGCCAGCTTCACAAGGTTGGGGTGACCTCGCTTCCAATCGTGGCGATGACCGCGCTGCTGGTAGGCGTGATCATGGTGATCCAAAGCGCGGTGTACGTGCGGAAGACCGGGGCCACAAGCTTCGTGGGCGCGGTGTCCGGGGTCGCTGTCCTTTCCGAGCTGGGGCCATCGCTCATCGCTCTGATGTTCTCCGGCCGCGTCGGGGCCAACACCGCCGCGGAGCTGGGCACGATGGTCGTGTCCGAGCAGGTGGACGCGCTGCGCGCACTCGCAATCGATCCCGTGAAGTTCATCGTGGTTCCCCGCTTCATCGCCATCGTGGCCAGTCTGGTCCTGCTGACGATCATCGGCGACATGTTCGGGCTCATCGGCGGCGCGATGACCAGCCAGTGGATGCTGGAGATCGATTCGGTCGCGTTCACCAAGGCCCTGCTCGCAACCGGGCTGCTGGACGATCTGTTCGTAGGGCTTATCAAGGCGTTTGCCTTCGGCGTGGTCATTTCGACCACCAGCACCACGTTTGGTCTGAACGTGAGCGGCGGTGCCCGCGGCGTGGGGCAAGCAGTGAACGGGTGCGTGGTCGCTACGGCACTGGGCATCTTCACGTGCGACTACGCGATTACGTACCTCTGGTACCTGTGGGTCATGTGATGCGGGGGACGCCTTGCTCCTGATCGCCCAAGCTTTGCGGCTTCTCTGGCTTACCGCGTGGGCGGTTCTGCGGCTCAGGCTGCGGCTGCGGGAGGTGCTGGTCCAGTTCCACGAGGCCGGAGTCAGGTCAGCGCTGTTTGTCGGCATCACGATGGCGTTTGTCGGCATGGTAGGCGTGTACCAGTCCGCTTCGCAGATGGCGAAGGTCCTGCCCGAGTTCTCTGCGTTGGGTGGAGCGGTCATCCACTCCGCGGTCCGCGAGATGGGTCCGATCATGGCCGGGCTGCTGCTTGCAACACGGGTGGGAACCGGGATGGCCGCGGAGATAGGCTCCATGAGCGTGACCGACCAACTGGATGCGATGAGGCTATGCTCCGTGGATCCGGTGGAGCACCTCGTGGTGCCGAGGTTCCTGTCGTCGATGCTCGCTTGCCTGGCGTTGGCGGTGCTGGGGTGCGTGGTGGGGATTGCGGCCGGGATGGCGGTAGCGTACACGGGGTTCTCTGTGCTTCCGGACACGTTCCTGTCGCTGAGGTTCATGCGGATGTCGGACGTGACGATGGGAGTGACCAAGAGTCTTGTCTTTGGTGCGACGATCCCGCTGGTTGCGTGTGCGTGCGGGTTCGAGGCGACAGGAGGCAGCGAGGGAGTTGGCAGGGCGACGACTCGTGCGGTGACGCTGGCGTCGTTCCTGGTGATCGTACAGGACGCGGTCATCTCATTGTTGTGGGAGATGTCGACGCGCTAGCGTGCGCCGAAGGAGGGCGCAGGATGTCCGTGGAAGCAGCAGCGAGACTGTTTCAGGTGACCAAGACGTTCGGCGATCACAGGGTGCTGGATCGCGTGAGCGTCTCCATCCCTGCGCGCCGTTGCACGTTTGTGGTGGGGCCGTCGGGCACGGGAAAGAGCGTGACAGTGCGGCACATCGTAGGCCTTCTCAGACCCGACTCGGGGGAGGTCTACTACAGGAACGTCCGGGTGGACAACCTGGCCGAGGACCGGCTGTACGAGCTGCGGAAGCGGTGCGTCTACGTGTTTCAGCATCCGACGTTGTTCGATTCGATGACCGTGCTGGAGAACGTGTCGCTGGTGCTGCGGCACCACAGGGGACTGCGCCGCCAGGAAGGGGACAGACTAGCTGGAGAGCAGCTCGAACGGCTGGGCCTGTCAGCCATTGCGGCGTCTGTCCCCGGGCACTTGCCGATGGGCTCGCAGAAGATGGTGTCGCTGGCACGGGCGCTGGCGCTTTCGCCCGAGACGCTGATCCTGGACGAGCCGACCACGGGCTTGGACCCCTACGCAGCGTTCGAGCTGGACACGCTGGTTGGAAAGCTGCTGGACAGCGGCATGACGCTCATCATCATCTCGCACGATCTTCGCAGCATCCGGCGCCTGGCGCACGAGGTCGTCTTCCTTCTGAAGGGCGGGGTCCGCTTCCAGGGCCCATCCTCCGAGTTCTTCAGCTCCGCCGACACTGCGGTCCGCCAGTTCGTCGCCGGCGCAGTGGACGGAGAGATCTGAATGCCCGTCTCACTCCATCCAGTTCTCGACGTCCAACCCCGTGACCCGAGAAAACTCGCGGACGTTGTTGGTGACCAGCGTCGCCCCCAGCGACCTGACGGTTGCAGCGATGAGAAGATCCATTGGGCCGATCAGGGTTCCCGCGGCGGCCGGCAGGAACACGCTCGTGTCAGTGTCCAGCACGCAGGTCCGTGACTTCATTCGAGGCGATCCCGGTCCTTCTGGCCGGGGCCGCAGCGGACGGACATGAGGATCTCTTCCGGCTCCTGCGGGTACAAATACACGCGCGAATATACACGTATGCAACAGTGCAGAGCGCAGACAACCGAATCCACCTGACCGCGAGAACTGGTGTCTGGCCAAGCTTCAGCTTGGGCAGCGGGACCGCCGGTACATCGTCAGCGAAAGAGCGACCAGAGCAATCAGCAGGAGGACCATGGCAGCAAGGGCGGAGGGGACTGCCGACGAAGGGGCAGCGGAGCAGCCGTCCGAGCTTCCGGAGCCGGGGGAGTCGTCGTCTGCGACGACGAAAGCGTCGGGGCCGACGGTGTCGAGGGCGCCGGCATCGGGCCCGTCAGAGTCGGTGTCGGGCGGAGGAGGAGTGTACTGGTCCGGGAGCTTTGCGGAGAAGAGCGCGGAGGCGGTCGCGCCCGGCTGGTCCCTCACCGCGACCTTGGCGACCACGCGGCCAGGTGCATCGGGGTAAACATGCTCGATTTCCGCTGAGTCCTGCCAAGGCGTGTCCCAGGCCCCATCGTAGTCGAAGTCGAACCTGTATTGCAGCGGCCCGGCTTCGGGATCTTTCGACGCACCCGCGTGCAGGACCACTTTGTAACCATCTATGTCCGCCGTGGTGAAAGCAGCGGTGGGAAGCAGGTTCGGAAGCGCAGGCACGCCGAAAACAGCGTGGTATGCGTCGAGCTTGCCGAATCCCCACGACTTGTTCGGAAGCTCTCCCATCTGCGCCTCCACCTCAGCGCCGGATGTGATCATCGACGCGATCTCGTCAGCGGTCGCCTGCGGCTTCATCTGCTTCACCAGCGCCGCAACGCCGGCCACGTGCGGGCCCGCACCGGACGTGCCGCCAAAGACCATGTATCCGGCGACGACGTTCTTGTTGCCCATGAACATTCCGGTGTGCCACTCCGGGAACGGCGTGAACGGATCGTCTGGCGCAGCGATGTCGATTGCAACTTCACCGTCAAGCCTCGGCCCGCGGCCCGAGTACGGCCTGATCTTACCTAGCTGCTCCGGTGGTCCGAACTCCCCCCCGTACGCGGCCACGGCCAGGGCGCTGTTTGCGGTAGCGGGGTGGCAGATCGTCGAATCGTTGGATTCGTTGGTTGTGAAGATGGGCATCCTGCCCCAACCGGAGACCGCGTCGTTCAGGAAACCGTGCAGCGTCACGGGCTTGCCTGAGTTGTTGGTCACGTTGATCTTGTACTTGCCGAACTTCACGGCTTCCTGCTTGTTGTCCACGATGAAGTGCATCCTGAGATTCAGGCTGGTCGTGGAGATCGACGACTGCGCCGCGACCGCCATCCCGTTGGGGAGCGGGATGGGGTTGTACGCGTTCGATGGGACGCCCACCGGGTTGTTCGCGTCGGGGACCGTCACGGCCACGGAGATGTCGTCCTCGTTGCCGTACCAATAGAAAGAGATCATCAGGTAAGGTGTCTCGAACGGCATGTAGTCGATGTCGGGATACCATTCGGGGACTTCGATCCCGATGTCCATGCTTCCCGGCGTAAGCTGGGCGGACATGTGCTTGCCGGAGCCGCCGAGGTTGCCGGCGGGGACGACCATCAGGATGGAGTTCTTGTCCGAGACCTGGTCCATGGCGGTCTCGAAGTTGGACGAGCCGTCCATGAACTCGATGCCCCAGCTCGAAGACTCGAACAGCAGGACGTGCACGCCCTGGTCCCTGGCCCAGATGAGCTTGGTGAGGTGGCTGCTGGCAAACGACGTGGGGTCGCCGTCGTCCAGGGAGTGGTCGATCATGTACAGCTCCGCGGCGGGTGCGACGCCGACGAAACGCGACAGGCCGAGAGTATTGGCAGCGAGGATGCCGGCGACGCCGGTGCCGTGGGCCGCGCCGGGGAGGCCGCTTCCCCCGTCTGCGGGGAACATGCCCGGGTCCAGAGTGGTCAGGTTCTGGCCGCGAACGTACTCGGTCTTGCCCTTCACCAGCACCTTGGCGATCTTGCTGGTCTTGAGCAGGACGAGCTTCTCTTCCGGGTCCACTTCCGTGTCCTGGTCCACGTCGTCGACCAGCAGGACGGGCTCGCCGAAAGCCGGCGCGTCGTCGCCGAAGCCGGCTTCGGGGCCGAAGTCCCTGGTCCCGTTGCCGTTGGTGTCCGCAAAGACCCAGTCGACGCCTGCCTCGAACTTCCCATCCGGGTCGAACGCGTCCCATCCTTCCAGGACCTTCTCCATGTCCACGAGGCTCACGTCATGGAAGCGGAGGGTCTCCGCGGCGGACGGCGCGCCGTTGCGATCGAGGTCGACCGCGTCGGTACCGAAGGTGAGCTTGCCGTCGCCGTCGACGTCCAGCCACTCGTAATAGCCGCCGTCCGCGTAAAAGAACGCGGGATGGAACGGGTCGATGCCGGAGTCGTTGTCCGCGATGCGGATGCCCTGGCCCGCGGGCAGGTCGAGCGTGGTTGCAATCTGGTCCGAGAGTTGGGGCACGTGAGCCAGTGCCCGCGTGACATTCAAGGGTGCTCGGCTTTGGATCATAGGCTCTGCTTCGAGCTGCACCAGGCCGTCCCAATCTGCGAGCGCGTCCAGCACGTCCCACGGGACCCGCACCGGGTAGATGGAACCGACGTGGCCGACTGCGAAACGCACGCCCAGCGCCTCCAGCCTGGCCACTTCGGCGGGGCTGATCTCGTGCTCGAAGCGGGCGCTTCCCACGAACGACTGCTGGTTTGCGACCCGGGGAGGAAGGAGCTTTGGGTAGTGGATGGATATGGTGCGAAGCAGGCGCACCTGGGGTGTAATGGCCCGGGCCGGGGCAGGGGCGCCGTCGCCGGTCGAAGCAGAGGCGGCCGCCACGTGGAAGCTGCACAGCATCGCGAGGACGAGGATGGGGGATCGGAGCATGGTCGATGGTCGATGGTCGATGGTCGATGGTCGATGGGGAAGCGCTGAGCGGAGAGTGGATTCGAGGTGCATGCGATAGCTCTGGGGTCAGCGGTTGAGCAGGGAGTACATGATGCCCTTCTGGACATGCAGGCGGTTCTCCGCCTGGTCGAAGATGACGGAGCGTTCGTGGTCCGCTATTTCGTCGGTGACTTCGTCACCGCGGTGTGCAGGAAGACAGTGCATGAAGATGCAGTCGGACGCTGCGTGACCCATCAGATGGCGATTGACCTGGTAGGGGGCGAACAGCTTCTTGCGGTCCGTGGCCTGCCCTTCCTGGCCCATGGATGCCCACACGTCGGTGTAGACCACCTTGGTACCGCGCACGGCCCCGATGGGGTCGTTCACGACGTCGATGTCCGCTCCGGTGTCCTTGGATATCTCAAGCGCTTCCTGGACGATCCTGGCGTCGGGCTCGAAGCCCCTGGGCGTAGCTACGGTCAGGTGTATGCCGAGCTTGGCCGCACCGGTGATGAGGGAGTGCGCCACGTTGTTGCCGTCGCCGACGTAGGTGACGGGGAGACCCTCCAGCTTCTCGAACTTCTCCCAGATGGTGAAGTAGTCGGTGAGCCCCTGGCACGGGTGGAGATAGTCGGTCAGGCCGTTGATCACGGGCATGGTCGCGTGGCGAGCGAACTCTTCTATCTCCGAATGTGCGAACGTCCTTATCATCATGATGTCTACATAGCGGGACAGGACCCGAGCGGTGTCCGCCACTGTTTCGCCGCGGCCGAGCTGGAGCTCGTCGGGCCGGAACACCATGCCGGTCCCGCCGAGCTGGTAGATGCCGACCTCGAACGAGATGCGGGTGCGGGTGGAGGGCTTCCTGAACAGCATGCCGAGGACCTTGCCCTCGCACGCCTTGCGGTAGTCCTGGGGCCTCGTCTTCATCTGCTTGACGAGCTTGAACAGGTTCCAGATGTCATCCGTTCCGAGTGCGGCTATCGCCAGGAAATCCTTTGGCCACATGGTCATCTCTCCTTGCCAAAAAACGCCTGCACAAATTACACTACCGCCTGGTACTGGTCAACGGTGTCTACATGGCTGGGGGCCAGGAGGAGAGGGCCGTCTTGCGGATCTCCTCCTTGGTCTTGCGCTCTTGGGCGATGTCCAGGCCGATGAACGCTTGCGCCTTCTCCTTGGTGGAGATGTCGGGGAGCGGGACGGGCGCGGGCACCTTGTGTGCGGCCAGGATCGGGGCCATGGTGAGGCGGGCTTCCTGGGCCTTCTCGATACCTGCGGCAAGCAGGCGGGAGCATTCGACCGGAGCATGGAACGGCGCACCGACGCTTGCCGCGACGAAGTCGATGCGCCACTGTGCTGCCCGGATGAGCTTGAGGATCGGTTCCATCTCGGCTTCGGTTGCGCCCGCGTCCCATGCTGCCTTTGCCTCGACGTGCGCGTGCACGAGCGCATCCTCGCCGCGGGACATCATCTCTTTGACCTTGTCCTGACGTTCTTCGACGTTGCGGCGGAGCGCCTCCTCCGACTCGCGGTGGCAGACTCCGCAGGTTCGAGAAACATCCGCGAGCGGGCTTCGCACCTGGTGGTCCGAGAACTTGACCGACCCGTCCGCCCTGTACGGCATGTGACAGTCCGCACATGCGAGGCCGCGCTGTGCGTGGATGCCCTGGGTGAAGAGTTCCCAGTCGGGATGTTGCGGCTTGATTACCTTTGTCCGGCTCAACTTGTGGACGAAGTCCGTGTGACCGACCTCGTCGTAGTAGGCTTCCATGTCCTCCGCTGTCAGCCCCTTGTCCCATGGGAACGTGAGGTACTTGCCGTCGCCCTTGAAGTAGTACTCGACGTGGCACTGGGCGCAGACAAGAGCGCGCATGTCCTGGTAGGTCGCTGCGTTGATGTCGCGGCCCATTCGGTTGAAGGCTTCCACCAGTGCGGGCCTCGATATCTTGAGGTTCATGTTGGCAGCGTCGTGGCAATCGAGGCAACCGATGGAGTTGGAGACCTCGGGGCCGAGCTTGTCCCAACGGTCCTTGTAGAATTCTGCGATGCCGCGCTCGTGCATGAGCCTCGGGACGTCGCTGCTCTTGCATGTCCAGCAGGTCCCCGGCTGCGGGGTGTTCGTGCGCAGCGACTCGCGGGCGTCGTTGACTGCGAAGTAGTGCCCCCTGGATTGGTTGTAGTCCTTGGAGAACGGGTAACCGGCCCAGAGCACGACCCAGCGCGGGTCTTCCGCCAGGGCGTCCCTCTCCCTTGAGCCGGCCCACTTGGACTTGAACGACGTGTCCGAGGTCGTAAGCCAGGTCTTGTATTCCCTTGGGAAATTCTCTCCCCAGACCCGACTGTTGGATTCCATTTCCTGGATCGCGGCAAGCTGCTGGAAGGCCATCCGGCCTTCCTGTTTCCTTTCGATGAGCGATGCGACGAGCATCCCGAATGCGAACACAGCGACCACGGTTCCCAGGAAAAGTACCCAGCCTACCCAGGCGTGCTCACGAACAAGAGACGAGATTGATTTCATCCGCAGACCTCGCGCTATAGACCCTCGTCATTCCGCCCTGTGTCCAGCATCCACCTCGCGGTACGCTGCCCCACCATCGGGACCAAGGCGTTTGGTGCAGAGACCAGGCTGGAGATCCGGCCGTGGGGGGTATCCCTGTGGCAGTCGATGCAGCCCCGCGTGCCACCCTCGACGATGGGCAGCGTGTGAACCAACGAGGCATGGCAGCGGACGCAGTTGTCTTGGATGGTGGTATGGCTGCGGCGGATTGTCCGAATGGCGATGGGCTCGGCCTGGAGGGTATAGACTGCCATGTGCCGCAAGCCGGAGTCCGCCTTGGAGAGAAGCTTGGTGAGCAGGTTCTCGTGCCTGAGGTGACAGTCGTTGCAGGTTGCCCTGCCCCTGTGCGCACTGTGATGCCACCGGACATACTCGGAGGTCATGACGTGGCAGTTGACGCAGACGTCGGGGCTGTCGAAGAGATACGACGTCGCCCTCGATACCTGGGCCACGGTGAGCAGCAGGCCGACCAGCGCGCCAAACGCAAGAGCGACCGGCATGCGCCATTCCGGCGGAGGCAGAAGGTAATCGAGCAACCTGCGCAACGCACACTCCATGGTACAACTCGGCAAATATGTGCACGAGAAAGGGCGGACGTCAAGTGCTCCTGTGGTATACTGCTGCTTGTCGTTGAAATGGAGGTGGCGATGCAAGCTTCGCCGCATGAGACCTTTGGACTTGATTTTGCCCGGATGGCGATCGTCGCGGCTGCGCTGGCGGTGTTGTCCTGCGGGGGCGGCAGCGGCGACAAGGATGCTGCGGCGTCGGACGGAGGAGCGGATGCAGCGGAGATCTCGGGCGAGGTCCTGGCTGATGTGCCCACCGACGTTCCCGCGGACAACGGACGCGGAGAAGACACGGGCAAGGACGGCGGGCCTGGCGACTCCGGGGGCAAGGACTCGAACCCGGGCGATTCGGGCCAGGACGATGCCGGCCCCGGCGACGAGAGCGGAGATCTCGGCCCTGATTTCGGGTTCGACATCCGCGTGCCGGAGACGCACTCGCTGGAGTGCACGGGCGGGGGCATGCCCGGCGGGCCGGAGAAGATGGACGTACTGGACACGGATTGGATCTGCACGTTCGACTATGCGGGAATGAGCGGGCACGTCTACGTCCAGTCCACGCCCGCTGCGTGCGTGGTGCTCTGGGATGCGCTTCCGGAGTTCGACTCGCAGGGATGGATCTCGCTTGACGGCAAGGTGAGCGAGCTTGCCGGCGAGTATTACGACTGGGGCGGGAACCACAACAACGACTATTTTGAGTTCGACTTCGACGGCAAGCACTACAGGTACTACCACTCTTCCTGCGGCTTCGGGTGGCGCAAGTGTTTCCCGATGGACTGCATAGTGGTCTCCGCACCCGGCGGGGGCATCATCGAGGACGGCTGCGGCGAGGACCGCTCCCTCCCTGCCGTCTGCATGCCGATCAAAGAAGACGGTACCTACGATCCATTAATAGACGCGTTCGAAAAATGCCCCGGCGACCAGGGGCCGTGCTGATCCGGACGGGCTTCGGTTCCTGCCAAGCGAGCGGCAATCCTCGCGCCGCCGAGGAGGTAGGGGACGTTGCCTTGACGCAGCCTGCTACCTGACAATAATGGCGGGGCAGGGAAGGAGGGCCGCGGGTGGACGTGCACGACCAGACAGCAGAGCGGAAGACACGCCCGCGGCGGTGCGCGTTGCTGACGGCCTGCATCGCGTTCGGCTTGGCAGGGCTTGCGGACTGGGGCATCTCGGTTGCAGACGCTGGAGAGCTGACCGGGGGGTTGGCCCTGGCCCTTCCGGTGATCCTGGGCATGTGGCTGCTCGCCGGAGCAGCGGTCGCTCTGGTGCAGCTTGCAGGCGCATGGCTCCTGCTCGGTTCCGGAGGAGGCGCCCGGGGCATGCAGAACGCCGCGGCCTGGTGCGTCACCGCGTTGGAAGAGAGGGCCACTTCCGGCGACAGGCGGAGGACGTCGCTGCTTGCCGCGGGGCTCCTCTTTGCCGCGCTCTTCTGTGCCGCATCCTGGTTCTTCATTTCGCACCTGGTCGCGCATCGACACGGCGCAGGCCTGATAGCGGCGACCGCAGTCGCAGGTCAGATGGTGATTGCGGCCGCGGCAGCGCTTGCCGCGGTGGTCGCGTACAGGGTCACCAACGTTCTGCTGGCCAGAATTCGGCCCGGCACGATCGCGGCGGACCTGCTCTCGTTCTCAACGTTCATCGTGTTGCTGGTCGCCGCGGGCGCAGCGGCAGCAATCCTAGCTGCGGTCCAGTTCCGGTCGACGCTCATCGCTGTGGACGCCATCTCTCTCCTGCTGCCCGTGCTGGCGGTTGCCGCGCAGGTGCCGGTGTACTTTCTGGTGAGGGACCGTGCCGGTGCGGGCCCCACCACCCAGCCCTCCCCCACTGGGGGCGGAGGGGGTACGATCGAGCGGCCGTCCGGCACGGGGGGGGGAAGTTTGGATCCGTGGCTGGCCGCACTCGTCCCGGTCGTTGCGCTGGGGATGGCGTGGGCAGCGGGGACCGGGGGGCAGGCGCGGCAAGCAGTGATCTCGTGGTCGGCGACGGGGAAGTACCTGTTCAGCGCGGCGCAGAAGGCGACCGACTTCGACGGAGACGGGGTGCCGCTGTTCCCCGCGTGGGAGGATTGCGACCCGTTCGACTCGTCGATCCACCCGTTCGCCGCTGAAGAACCGGACAATGGAATCGACGAGAACTGCGACGGGCTCGACTCCGCCCCCACCTTCGCGTTGCCCAAGGAGAAGGCCGCGGCCAAGCGCAAGATCACCGGCCGCAAGCCGGATCTGATCCTCATTACCATGGACGCGACCAGGGTGGACCACCTGTCTTTCTTCGACTACCCCAGGGACACGACTCCCAACATCGACTGGCTCGCCAGGCGGTCCGCGGTGTTCTCCCGCGCATACAGCCAGGATTCGGGCACCGGCCCCAGCGCATGGTCGCTCATGGCCGGCAAGACGCCGTTCCAGGTCAACCTGGTGGACGCAGACCACTTCCCGCCGAACTACGGCGAAGGCGAAGTCACGCTGGCAGACGTCCTGCACAAGGGCGGCTACGTGACGTCCGCCGTGACGTGCGCACGCATGTTCGGCAAGAAGACCTGGAATGTCAGGCGTTCGTTTGACAAGTTCGAAATGCCGTGCGGTTCGAAGGAGGCGCTGGTCGCACCCATCGTCTTGAAGAACTCGCTGGCGGAGCTGAAGAGACTGCGGAAAGGGCACAAGCCCTTTTTCCTTTGGGTACACTTTCTCGATCCCCACCACCCGTACACGAACCATGACGAGTATTCCTACGGCGACCGCCCAATAGACGACTACGACGAGGAGCTGCGGTACACCGACCAGCACATCGGCAAGTTCCTCGACGAGGTATTCAAGTCGCACCGCAACCGCCCCTTCTACCTTGCACTTTACGCGGACCACGGCGAGAACTTCAACGAGCACGGCAAGGACCCGCACGCACGAACCCTGTACCGGGAAGTCACGCACGTCCCGCTCATCGTAAGCGGTGCGGACGTGAAGGTCCGAGTGATCGACGCTCCGGTCGCATCGTGCGACCTCTACCCGACGCTCATCGAGCTTGCCGGGCTGGAAGTGCCGGACGCTTCCACGATGGTGAGCCTCGTGCCCGTGCTGACGGGGGGGGAGCCGGACTATGACCGGCTGGTCTTCCAGGAGAACTCGTGGTCCCGCCCCACACGCCACGTCAAGGGCGTGGTCGGCGGCTGGTTCCACATGATCATGGACACGACCACCAATACCTTCGAGCTCTACGACATGCTCAACGACCCGGCCGAGAAGGACAATCTCTACGGCTCCGGGCTTCCCGAAGAGACCGACCTGAAGCGCGCTCTGCTGTGGTTCGTCACCACGACGCACATCCCCAAAGAGATAAGATAGGACCGCTTGCCCCGCTACTCCACGACTTTGCCTTGCTTCAGCACGATCAGCCGGCCGCCCAGGATCTCCGGCTCGTCGAGACGGTGCGTTACGTAGACCATCGCGAAGCGATGCTCCTTGGACAGGCGCACCAACTCGGAGAGAAGTGCTCGGGCCACGGGAGGATCCAGGTTCGCCGTCGGCTCGTCGGCCAGCAGCAAGGCGGGGCCGTGGATAATCGCCCTCGCCACCGCGACACGTTGGCACTCGCCGCCGGAAAGCCCGAACGGTTTGCGCTGCTGTTTCCCGCGGTCCAGCCCCAGCGAATCGAGGAGCGTCGCGGCTTTGGCCCGGGACTCGCCAACAGGCACGCCGCGCAGATGAATGAGAGGCTCCGCTACTGCGTCCAGGACGCGCTGGGTCGGGTCAAGCGACTCGGTCGGAGACTGGAGCACGATCCCGAGGTTGCGGCGCAACCGGGAGAGCGCCCCAGAGCGAGCTTTCGACTCGCAGAGATCAACACCGGCGACGACCAGCTTCCCCGCTGTCGGCCTGACGAATCCGCTGAGCGCGGAGAGCAGCGTGCTCTTGCCCGCACCGCTCTCGCCGACCACGCAGAGCACCTCTCCGGGCATCAACCGAGCAGAGAAATCCGAGAGCCTCTCCGGCTCTCCGCGACGATACGCCACGCACACCGATTCTGCCAGAAGGATCGGTTCGCCGTCGCCCTCGATGGTCGATGGTCGATGGCCTGCCCCGAGCTCGGTCGAGGGGTCGATGGTCATGCCCGAACCTCCGGGCCAAGCAGTGCGTGCACGTATGGATGCGGAGGATCGAGAAGCACGTGCCGGGCCGGGCCGAACGCCACGGACTCGCCGTCCCTCAGCACCAGCAGCCACTCACCCGCGATCGCCGAACGAACAAGCTCGGGATCGTGGGTCGCCACGATGAATGACGATCCGCTCTCGCGGATGGCGCGCATCACGTCCCAGCGCCGGGAGTAGTCGATCCCCGCAGTGGGCTCATCGAACAGAGCCAGCACCGGGGCCCGAGCCAGTACGCCTGCAATCAGCACCCGCTTCAACATGCCGCCCGACAGCTCGTGCGGGAAATGCTCCAGTACGTGCTCGCCGCTGGATTCCGAGGGTGCGAGGCGTTCCTTGCGGCGAGGCAGGATCCGCTTCGCTTCCGGGGCAGCAAGCCCGAGAATCGAGAGCAGGTGGGAGAGCCGTTGCCGGTAGTCTGTGAGCGCGGCGCCGGCCAAGCCGTCCTGGAGCTGCGGGCCGACCCTCCTGTATGGGCCAAACGAGAAGCCCGCCTCCTGCGGGGCCAGCAACGCCGGAGGTGCTTCCAGGGTCCCCGTGCAGGCGTGCCGGCTCACTCCGGCAATGGCTTCCAGCAGGCTCGTCTTCCCGCTGCCCGACCCTCCCGCGACAAAGAGGCTGGAACCGTCGGGAAGAAGAAGAGACAGCGGAGAGAGGATGCCGCACCCTTGCGCGGATCGGATGCCGAAGCGGTCCAGGCGGATCATGGACGATCCCCTGTTGTCGGCACGGGTGCGAACCGCCTCGTGATCCACCCCGCGGCCACGTTGGCACTCAGCGCAACGAGAACTACCGCGGCAGCGGGGAGCACAAGCATGAACGGCGCGGTCTCCATGGCGGATACTCCGTCGCTCAGGAGCAGTCCAAGCGACGGATACGGCGGCTGCACCCCGAACCCGAGGAACGACAGGAACGCCTCTTCAAGGACAAGTGCTGGAACCAGCAACGTCGCGTATGCTGCCAGCGGAACGGCGCAGTTCGGAAGCAGGTGCCGGGAAACTATGCGCCACGGGGAGAATCCCATCCCCTCCAATGCTCGAACGTACCCCGCGTTGCGGATTGAGAAAGCCAGTGACCGCGAATACCTCGCCAGGGAAAACCACTGGATGGCCCCGAGGCACGCTGCCACTGCCGCGGCCTGGAGCATCGCCCTTGCGGCTGGCCCGGAGCCGCGGGCCTCAAGCACATCCTTCAGTGCAACTGTGACGAGGATCACTACAAACAGAAAGGGAAGCGACTGGAGCACTTCGAGGACCCGGAGGAAGACGCGGTCCAGCCTGCCTCCCAGGTAGCCGGAAACGAGCCCGAGCCCCCCGCCGAGCAGCAGGCTGAGCGCGGTAGCGAACAAGGCCACCAACAGCGAAACCCTCAACCCGTAGACCAACCTTACCAGCAAGTCCCTGCCAAGGCCGTCCGTGCCCAGCAAGTGCACGCGGCACGTCTCGGCTTCGCTGCCCGGGTCGCGGCCATCGCCTTCCGCCGCCTTGCCGTACGCGGCAGTCGCTCTGCTGCCCGGCGGCGCCCAGGCCAGCGCCGGGTCCACCTCGTCCCACGCAAATCCCGTAGACCACGATACCACGTCCGCTCCCACAGCAAGAAGGACCAGGACAGCGAGGAGAAGGAAGGCCGTGCCGGCCGCAGCCCCCCCACCCCGCCCTCCCCCACGGTGTGGCGAGGGGACACAGGAAGCCTCGGCCTTGTTGGTTACACGGCTCGTCTCCCCCCCCGGGGGGGGTGGGACACGGGAAGCCTCGGCCTTGTTGGTTA
>Ga0172371_10000270_pt1 | contig 77843 bp, 1 predicted proteins | sample Lak12m_FD_114543 | JGI IMG/M metagenome (GOLD analysis project Ga0172371, IMG submission 114543) | Freshwater microbial communities from Kabuno Bay, South-Kivu, Congo - kab_022012_12m | ecosystem: Environmental > Aquatic > Freshwater > Lake | place: Democratic Republic of the Congo: South-Kivu...
AGGCCGCCATACGAAGAGAACAGGCATATTTCAGGACGCGCGTTCAGAATGTGAAGTTGGAACATAGCGCGGTGTTAAGTCACGAGATTCTTTCGGGATTATTACATGAAATACAGGAGAATGATACGCTTCTTGAACGGCATTTTACGAGTGATCTGGAGACGGCGGAGAAAGTGTTCATCTCTACGCATCGGATGTTAGACCGGATAATCAGAAATTTGACTATGTTTGACGTCAGACGGTTGGATAAGGATATTTTTGGCGTAGATACTTTCATGCTGGATTCATTTACGAAAGACGCTGAATACGTCGTTTCCAGCACACACGCCGCTCGTATTCGTATACGGAACAAAGTCGAAGAAGTCATGGATTTTGTCGCGAGCAAAGACCCTTCAAGTAGGGAGATGCAAGATTATATCCAGAGATTACAGTCGGTGTTAAATAGTATGCCGGTTTTGCGCGTTGTCAGTGGGCAGGGTATGAATAGCGCCAGCTCAAGTATTGAAGATGTTCATAGAGGCGGCACTGTTGATGAGAATTCCCGTTTGATGTTGTATGTCTGGACTGAGCGGGCCCGCGCTTCGATAAAAAACGGGCACCTTGATGTCGCGCGCAGTATCCTTAATGGTTTACTTCGCGTGATTGCCGATTTATCACGAGCGGTCCACTATCGGCGGGAGATTGCTCACGTCGTAGCGGCATTCACGACGCTGGCCCGTGCTTATCCGGTTTCTCATCAGGGAGAAGCGGAAAAGGCTTTGCGTCAGGCGAAAAAGCTCATGTATGACTTTGACTTGGAGCATGAGGCTGAATTTATCATTGCCGGGTATGTTAACAGAGCGTATATGCTTGAGCTGAAGGGAGATCTGGAAAACGCTGAGTTTATGATGGAATCCGCCAGGGAAGTGTTTAACACGTATCGATATCTCGACTCCGTCAAGAAAGAAGCCCGCTTTATTATTAAAAAATACCGCTATATTGCCAATACGTATTTCGAATCAAGGGATTATGAGAACGCGAATAGAGTACGCGGTATTGCCGCCGCATTGTTGCTCGATAGCGAAGATATCCCGTTCGCGTATAAAAATGAAGCGATCCCGGTCATGAATACGTATTTCAGTGAAATCAACGCTTACTGGGGACAGGATGCCGGTAGAGTTGTGAAATTACTCAGCCGGTTGTATGAGATCATCATGACGTTGCCGGCGAAGACTTTTATGGCTTCCAAGTCGCGGGATATCGCGGTCAAACATACTATTCTCGGCCATTATTATCTTGATCAGGGAAGAGTTCAGAAAGGTGTCATTCTTCTTGGCCGGTCAGCGGATATTCTCGAGAAGTATTTCAATCGAGGAGATGTCTCCACTCAGATACCCTTTACTTTGATCGCTTACCGCCGGCTTATGTCGGAAACGAATATCAAAGGATTCCGGATCGGTTTTCTGCATGCCGCGGAGAATATCCTGAAACTGATATCAATGGGCGGAGATATCAACGGTTTTTCAGACTTTCGATTATCTAAATGGGCCGAGGAATTGCGCGGAGAAGTTGCGGCACTGGATACTAAGGGGGCAAGTTCATCGATCCGTTCACAGCATAAAGAGTTTCAGTGGCCGTCCGGGCGCGTGACCACTCTTGCTATGATAGAAAAAAGCGTCAGAGATGGTATCGTTACTGCGAGCCGGTCGTCCTCAAGTATATCCCGTCGGGATTTTATGAAGCTTCCTTTGTTGGTAGTTCCTTCTTTCGGGGGGGATCTCGATGCTGTCCTGCGATTGAGAAAGTCTCCATCTGTCCAAGAGATCTTTTATTCGCTGCAAAACAAGATAGCTCAAGCTGATTCTGATTTTCGTGATGGTTCATTGAACAAAGCCAGGGGTGAATATGCGGATGCTCTTGACATGATCGAGCAGATACATGGTTTAGGAATGATCAATTCGATGATGTTTGTCGATATATACGGAAGCGTAGCTGTCAACTTGGGCAATCTTTACGCGTTTGCCGGCGTCCGGCAGTCTGCCGAGAGTGTTTTTACCCGTGTTACGCAGTTGAGTGTTCCACCCCAGTATATAGCGAAAGCGCAAGCAGCGGCATACAACAATAGAGGAAATGTATTCCTTAATGCCGCGGTGTATAGTACCGGCGAGATACAGAAATTCAGATTACTTTCAGCTTTGTCTAACTTTGATTCAGCAGCACTTGGCGAAAACGCATACGCCAGGGCAAGAAACATTTCGATCGATCCGTATCCTTATTTCGGGAGTTTGAATACGAATATTCAATTGGGAAGGTTCAGCGACGCCAGAGATAGTTTGAGAATAATAATGTCCCATGCCCGCGAAGCTGTCGTGAACGATCAAATCCCGTTTGTCGCCTTGATCAGCTTCAACGTTCAGCTTCTTCCGACGGTTGCCATTGACGCGAATGTGCATACGGACAAGTATAAAACGTTGCAGCAGATCGAAGAGATGATGAAAGGATCAAGCTCACCAATAACGATGGACGATCGTTTCACTCAAATGACCGCTCGCCACGCGCAGCGGGCTCGCTTGGACGATGGACGGCGTCCTTATTCCAAACCCGCATTGGAAATGGTTGCTTCATTTATTCACGGCGCGATTCAGGTATGGCAGGGTTTTAACGATTTAGATCATCGCTCGTTTATTGGAAGAATAAAGATTTGGCAGATGTTATGGCAATGGAGAAGAAAGGGATATATAGCCGCATCTGGGAAAAGCCGTACAACTCCTTGGAGTCCGACCGCGCATACGCGCTGGCCGTTAGAGAATAAAGCGATGGCAAAGTTGTTAAAACAGACAGATTCATCCAGAAAAATGTGGGTTCGCAGTGTCGTGGGGAATACTACGGAGAATATATGGCAACATGGAGGAAATTATGGAGTCGTTTTGGCCCGCATTGATAGCAAGAATGATTTATTGTATGTTGCAGTCATGGATAAGGGACAGGGCTTTCCTGTAGACGAGATAGCGGGAGTTCCGATTATTGAATATACAGAAGGAAAGGGTTTTACGCAACATCCGTTGAGCTTTGGGCAAGGAGCCGCTCTGGCTATAGCGTATAGAAATTCAGAGCAATTCGAGATTCTTACTCAGGGGCATCGCTGGTCGAAAGATCCCATGTTATTAGTAAAAGACGAAAGAATAGATGGTTTGAATGGCGCTTTGTTCGTGGCGGTTGTTGATGTGGCGGCGAAGGCGTCGTCAAGTATTGATAATAGTATGGAGGAACGAGCGTACCCTTTGGGTACTAGGACGATGGATGATCGCTCGCCACGCTTCACGGGCTCGCTTGGACGAGAAATGATGGCTCATGAACGAAGAAAAATTGACGGGACAGAAACTATTTTCTATCCTCTATTTTCTATTCTCTATTTTTCCGGCGCAGAAATGAAAACGTTTTCAGCTTCTTCTTCGCCATTGCCGGCAGAAGGCCGGGATGAGACGGATACTCTGATAAAGATCGCGCAGCTTAATCTGGATATTCAGAAAATAAATACACTCATACCGATTATCAGGAAACATATGCTCAGAAAGGCAAAAATCGGCGCGCTTATCATGCTGACCGGGATTGCTTTATATGTTACAGGGATCGAGTCATCTTTTGTCCGGTATGGCATAAGCGGTTTGTTGTTCTTATATTTTGCTTTCAATGACCACAAAGAACTCGACGATCTTGAACGCGAACTGATCTTTCAGCAGACGCAGCTGGACATAGGGAGGGCACTCTATAACGGGATTGACCGGGAAGAGGGAAGTTCTTCTTCTCTCGATAAAGAAGCCGTCTCCCGGCAGGTGCGCGATATATTTGTAGGGACCTATAGGTCGTCCGAACGGGAGATCTTACCGATTGTCGCGGTCATCCAGGGTATTGTTTCTTTGTTCTTGAAGTATCGTCCGAACACGCAGAGCATTAAGATCACGACTGACCGTGATATACAGGATAGTCCGATCAAAGATATGATCCTTAATGAGTTAGTTGAATTGGCGCGGGAGCATAAGGTTGTCCCTTTAAAACACATACTGTATAACGGTGAACTGATGATTACAATCCAACTGGATAGAGTCTTTGAGCTTAAGATGAATTATGACTGGTTGGCGAAAAGAATACGGTATTTCAATCCTGATACGAGTTCATCGCCGGTTCAAGCAGATCGATTGAATAGTATGATCGGGCGGCGGACATTCTTGGGGCTCTTGGCTGGAGGTCTTGTTACGTTGGCAGGCGTCGGGATTTGGAAGGTCAGAGAGTATACATCATTACGTGCGGCTAAAACAGTTGCTCGCCAGGTGTATGCTTTTCTTGATTCTATCATTCAGGAGTTTGAACAAAGCCGTGAACCGTCAGTCCCGGCGTTGAAGAGATTTGCCGATGCTGCTCGAAACTCATTGCTTTTGATAAAGAATGAACGGCAAAAAAAGGCTCCTTTTGCTCTGGTGAGATATCATGTCGAAGAAAAAGAGAATATGTCCACCATATCGATTTCAGTCGGTATAAATATCGATCTTTTTGAAAAGCTGTTTGTCATGGTCAAAGACGAAGCATTGTACCGGGATATTATCATTGCCACATTGATCAAGGAGGGGGCGACAGTACAGGATATTCACGAGAATCCTTTATTTTATGTCCATACATACCAGTACGGCCGTGAGTCTCAACAGAAACGTTGGGATATAACCGATTCTGATTCAGTGGAACAGCTGAAAAAAACAGCCGCGCATCTGGTAGAGGCTGAAACCGTCGGATTTCGCGCCGTTGTGCAATATTTAGAGCGGCAAAAGATTTCCGCGGAGGACATACGAGTGATAGCGTTGAAACATAAAGATCTTGATCCATGGCTACACGGCACGCTGTATCTTTATTTCAGGGTTTTAGGCTTGAAGGAATCCGCTCAAGGTTTAAGTGCTATAGAGCAGGATTTAATCCTTAAGAGATTTGTTTTGCTTGATCATATCGCTTTCTCAGAACCAGTTCTATCCCGGGCAGTAATCGATCTTGCTCAAAGTGAAGGAACGGTCACCTTTGATCCACAGACTAATAAGATTGAAGGCGTGAAAGAGGCGTTTTCATTTCTTGTTGACCCTGAATATATAGGCAAAGAAGATTCTTCCAGCCCGATCAACCGGTATCCGCTTTCGGTCCCGCGAGAAGTCCAGTTGGAGTTTATGTTCAGAAATATGGACGATACGCATGGACTTTTGACGATATGGGGCGATGGGAGAATCAAGATAGAGGGCGGGAATCTCGATTATCATTACGGTAATGATTGGGTGAATAGTTTCGCGTATTTAAGTGCTTGGGCCGCAGAGCATAGTGAGAGAGGACCGCCTTTGCGATCAAATTTCAAATATCAAATTTCAAATATCAAACAGATATATGAACAATCAAACAATCCTGTCTTTATAATCCTCGTGAGTACGGGTTTTACTGAGAATGTTGTATCTTACGATCCGGATACGGCTGTTTTTACCGTTCATCCCTATTTCTTCCATTTGATCGGCCAGCAGGCGCAGATCTTTTCAGAACTTATTGATTCTGCGCGGGCAACTGCGTCGTCGTCTGTTCAAGGTGAGCGGCTTATTCCTGCCGATCTTGACGGCATTGTTTTTGTCAAGAAATTCGGTTCTTTTGTCGTCCCGACCAATCGTATGCCGAATAAGGACGTGTTGATGAATTTTGTCGAGGAACTGTTTCATTTCTTCGGCCGGATCCCGCTTTTTAACGTCGACGCGCGGCAGTTTGAACGGTTAAAACAGAAGGTCCACGCTGAATTTCCTCATTTTGATCCGGAGTATTTATTAAGAGAGTATTTCCGGGCATACTTTGCCGGGCGAACCAGGCTTTTCGTGCGGTTAGATTCGGTCGTACGGGAGATCATCAATAACAGCTATGATTCGTTTATTCCGTTAAGCGATGAAAGCAATGGAATCTCGATGATACCTGCCGACCATGTACATCGATTGGAGATGGAGTTCTTAATACGGCGCGTCAACAATGAACCGTATTTGTTGATCATTACGGAAGATGATGGATTAGGGACAAAAGGCGCTTCCACACAGGACAAAAAAGCCTTGAAGCAAAGCCGCGAATATGTCGGGGGCAGAGGCGTTGGGTTGCGAGTCGTTCATGCCGTCGTTTCCTTATTAGGCGGAGATTTTATTTTAGATAAAGCAGACCAGTCAATAGGATATGACCCCACGCTGAAAACAACTGCGATCATTCGTATTCCTTTAAGGAATTTTAGTGATGCGTATCTAGACGATGTCCGGCAGCCTTTGCGCCTTAAGCAAGATGGTTTTACCAATGAAATGGCAGGGAGATTACACGAGACTGTTTTAAGGGCTTTCGAAAAACAGTGGAATGGGGTAGCCATACAACCATTGCCTTTCGAAGAGAGCAGCTCTTCTAGTCTCATAGTCGTCTATCCGGAAAGAGTAATCGTGCTCCGGCTTGAAGAAGAACCGTTGTGGCAAGTATTTCTCGATGTCGAGACGGCATTAGAAAAAGAGCAGGTACCTGCTGACGTCGTTCTCATTCGGAATAATCAGAGCATACTGTATGATCAGCACACCTTAGTTGAAGAACTTGTGAATGCTTTTGAGTCTAATCCCGGTTTAGCCATGATGTATGGCAACGATTTTGTTTTCGTCCGAAGGAGCTTCTTACATCGGACTACCATAGTACATCCAAATGTGTTATTAGCGACAAAAGAGATCGAGCAGTTGGTTATGCTTTTTGAGCACCATAGTATGCCGATTCAATATGTTTTTATCCCACGGATCGGTACATCTTCTTCCAGCTTGATGGGTAGTTATTTACGAAATGCATTCGCGGTTGTTTTTATTGCCGGATTAAGTTTGTTCGCTATTGATACTGTGAGCGCGCAAGAACAAACGGATAAGAAACCGATGTCGTTGCGTGAATTGCAACAAAGATATGCGGAAGATAAGGGAAAAGTTAACGCGATATTCTATGCCGCTCGGGCAGGCGATATTGAATTGGCGGATAAACTTACCGAGAATTTTATTAGTCAAGGAGGGGTGATCCCTGATTGGATACAGCGCGTTATCGAGTTTGCCCGTGATGAACGAAAGATATTCGAAAGATCGTTAGCCGAAGGGGATTTTAAGCAAGCCAAAATGAAGATCGAAGAAATGCGCCGCCGTAAAGTCCCGGCATATGTCTATGAACAGCTTTTGGACAATTACCTTAAGCCGGAAAGCGAAGATGGGCCTGTTGATGAAGCGTCTCGACAGTCTGTCCCGAAGAAAACGGAAGTCCGGCAAGTTCCCGAAAAGAGAAAGCCTGTCTTAAGCGGAAATGAAGCGGAACAGGCGTTACGCGATTTACGAAAGAGTATAACAGGAAATAATCAAAATACCTCTTTGGCTGAGAAAGCCAGGTCTCTTATGTATATGAACCCGGTTGAAATCCTTCGCCCGCGGCTGCGGCATTTGAAACCGGAAAAGGCAGAAGAAGTCATTAAGACTGTTATGGGCCGGGTTAATCGAAATATCTTGCCGTATATTCAGCAGGGCCGCGCTTTGACTGAGAGTACAAAAAGTAATATCACCAGAGAAGTTCAGGAGATCATTCAGTATTTACGCGAGCACGATGTTGACCTAAGCCCGTGGGTACCTTCAGCTCCGACAATTCCCGCGCGTGATCGACAAGATAAGGGAGGGTCGAGCCCGATTTCTACAACGCTACGATATCGTCAGATAGTGAGAAGTGAACAAGAGATACAGCAGATACAAGATGCAGGATACAAGATATTGGATAGGGATATGCATGGACGTAGGAAGTTGGATATAGGACGTGGCCCCTACGTGGAGGCTTCATTGCGTTTCGCACAGACAATAGACAACCGTAATAAAAGAACGGCTTCATCGTCAATTATGAGCGGAATATTGAATAGCAAAGGAGAGGGGTTAGCTCAAGTGTTCCAGAGTTTGAAGAATGGCGGTTTTCTTGCTGAGGATATAAGCGACCCGAGAGAGTGGATTATCGAGGAGGAAACAAATGAAGTAAGCATCGCACGGGAGTATGATTCGATGCCGGAGACAGACTTGGGGGAAGCCTTGAGACGGCTGATTCGCTTCGGAACTATAGAATCAATGACTGAACTATTGCAGCAGAACAATATTCTGCAGTCATTTGTTGACCGTTTGACAATCGGTAAAGATGCGCCAGTTGAAATTACTCATCATTTCCGCCATCCTGTGTCTCGGATAAACATGATGAAAGAGAGCATGGAATTTGAAAGGCAATTTGAACTCGAAGAAGGTTTAGCACCCGATGTTGTACGTAAAGCGTCTCTGAAGCAGCAGCTTGATAATCTCTATCGTTATAAGTCGCTTATTCGCCAATTAATGAAGCGATCTGATATTGCGTCTTCAACCGTGGCAGACACGAAGAATGAAAATAGCAAGAAACAATCGACATTAAGAAGAGTTATCTGGGTATCAGTTACCATCACCGGGGCCGTGGTGTTCGCGCTCTTCTCAGCAGTAGTCGCCGCTATGATTCTTCATGGCGGGATATTCGGTTTTGACAAAGACCGTACTCTTTTAGGGTTGATTACTGCTGAGGCTGGAGCCGTACTGCCGGAATATATGCTCGCTTCTGTAATGATGAGCTTACCTGTGGGGCTCCCATTGGCCATCGGTTTGCGTGTATGGAAGTTGATCTCCCGGCCGATGATTGCGGATTATTTGAAAACCATAAAAGTGATCGCTTGGATGATTCCGATTCTTATCAGTGCCGCTTCCAGTTTTGTTTTCCTATCAAGCGTATTATCTCGCCTTGATTTACAGGGAATATCTAAAAAGCTGGTTTATGGAGTGCTTGATCCGGCGGTCGTTGTTTTTGTCATTACGCTTTTCGGAGCTTTGCCGATCCTGCTGGTCGTGACTGTGCCGTTGTACTGGTTCTGGGTGGTGAAGGTGGGAGGATACAGCCTTAGTAACAAGCGAACAAGTGAACAAGAGAATAAGTTGAAAGAGAATTCTTCTGTTAAACAGTTAGAGCCAACGAAAGAAGCTGCGGAACTAAATAGTAAAGCTTTGACTTTTAGCCAAGGAGCTGATACGCAAGACGCGGGACGAAAAGGGAGTTCGTCGTCGTTAGAACAGAAATCGTTGCAGGAGATTGCAGGCGTATTGCCCAGTCATACGGAATACGGTGATTTAAGGGCATTGATCAGGTATTCTACGCAGAAAGGTTTTGAATTATACACTGTTAGGGAACAGGTTTTCGGTGGAGATCCGATATATGGAATTCAGATATATCACGGCCTTACTTTTGTAAAAGAAGTCGGATATGAGGTCAAAGTCGGTGGTAATGAGTTTACTATTAAAGAAGTATTGGGCCAATTAGGGATCAGTGGTAACGTCGAATTTCAGGTCGATTTCAGCAAGCAAGGACGTGGATTAGGACATGTTCTCATGTATGCGATGCTGAAAAAGTCTTTGGATCTGGGTGCGAAACAATTCCGGATCTATTTCCCGACTGTCGTCACGCAGTACATAGCTGAGAACTTTGGTTTTGATCTGACCCTTTTGCATCACGAAAAGATCGGGCCGTATATCTTACTTTCAGAGTTAAATCGGAATACTTTGGAAAAAGCGTTGGAAGAGGCTCAAGAAAGAAAAGGATTCGAAATAATGCACATTCCGGCGGATATTCGATCAAGTTCATCCGTAATGAAGACGATTGCCGAGATAGGAACTATCCGGCTTTCGGAGAAGAATAAGAGGTATATTTTACGGAATGGCGAAGAAATAGTTTTTATGGGGAGCTTTGAAATGCTTCAGCGCAGGTATCCTCAGATACGGGAATATGCTGATGAAATGATGGTCGATATGAGTAATAAGCTTGGGCGGATTGTCATGGTTTTACCGGACAGGAGTTTGTTGACGCCACATAATAATGGGACGCAGAAACTTGTTGAAAACAGAATACGGCTATATCTGTTAGCCTTGTTTCTTGATGAATTGCTCGATGGCAGCGACAGATTTGAAATGATCCGGATATACTCAAGCTTAAACAATCTTGAGGACGAATTTATGTCCTACAGTGGTTATATAACGTATCCGGCCGCATTTACGCTCGATGCCTCTTTTAATGAGACGATACATTCTGTTGTTGCTGAAATATACAAGAAAGAGTATATCTCTGACCAATTGGATCGGATAACGGCGGAAATAGAAGCACAGGTCTTGGGTATGCGTGAACAGCTTAAGACTGTTCAGCAACAGGAGTCGTATGCACGTGTTCTCGTCGAATTGCCGCGTAAAAGAGTATTTGAGAAAGATTTTCTCAATGGGTTAGGAGTAATCCCGTACTATGTCGATGCGTTACAGAGACTTTTTGTCTCGCTGGATGCGCAAGACGCTTTTACCTCATTAGAAGCGTTATTTAGGGCGCTTCATATCGCGAACGAAATGGCGCATAAAGAACAGTTCGCGCAGGATATCATGGAGAAAGCCGAGATATTCACGGAAACAAATGAGTATCACATAACGGCTCAATTGTTAGCTTTGTTGGCAGTCTCATTAACCACTGAAGAGCTTGATTCTGATTTAGCTAATGATTTATTGGAACGCGCTACTTTTTATGTCGGGCGAATACCCCGGATGAAAATGATCCTGGAGGGTATTCACTATGACGTAGGGAGTGCCACGAAAAGCGCGGCATTATCTTTTATTGCCGAGCAATATATCCGTTCCGGTGACGAACAAAGAGGCCGCGACCGGCTGAAACGGGCAGAGAAGATGCTCGATGGCCTGCCGGCAGGTTACGAGGCCGCAGGGTTGATGCGCATGATTCCTGTCGTCGGCCTTACCGGCGATCACGATTATGCTTTGAATATCCTGGAACGGACCTTTGATGCCGTCGCCCGGATGAGAAAAGATACGCTTTTTGCCCCGGAATTTAAAATGGATATCGGGATCGAGATCTTGCAGGCGATCCGGCAGATGCAAACGTTATTATCCAGTTCTTCAATATCAAACAGGGATGTGGCTGCATATCGACAGCGGCCGGCAACGGATTTCGCCTATAATAAAGAAGAATTCCTCGGGAGAGGTATAGATACCTTTATTAACGCATGGGACCGGCGTTTGCTCAGCTATCTTGAAGGATTGAACGAGCCGGCACGCATGTTGTTTATCGGCGCGGGTCGCGGGAAAGCACCGATAGAATTGATGGCGAACTATCCTTTATTAGATATCTATACGGTTAATAAGGAAAAAGGTGTGTTGTATGATTTTGGGCACGCGGAAAAGGAGTTCCCTTTTATGGCTGAAGAGAACCTCTTCGCGCTGCTCTATCAGCTTCATAAGAACCATTTCGCGGGTAATGTGGAAAATAGCGGGTTACTTCAGTCATGGGGCACTGAATTTGACTTAGTAGTGATGGGCTCGAATGTCGCGCAGTACTTAAGTGATCAGCTTCATGTATTGCAGAATCTTTATTCTATTCTTCGAAAAGGTGGAACACTCTTTATGGAAGTGATCTCCTTTGCGTTGGAGTATGAAGGCAGAAGTCCTCAGGTGAATGTTTCATTAGCCATGGTGATTGAGCATTTGGTAAAAAGCATTGGAAGCCAGAACATATTTGTAGATGTTGACGAAATGCTGGATCGTAATGTTGCTGAGCTCATGGTTATTAGGACTGCGCACCCGATCGTTTTCCCATTCCAATATGCGGGTGATTATAGAGAGATGCCTCGTTTGAATCGATATTCTTCGAATAGCCGGATCCCGATGACTGTTTCCGAAATTGCCTCAAGAATCAGAAATCTGAAGAGTCTTTTCAGCCGATCTTCAAGCTCCGTAACCCGCATTCAGCCGATATTCGACAAACATTTGGCGGGAATTTCGCGCGCGCAGCCATTTATCTGGCCTTCGGGGAAAGAGACGGCATTGTACGGGCCTCAAGATAGATTCCGCATGGAGGATATATCGTTAATGAAATTTATTCCTTCTTTGTCCGAAAAGAGCCGGGCTATGTTGTCGTCGTTTATTGATGAACACTCAGCGGTAGGTTTATATATTGATCCGTTCGTTTCCAGGGATATGTTGGAGGCACATCTTTTAGGAACGGATACTTCCGCCTTGTACGTGCAGATTAAATCCTCCTCTGATGGCAATGTCGTCGATATTAAACCGTATTCAATATTTAAGAGGGCATATGACTTTTTGACGTCAATCCGGTATTTCGACGGTTTGCCGCTGTATAATTCATCCGCCAGTCGCGAAATCGAAGGGGTTTTCTTCCTTGATTTTGACACGTGGCACGAAGAATCCATAAGGCTGGTATTTGAAGGAATAGATTTATTCGATTTTGATGCAGTTGGTGAAATAATGTCGAAACTTCTTGATATTGCTCCATACAGGCCTGGGGTTTACTCTCAAATTCGTGAATTATTCTCGCAGTATCCTCGGTTGCGAGCAAAATTATTTACGAAATTAGCTGCGGCATTCTTGAGAAAGTCAAACTTTGAATATCCATGGGATGTGACGAAATTGCCGGGAGATCCGGCCGTTTTGTTGGAAAACATCGAGTTTTTAGAACAGTTTGCGAATAGCAACGGGACATTGAGAACTTTGCTCAAGAAATTGGATTCCGATAGGGTTGATCTTTCCATTGCGATGTTATCGGAACAGGAAGTGGATGAGTTGCGGGAAAGAAAGGAAGAAACGGAGAAAACGCCTTTTTGGCAGGGTGCGATAGCCGATTTACCCGGCGGCCTGCCGGCAGTTTCGGTCTTCGGAGGTTCAGGATTCCTTCGGGTCACCAAAGTAGCTTCGCGCCGTCCAGGGATCGATCTATTAAACACGTTAATTCCTCTTCTTAAGGGGGTCATGATGACCGAAAATGATGCGGTGTTGGAAACTCTTGCTCAGGGGGAGAGGAGCATTTTCTCGTTCATGCCGCAAAAAACGTTAAAGGCTTTTTTTGATATGTTCTTCGTAAGGAAGATCGATTATGATGCCGGCGGGGGGCGTATTTATACGACATTTGAATCTGTTTCTTCACTTCTTTTGAGCATGAGAGAGGTCGACGGTAAAAATGCGTTGAATCTTGTTCCGCCGGAAGAATTCAGGAACGCTGTTGGATCAGGCGATACAAGCCCGGAACGGACATACATCTCTTTGAAAGATTTTATCGACGACCAAGGCCTTGAAATTACCGGAGATTTATGGGCCAGCGGAAGGAATGTCTATGGACGGCTCCCTGATGGTGACCGCGTTGTTATTAAGCTTGTGAGTGAAGAAATAGCCGATGAAAAGGGATCGGCTTTCGAGAATGAGATGTCGGAATTGAAAAGGGAACGCGTATTTCATGTTCTGACCGCTGATTTAGAAGGCGAATACCCTCGGCCGGTAGGCGCCGTTGAGAAAAACGGCATTATCAGAATATACAATCTTAAGGGGTTACCGTTAAGGCAAGACGCGCGTTTATTATTCGATCCTTCGCGGTCAAGATCAGGATATTTTGCCATAGCGTATATTGCTCCGGAGGACTATTTTGTGTATCTGGATGATCCTTCGCAGGAACCATATCCCGAATCTTATTTACGTCGCGGTGTTAGAGACCGTGCTCGGTTAGCGTTAAAAGGGATCATATTGGATCGATGGGACGGATTTGACCATGAATTGGGCAAAAGGCCGTTCGATTGGTCATTTTGGAGCGGAGCCGGGACTATGCCGAATTGGATCAATTCGGCTCGCTATACAAATTATCGCAGGTCGGGGCTTGCGGACCTGGGACACGCGAGAATTATCGATGATGATGAGAACGCAATACGCAGGCATTGGGGTAATATTCCGTTTTCAACACTCTTTATCGGAGCCGCCAATGCATGGAAACATCACGATTATCCTTATAAATTTTATTTTCAGGAGGACAGGGCCCGTTTCAAGGAGTTGTTAAAAGGCGTTTATAAGGATTTTTACCAGACAATTACCGGAACACAGTCGGACATGTTCGACGATAACCGTCTTATCGATTGGGATTCTATAGCCGATAGAGCTATGTATGAATTCGGTTCCGTTGTTCGCCGCGAAGTATTCTTTGATAGAAACAGGATGGAGAGTGAAGGGCATTTTATGAATTTCGACTTAGGACGCGGGCACGGAGTATTCCCGATTCCCGAATTGATCCGGTTGACATATATCGTGGTGACTTTTGCCATGGTTGAAAAGAGTGTCAGAGACCGCATTCTTGCTTCAGGCGGATCTTCCTCTCCGATTTCTGCGCGACGGTATCCCGTGATGCCGGAAGACCGGCGGCTCGCGGCAGGAACAGCCGGGGTACGTATGCCGAAAGAAGAGTTTACTGACGGGAAAGTACGGTTGTTTGCGCAGGCAGTGGCAATAGCGATAAATGACAAATCTCAAATGGCAAATGACAAATTACTTTCCAATGCTCAATTCAAAATAGGTCCACAAAATTTGATATTTGATATTGGGAATTTGACATTTGAGGACTTAGCCAATCGCAGATTGGAAAAGTCCATTGTGGTTGGTTACGACAACAGTATCCGCCCGCATGAAAAGCACATGGCCCAGATCGCTGCCCGGGTACTAGCCGCGAACGGCATAAAAGTATATTTTACGGACGGCCCTTTCTCGACGCCGCTGAACGTTTGGGCGATGTACGAACGCAACGCCGCCGGATTGTTGAATTTTACCGCTTCACATAATCCCGCTTCTTACGCGGGTGTTGAATATTTCGATGGACGGACAGTCTCAGTGGCATACGGGGCCGTGGCAGATGCACTCATGGAAGGTATTCGTACCATACCGGACGTTACCATCGCCGATTCGTTGAGTCATCCGTCTATCGACTTCATAGAGGCTCCGATCGCTTCTTATAATAAGTATTTGCAGGATCAGGCCGGTATTGATTTCGACCTTATCCGTCGAAAGCAGCCGAAAATCATGATCGATCCGTTAAACGGGGCCGGATCGATCATCGGTCGATTAGTTAAACAATCAGGCTTTAGCGCCATCGTTCTTACTCATCCGGATATCGGCGTTTTTAAGAATTTTGATGTTTCAAGAGACAACCTTCGGATTTTAGCGCAGCATGCCCGGCGATTACATGCGGATATCGGCGTGGCCGTCGATGGGGATGCCGACCGGGCCGGCGTTGTGCTTGACGGCGGGGTGTATCTGAGTCCGAACCAGTTCTATACATTTTTGGCGTACCTGAAATTACGGGAGTTATCGCGGGAAAAAGATTTTGATCCTGCGGAGTATGTGATCATCCGTAGTTTTGTGTCTACGCATTGGATAGACAAGGTTGCCCGCTATTTCGGTATTCCTCAGGAAAATCTCATTGAAGTCAGAACCGGCGGCAAATTCATTAATGAGGCGATAGCCGAAGCTGAAGCGCGAGGAAAAAAAACCCTTCTTGCGTTCGAAAGTTCCGGCGGCGGCGTCATCCCGGGAACATTACCGTATAAAGACGGGATTGCCGTCATTTTCAAGTTTATTGAGTTTTCCGTGAAAGTGAAACAAGAAAGGGCCGTTTTAAGCCAGTTATACCGCGCGATGCAAGAACAGATAGGAATGGCGTATTCAAGTGAAATTGCTATTCCATATACTGCCGGTGAAACCGCTGAAAGGGTATTCGAGAGAATACGGCAGGACCTGGTACGCGGCATATCCCGGACATGGCAGGTCCGCCCTGTTTTTACGCCCGGGTCATTGAAATTAGTGTTCGCGAATGGTTCATGGGTAGCCGTGCGGATGTCCGGGACTGAAGCGCTGATCCGCGTGTATGTTGAAGCGTTTACGGCAAAGCATCAGCGATTTATACGGGATTGGGCACGTAATACCATTGCGAAGAGCCTGTTAATAAATTCATTAGTTTCACAGTATGGGGTTGCCGCAAGTATCAGGGATAGATCCGCTTTCACTCCGCAGGGAACGTATTTAAAGAATATGTTCTTTACGTATAAGCGGCCCGCGCGCGCGCACTTGATCTATAACTATATGCTGCGAGGCCTATGGGGTTTTATGGCTGAGAAACGGCACGCGGATTGGATTGTTCGTAAGCACTCGGCGCGCTCAGAAAGAGCGGTGTACGCTGAGTTTGATAACGGAACGGTATTGATCCTGACCCCGCCGGCGGCAAATCAGTTTATGGTACAGATAGAATCATTTCAGGCGGCGGACGTCGACTCTTTGGCAGGGAAAATAAGAAGTATCCACGAGGAAAGCTATGTATTATATCAGCAGTTAAAAGCTCTTCATAAGCGCAGTTCATCATCGATCAATCCGATCAAAGCGGTCATTTCCGATATGGATAGGACGCTGTATCGAAGTCAGGCGTTGGATGCCGAATACGATCGGATCCGGGCGCAATTTTTAGCGGAACATTTAGGCCTGGATCAGAGAGACGCTTTGGATATGTTTAATACCGCCCGAAGGATCATATGGCAGCGAACCGGAATATGGAGCGGGAGTAAAACATTACCGGCGCTGGGCTTGACCGTACAAGATTGGGAAGCATACCAGGGCCAACGGTTATTCCCGGCCCGCTATTTAAGAGAAGATAGCGTTTTGCGGGAGGCACTGCAAAGATTATTCGCGTATCCGAAAGCCTTGCTGACCAATAACAGCCGGCTTGTTGCCGAACGGACTCTTCAGGCTTTGGGTGTTTCCGATCTTTTTGATGTTATAGCCGCGCGCGATGACTCGGGCTATAGTAAACCCGATGAACGGGCATTTTTCTGGGCAATCGAAGCGTTAAGCGAGAAAGCGGGCTATTCGATACAGCCGGAAAATGTTCTTGCGGTAGGAGACCGTAAGGGTTTGGACGTCGATCCGGTCGTAAAACTGGGCGGGTACGGGATTGTCGTGCGTTCCATGGAAGATATGTACCGGGTTCCCGCGGCCATCGCTGCCATTAATAGCCGGGCTTCGAGCGCTGTAACAGTGTATCCGGTCGAGGCGCTCATCTTTGACCTCGATGAGACATTGTTTCGAGATGAAAATTATCGCCGGGCGTATGAGGAATTCAAACGAAGATTCGATATTAACGCGATCATCCGGGATAAAGAATCGTGGGAAGTCTACAAAATGCGGTATTTAAACCCCGCCCAATATCTTTCTCATGATACGCGGCTGGCAGTGGCCCTCATAAGGTTATCACCGTACCTTAAAGCCGTGATCACTAATAACGGCAGGATCACCGCGGTCAGAGTCCTGGAAGCCCTTGGTGTCTTTGGCCTCTTCGATGTGGTGATCGCCGGAGATGATCATCCGTATCGTAAGCCGGATATCCGCGTTTTTGACCGGGCTTTAGAAATGCTTACCGAAAAGACCGGCAGGGTTATTCAATACCCGAATGTGCTGGCTATCGGGAATAACTATGATGACGACATCGCGCCGGTAATCAAAAAGGGCGGACGCGGCCTTTGGGTGATTTCGATGGACGAGATATATTCTTTGCCGAAGACGGTCTTCGACATCAATAATCAATCGTCGAGCGCGTTAGAAAAAGTCGCCGATAGTCAAAACGCCGTTTTATTAAGGAGCGCGGCGCATAAACTGGTATTGATCGTTGATGGGATGGCGCGTATTCTTCCCGGCAGCAGGATCAAAATATTTAGGATCTTGCGCGCTTTCTCTTTCGCCGCCGCGTATGTGAGCATACTGGCTGAAGATATGATGCAAAAAATAACAAAGGCATTGAGAATACTTTCCTATCGTACTGATTCGGCAGACGCCAGCCGTTTAGCTGAAGAAAGACATACGGTCACGGGAAGAGAATTGTTGCCGGAATATGATTTTCACCGTGCTGATATCGATTATACCCGGAATGTCCTTGATGATACGCTGGAAGACTCAGATAAAGCCGGAGAATTGATCTACAACTATATTTTCATGATGGTGCATAATCCGGATTTGCTGGAAGATGTCTACGCGCAGCATCAGAAAGACGTTTCAAGGATCGTAAGAAACGACGTACAGTCCGGATTTTATAAAGGGGCTGTCTTTATGGCGCTTGCCGGATTGATGTTGGGAAGATCGAAGGCTACGGAGTTATCGGATAAGGCATTTTTGCAGGCGGGGATCTATATCGCAAGCATCCCGCGGAAGCGGGAAACGGTAGGCAGCAGCGGTAAGGTCGACGTCAATAGCTATGAGAAAGCAAAAGCAAAAATAGCCGTTGCCAACAGTTATGTCCGGTTGGGATACCTTGCCGAAGCCCGGCGAGCATTGCAAAAAATACGGCGTATGGCGAACCGCATGCATTTTGGTTTTAGAATACCGTTATTGAGCAGAATGCTTCCGTTGGCCGCGGTTGTTTCCTCCAGCGAAAAATTTGTCGAAAGAATGGAGCAGTTGACGCAACAGCTTGAGACCATCGTATCGGATGAGACGCGAAGCGATTTTGAGAAAGTCGTCGCTATGCTGCATGTACAGGATGGAATACGGCAGAGCAAGGAAGTCCTACGCGCGGTGCGTAATACCGAAGACGGTCCCCGTTCAAGTTCGGCTCTACAAATCGTAGAGAGCAGAGAAGAACTCAAAGAAGAGATCGTGCAGTGGTTGTCCGATGGAGGCGTGCTCCCGGGAAGATATCTCAATGAGAAAGATTTTGACCGTATGATATCCGATCTTTTCACGGAGGGTAAGCAACGGGGGAGTTATTCGCATGAGATGACGCGGTTTAAGAGAGGGACTGATTTGTCTTTAGTAGTTTCTGACGGCAAATTACTTGATATGTCGAAAAAAATACCGGATATAAGCTATAGTTTATTGTTGCAGGCACTGTCGGTAATGAACGGGGACAAGGACTATCGCACTGTCGCGAAGCTCGTCACCCTTCGGTATACCTATTGGGAAACGCATGATGGTAAAGACGTACGCCGTAAGTTGGGGACCCTTACGATAAAGGCTCATATCATTTTGCAAGATCCTCTGCAATCGAGCAGCTCGCTGGGTATGCTCTATCAGGACCAGTATTTTATCCGGCCACCGCCGGCAAACCATATTCTAACCTACGCGGTTAGAAAAGGTGGTAGATCTGCTTCTTCCGCGGCGCAACGCTCTGATAAGAAACATTCTTTAGATCCGGAACAAAAACAACTAAGTCATTCTGATCTTTTCTTTTTCGGGGTTAAGGCCGCGTTATTCTCCTATAGTTTTTATACTGCGATTCTCTTAGAGTCTCATTTTAAGGCGGTTCTCTCCGTATATCCGCTTTTTTACAGCGTTATTCCAGCTATTATTCTCGGCGCATTATTGTTTCTGACGACGATGATCGGCTGGCGATTCTTCTATCAGATCGTCAATCGTATTGAGACCCCCAATCGGAATCTCGACGTGGATAAGATGTTGAAATACGCGCGGACAAAAGGTGTCCTGGCTTTGGCCGGCGTTTTAGCCGTTGGATATTGGTATTTTGATTCAATGGGAACATTTTTTTATCAGGGGCTATCGGTCTGGGTAAGTTGGTACATGCCGCACATATTCGGTGTTTTACTGGGTATACGCGCGTGGCTGCACCTGACGGAAAAGAAAGATACTGGTAATAAAGTAGTGATCGGACAAACCCGTGCGCAGAGCAGTATGCGGGATCACTCGCGGTCGAGCGTCGACGTACCGTTGTTTACAAGAAAGCAACGGTATCTTTTTGCGGCTCTGGCAATGTTTATCGCGCCGGTTTACGAAGAGCTGGTATGGAGATTCGGTATTTTGAACGGTTTACTGTTTCTTTTTGAACAGTGGATGCCGTACGCCCGACCGCTTTCATTTACTTTGCCTATTATTCATATTTCCGTAGGCGAGAGTTTAAACATGGGAATGATCATGGCTATTGGCATGAGTTCCTATGCTTTTTACGGATGGCATAAGAAGGGACGGGCTTTTGGGCAATTTTTTGCCGGGATTATTTTGGGATACGCGTATTATACTACCGGAAACATCATCGTGCCGATGGCAATTCACTTCGCGCATAACGCCATGACGAGTATATATTCTTTGACCATGAATGAGATCAAACCGTTAGATGGGACTTTGATGTCGATAGACAACGAGGCCCCTTCAGCCGGCAGTTCTTCGCGTGTCCATACACCATTACCAACCTACGAGGTTGGTAAAAATGGTGGCGAGAGGTTGGTGAGAGCTTCATCGAGTCTTGATGATCAGAGTGTATTCTTACGGCAGAGATATTTGAAACAGCTGATGGATTTCCGGTATGGATGGGTCGATGGCAGTGCGTATAAATTCAGCAATGAATGGTTCAATAACGCCATGCTTGTGGCCGCGCTTTTGAATATGAGGCGGTTGTTTAGTGACGGCCAGTTTGTAGCAGTGGGACAGGAGTTAGACGGCAATTTTGGCAATATGGTTTTCAGCCAGCGTCTTAAAACGGTAGAGGATATTGCGTATTTGAATGATGTTCTTGACCGAATGATCTTCGACCTGCGGGGCCTTTTAAATCCGGAAGATGCGTTTGTACGCGTGCTGGAAAGTTCCGGGATGAAGGTCCTTAAGAACCTGTCGACTTTACGGCAGCTGCGTTTTGATTTTAGCGATGATGTCCTGCCTGCTCTGGTGCGTACAGGTTCGTATAAAGTTCGTAACAACTGGTTTTCCGCGGTTGTGGGAAGAGTCCAGTTGATCAATCTGGTCGGCATAATCCCGGTTGACGAATCGATCCGGCGGTTGGAAGAGCAATTGAAACTGCGATTTGTAAGCATGGATTTTCATGCCCGTTTGTCGACACGGGAAGACATTACATTCGCAAACGGCATCCTCGATCTCTATATTAGGAATTTGAGGACGGCGTTTTACGCAATTAACGGTGATGGACCGAAGAGATCGTCGAGTTCTATATATGTTCCACGTATCCAGATGAATCTTTTACGCGGGAATGAGTTGGATCAAAAATCAAAAGATTCAATACTTCATTTGGCAAAAGAAGCCGGATTTTTTCCGCATTATATCCAGGATATGTTCATCCCGAGTTTTGATTCCCGGACCGCCTACTTTATGTTGGCTCAGAGAAGGTCTTCAGTCATCGGCTTTTTCAGCGCGGTTGAGCATCGATATTTTTCTGAAGAAAAAACTGATGAGTTATTCGCGTTCGCGGCCGCGATACAGGAATCTGACCGAGGGAAAGGCATCGGGAAAAGGATGTTTATTCAGTCTCTCTATGCTTTTCATCAGTCAGGGTATTATAAACTGCAATTGGAAACGAACCGTGATAATAAGATTGCGCAATGGATCGCCGCGTACGTCAGAAAAGGGTTCTTATCGTTCGAAGGCGGTAAATCGGTGCATCCGTATAACGATGAGTTGGCCTGGTACCGTTTATATCCGGAATATGCTTTTATCGAACTCATGCATGACCGGCAGGCTTTGGAATCTGAGAAGGCCGTTTTGCAGGATGAGATTACTGCCTTGTATTCAAAAGCCGAAAAGGCGGTTGTCAACGGCTGGCGCGCTGGAGTCGTCGGGTATGACGCGCCGGCGGTCGAGCTGTACGGGATGATCGAGCACAAACAGAAAAGATTGGAATACCTCAAGAGTGAATTAAAACGTATTGGAGAGGAACTCTTAGCATCTAGTTCCATAGGAGTCTTTAGGATGGTTCAAGCCGGCGAATTCGACCGTACCATGACCTGGGTATCGGCATGGCTGTTTCATCAACGCAAAGCGGCCGACCGGCTCGCCGCGCTGTACCGCAATGTCGATTCCATGGAGCAGGAAGATCAGGCGACTGTAGAGGCGGTCAAAAAACTATGGCGATGGGGAATCCTAAGCGAATTCGGCCGCCGGTTTCAAAAGCCTGAAGACCGGTATCAGTTCAGCCGCGCGGAAGGTATTGCCGCCGAAATCAATGAAGTAGAACACGAATTTGTCGAATATGGACGGAAGGCCGGGACCATATTGAAAGATTTTCTTGCACGTATGACCGGCGAATCGTTGATCCTTACGCCGCAACAGCGGGAAACGCTCGTTGAGAATCTTTTGGAATCCTGGAAACATTATTTTATGCTGCCGCAGATAGCGGTGAACATATCCTTTGCGCGGCGTTGGAACGCGTGGCGGATGGCCAGAATATTTATGCGCAAGATCAAAGAAACATCCCCGCAAAAGGGTGCCGTCTTTATTATCAGAGAGGCCGATGATCTTGTTAAACGAGGGATATTCGATGACGCGCATACATATTACAACGTTGCTCTTAAGCATTTTAAAGCCTACACACCGGTATATCGCTCGATCGCGTATCTTTACACTGCTGAAGGCAGATACGCGCGGGCTTTTTGGGCGTCGACTCAGGCGTCGCCGGCTGAGGCGCGAAGCATCGAGCATCAGATGTTAAAAGGCTTCATGTATATTGAACAAGGGTATTTTAAGGACGCGTATGACGTCTTTATGGCGCTTACCGAAAGGGCTCAAGTCCAGCAGGGATTGATCCAGCCTTTTATATTCGCGCAACTTTTAGCGCGGGAACACGGGTTTGTTTATAAAAGATCTTTCGATGTGCGAATGCGGATGGTCCCGCAGGATATGGCCCGGGATTTTATATCTGAGGCCACACGGTCCTATTTTAAAAAAGATCTTGCAGGAGCGTTACGCTGGATTACGGAGGCGATCGCGTCTGCCGGTGAACCTCACGGGGATGCCTTGTTGCGAGAACAACGATTATTCCTTATCGCTAAATTGAATCATTCGGAGAAAAAGAACGGCGATGGGTCCGCCAGCAGCAGTATGCGGAAACGCTACAGTAATGGGGAAATAAAGGATATAAAAAGCGCGTTGCGAAGGGCTGACGAGCTTTTGGAGCAAGGGAAGGCTGCCTTTGAGGATTTTAGGGGGCATATCGGTTCTTTCGGCGACTTGAGTGTTTGGCAGCGACGATCCGTGTTTTTGCGGTTGCGATCGCCGTTTGCCGCCGGTGCAGTAGCTCTATTGTTGAGAGTGTTCGGCGTGACCGCGGAAGCCCTTAGCGAAGCGGTATTTTTCGCGGAGCGCACGCAGACTCTCAGAACGCAGATCCTGGACCAGTGGAATGAAGCCGTCAGAGTATTGAACGACATTCAAGATGCTGCCGAGAATATCCCTCATACTATCCGTAAACAGGCCGTGGATGATTTGCTGACGGTCGCGATGTATTATCAGCAGTATATCCCGTCGATCCTGGAGTGGTTACCCCGCGTGTCTCCACGGCGGCAGTCGACTATCGGAGATATTCTTATCGATAAAGCTTTCGATTTCGACATACAGTATACGTATCAGGAGTTGCACGCTCGAGGCGACAAGCAGGTAAGCGAAGGGAATATCCCGCTTGCGATACGTTATTATCGTATTTTACATGAGCGTTTCGGTAACGGCAGCGGTTTGTACCGGACCATCGCGTATTTGTACGCGGCCATTGGAAAAACCAAGGAGGCGTTGCATATCGCCGGGAATGCCGGTGACTATCATCAAGAACGATATGCGCACAGACTGATGGTGGGGATCGTGCTTAAAGAAGCGGGAGAAATAAGAGATTCGATCCGTGTATTTTCTGAGCTCATCGATGGCTTTGAGACAACCGATTATATTCAACCGTATGTTTTGCGGCGTTCTATGATCAAACGGGCGGATCCGGTGCTTGCTCAACAAGATTTTGTAAGGATATCTGATTTAAAAGCAGTTCCCGGAAACACCCTGATCCGAAGAGGCACCGGGTATTATCTGGGGGGCAAGTATGAGAAAGCTTTGGGATCATTGAACGAGGCTGAAATTTTAACCGACGATCAGTATTTAAAGGAAACTCTTCAGGAACAACAGGTATTCATCGGGGCGAAGATCGCGGGCTCAACATGGCAGGGCAGTAGTTCCATAGATAACATCAGTACCGTCCAGTTGTTGGGACAGGATCTATACCGGGTCATCGAGTCCTTGAATCGCCGGATGCCGGTATCGCCCAAAAGAGTCGGGCGCCTGTTACAGATGGCGCGGACGATCGATCGTCAACTGGAGAAGCTTATAAAGAATACGTTTACGACCCTCGATGGTTCTCTGGAACAGGAAAAGTTATTGGATCGTTGGTCCAGGTTTAACGCGGTATCGTTGAAGCGATACCGGCTTTATTTCTCTTTTTCCATTGATTTTGTCCCCGGCGATTCGAAGCCGGTCTTGGGGATCACCGTTTATCATGTCGAAAAAGATGGGATAGTCCTGTTGAATGGTGATGCGGTTGAAGTCTATACGGCGCGCGTCATCGGCGGTTTTGAGAGCGAGATTTTCGGCACAGCCATGGTCGAACGCAAGATCATCGTTATCGATCAGGGCGCGGTTGAAGAATACGTTGATTCGGTTTTAAGCGTAGAACCGGCAGTCGAATACGCGGGTTACTTCACATTGTTTTACGGAAATAAATCAAAAGGGTATTCCAGAAATGATCTTATTCGCAGCATACGGCAGGCGGTTTTAGATCATGAGTCGGCTCACATTTTACGCTATCCATTACGCAGGTTACTTGCGTCGAAGAATATCCAACCGGTGGCCTTCGACGGTATCCGCGTAGCGCGCCGTTTTGACGCGTTTGACTTTTATTATCGTGCCTTAGATGAGACTCTTGCGTATTTACATGAATTACACAAAAGCCAACTGCCTAAATTAACAGCGATCCAATTATATTCTTTATCCGTGCTCAATGGATATCAAAGCCCGAATATTACCGCGGGTGTTTGGATTATGCAAAACTTGTTTGAGAAGATGATTAAATCAAAGCAGCCGGTTACATCAGCGGCAGCGTTCATACATCATTTAAGAACGCTTGATGATGAAAGTATCCGTCAAGAGGCGCGGTATATGCATGACCGGATCCTTCATGGATATCAAAAGAGTTCATCGTCTCTTATTTTACGGCGTTATTTTATCCTGACGGCCGCTTTTGTTTTAGCGACTCAGAGCGTTTTCTTGTTAGATACTAACTACGGTATGGAACAAGGGCGGCAGGTATATTTACTCTATACGGCCCATGAGACAAAAAATGATTTCGATCAAGTCGTACCATTTATCCGGGATGTTTTCAATGCCGCAGAACGGATGAATCGCCGGCCGGTATTCATATATGAACAAGCCCCTCAATTCCCGCAAGAACTTATAAAACGCGGGATCCCGTCGTCACGGTTCGACGGCATCGCTTTTCACGGTGATGGCGGACTCTATAAGGATTTCAACGAATATATACGTAAAGACCAGGTTTTGACACAGGCCGCCTTATCTTTCACCAGCGAGGAATTACGGCGGATGTCGCTTCCTGAAGAAAAACACCCGAACGCGTTTCAGCAGGCGTCGTTGGAATATTTCAAGTCGCTGGCGGATATCGGGCACGCGTTCAATCTTGAGCCGGAGAGCGGTTCTTTCAGGACATATTTAAAAGCGTATGAATTGGCTGTTACCGAGGCTCGCGGCGGACGGACATTCCAATTGCGAAAGGATTTAGACCGTTTTCGTGACCAGGATATCGAGCAGATGGTGGTCGGGATCGCCGAGAACATTAAACCAGGGGCGTATCCTGAAAAATCGTTAGTCGCGGTTATCCGGGGGGCAGGGCATCATCCCGGTTTGACTGAGATGATCCGACGGTACCGGTATGATGTACATGTTTTAATATCTGAAAGCGGCAAAGCCGGCTTGGGTAAGAGGCCTGAATTAGAGAAAAAGATAGATCAGCTTGAAAAGGAAATCCAGGAAATACAAAGAAACAATGAACATTCAATCCCTGTGAACAAGAAAAAATATCCGATAGACCGTTTATCCGATCCTTCAGGAAGTTCATCCATCGTCCGAGCGAGCTTGGCGAGCGAACGTAGTGAGCGTACGTCCCACATCCTACATGTTCCGTCTCACTTCTTGCTACTCGCTACTCGCTACTTATCAAATAATATATACTTAGAATACAGTGCTTCCTCCGGCCTGATCCGCGCCGGGCCGGCAATGGGTTTCATCTCTTCGCTATCGGCAAGGATCACGGGCCGTCTGTTCGCCGTTCTTGCGACAGCTGTTTTGTCGGCGTTTGTTTTACTGAGCTACCGGACTCTTTTTCACGCGTATGCCGATTTTTATCCTGCCATCACCGGCCGTTCCGCTTTAGCACAGGTGAATATCGTGTATGTCCTTCATGATACCGGCGATGATTTTGTCAATGCAAAGGACACGGTCGAAGCTCTCCTGCTGCAGAGCATCCGGTCCGGGAAAGATCCAGTCTTGTTTATTGAGAATTCAGTCGTTTCGTTACCATGGAATCCGGCTTCTTTTGCCAGGGAATTCCCGCGTTGGGATACGGATCGTTTGATCTTGGATCCCGGATATATGACGGCATTTAGGAGAATGTATAAAGCGTATTTGGCGTTTGAAAGGCAGCGGATCGATCGAGAGTTCCACGATCGAACGAGGTGGAATCGCGTTCTTCATCCGCAGTCCTGGAAAATGATGGGTGAAGTGCAATACCGGACAGCGGAGTCATTATTTATCGCTGAAAAGTTTCTTCAGCAAGGACAGCCCATGGCGGTCATCAGCGAGGAACCGCCTGCCGAAAGTATCCTGTATTTGTTAAATAGCAATGCCTGGGCTCTCGTTCTTCAGACATCGCTCTTTCAAAGCGCCCGGTCGTTTGGACTTACGGCATATGACGAGCAATTCCGTTTACGCGATGAAAAGACGGCTTTCGATATCGGCTTGTATCTGAGACGCTTGCCGAATACCACCGCCATAATCATCCGCGGCTATGAACATCAATATTTGCGGACATTATTTAAACAAAGGGGCTATACGGTCAGAGCGATCGTCGATGAGAAGACAAAACGAAACTTACAAAGGCAAGATATCCTTAACCATATCGTTTTCGCGATCCCGCTTATCGCTATTATTTTTATCATCACGAACTATCGGCGTTACCACAACGGAGGAAGAAAACACAATAAGGAGATAGACCGTTCTGATAAGAAACCGGATGATTTTTCTTCAAGCTCAATTGTAAACGTTTACCCGCAGCCGTTATCGATGGAGCAATTACGCGATATAGTACGATTTGTTATAAAAGATGCGGAGAAATATCTCGGCGAACATACCGTATCTACTTTTATTCATCCTTACCGGTCGTTGCTGAAGAGATATCGAAACTATGCAGTCATGATCAATCAGGGAGAACGTCCGGCATTGCCTAAATATTATTATGGAATACAGCCTGTTGGATATAACGATGGGCAGGACGATACGGTAACCAAGCATGATCTGCAGGGTGTGATCGAGGCGTTGAATACGATAGTCAATGAGAGTGCGTTAGTCGGTTTATTGCAAAAACGTGAGTATCCCGTTCTTTTTGATACGATCAATACACGCGAGTATTTACAGGGCCGGTCTAATAAACATTACCGTGAGAATTTTACGGCGTATCTTTCGTTGTCTTCGGATATAGAGCGGCAGTTACCGTACATGCCCAGAGAAAATCTTGATGAAGATATGGGCAATAATTACGCGGTAGTTAAAACCGTTTCTTTACAGCCATCGTTGTTATCGGAGATACTTATTGATGCCCCAAGAAATGATTTTGTTTGGCAATTACTGCGGCATACCTTATCTGATGCGCATTACGTTAACGAGTACGATATTCCTCTGATTGCGATGGATGAGGCGTTATTCGAGCAAGACTTGTTGCGCCGGGCGAGAACGCGTTTTGACCGCAATAATCTTATTCTGGAAGGGTACGTCGGCTTCCTGAAACTTATGCCATTCTATGACGATTTCAGCAGGAATGTGGAGAAGTATGACGGCTTACAGGAGGGGGATGTCGTTATCATTTCTGTCCCAAGTTTAAAACAATTTGCCTATTCGACACGGTATGCCGGATATATAACCGATGATACTCAGAATAAGTACGTTAATTATGTGGCAGTCTCCGCGTTAGGTAATGAATTGTTCGAGAGTGCGCGGTATGCGCAAAAACGCATTGTTTTCACTCCGGCTGAAGTCCATCGGGGATTCATTTCCCGGTATAGCTCAGATTCCGTTTCATTGGACGGCATAACGCGAACAAAAGTCAGCTTGAGTTTATCGGATATTGAGGAAAAAGGATTTTTATCCGCGCTTGCAGAACATACGGCGTCATCGTCTGTCGCAGGGAATTCGGCAGCGCAGCGTTATCGTTTCCTTAATCTTGAGAAAGCATTGATCGAGTTGATGACGTTTTATGAATATCAGCGGCAGAACCCTACCGTGGCTTTGCGTATTGCTCTCTATGGTTCGGCGCGTTTTAGAGCATTTGACGACCCGGCAGCCGACAGGGGCGACCCAAAGATCGCCTTCGGCATGCGTCAGTATGAAAAAGCGTACCGGACCGCGTTTTATTTAGCGAAAGAATTAGGCGCGATCATTATTACCGGCGGGGGCCCCGGTATTATGGAGGCAGGCAATCGCGGGGGAAAGTCCGGGGGCGCAGAGTCTATTGCTTTGGGGATAGAATTACCGAATGAGCAAAAAGTAAATCCTTTCGCCACTCAAACGATGATGTTCGATTATTTCTTTTCGCGGGAGATGACCTTCAGGTATTTTAGTAACGCTTTTATCGCGGCCGCCGGCGGCTACGGCACTATGGCAGAGTTTTTTGAACGGTTTATCTTAAAAGATAAAGAAGAGAAAGATACGGCCCCGATTATATTATTAGATAAAGAATTTTATACTTTTTGGCTTGGTTACTTACAGGGATTACGCAGAGAGTCGGTTGTAAACAGGGACCAGGTCCCTATTATTCGTAAGCCGATAGGCGATAATTTCGTTATGCTTGATACTCCCGAACAGGTTTTGCGATATTTTAAACTCGTTGAAAATAGAATTGATACCAAGGCACATTTGAAATATTTATTAAGAAAGATCAAAGACAGCTGGGCTGAACGGGCGGTCGGCGAGCTTTTAACCGCGGCAGTCTTGTTGAATAATGCGCAGGTCCGGCGCACGATCAGTATCATCGGCGGCCAGCACATCCGAAAAGCGACTCATTCATACAATGAGGCTCAAAATCTCGCGCTTAAACTTGCTCAGAAAGGCATATCGCCTCTCTACCGCAATAGTTACACCGTATCTGACGCCGTAGCTCTTGGCGCGCGGTTCGCTGACCATCCGCAGGTCAAATTATTCGCGTTTAACTATTACAAAGATGATGAAGGCTGCGAGACCGACGCTGACGTCTGCTGTAATTTCCACGATATTTTTTCGCAGAAGATCGCTTTGGTCGAACATACCAACTACGGTATCGTATTTTTCCCGGGTGGAGCCGGCGTATTGGATGTATTTTACGAAGTATTGACTTTGATACAAACCGGAAAGATCGACCCGATGCCGATCGTGCTGATCCGCAACCGGTATTGGGATCCGATACATCAGTATCATCAGGAAGTGTTGTATGAAAAAGCCGGAGCGATATCCGAGGAGGATTTACGTATTTACAAAATTGTCGATACCGCAGATGAATCGTTTCAGATCATTAAAGCTTTTGCTGATGAGGCGGATAGATGGGATGAAAAGGTAACGGTTAGAAAAAAATGGGACGCGGTACAGCGCAGTTATGACAGGGTTTCAAGCAGCGCGCTTGAATCTAACGTATCCATACGGAGTGAAAGAGAATCATTTATGCGAGATCCGGTGGAAGCGATAGTCAATGAGCTTGAATTTTTGTTTAGCCTTACCCCGGAAGGTTTACGCACGTATATCAAAGATAACGATCTGCCTGGGATGCGCGCCGGTAAAGACGGTATTCTTCGAAGAATACCAAAACAAAAAGTATTGGGGCTCATCTTCGGTGTCACTCAACAGATCATTTCAAACCATATGACGGATGTCCGGTTACAATTGAGGGAGTCGAAGAATAAGCTTTTAAGACGGGCCGTATTTTTTGATGATCTGAATACCCGTATCGGAGCGATCGTTGAAGTACAAGTCGAAGCTTTTGAAACAAATCTCCAAAGGCGTCAATTGCTTAATTAGGATGAATTGGCGGATATCTTTGACAGGCCGCAAGCGATGTTTTCTCAAGCGCGCAGACAGTATTTTAAGCAACTGCTCAAATTACGGCATGAGCGGATCACCGATGCGATCCACTACTGGCACAATCCCGCTTTTGCTTTGGCCCGATCGGAAGTGAGACGCTTTAAAGATACTATGCATGTTACATCGTTGCTTACTCAGGAACAGCTTGGGGAGTTGTTCGGAGTAGATCAATCGGTTATCTCCGGTTATATGGATGGCGTCCTTCGGCACCTTCTGCGGTATGACGATCCTCGTCTTTCCGGCGCGGTCATTGACCGAGGGCTTCATCGCAATCCTGTGCAAATAATCAGCAGAGCGATCGAGAGAATATTTAAAAAAGATATACATTTAACGCACTTTCCCTCCATCGCCGGAATTGCGAAAGAATTAGAGGTAAAGCCCAAGAGGCTTGAATATTACTTGAACAAGAATAATCCTGTCCGGGCCGGGATTTTAAAAGCGCTTTTACTTTTAGGAGATAAACGGATAGCGTTAGCCGTCCGTCGGACTATGGACGGCGCGGAAGCCGTTGCGCAAGATAAATCAGTTTCTGCGATGTCATCCCGCGTATACAAAAAGATACGGAATTGGTTGAGGAAGCCGGAACAGCGTAAGCCGAAGACATTCCGCGATGAATTGCGTGTCGTCGTAAAGCTTCTGAGAGAAGCGTATCCTGATGAGTTTGAAGAACTCAAGGCTCCCTATAAGTATATTATTGAAGCTCTTGACATTAAGTCGCTTAACTTTTATTTAAAGAATAATCCTGAGCAAAGCGATGAGGAATTCAGGCAACTGCTACAACAATATCTATCCCGAGACAGTAATGATCTTAGGGAGCAGGTAGCGTCGGAATTGACGCGAATATATCCCTCTTTGAGGTCTGTATCCCATGACAAGGAGATTGATACTATTGTATTCATGAATAGCAGGATCTTTAAGCTATTCAGCACGGATATTGTGAAAGACCTCTTTCCTTTCGCTTTCAAGAAAACGCCCGAAAATATGACGTTGGGCCCGGCGATAGACGCGATTGTTCAACGCTATCGGCACTTAGCCGATGCCCGGCTCAATGGAGCAGTCCCACAGATATCGAGAAGTCAGAGAACCGTAAACGGTTCTTCGCGTAAAGTTTCCTGGATGGCACGTATAGCTTTTGGAGAAAGAAACAAGAAAGACTCGCTTAAAGCGGCTGTTTCCCCGGGAGAATTAAGAAAGCTATCACAGAAAGTCTTACTTGGCAAAGAGGAACTCGTACAAAAAGCCGCGGTGGTCATCATTGAAAGCGATAGGAGAAAGGAACGGATAGATCACGTGTTATCCAAAGAACGTGTAGCGCGCACGCTCGATGTTCCTGTGAAGAAAATAGACAGGCTCTGGGATGATATTATCGAGGAAGTACTTTTTAACGCCGATGCTTTTCTGGAAAGAAGGGTGTATTTTAGAACGAATCCCGTATGGGCAAGTATTCATGAAATCATACGGTTGAGTAAATATGACGAGACAATACAGACAGGTTTCGTTACGCAAGAGTATCTTGCCGGGCGTTTTGGAGTGACTCAAGAAGCCATATCGGAAATCTGGAAAGATATCCTGCGTTTCTTTGAAAGTAATCGGATCCCCTGGCTGGAATGGGCCATGGCATTTAAACGCGACCACGTAAAGGCGATTGAGCGTTACATCCGCGGTTACTTGGCCGCGGATCCTGAGGCAGAGATCTTGCCGGAAAAGACTCAGACTGAGATCTTTTTCGGCTTTTCCGCGGAAAAGCTTACTCCTTACTGGAATAAGGCTCTTGAGGGGCTGGAAAACGGAGACCGGCGGACCAATGCGGCGATTTGGCATTACAGAGCAACTCATTATACGATTCATGCCGTGATTATTCCGGAAGATATGGTCCAGCCGGTAGAGTTGATCAAACTCAATGAAAGTATTAAGTCATTACGGCGTCAACCGGAACTTCGAGACCGTAAGGTTTTTCAGCATTTGCTCAGGGGGCAACGACTGGCCTATGGCGCGATCTTTGCTGAGTCAAATCCAACGGTGCGTAATGCATATGCATATATCATTTCGAAACTCGGCATGAAATCACTCGACTATTATATTAGGAAACATCCGTTTATGGATGATGATGAGATCAGACAATTGTTACAGCGTTATTTCTCTAAAGAGGCGCAGGGTCTTAAAGAACTTGTCGTATCTGAAATAATCCGTTTGTATCCCTCCATACGGCTCTTAAGCAGTGACGGGGCAATAGCTTTATTCTTGGATCTTAAAAGTAGTATTTTTAGGAGGTACAGTACGGATATCCTGGCGGATCTATTTCCTGTGGAAGCGAAAACGCACGGCCAGGATATTTTAAAGATGGTGATTCTAAATATTTTAACGGTATATCAAGGCCAAGATATAGCCGTTGATAAAACAGACGGTACGCCATCGTTTGCAAACCCGGCGAAAAATAATCCATACGAAGAGCTGCTTGACGAATATTCTTCTTTTGCCGAAGAAATCGTCAGGAAAAAATACGGCGCGTCACAATACTATGTCTTATTTCTTCACGAGGCACGCGTGGCACTGCTGGAATTTATGCATAATCCCGATCTCGAACGGGAAAACAACGGCAACGGTTATTTGAAAGAACATATGCGTGGATTTATCGAAGCGCACCTGAAGTCGTTTCTGGCTTTGGAAGGGCATTTTCAGACGAAACAATATCTGCATGAGACGCAAATGCCGGACGGCAGTGACGGGGTTCCTTTGTTTGACAGCGATTATATCCGGAGTCAATCGTATATGCAGATGCGGCAGGAGAATGCGGTAAACCCCTATGTGCTTAACCCCGAGGAAATGCTTATGCACATAGAAGAGACCGAGGCATCATCCTCAATACGGCGGTCCGAACGTATAAGACAAAACGCGTCTTCGTCTCTTTCTCAGTATGTGCGTGTTACTGCCGATAAGCCTTTCCTTTCCAAAAGAGCTAAAGCTTCCATTGCTCTTTTTGAGGTCGCTTATCAGCATGATCGTATAGGTATTTGGGCGGAAATAGCCGAGATCATCGCCAATAACAAAATTAATATGTTGTGGCCGCAGGTGCTTAAGAAAAGTATCGATAGAAAACTATATCTTGTGAAACATTTTTACCTTCTGGTCGAAGATCAACGTCACATACAATCGCTCGTTCATCAGTTGTCGTTAATCAAAGATTTTCCTGTCGAAGAAAGTATTGCCCGGAGAGAGCTTATGACCTTTGAGCTTTCACTGTCCGATAAGCCCGGCCAATGGTACATGTTGCTGAATACGCTGAGGGAATATAATATCAGCGCCAGCCGGTTCATGACTCCTGAAAGTGAAGTGGGTAAGTATGTCACATTTGCCGTTGAGTTGAAGGTGCCGGAAGAGACGGATGTCAAGAAGCTGCGAAGCGATATCGCCGCGAAAGGCTTAAGCGGAAAGAAGGACGTACACGTGTTCCCGATGCCGCTGGAAGAATACACATTGCATTGGCTTATCGCGATGATAATGAGGTACCTTGATCAGGCGCAGATAACGATTATTCAAAAAGAATTCGACAAGATCATGGAAGCGATATCGCTTTTGCAAAGAGGGCACGGCCGTATACGTAAGGATAGGACTCCGTACATAGGCCATCAGATCCGGATTGTCCATAGATTGTTTGAGTCTTTATATAAAACCGGGATATTGTCATATGCAAAAGTTAACGCGTGGATCCCGACGATAATCATATCTGTGTTACTACATGACGCGCTTGAGGATAAGGATATTTCCGAGAAACAGCTGCTCAAACAGTTCGGCCGCAGCGTGTATCGAATCGTTAAGCTTTTGACAAAAACCAAAAGAGCAGAGCTCAATGAGTATGAAAGAGAAGCCGCGTATTTAAAGAATCTGCTTAAGAACGTCATTGAGAATAATATTGTCCCTTCCGCGTATTACTATGTAGATACCGTGATGGGTATTTTACAGGCGGAAAGATTTATCGCGTTGATAATCAAATTATATGACCGTATTGATAACCTTGGGACTTTGAACATGGGCAATGAGATTTTTATCGCAAAAACCGTCTTTTCAACGCTGGATATTTTTATCCCTTCGGTTATCTTTGACCATCAAGAGAAAAGGAAGCCTTTCGATGAGCCATGGGAACGGTTTGTAAAGAAGGGGGAAACGGACGTCCTGATCGCGGCACGGGAGGCGGGCTTACGTTTCGGATTATTGCAGAGCAACGGAAGACTCGCCGATGCTCAGACTTTCCAGAGTAAATTGAGGCTCTATGCGCGGGCTTTAAAGGCCGATTTTCAGGCTATCCCGATGGGTTTTTATGAATTAGTCTTAGAGACGATACAATTTGATCTAGAGTCGAAAGGTATCCTTGTCGGTGAAACATCTTCAATTCATAACGCCGTAAATAGTGACAAAGACCGCTCTTCATCGTCAATGAACAGTAATAAGACCGTGCGGGTGGAAATGGGGCAAGTGCGGAATGTCGTGATGTACGGTAAACCCCGGTGGAAAGCGTCGTTTAAATTGTCCTATCAGCATGACCGGCCGGGAGTTTTGCGGGATATTCTTTCCGCCAGACGAAGAGATGGGAAGATTTTGGCGGAGATGTATTCTCTGCAGATGATCGATGAGCTGGACGGCAAGACGGCACATCGCATATTCTATTTTGACCTGACGGCAGAGAATAAAGAGGACCTCTTGATAATCCTGGAGAATTTAAGACACATTATCGATATTTCCGATAAACAGTTTTACAGTAAAGAATCCCATTCGATGCTTCTGCGGGTCGCCCTTGCGAACGTGGCAGGAACTTTGGACCTTTTTACCGAAAAGCTCGCTGAAAAGTATAATATTGAGTTCTTTTTACCGCCGAAGGTAGTCGATGTCCGGGACATTTCTTTTACGGTGCAAATAGGTGTCCCTATAGATGAAGGGCTTATCAGCCTCTATAATCATCTTGCTCCGATAACGTCCGGGGATATCCGGGTCGAGTTTATCCGTCCGATATCGCTTATCGAGCATCTGTTGGATCAATTAATGGTGGATATCGGCCCGTACATCGATCAAAGCCAGCGTACGGCAATCCAGGAGGAATGGGATACGTATCTCGATGCGTTAAAGGTCCTTCGCAAACATTTTAGCCAAGCCCGGAAAGACCGCCAGACGCCGTTTATAGAGCATCAATTGATGATCATCCGCTATTTATTCATTGAATTGCAGATACAGGATTTTATCCCTGAGAACATGTACCATATTTTGCCTCTTGTAATTACCGCGGTGATCTTGCATGATTCCGTAGAAGACGGAGATATCAGTCTCGCGAAATTGATCGACCAATTCGGTTATAACGTGTTTGTCATGGTAGCGTTGCTTACCAAAGAAGAACAGATAGAGGCGAAAGATAGCCGGGAGAAAGAGGTTGTTTATCTGACAAAAATGCTTTTGGCTGACCCGAAAGCATTGCGCAGAAAGTTCTCCCAGCACGCGGGCCTTATTACCCGTGTGAGACGGGAGATCAATCGGTTGATCTCTTCCGAAGAGGACACGCAATTGTACGTATGGTTGTCACAGATATTGAAAATATATGACCGGATCCAGAATCTAAGATCTTTGAAGATCGGAGACGCTTACTTTCAGCGGAAGATCTATTTTAGTACTTTGGATACCTTTATGCATGAATTTGTCCGGAAAATCGATTTCAGCATTCTTCCGGAAGAATTTAAGGTCGCGTTTACCGTCGCGATAAAGCATATACAGGTTCAGATCATGCGTACGGGTGATTCCTTAGGTTTTGTCAGCCCGTATGGCCAGTTTGACAGGGAAGAAGCCCAGCAATATGTCATCGAGGCGGAATTCGACCGGAACGAACATGTTCTTTCTCTAAACGAATACCAGGCGATTATCGAAGATATCTATTTGAAAGCATCGTGGGATATTTTAAAGGAGTATTTAAAGCAGCGGATCCCAGTATATTACCGGCAGAGCCTTGTTACCAAGGATTTTCTTGATTCGATAGTCGCCATTTTACGCAAACATAAGGACCTGTTCTATTATTATCGTTTACCCGGCAATGAGAAATACCTTTTTGACGGGGATATCTACAGTGATTATCGCAATAGTTACTTCCATTCTCGGCAATATCCCGATAATCCGGTAACGCCGCGCTCCTTTCTGGAAAAATACTACCAGGACCTTTATTTGTTTAAAACGGATAGAATCACGCTTGGGGAATTCTTAAACGGTATGGATGAGCCCGTCTACGAACGTTTTGGCCTGGGTTACCGTAAATTTTACCGGCAGTCAAACATCGACGAGCCGTGGGTCGATGTTTCTCAAATAGTCATGCCGGTTGTCGTGCGCGAAGGCCATGTCGACGCGAAGGTCTTTATGATCGATCCGGTGATGTATACCCTTACGGAGAAATCAGGCGTTATCTTAGTTTTGCTCGGTGAGTATCAAAATCAGGCTTTTGTCGTGTATCGAGACCCGGCGCATTCGCTTGAAGGAGAGGCCGGCCAATGGAGAAAGCTCAATTATGTCACGGCTGAAGGGTATTTTGTTAAACGCCGGGTCGAGAATATCGATGATTTACATCCTCTGGTAAACGCTCATCTTGATATGATCGCGCATTCGGGAGAGCTTGTTTCTATCGCTGAACCGCAGCAACTCTACCAAAAGCTGGAAGAATTGGGATTGAAGCCGCGGGGTGGTGATGTGTCGCCTCAGGGGGCTTCATCATCAGTTCGTGATAATAAAATTGGCCGCCGGGAGTTCTTATTTCTTGGGAGCATCGGTACCGCCTTATTCATATGGTTCCCGGATATTCTCTGGGGAGCTTCAAAAAAAGACCCTGCGCGTATTCTTAGCCCGGAAGAAATATTCAAGATTGAAATGCAGGCCGGGAAGAAACCGGAAGCTATCCGGGCCTTGGGCGATATTGTCAGGGACCAGCGGTACAATCCGGATGTGCGTACCAGGATCTTACGAAATTTTCACGAGTTATCGATCGGTAACAATATTGAGATACCGAATCCTATCCGCGGGCCGCCATTAGTGACCGTTGTGGTCAAAGATGTTCCGTCAATAAAATGGACGGCATGGGAAGTACAGGAAAGCCTCGTAACGCTTGATGAAGCGTTTGTTCGTCAGATACTGCCGGATCAGATGGTCGTTATCCTGAATATATGGAAAGCCGCAGACCAAAAGCTGCTTGCGGACGCCAAGAAACGCGTTCCCGCCGAAGTTTTATACCGGATCTTAGCGTACGGTGAAAGTTTTTATCCTTCTTTATTTTTAGATCTTACAAGCACATTTCAGACAAGAGTGTCCCAGTCAAAGAACCCGCTGCATGAGTTTGTCTATCGTATCGATCGAGAGTTTAAACATCTTCCGTATGTTATTTTGAATTTGGCAAAGTTCAATAATTTAAGTTGGCTGGTGTCCGCGTATCCGCCTTTTATGGAGCATATAAAGCCGTTGCTGGCGAATTACGAGCAGGTCGCGTTTATCAGCAGCGAACTTATTCGATTTTTTCAGAAAGATGATCCCCGGTATATTCCGGTCAAAAAGTCTTTGGAAAGCGCGTTGATACGGGCATTGAGAAGTGATGGACGTCATACCCAAACAGCGGTCGGGGTAACCTTACAATCTCTCTATCCATATTTGAGCGCAAAGGCTCAGGATGCTTTGCGAAAGCCGCTAAGGCCATATAGCGTGCTCCAGGAAAAGGCGAGGATGATCGCGTATGGCCAATTGGTTAAGAACAACACGATCCCTGTCGGCATTGTATTTGAAGATTCCGCCTTCTCGTATATGGCCGAATTACAAAAGATGCTGTCCGGTGAAGACAAGCGATACACGAATGTCGGCGGGTACGTCATTACTCGCTTAAGCCGGGGATTTTTAGCCGAAAAGTCTTTTGGCAACGTGAAAGTCAGGATACTCGCGTCGCACCGGAAGACCTATAATCAAAATCGACTGCAAGCGCGGATCCAGCCGGTAGTTATATCCACCCGGTCACACATCTATGAATTTATCGCCAGTCTTGCTTTTATGCTCGGTGGTACCAATGACCAGCCGTATTTAATAATTCCCGGGGCCTGTTGTAGTTTTAAGGAAATTACGAAATTGTCGAAGAAATATCGCCGAAGCGATTTTATATTGGATACAGCCATCGACTTCGGCGGCAGGGTCAATGTTCTTTTGTATTATATGCTTGAAGGACTGGCGCAGCGCGTGCCGACATGGGAAAAACTGCGTGAGTCGATGAACGAACATATCCCGGCGACGGTGAAAGAACGCGTATTCCCGGATCATTCGTCACAGGTGATTTTAAAAGCGAGTATTCCTTCGAATATGCAATCGTCAAGTAGTGTAGTCCAAAACAGCCGCGATTGGAGCAAAGAGGAAATCATCGCGGAAATCACGCTGTTTGTGAAAGCTCTTTTTAACCGGGAGCCTGAACGCGTTAAGTTCCCAAGCCGGGGGTATATCGAAAGGAATTCGGATATCCTGCCGTCGCCGTTGCGGACGCTGTTGCCGGAGACGATCAAGCGATTGGCTGAATCAGATGAGGATCCCCGTATTCAAGCCGCTTCAAAAGCTGAACTTCAGCGGCTGGAACGATTGCTTAAGAATCGGCAAGACCCGGTAACGAAAGAGGATATTATTCAGCGCAGTGTCGCGTTGTATAACAAATCAGGATCGGTTACCAATAAGAAAGATACTGCCCGGCAGATAGAAACTACCGAGCATCTGGTCGCTAAATACTGGGAAGATATCTTGAAACGGGCGATTGAGGAGGGAAATACGGAAGATGTGCGTGATGAAGCGAAAAGGCTATTGGATGATTTTTCCAAGACGAAGTCGGAGGGGATGAATATCGTTTCTAAAGATGAAGTCATCGCTAGAATCACCGGATATTATGAGGCATGGGCAGGAGCTGAAGACCGTGATTCTGATAAGGCTCCGTATTTTTCGTATGCCGCCGAAGCTGTTGGTTTAAGCCCGTATTTGATCCGCAAGTTCGAACGGTTTATTTTACAAAAGATGGTGGATTCCCGATACGAGATTTTACGTTCATGGGCAGAGGAAAAGATCACCCAGCGTATGGCGAACGAAAAGATCCTTCTGGCCAGGGCGGCGATACGGGAATACTTTGGCAAATACGGGAAGATGCCGTCGAAGTTGCATGTCGCGCAGCGTATCAATATGGAAACTCAGCGGCTGGATTTTTATTGGAACGAATTTGAGATTCTTGCGGAATTTCTCGTTTCTGAAGACCGCGCGTTGCGCAATGCCGTCATCGCGGATGTTGAACGCGATGAAAACATCCGCCGGCGCAGGGAAGAGAATATTTCATGGCAGGATATGGCCGCGATGGCGGTTCGTTCGATCCGGAAGTATTTCGCGGAAAATCAGGATGCGCGGGAACTTCCATTGCAGAAGTGGGTCAGCGAAGACAGCGGTGTCCCTATGCATATGTTAGGTAGGTTGTGGAACGACCAGTATATTTTCAGGGAATTGCTTCTGTTGAACGATCAACGGCTCTCGTTTGCGGTGTTTTTCGCGCAACATCCGCATGAGATCGCTGAAAGTGAACAGGAACACCCGCGGCAAGCTTTACTTGAACTTTTCAGGGAAGCGGTGAAAAACGGAAATATTGCTACTGCGCGTGAACTGATGAGAAGATTGGAAAAGTTCGGGGAAAACGTTTCCACTGTACGGCAGGAATATATCAGCATGTTCGCTCAGGAATTGATGGATATAATGCGGGCATACAATAAAGTCATGTTCCCTGAAGGGATCAAGACTGATCTGGCTAATCGCTTGGGGCAGACTCGCACTATGGTCACGCGGCTTTGGAATGAGATTGTGGAGTTTGCTTCTTTGGAAGAGCCGAAAGTCAAAGCCGCGGCAGATGTGGACGCGGATAAAGAACAAGCGATCGTCGACGCGTATGAATACCTGGCGTACCATCAGGATGATTGGCGCGTAGAACAGGAAAGCGTACGAGAATATTTGGGGATGGGATTACGTACGTTTCAGTCTTTGTGGCCGCAGGCGTACGAAAAGATCAGACTAACGGATGATCCGGTTGTGCGAGTATCGGTATTGTTGCGCGACGACCCTGCGCAGGTGTTCGCCGAAGACGCGTATTGGATCATGTTGAAATATTCCGATAACATATTGTTCCCCCATGACATTTTCAAGCAAGTCGCTGATATATATGGGGTGGTGACACATACCGTCAGTAAATATTGGTTGAAACATCCACAGCGCGAATTATCAATTCTTGAACGTATCAGCGCTATGACTGATGATCCACGGCTTGTCGAAGCTATCGCGTTTGAGCAAGACCCAGTTTCAGTTGTACTGAACGCGTATATGGTTATGTCTCGGAATAAGCCAAACCGGCCGCTATATATGAATACTCTGGCACGTGAATATTTCAATGTTACTGCTGAACGTATTGATGAGCCATGGGCGAAAGTCCGTGAGAAGTTTTTAGCGACTAAAGACGCTTCGTCTTTACCGCGTATCGCGATACTGTTAGTGGAGAGCCCGGAAATCGTTTTTGCCGAGGCTATCCTGATCGAATATAAGCCGAAAAAGAATTATGTGGATCAGTCTTATGGGATGATGCGGTTTCTTATCAGCAAATTCGGCACGAATCACGCGCGTTTGAAATCGCACTGGGAAGAGACACTGGCGATTATCCATCGAGAACGCGGCTTTGATAGTCATCAAATGTTATTGCAGAGGTTTCGTTTTGTACAGTCAAAAGAGGCTTTCGATGAAGAGATCCGCAAAATGTCCGAAAATCAGTTTCGGCTTGTCCAGATAGTCGATGAATGGTTGAACGTTATGAGCAATGTGTTTTTCAGGGTGTTCCCTGAACATAACCGAGATTATCGCCAAGCGTATCGGTATATTTCTCAAAAGTTGGGAATCGTTCCTCTTGCCAGGTTTATGAAGCGGTATGCGTCGGATGATACGGGTATTCGATACCAAAGAGCGTTTCATTTGTTCCTATCCGAGAAATTACCTCAGATGCGAATTCTTGCCGCGCGGGAGCTTGCTGATCTTTTTGATCGGTTCCCTGAATTATACGGAAAGCGGGAAGGCGGGGTGGAGAGTTTCATCGCGGCCAACAAACACGTTTTATCTTTGATGAGGTATTTTGATTTCTCTTTGTACGCGTACCTCTTCGATGGGATCTTGGGCGGAAAAGCTTTTGAGGGGAATAATCTGAGAGTGTTATTCGAGCATTTTAGGGGACAACCTGTGGAAAAGGGAATCACGCGGTATCTTGATGCCATTGATCATGAAATGACGAAAGCCTCTGATCAGGTAAAGAACAATCGCGGGTTACCGGGCACGGCACGATCTTCATCTCGAAACGCGCAGCCGGTCAAAAAGAATTTTGACGGGATGTTAGAAGAGCATTTGAAAGGCACGGTGCCGGCCGATGAATCCAGGATACTGCAGATTGCTTTTACGAAGTACACGAATCCGGAGCAGGTGATCATCTACGCGCTTGCGCGTAAGCTTATTAAACCGTACTTCCTGCCGGAGAAAGTTTCCCTTACGGATAGTGAGAGAGAAGTCATGTTCAGTGATAGACAAGAGCGTGATTATACAAAGAACGGTGAATTACGGGTGATCAAGAGTATTGAAAGCAGGTTTGACCTGGAACATTCGCATTACCGCCGTGTAAGAGAAGTTGTCGGGGTGTTAGACATCGTCCGCCGGCTCTTTAAGCCGCTTTACGGCAAGGAGAAGATCGACAAGAACGCCGATGGAGAGACTATTACATCCTGGCCTGTCCGGTCGGTGTATGTGGCGTTGGCCAAGCAGCGATCGTCATCGGCGCTTACCATGCTGGATGATCAGATGCTTCTTAAAGTTGTTGAAGCTATAGGCATTGTCGCTCGTCAAAATCCTTATCGTGAGATCTATAAGAAAGACGTGATGGCTTTGGTCGGCGTGAAGACTAAGACTATGAATAAATATTGGGATACGGCTGTTGAGATGGTGATCGGTGGCCCCGATGAATTTGCGCGAATAGGGATACTCCTTAAAAAAGACCCGGCACAGGTTTTCGCGGAGGAGATCATGGCTCGTATGACAGCTCATCCTGAATATAGAACATTTCCCCACGGGTTGAAGAAAGATCTCGCGGATATTTTCGGTATCGAATACAAGAAAGTGGCAAGATATTTTGATAGTGCGGTTCTACGATTATTTTTAACCAATGACACCCGTATACGCGAAGCGAGCGAGCTATATCTTGACCCGGTAGCGACCCTCGGAAGAAAGTATATTCAACTGGCCCATGAACAGCCGTACGTGGTTATCGTCCCGTATGATCTGGCACGGTTCTATGGCCATGGTTTCGATTGGATCTCTCCCCATTGGAAGAATGTTAAGCTGCATGTCTTGGCTGCCGATGATCCGTTAGCCCGTATCGCGTTGTTATTAAAAGAAGATCCGGCAACGGTTTTTGCCGAAGAAATAGTCCGGTTCATGAAGCAATATCCGAAGCGAAAAGTATTCCCATACGGTTGGATCGAAGATGTTTTCACGAAGTTCCATGTCAGCCCGGTTACTTTTTATAAATATTTACCTCAAACGTTAGATTTGGTAAGAAAAATCGGTACTCCGGATACTCAAGTCGCGGTTGATTTCTACCGGGATGCCGCGCGCACTATTCTTGCTTATATCGAAAGAGGTTTGCGCCGGCAACTGCACAAGGAAGTGGTACCTTCTGTTACGGATTTAGCCGGCTATTTTGGCGTTGATTTTCACATAATCGCGCGAAATATGGAAAAGGTATGGGATTTGTTATTAAACGATGCGTTTGGGTTCGTCAATGATACGGAGTTGTTGCGCCGGGATAAGAAGACGATTTTGGCTCTCAATAAATCGATTAAACGGCTTTCTATCGATACCGGCCGCACTCCGGATAGCTTGATGACCGTATTGAAGAAAATGTCGAAGAGGTTGGCCGAAGTATTTCCGGAATCTAAAAGCAACCGGGCGCAGGCGTATCGATATTTTGCCGATATTTTGCAGGTCGATTCATTGCTCAGGCTGTTAAACGGCGCGGAAAATGCCGAAAAGATCGAGAAATACCTGAAGCTGTACTTATCCAGCGATATACAAATACTTCGAGAAGGGCTCGTTTCTGAATTGCAAATAATAGCAAATACGTTTTCTTCGTTTGTCAATCTGTCGCCGGCGCGGATAGTGGATATCATCAGGGCGAACAGCCCGTTTATAAGGATTGCCGGGATCGAGCTCTATCAGGATGTTTTTCCCGAGATTTTTCCTTCCCGGGATGACTTTAAAGATGGTGTGAAGGCGCTGGTTGAACAGCCGGTCGAAGATTTTGCCCGCGTAAGATTGCATCACTATTTGAGCGGGGCGACTAACGGTAAGATACTCACGACAGCCGCTAAAAAAGAGAAGAATGTAAAAGATAGGAATGGCCTTAATGGTAACGTGAAAAAAATGTTTCGCTACCGGCGCCGCCTTTTTGAGCGGATAGCGGATCAGATACGAAAAGGAGCCCTAAGCCCGCGGGATATCATCGCTTCGGCTTTTGAACAGTATAGTAATCCTCAGGATTTTCTCATACACATGATCGGCGCCGGTTTTATACATCCGGATTTCTTGCCGCAGACCATTATCTTGTCGGAGCGGGAATTAGGAGTTTTAAGAAATGACCCTGCTCAGATGGAGAAGAATAATCTACATGCGGTCAAGCTTAGTTTGAGCGTCCGATTCCATTTAGACAATAGCTATTTCTATTCCGAAGATCTGATACGGGAAATAGGCGTATTCGAGATCGTGCGGAGTTTATTCTCTCCGCTGCAAGTACATTTTAAATATGTCGCTACCGGCGCTGATAAGATCAGCCGCGTTTGGGAAATAAGGCCTTTTTATCTGGAGTTAGCGAAAAAAGCCGCTGCGAAGATGAATGCGCAAGCGAGTTCTTCCATTCACTCTGTTCTTGATGGTATTCGGGGCGCGGATATCGGCATAGTACGATATCCGGATTATCGGGATCCTCATTTAAAATTAGACGAATTTGATGAAGCAAATTATTATTGGGATGAATCAACCGGCTTCTGGCGTTCAAAGCACTTCCCGCCGTTGGTTATTGGCGGATTAGAAGATATTGAGCTGGTTAAGGGAACCGAGAATAGGATGCAGAGGCATGTAGTAATTCGACTATCGTCCCCCGTTGGGGAGGCTTCGCACTATAGCGGACAGCGTATAGCGTATAGTAAGAATCCAGAATCGCTAACCGCTAATCGCTACGCTCAACCACAGTTGAGCAGGCTAACCGCTGGCATAAATACATTAAGTGTTTACGCCTTTGATGATCACAAGTGGAGCGTGCCGTATATTAGGGAAGCTCAGGCAAGAGGGGAAGTCCCGTTAAAAGATAACGACCATCTTTTAATCGACATACATTCCGATTTCTATCTGCCGCTTCAAAATCAGTATGACGGCGATGGATCTTTACGGCGTTGGTGGGATTTTACGCGGGACGAGCTGCGGGCTTTGAATTTTATGCCGGCATTGACAGAGGGGACCATCCGGCGGCAATTCCGTGTTTTTGACCCACAAACATTTAACGATGAACAAAAATGGATCTATATTTCAACGAGAAATAAAACGGCGGCGTTACCATATTTGCCCAATGCATATATCCAAGATCAGCCTGTCGACAGCATGATCCGTTATCCGTACGGCAGTATCGAATATTACCGTGAAGCAAGTTTCGCGTCTTATTTCAACCTGTCTGAAAGGCCTTCATACGCGATATTGAACGCGGATATGGATGCTTCTAATGACCGGCAGAAATACATACAATTTATTCATGATCTTTTTGCCGATGGGGTTTGGCCTTCAGTTGTTTTGTTGTCGACGTCTCCGCCTGATCATGGAGATGTTTGGATGGCAAAAGCAGTAGCCGGGAAAATCATTCGTCTTATGCAACAGTCGTCTTCATCAATGTTCGCCAATAGATTAGAAACAATCGATGTTCCTGAAAAACAGGATCCCGATTCCAGATATAAACTTTTGATTAGGATTATTCTCGGCATTATTAGGGCCGTAGGCCGGCAACTGGATGAGAAACTATGGTTTCAGGATTATCAGGGAATAGAGGATGTAGTCTCATCAATCGAGTTTTCCCGGTCGCAATTTCAAGGTTTGCCGGAAGGTTTACCGGAGATCCTTGCCGCTACTTTTACTCATTACTTTAAAACTATCGCGATCAGGGTATGGATCGCGACACAACTTGCTCAAATAGAATATGATCCGGCCGGCATGAGTGAACGGTTGGGACAGGCGCAAAAAGCACTGCGTGATTTTGAAGTAATGATCGAGGCCGTGGAACATTTGCTGGATGCCGATACAATCGTCGTCGGGCCGGCGAATGGCGGCAGGATCGCTCTGTCTATACGAAAAGAAGACGGAACATATGTTGATTTATTGGAGACGTATCGAACGGGAACGCTGACTATTGCTTCTTCGGCGTCTTCTTCCGTTGATCCCACGTTGAAGCTTGATGTGCGGCCATACCAGCCGCAGTTAGCGCGGGCCGTTGACCGCGCGCTCCGGTTGCTTACCGGTAAGATAGACGAGATCCGCAGATTATGGAAAGCCCGCGATTATCAGGGCATCGAGCGCGTTATTGATACTATTCGGGGGCCGTCCCGGATATTTAAAGGCTTGCCTGAACCGTTCGCGTCAATGGTGGAGGGTAATTTTAATCATTATTTTGTCAATCCTGTCAGTGCTATCAAAGCGGCGATACAACTTGATGGCCGGGCAACCGACGCGGCTATGAATAGAGCGCTGAGGCGGCTTACGGCGATGTCACAGGTTATGGCCTATTTGAAAGAAGCAAATGCCATATATGTCGACGTAGATTCGCGGTCATTCATAATTTCGGTTTTAACCAATAAGGATGAGTTTGTCGATCTCGACGAAGCCTATCGGACCGGGAGTTTTAAAGTCCGCAAAGGGGATGTGTCCGGCGCCAGCAGTTCTACGATCAGCCTCAAGGTTTTAAATCACATTGCCCGGCATATTCAGGCCGCGGAAGATTTATGGGAAAAAGCGGATTATGAGGCCGCAATGCAGTATGTTCGCAGAGCTTTATATGTCGCTCGCCGTTATCAAGGCTCCCAGCGAGTCGATTATGACCTCAAAAAGCTTATCGATAAGGCGAATCGCATCGTTGGATTATTGAACTACGCGGGTGAACGTACTCCGGTCGCGGAGTTTAGCCGGCTTGATATAGAGAGGATGGCCGTTCAAGGCGATCAAAAGGGTATCGCAACGGTTATTCGCGCTTATGCGGAAAACAATGAGATGCGGGATAGAAAATCGCTGACTGATGAAGCGCGGGTTTTACTTCTTGTGGCGTTGCGTTCATTCTTATTAAAACAATCTCTACGCGACGATATCCGGTCAAGGATCGAGACAATATATATATCATCAAGAGGGAGAAAGGTACTTCCTCAGACTGTCCGCCACTGGCTTGGTAGATTAAGCGGATTGACCCGGGCAGAGATCTTTCGTCCGCTGTATTATGACGATGAGCGCATCAACGATAAGGTTTTTAAACATGGACGGAACGGGTTAGCAAGGCCCGCACTCGATGATGGGACAGTGAGGACCGTGATCGATTTAGCCGACTATGAAGTCAAGCGTATTATAAAAAGACCGTTGCGTTCCATACGGTCGGCGGATTGGTTGTCATCACGCTATGTTTTTGATTGGTGGCCGGCCGGAGTCTTTGTATCGTACGTCCATTTCGCGGAATTCGGCCCGATGTATATGCGTATCAACGTCATTGGCGATAAGGACGGCCAGTGGGTGACGTCGTATCCTTTGTTTGGCCCGCACGTATATGTTTTTAAAGACCGGAAAGAAATCGGGTATCGGGGTTTGTCTGTTTTGCCGTGGATCGATACGGTATGGAATAAGAATAGCAGCCAGGCGGTCAAGATGACTGCCGGCATCCTGGAAAATCTTTTTTATAGCCCGGATTTGAAAACGCTTACGCCCCTTTGGCGTGAGCAATTCATCTTTCACGCGCTGGTCGAGAAAGGCGTCCCGGTAGCGCATGATGAGAAAAGCACGGTCTATCAAGTTGAAATACCTTTTAAGAAATGGCAGGACCGATTACCCGCGGAAAAACTCTTTTTTGCCGTTGATAATAAGACGTTTGTCCCGTCCGGTTTCTTCACCGCGTTGCCCGCGATAAGTAGCAGCGCTTTGAGTATACGCGGGCCGCCGACTACTCTAGGGTACCAGGTCCTCAAGGTCCCAGCCACCAGTAGGATGTGGGATGTAGGACGTGTCCTTTCTGAGGAGGCTCCGCTACGCTCCGCACGGATGTCCGCTCGCCTCGCTATCGTTTCAGCGAAGCGGGTTACGCTCGGACGCAACGGGATTACCGATTCCCAATTCGTAACACCTGTTTCCAAACCCGCATTGGAATTCCCACAGTCCGCAGTAGAAATGATAGGCGATGGACGACTTGGAATCACCAATTTTCAGTTAAGTTTATCTATTGTGAATAAGAGCCAACGGCTAAGAACAAACGACTTTTTAAGTAGTTCTTCTATTTCTTTCGATGATCTTAAATGGTCGTTTGGTGACCCGGCGAATTCAGCTGAGCAGCTCGCGGAGTTGCCATTTATCAAACCGGAAATGGACCGGCTTGACGAGATCAAACCTGAACAGACAGTTGGACATATATATACGGTTAAAGGCCATTTGCTTGAGACCGTCCGTACGATCGACCGATTACCTGAAACGGATGACGAGCAATTGCGTTCATTCCGCGAGGCTTATGAATATCTGAAAGGACGAGGGTATATCTGGCTGCTTCGTTTGACCGCCTTATTGCATGATATCGGCAAGAATAAAGATATTCCGGAATATAGTTATTCACATCCCAGAGGCGGGTATGAAGCCGTAATACGTTTGTTCAAAAAGATGGGAATAGATGTAGACGACCCGGATATACGCATAATCCTCTGGTTGATAGCTCAACATCATATCATGGAGATGCTGGCGAATGAACGCGACGTCTTCAATGAAGAAACGGAAAACGTCAACGACATTATGCTTGAGTTTTTGAACCTGACTCGTAAACGGTTCGTTAAGCAGGTATTCGAAGATAGAGAACATGGCAGAGAGATGTTGCGGATAGCCGTGAACGTATTATATGTCCTTTCATACGCGGATATGGCTTCGACCGGAACGCATCGCGATATCGGATGGCATCTCTCTTCGCTGGAGGCTTTATTTTACTACCTTAATTATATTATTCTTGATGAACGGCAAGACATAGCCGGATGGATCAAGGAGCAGAAGTCGTTACGAGAGCAGTTACTCGTTGAAGAATTCGGAGACCGGCCTTCTCTGCATGTATATTTAAAATTAATGCTTGCATATACCATAACCTACGCGCGGATGAAATATATCCGGCAGCATCTGGCGTTTCTTGAGAATCTCGCGGCCAATACTCCGCAAGTCTTATTTTTTCAGTTCAAGGATGAGACTTACGATAAACCCTATGAGATCATTGTCGGATTCAAAGGAAAGCATCGGCCGGGGATCTTAAGCATGATGACCGCGGTACTGTTTTTGTACGGGTATGATATCCAGACCGTGGAATTTAACACCGATGTGGAAGATATCATCTGGCACCGGTATATTATTTCCTCATATAAGCATTTTAGCGGCGAAGATAAGAAAAACATTGAAGCGGACCTTTATCGGTTGTTTAACCGGGAAATCGCTATTGAAGAGCTGTTTGTCGAGAAAGGCGTTCCCTACGAGTTTGTTAAGAAATCAGCTATTATCCATGATATTCCCACGAAGGTCCTTATAAGCAAAACGGCCGCTGGCCTGCATAACCTGCAAGTTAGGACTGCTGACCGGAGGGGGCTCGTTCATGTCATTTCCCGGGTATTGGCACGTGAATTCAAGGCGGATATCAAACGCCTCTATGTCGGGACCGAAGGATACCAAGCCAAAGATACGTTTTATATTACGGACGTTTTAGGTGCTTTATTCAGCGGGATCGAGCAAAAGAGAATACAGCGTCGCCTTATCGAATTATTAGAGAAGCCGGTAATCTCCGGTAGGGATATGACCTCGCTTGAGGAGCGTTTAAGTTCCGCGATATTCGACGCTTCTTCATCCGGCATCATTTTGACTTCGAAACAGTATTGGATTCGAGTCGGCCTTATTGCGGTCATGTACGCGGCATTTGGACGGGGAATGACATGGCTGATCGGTATTCCTGCGCTTGATTCTATCGAAAATATCGTCATGAGCCTTGGCTTTAACGCGTTGCTCTACGCGGTATCCAACGCGTTTGGTTCATATTTCGCGCAGGCGTTGGCTTTGTATGTCGACCCTTTAGAAAGTAATGCCGGAAAACGAGTCGATAGAAATAAAGTCATGCGCGCGTTCTTGTTGGGTGTCGTATTCTTCGGGCCGTACGCCGGAGTCTTCTGGTATGGTTGGATACAACCGAAACTCACCGCTCTTGTTTTTGAGTCGACGGGGTTGCCCTTATTGGCTATTCGTTTCCTTCTTGAACAGGGTTTGTGGTCGCCGTTCCTTGCTTTGTGGAGCGGTTTCCTGGTATTTCGATGGGTGGTCGAGAAGCAATCGTTATCACAAAGTATAAAAGACCTTTTGATCGACGGCGAACGGAACGGTATCCATCGATATTTGAAATATCCCAAACTGTATTTTCTGACCAATGCCGCTTACTGGTACCCGGTATGGTTTATAGGGTATGGGTTCTTCCCGGAGTATGCTTTTATGGTCGCGTCGATCATGATCATTCCGTGGGCAACGCTTATTGCGTATACTGCCCAAGGTAATAAGGTCGTGAATATGTGGCGTATCATGTATATCGATCCGGCTATCGCAGTATATAGATTTATCGAAGAAAGATTGAGCGGTACTTATAAAGTAAAAGAAAACGAGGGTGACCTTAATACGAATTCGAGAGATCCAGATAATGATTCCGCAAGTTCATCAGTATTTTTGGGGGATTTTGTCCTGGAAAGAATTCAACGCCATATTGCCGCGGGAAATATTTATTGGGAACCTGAGACGATCATTCGTGAACCAGTTACCATCGGCGATTTTAAAGCTGAAAAGCGCTTGTTGCCGTTCCTTTCGAATAAAATACAACGTTATTATAATAAGTCTCCGCGTGATACTTCTCTGGGAATGGTTTTCTATGAAGATAAAGTCGTCGACCTTTGGAAAGATGATTTTATCTCTCCTATAAAAATACCTTTTTCAATCGCGATAACGCCATTTCCGGTAACCGAAAACCAATATCTGGCCTTTCCCAACAATTCGATGCGCGTACCGAATGCCTACTATTATGAACATATTCTTAGATTGAGCGCGGCCACTGGTTACTACGGTTTGATCAATTTTGCGTTAAGCGGTGCCAGCGTGCCGGATCTGTGGCATGTGAATATGCATCAGGAACGATTCCCGATCCTCGATCTGAAGAAGTCTCTTGTCAGCGAACATGAAGGATTTCAGGCTTATATCCTTGAGGGGTATCCGGGTGTCGCAATTGTTCTGAGTGGAGAAAATAGACCCTTATTGATAACAAAATTAGAGCAGGTCTTTACGTATTTTTATGATTATTTATGGGATTTTTCGGCGAATATCATAGTGACTCCGCAAGGTGAGATCGTCATTATCCCGCGCAGGATTACGGACTTGGTCAAACTTCAGAGTACTTCAAAGTCGTTGGAGGGAGCAAAGATCGGCGTGACTTTTATGGGAGGGATATATTTCCCTGCGCCGTATGACGCCGGAACGAAGGATAAAAGCGCGATTGAGGCGCAGATGAGACAGTTGTTTGACGCCATGACGCCGCAATTGTATGAATCTGTCATTAAAGAAGTCGGCGCGGCCGAGTCTGAGGTAAGCGGTATCATGAAGATCGTGAGCAGTTCATCTATGCGGCTTTCTTTTGATGATGCGGTAAAGTTTACCGAAGCTATCCATAGAGCCGGCCAGCTCAGAGAACTCCTGAGATTGTTCAAAGAGGCTATCACTTATTTTAATGAAAACGTCTTTGATCAGAGATTGACTGAACAGCACGTTATCGATTTATATGAATATTCACGCGGAGACTTACTTAATCCGGATTACACAACGCAGATACGAGACCAAAGGTTAAAGACTTTTATCAGGATCGAAGGGGCAGCCGGCTTGGTCGCGCGCGCGAACAGGAAGGTTCATTCGCTCAAAGAGGTAATCGATGGCGCAACCCGTATTTTTTCTTTGATAGCGATACAGCAAATGTTTGTCGACAAAAATAGTGGGAATGCCCTTCCGGGGTTTGATTCGATCATCCCTCAGTATCGCCGGTTCTCGCTGATGACTAAGCACGATACAGACCAGCCGGCGGAAACTGCTGACGGACATCATCGTCTTGGGTGGTTTGTAATGAATTATTTTATCATGCGTAATGGTTATCAGCCGTTCTATTTCAGGGGGATCGACGAATATGTGCGGATGAAACTGGGATTTGCGTTCGACATTCGAAAAAGAGAGATATTCTTTAAGGGCCTTCTTGAGAACGCGTATGCGGCGATAATAAACAAACAAAGAGATCTTTTACAAGAAAAAGATATTATCAATGCGGGCCGTAATATTTCGCGCATTCTCAAACCAAACGGCTGGCGGGTACGGGAATTGACCACGCATACCTTGGAAGCGCTGGGAATCATAGAGTTTACCGCAGAACAATTTGTTCGTGTTTTGGAGGTGCTTGTTTCGGAAGGCTTATTGCGCATACGGTCTAACGGATGGGAGCCGGGAGAATTACGGTTTTTAACCGAAAATTGGCGGAAGATGACGAACAAAGGGCTGGCACAAGCCTTAGGCAGAACGGAAAGCGGTGTGCGGTCATGGTTATCCACGTTAGGCTTAATTCGGGAAACAGCCTATGGCAGAGAAGTCATGGATTTTATCAATAGGTACTACGTGCAAGAAAGATTCACCGGCATAAGAGTAGTCGCGGAACTAAAAAATGCCGGGTTGGTCTCGGATAGTTTCACGGTCAAGACCCTGGACAAACTCGTCCAGAACGGACGAGTGAATCATAAACGCGGCCCGTATAAAAGAGTCCGTAGTTCTTCGTCTTTAGAGAATTCAGCCGGGCTCCTGCAGAAGACTGAGGTTGCCTATAATGCGATTGTGGAAGACAAGTCAGGTATACTTCGATTTGCTGACCTGCCGTTTTATATGCGGAAGATCTATGCTCTTGCTATGGAGTTATCTAACAAGAGAGTTTTTGATCAACAGGTACGTGCGCATGTTAAGACGAGCGAAAGAATATTCAAGGATAGTGTCGAAGTGCGGGGAACGTTATTGAATGATATCGCCGATAGTGTCGATAGGGAGGTGTCCGGATATCTCAACGAGCGATATGGGCTCGAAATTCCGTCTTTTTCTGGTCACGTTTTGTTTAATGATAGTTATATCCCCGTATCGGACGATGATGGAAGTCTGGTTGTTAGCGGCTGGGGGATATCCGTTGTTTTACCTTTACATAACAGGGTGGTGATTTCAGTGAATAGTCCGACGCTTTATAAACTTTTCCTCCCGGAATATTCGAAATACGAAGATATTGTCGGGATGAAAATGCAGTTTTCGGCTCAAGGATTCCCTTCTCAGATCTTACAGGAGGGGTTTTTGGAGCTATTGACACAGGATTTCTATGCGTTTAAGGGATTCCCGCAGATTTTAACTGCGTCCCGGGAAAGATTTATCGTCAGGAGGATCATAAATGAATTACGAATATGGGCAAGCCAAGAGGAAATCGTTCAATGGTTCTTTACCGGTACGACAGAAAGTATGCTTTCGGTGATTTTTGATGATGAGTTATGGAAATCATTATTTAAAATCGAGAACACACCAGCTGATGATCACACGATGTATCGCGCTGCTGAAAATGTGATAGTAAGAAAAATAGAATCTACTTTGCATGCGGCGAGTTCGGCGATTACATATAGAAAGAAAACTTTTGTCCTGCCGCCGTTCGGCGAGTTTTATTACGGCGCGCTCAAAGATTTTCAGGATCTGCCGTCTGTTCAGCGCGTTGTTAATATCGCCAATAACGTTCTGGCATATGATATATCTGGTATGCTTTTTGATGAGCAGCAAGAGACGATTTATGGGAATCGAGAATCTATGGCGGCAATCGTTGCTTCTATCGCGTATTTTAATGCGGTGGAAGATTTAACAGAAATCACACCATTTGAAGATGATGTACTGTTAGGCATTAGCGCGGGTGAACTTACCGCATTGTATATAGGAGGTGCTCTTTCTTTGGAAGATACTTTGCGCTACGCGAAAGAGTTGGCTGATGCATTTGATTCTCAAAAACCAGAGCGGGCATATGACGTAGGCATTCTTAGAATGACGCGACCAGAGTCCGTAATGGAGTTAGAGCAAAGAGGATTTTTGAAAGTGATGATCGATATCGGCAGTGGTCTTTATACAGTAGTTGTTAACAAACAGTCGGATAATTCACCTGTGTCTTTGATCAAACAAGGTAACGGTAGATTTATTCCTTTAAACGGTTTCCACTGGCCGATGCATACTTCCTGGGCGGAATATGTCTCGCGAAGTATGGCAAATGCAATCGATAGGTTAAGAATCCATACTCCTCAGTTGGGTGTTATTTCTAATAGCAAAGCTGAGATCATGCGTTCAGCCTGGTCGATACGGCAGGATTTATCCGATACGATTGTTAAACCAGTGCGTTTTATTGAATCATTCGAAAAAGCCCGACAGGTTGGAAACGACCTATTTGTTTTGGTCGGCCCGTTAAAGCACGGGTCATTGGGGCTTCGCCGAGCAGACATGGAGTAAATTCGGTTATCGAGTAGAAAAGAGATGGAGGATTTTAGAATAGAACAAAGCAGTTCATCGAGTGTGATTACTCAATTCATCTCCAAAGACAGCTATCAGGATATTTTGTCGTTCAAGATCGGTGATGTCGTACGCCGTAAAGGAGGTATGAGCGGTATTTTTGCCGGAAAAAACGGTAATATTCTGCGGTTTATTGTATTTGATAAAGCCGCTCCTGCAGATAAAAAAAGTGGAACTGCATATCAGGGAGAGCAAAGAATTTTGACAAATGAGTTCTCTCAAAAGTGGGATGTTGTCGAATCCGGCTTTGAAGAAACGCCGGATATAACGGCGAACGCGGAGAAACTTGTTTCGTGGGTCACTCAATTCATAGATGTAGAGGATCCGCATTTGTCAGAACCGATCACCGTTATATTCGATCAAAAGGGAATCATACAATACATCATGACTTTTGCCAAGAAACAAGGATTGCGGAATGCCGATGTGATTAAAGATGAGTTAACGGATGGCATCTGGGATTACATCGGAGCCATGACGGATGCTTTACCCAGAGAGGACATGTATCCACAGGGGCTTTATTCGGATGAGGTCGAACTGGATCCGAACGCCAGGATCGAGATGATACGCAAGCGGATCGGTGCTAGTGCGTTTGACGATTTGATCAACTGGCGTACTTTCATGGCTCAGGTAGAGGTGAGTCTTTATTTGCGGAACGGCGTTTCCTATCCTTATTTTACGCATGTCGGGGTGAATGTAGGCAATGAAATATTGGCGTTACCTTTATGGGACGCGATGCAGACGTTTCTTATTACTTTGCGTATAGCAAGTGCCGGCCAGGAAAATAGCGGGTCCAGTTCAATTCGACGAAACAGCAGCTTTACAGTAACGGAAAATGATGCGGTCAGCAGAGTACGGGGCCTCTATACTCAGGTACGTTCGCGATCAGGTGATAACAGGTTGATCCTCTTTGATGACCTGCGCTATCTTCTTCGATCACAATATATCTTGGGATGGAAGTTGGGGGGAGAATATGAACTAAAAAGAGTCATACAAAGCCATGTACGGAGTAGCCAAGTCTTGCTTAATAAAAGTAAGCCACTCCCACATCGTAACGCAGTTCAAATAGTCGCCGAAGCTGACACGACGTTAAAAGATTTTCTTACGGGCACATACGGCATCACTTACCAGTCATTCACAGACAACGTGGTTTTAAACGATGAAGGAGTCTTTAATATTATTCTGCTTTACAATACGATTACTTTCTCATACGCGCCAACTATAGAGATACTCTATAAAAACCTTATACATGAAGGAATCCACTTCAACGCTCAAGGATTTCCGTTCAGGGAGCTTAATGAGGGGATGACTGAGTTGTTGCGTATACGATTATTTATGGAATTAGAGCAATATCGGCCGAGTATGGATAACAAAAGAATTCGGCAAGCGGTAGAGGAATTTGGCGCTGAGGCGGGTTATGCTTTGGAAGAACAAGAGAAAATACGGGCTATCAGTACTACAATGGTTGTTCAAACTCCAGAGCATGTACGTTTTGTATTGACACTGATCAAGTATCTGAGCGTATTAGGAGTGAAGGACAGAGAGTTAATCCATGCATATTTTACGGGAGTATACAGTCCGCGTTTAGCACAGATCCTGACTGATGATGTGTGGAGCGATTTGTTTCACTGGCAGGCCTTGGAGTTTCCCAGAAGGCACAAGTTGGCGTCGTCGGCAGTTGAAGAATCCGATGTGGCAAGGCAGATAATTAAGAAGCAATATGACCGTCAAACTTCGATGGCTGAGATTAATAATGATTATCGGCGGCTGGTTTTATCGGCACATCATATGGCGGATAATGCTTTTAGCGTGATGTCGAATAAAATTCAAAGAGCATTGGATGAGAGAATCTTTTCTCGATCTTTGATAACCGCTCATTTTATTCCACTAATTGTTCCGGATGGTTTTATATGGATACCTGCGTATTATCCTAACTTTGATCCTGCGCAATTTACCTTGTTGGTAGTATTAGATGTCCCTGTGGATTTCGACAAGTTACATAATCGTCTTACTTTTTCGGCAATGTCCGATACGGATTTATATTATAGCGATTTGAGAACGATATATCCTGAAATACTCTCGATTATTGTCGAAAGCTATCGTGTCAAGTTCCAAGGAACAGAATCGTTTAAGAGAATAATCGGCGTAGCCGGGCCTACTTCTTCCGGTAAAACACACCTTGCAAAATTTATTGAAAAAGAGTGGCATTCTGTTTTGTCTCAGCGGCTGGTGAGATTGAATACGGATAATTATTTCCGAAATAGAGAAGAAATACAAGTGGGTGTTTTGAAAGGAGCAGACGCCTTACACAAAAACGAGCTGCACAGGCATATCAGCGACTTGTTGGACGGAAGAACCGTGAGATTACGCAGACTTAACAGAAGAACTCAGGAAGTGACCTATGAAGTTCCCATTGTCTTAGGCGCAAACGACATGGTGCTGCTTGAAGGAGTATATGCATGGTTCTGGCCAGAGATCGCGGAGCAGACGGTTTTAAAAATCATGGTGTTGGACTCTACTCTCTCGCGTTTATTCAAAAAGGGTGAGCGCGATTCTATCTTGAAAGGTTATGGTTTTCAGGAAAATTTAAGAAAGTTCGTTCTTTCTCAGTTGGAGGAAGTCCCGTTGGTTGTTGAAAACCAATTCCCCGATTCCGACATTGTTATTGATTATTCATATTATTTTCTGGAGAGAAAAGTGAAAATATACAAAAAAACCGATCTTCCGGCATCGGGAAGCGCGTCGTCGGCCATGGTTGAAAATTCAACATATAATGGGCAGGCCGGATCTGCAAGTAATCTTCCGGCGACGCTGGCGGATGTAAGGGCGATGAGATCTTTTGGCCTCAGATTGGAGCAGGAAGAGACCGCGGAATTATTACGATTCATCACCATGGCTCAAATACATTATGGGGAAATATACCCAAAAGCCGGCAATCCGATGTCCGCGTATATCGGTGAAAACATATATATACTTGCGCGGGTCCCTGAATCTTTTTTGCACCTGACAGGATTGGAAGTTTGGGTTCATACTGACGCTAAAACAGACGGCTGGCGCGACGAAACAAAAATGTTCAAGTTGCGGGAGCATCCGGATGATGACCGGTTTATCGTGAAGATGACGCTGGGAAGGATCGGGGTCATACAATTCGTCGCGCATTGGTTTGTCAGAGATGCTGATGGAAAAGTAGTGATAGAGGGGTGGTCTGAACCGCATTTTAAGAATGGTATTGTTATCGTACGCATGAAGCCTTTTATGGAGTATCCGGATGTGTCAGCTGAAGAAAGAGCGAGCCTGCTTAAGGCGTATCGCGACCAGGCCCAAGCTGAGGGGTTCGACCCGATGTATTATGAGCGAAAACTGATCAATTCTTTCGGCCATATCGCGATACGAGAGTCACGATCATTGATTCAAGCACAAAACGAGAGTATAGGCAGTATACGGTCCTTTTGGAATAAGAGTAACGTCGATTTATATGACATTTTACGGTATCGTTTCAGCAATGGTGTGATTCAGGCTGCCAGGAAGCATCGTTTAAGTATCGACAGAGGTTCATTGCTTGTTGATAGGTATTCGTTAGCCGTTCAGTTTGCCAATAGCCTGCTTTCTTCTTATTTCAACGTGAAGATAGATCTTATACCCCTTGTTTTTGAGGGTGAAATGGAAGAAGAGAACCGTTCTATTGCCGTGCACATGCTTAATAGCATTATTTTTGATCCCAGAAGTCCGCCGGAAGGTACGCTCTATAACATTATGTACCTTTTTCTTCAGTTATTCTTATACGAAGACGGGATAGATATCGATAAGGTCATGGACGATATCGTGAAGATCTGGGAGCGGGAATGGGCTCGATCGTTTGGGTTCTTGTTCGGTGGTGGAACTACTAGTATTGCGACAGATCAAGATTATGCATTACTGGGAGTTAAAAGAGGCGTCCCATTTGATGAAATCAAAAGAGCTTTTCGGAAAAAAGCCATGGAAGTATATCCCCATACTAGTCAGATGTCTAAAGTAGAGGATTCCGGGCATGCTTTTAACCAAGTAAAAGAAGCCTATGAGCGTATTAGACAAAGTCACCCTGATGAGAATTCTTTCGGTGACGGCCGCAGATTCAGGTCGAGCTCTTCGATACAATTAGGGGCGATTTCTGATAATCCTTTTTTTGATCAGTTGTTTACCGGCCATTGGCTTGGGCGTTTAGGAAAGCTGTTCGGCGGGGAGCCGGGATTACAACAAATATATATCGAAAGAACCGCTACATCAGATAAATATTCGGAAGAAAAAAGGAATGAACTGCTCGAAATCCTGTCGGAAAGCGAGATTTCAAGTTTAGAACGTCCGAGTGACTTTATCCCTACAACAGATGAGATTATAGCCAGTGTTCAATCTAATGTTGGAGCTGCAAAATATTCATATGCCGTCATACGAACGACTGTTTATCAATCGAACATAGAAGAGATAACAATAATTTCCAATGTGTTTCGGCTGGGTGTCGTAAAAACAAAAGAGTTTTATTCTATGCTGCATCCATTTCTGGGTGAAGATTGTGTGGTTGATGGAAATGGTGATATCTCATTTTTAGTGGAATTCAACCTATCGTTGTTTGAAAACCGGCCTTTGATTACCGTTGATTTGTTGGGGTTATATCGTCCCTTACAGGGAAAGGGTATGGGGCTTGAGGCATTCATGAATCTTTTGGAGTTATTCCGTCGGCATTTTCCAGACGGCAAAATAACCAATCGGGTTGATCATAAAAGTCTAATGGTGGCAGCCGGAAGATTTTTTGCTCCTGATGAGATCGAATATAAAGACGGATCGGTGAATCACTGGGTTGTCGACATGGGAAGGTTGGATACATCTTCCAGCAGTGTTTTGCACGTCGATGGGCCGATGCGCCATATGACGTCGTTCCTGCGGCACACCGGAAGCCTGCATTTTATGGCGCAGAGGATGGTCCCGATGGTCACCGCGTTGAAAGAGACCCAGCGCCGTCTGCATATCGCCAGCCTGGGAATGTCGACCGGAGAGGAAGTGCTTAGCTATCTTATTGTCTTGCAGACCGCCGCCGGAAGATTAGGGCTTGATGGATGGGATTTAAAAGTCCATGGCGTTGATTTGAATGAAAAGACGTATAACGCTGCGGTTCGTAATCTTACCCGGGGTTTTGATGCTTTAAGGATCATTGATGAGGGAAATCCATTCGGTTTATTTTCGGAGTTTTCGAGGTATTTGCGCACATACTCCGATCCGTATCATGTGAATAAACGCGCGCTTAAGGATGTCAACCGGATATTGAACGTATCTCGACAAGCCGGAATGCTCGGATCTTTGGCGCGGGGGGATTTTTTGACTGATGATGTGTTGAGGGGTATTGGCCCGGTCGACATAGTAGTCGCTAATAATGTTTTTTATCAGAATGAAGGAGGCTTGGACGATTCGGTGCCGGATATTATCGAGAAGATCTCAAGATTCGATCCGTATGTTTTGGTCAGTACTACCCGGTCCGTCGGACTCTCGGACCTGGTCGTTGAGGTCCCCAGGAGTGTTGTCGAAAGCAGCGCGAAGATCTTTATTTTTAAAGATAAACTGAACAATTTTACACCGGCACAATTGGACCGTTTGTCCTTAGGATATGTTGAGGATTTAACGGTAAGTAATCAAAAGCGGTCTTCTTCAAGTGTTGGAAATGTTCTTGGAATAAAAATTGAGAAAAAAACAATTATAGGAGGTGTTGTGTTATGGAACAAAACAATATCAGAGCAGACGAATTGGATTTTACGTATTTTATCACTTATGCGGATTCCGACGCTATCTTTGCTTCAGCCCGTGATCGATCTGGAAACTGCCACGGATTTGTTATCAAGGAATCAGGAGTCATGGCACAGTCAGGCTCCGCCTTTCACTATGTACCAGCAGAGGTTTCCGAGAAGATCAAGAAACGCAGCGATTTATTCTTTCACAAAGTCCCGGTATTCAACAAACCGATCTTCGATTTCTGAATTTTTCTATACGCTACGCCCGACAATAGTCTGGCAGCCTAAACCCTACACGCTTGATTCAAAAATACAAACAGGAGGTGTATTATCATGGAACAGAACGCGATTCACGTCGAAGAGCTCAAGTTTACGTATTTTATCATCTACGCCGATTCAGATTCCGTTTTCGCGTCATCACGGGATAAGGCCGGAAGGATCAGGAATTTTATCATCAAGAGAAACGCGGTTATGGCACAGTTCGGGGCCGCCTTCGAGTATATCCCTGCCGCGGTCTCCGCGCAGATCAAGAAACGCAGCGATCTCTTCTTCCACAAAGTCCCCGTCTATAAAAAAGACAATTTCAACTTCTAACCGAGAAGAAGCCCCTCATAATACGTTCGCAATAGACGAGCGAGGATATGTCCAAAACACCGCGTTAAGAAATGGTATTGACCCTTTTACTGTTTTTTATCTTAACGGCCTGGAAGTCCGGGGAGGAACCGTTGCCGTTTCGATGCCCGCTGCTTCATCGCCGGTTGAAGTTTCGCGTAAACTTTTAATGCGAACAGCGATGTTGAAAGAAAGACTCGATAAAAAGAAAATTGTCGATAGGACAAATATGGTCACGTATACGACCCGCGCGGAGCAAAAAGGGCCTGACGTGGTCAATGTGTATTTAAAAAGGCCGGACGGTTCAGAGTCAAAAGAAGAAGTTTTGCAGGTGTTTATTGAAAGAAGACGCATAAAACTTGAACGGATAAATATCAAAGAATTTGGACAAGGAAAAAAATTGGGCCAACAATTACTGCAACTGCTTAATAAGGCCATGCCCGAAAATAGTTCCTTGTACGGGCTGATCATTAATCACGGGAGCCGGGAATTTCTATTTTATTCGCTTTGGGTGGATTGGAATGACCACGTGCGATTAGTCCTGGATAGAGAAAAGGGCAAGGATTTTGATAGAGACGCCTATGTGGTAGATGAGATAACCGGAGATATCCCGTTAAAACGACAGGTTTTGGTCGAACAAGTCTTAAGTCAGATGTGGATGGGAGCACTTTTTGAGGCCGCGGGCTTTTTTCAATTGCACATATATAGTCTCTCTGGGCGGGCGCAGGGGAGTAATGTATTGCGCGATGTATTGGATAAATCATACGAGAACCAGTCCGGATTTTTCTACTTGGAAGGAATTAAAGAAAACGCGTCGTCGTCGATACTGCCGTTGCTTGTCGATGGCAAGCTGAACAGTATCGTATTTCAACAAATTACCCGGCAGGCAGCTCAAAATGTCCAAAACGGCTATAGCGAAAGCGCGAATATCGCCACGTGGCTTTTCGGCAGCATGATATATAGGAGGGATCAGGACGGTTTTATCCGCTTGGACTTTATCAAGGATATCGATCTGTATATGCTGCATGACCTGGGGTATGCACATAGAGATCGCCTCTACGATTTGTTTAAAACAGAATTGATTAAGCAGATCCGGGAATATTCGGCTGCGCCAATAGGAGATAAGTTGCATCTGTTTACGATTCTTTCCGGCTATTTGGAGACAGCTACTTATATAGGAGAGGGAAAAGACGGGATCTTAGGCGAGCTTAATATGCGAGACCGCCTTGGATCATGGTTGACGTATGCCGAAGCTCTGGGCATTGTGGAAGCGCTAACACGGGGAATTGGTGAGGAAAAATACAGCGGAAGAAGCCGTGTTGAGTATTTCTATCGTTTGTTAACGGATACTTCCGTTGAGATAAAAACGATGCTCATGGAAAAAATCAGAAATCGTATCGTTCAAGATAGGTTTTTAATTGAGAATCGCCGGGAGAATTCAACGTCGTCGGCGATAAAAAAAGAACAGGAAGGAATATATGAGATTAAGCATCATAATAACATGTATCCGGCATTTAAACTGCCCGCATCGAAATTCGGCACTGAAACCGCGCTTGTGCCGGTTCTGGCGGAATCTACCGAGAATGTATTAGGGTCCAGGCCGTTTATTTCCGTTATCGGTTCTCTTACGTATCTTCTAACCGAAACCGGCGAGATCGATTGGGATGCCGTCGAAGATTTCGATTTAAGGATCCATCCGAATGAGCCTCTTTCAAAAGAGCAAATACAAAACCTGATGCTGCATTTCTATGCTTCATTACAAAGTAGAAACCTGGCGATTCACACGCCTCGTATAGCGCGAATAGATACATTAACATGGGCTGATATTCAGAGCTGGGGGCTTTTGTCCCGGGATAACACACTGTATAGCATTAATTTAAACATCGCGCCGTTGGCGCGGTTATTCGGAAATAAAGAAAAGACATGGCTTTCCTATAAATTCACTGATCTGTTCTACGGTGATCTTGATGCTTTTAACGCATTTCTTACGGCAACCGGCGTGGACGCAATAGTGGATGAAATGGTTAATTTCTATAAGCGGCATTTATTAAAATTAAAGATAAAAGCATACGACAACGCGCCGGATGATTTCTCTTACAGGTCAGAAGCGCAGGAAGAAGTGCTGAAAAGGTTGTATCAATTGGGATACATGAGCCGGAGAAATAGCGAAGAAGAGCGGAGTTTTCAGGCTTATCCGGATCACGCTTTCCTCGTTCTTATGGACGAATACCGGCGGCTTCAACGAAGACTGTATCAGCTCGCGTTTATCCGGCATAAAAGCGCGGAATTGAAAGACCTTATCGTCTGGCATAAAAACAGCGTAATAAAATACTCCAGCAGACGTTGGCAGGAAGTATACCGGGAAGCGAGTGATGAATGGGTTGTTTTGTACCGCCGCGCGTACGAAGCGCTAACTGTCGACGAAAAAACGTTACGCGCGGAATTCCGGCATTTAATTCACAACCGGGCGTCATCAGCAGTAGAAAGGTTTGAAAATCTTATACCTGTTATGTGGCATACCCCGGCTGAGTGGAACCTTTTGTGGATAACGACGCCGGCGAGTGAAATCATCCCATTAGCGATGGTCAAGACCGCAATCGAAGAGTTGCTGACACGAAACAATTATTTCTTTCTTGTATTAAGCGGTAGGCAGTTAGATGTCGCGATAGATCCCGATACGATCGAACATCTTGATGTCTATTATGTCACGGAAGCAGGTTTGGGAGGAGTATTTGTGGTTAAAATAAAATCGAATGGTTCCCCCAGTGAGAGAAGTTTGTTCGTGTTAAATGTATCAAAAGTCACTTTATATGGAGAAACGGCCGGGGATGTGGCGCTCAGGCAGGATTTCGATAATCTAACCGCGTACTGGAACAGAAATCCAAGTTACGTGGCGAAACCCGGCCTATTCGCTTACGGCCGGTATTTTGATACAAACGGCAAAGAACATGTAGTCCCGGCATTCAGTGTAGAATTTCTAGATGGTTATCATGAGTTAAACATCAGGCCGGAAATCAATGAGAACAACTTTTTGTTTTTAGATCATATTCGTGGAGGAATACACAATTTCGATATAACCGTATCCGATAGAATCAAAGAAGAGATGGTAAAAATACTTACGCTTTATTATGATCCCGCACAGGGAAGAGCCATCAGTGATTTTAATATAAATCAAGGGAATCTTGTGTATCGAGGTTCTGCTTTCGAAAAGCCTGAAGTAAAACTAATCAGTATAAAAGCGGCTGTTGACGGCTTAAGCATCGCTCAATTTATCGAGCGTATTTTACGATATACCGAATATGTCGGTCCTGGTAACGATAACACGGCAACTATTACTTTCCAAATACAGCCGTTCGTTAATCCTCGTATTGTCTTTAATGGAATCCGAAAGGCATTGATCGAGTTGTATGGAGAAGCCGAGGGAACGGAAATGACTATTGTTTGGTTACGGCACTATTCAGAGAAGTATAGTTCTCATTGGTTATACGAAGGCATTATTAAGTTGCTGGAAGAGTTTGTAAAAACATTACGGAATAAAGATGGCAGTTCATCAAGTGTTTCCACTTTTGTGGAATCCGGATATCCTTTTTCAGTTTCGATCGGAACAGACATTACAAAGATACAAGTAACATATGAGAAAGGCATCAGGTATGATTCTATTTTTGGGACTAAGGATGCGTATGATTCTTATGTGGTCCGTTATATCAGGGAGATTCTCAATGCGAAGATGATCGATAGTTTCGACGCCGATACGGCCGTAAACATCCTGGTGGATCTCTATAAACAGATGCCGGAGATCGAAAGTCTTAGATTGTCGATTGAAAGGGGCGTTTTTAAAGGCTTAAAGTCATCTGAAGTTTTAGAGTTGCAATTGACGGATCTGTCCAGCCGGATCCGCAGCCTTATATCAGCCGAAGAGGTTACGGTGTCGGCCGTGAGCAGGCTGCTTGATTATGTGCATGAGTCTATAGACGGCCAGGGGAACTCCAACCATGACGGTTTTCTAACTCAGCAGGCGCTCTTTATTAAAGGAGCGCGTTCTTTATTACATGCGATCTTTGGATCGCAGAAAGATACGGTTTATGAAGCTTTCGAACGGAGGAAGATGGGTTTAAAAGCCGCGATGACTATCATTGACCGGTATCCGGTCGATAGCGTTATTATGTTAAAGAATATTCCGACGGCCGAAGAATTGGAGAGCTATTTTAATCAGGGTGAAAACCAGCATGAAAAGGAGATCGTCGTCGACAGATCCGGCAGGGCGTTTTTGATCCAGGGCCGTTTATCGATCATGGCAAGCGATATTTCAAAACATTTTAGAGATGTTGTTTTGTATATTCACACGCATAAGTTTGATTATCCTTTTTCTATTGGAGATTTTATATTTATGCGTAACCGGCGGAGAGAAGATGTTTATGGCATTCGTAAATCCTACATGGTCCGTACTCCCAGTGGGTTGTTTACTCTTACCAATGTTGAGTTGATGGAAAATCTTGACAATTTCTTAACGGATACCGGAGAAATCAATGTTCTGTCAGTTCCGGTCACCGTAACAGCCGAGTATCAGCTGGGGGAGCGCATATCAAGAAGCTTCAGTTTTTATTCCAACCGTCCGTCGACAGAGATCGGCAAATTCATATTTGACGCGGTCAACCCCGCGATAAAAGGGCTCGCGATAGTATTCGATACCGGTGATGTAATACGGTTTTTACCCTGGGGAGATATAGAAAATGGCCGTTCCGTGCTGGAATTGGTTCAACAGTCATCATCAGCACTGAGCGTATCTGATACGATAGTGTACCGTGTCTTCGAGAAAACGATCCACAATTTACAGATTCATGGTTTTGTTTATTCGCGCCAATGGGCAATGGGCAATACTTCCGGATTAAGCCCGCCATCGCTGGATTCCTTACGATCTTCGAGTCCTATCATACGGAAAATAGAACCGATCAATCCCCAATATTCCGCTCAAGACAAACCGGTCCTTGCCATCATTGACGCGCACGGCACGGTCTTGAGGCTGGTCGGGAAAGACGAATACGCGATGGCTTTAGTGAATCTTACCGAGCAAGAAGTGCCGATCCCGGCTGATGAGCAGGAATATATCCAACAGGGTTACATCGATACCCTGACCGGTAAAGTACGGATTCTTGCTTTTACAGGTAACGAAGTCGAATGGATGGCGAGCAATATGATGATAGTGATGGAGAAAAGGTCACATGGTCAGAGTGCAGCGGAGCGAAGCCTCCCCGAAGGGGACAAGTCATCCCACAGGGACTTCCTACGGTCACAGGCTACAAGTATAACCAAAAGTTCGAGTAGTTTGTTTAGGACAGACGTACCGAAGATCGATAAGATACATATCCCATTTGAAAATATTGAACGAGCTTTGGGAATCGCTATCGATTGGGCGTCCGGCTACAGCAGATTCGAGCTTTTGCGTGAGAAGTATTTCATGTCGATGGCCTATTTTGGGGTTATTCCGTATATTTTTCATGAATATCCATTTTATGAGGCAGTCGTAAAGATGTTTTTAACTCATGCGATGAAATTATATACTAATTTTTATTTATGGCTTGAAACAAAAAGGATGTTAAGAGCATTTGGCCCTGATAGATTCAGATTTTTTGTGGAAGATTTTGTTTCAGAGAGACTAAAAGATTCTTCTTTGACCGATAAGCAGCGTCGGAGTTGGGAAGTCTTACGTTTTTATATGGCACATCAGAACGTTTTGCCTCGAGCCGTAGCCGTTAGTTACAAGGGAGGATTATGGGTATATTTTAACGAACCGCGAATTCGCAGATACATTGCCGCCGCAGGGTTCTATCCACTTGTTATGGTTATCGTCAGGCTGGAATCATGGCGAGGCTTGAAATTGCGGGATCGTTTAGAAAGTTGGTGGCAATCGAAATCAAGCTCAAAAATCGATGAATTTGCGCCGGAAGGGGGGGGAGTAATGAACTCAAGGTACGTAGTACTTAATCAGGAGTTAAAACTTAGCCCAATAGCCGGATTTCGGATTTCAGATCCCGGGCTTTATTCCTATAGCCAAGAAATAATCACTAATGACTCAGCGCTCATTTGGTCGTCGTCTTCTTCTGTAATTATTCGAATCACCGATACCATTGAGTATGACGTTGATAGTCGTACATTCGCGGCCGATCCCGGCGCGCCAAAATCGGTTTTGGGCTCTGATAACGGACGTATCGCGGAGTATGTGCGCAGACAGATAACGACGCGGCAAAAAGCTTTCTTCGAGAAGCATCTTTTACTAAAAGAGGCAGTAGATATAGAATCCGTCCGGCAGGATATCAGGAGTCCCGGTATATTCGACACGAGGCCAAATACTATATCAGCGGCAACGCTTTTATCGGTCAAGAATATGCTGAGTAACCCGTATTATTTTGTGGCTAAGAATCTGTTGGCGATTTTCTCTGAAGGGTTGGATAGCCGGGAGATCTTAGGGCGACTATTTGAAATCTATAAGCAGGACCTGGAACTGAGGGCGTTGAGTTTGCGCAATCCGATGCTGGCTCGGGTCTATCATCCTCGCTTAGTGCTGACTGACCGTATCCCCGGCCTGTTCCGCGCCGAGATCGCTGATGTGCGGTTATTTTCCCGCATTTTATTGTCTACGGTTCAGGTTTACGAGCACCGGTATGAAAATATGGGAGAGATAGCGTACGCGTATTTTACCGAGGAACTGATACCCGCGTTAATACGGGATAATAGCGGCCCGGGGATCATCCAGGCCGCACAATTGATGAGTTTTCTCGCCTATATCATTCAGGCGGTTCATAAAAACAGAGAATACGCGGATCTGGCTTTTAATACCGCCCGGAATTTCTTGAGTCAACTTAGCGGGGATGGATCAATACAGGAAAGAGCCGGTGGATATATTTTTGTCGCCGAACAGTTTATCTGGGTGAACCGTTTGGATGAAGCGAGAGAAAGTCTGTCGGAAGCGTTGCGCATGACGAACGGTATATCCGATAGGGCCGGCATACTGGCGGATATTGTTTCCGTCGGCATAGATGTTAACGATTTTCAGTTCTCTTTGCGTGCAATTGATGAACTTTTGAACGCATTCGAAGAGAATGCCGATGCGCGGCTTGAAACTGCGATTGCGTTTATGAAATCGTACGGGGTTGCGATGAGCGCGCTTGGCTATTATTCCGGGCTATTCAGCGCGTCGTCGGCAGTATCGGCAAATGCCGTTGCCGGTTCTCCGGCGGTAAAAAGACTGACGAAGCATGAAGGCGAAAAGTATAGAGGAAGTATTGTAAAACGATATTCGCGGGGCGATGGTTTATTTCCTTTCGGTTTAAAACTGCCTTTTTCCGAATTATTCGTCCCCTGGTCAAAAGAGAGCAAGGCATTGCAGGAACTTTGGGGCGATGTTTTTGTCGACCCTGTCGCAGAGGCCGTAGCCGGCCATGCCGCTCAAATGGCACGATTGATAAGAATACAGGAGTCTGCGGAGCAGTTCTTTTTTCCCTGGCTGGGCAAGGAATACCGTAATCCTTTTGTCCGGGCCGCTGCCGAATCATACCTGCGCATGGCGACAAGATTCTCGCGACAGGCAGTCCGTTTTCAGGACACGCGCGCGTTGCTTAAAGATATAAAGGGCAAGAAACCTGAATGGTATAGCAAGAACCGGGTGATCTTTGACGGGGACGGATTTTTAGTGCGTGATTTCACCGTGGGGGATCATGCGGTCGATTGGAATAAAAGCCCGTATGTGATATCGCCTCCGAACGCCGGGCATACTTCGATGATCGCTGATTTCAGCAAAGGAAAGAGTATTGTTGAAACGTTGTTGAAAGCGGGCCATCCCGTGTATGCGATCGAGTGGAAATCCGCAGAACCACAGAATATCCAGATCATATCCGATCTGGTCCAGGCAGTGATCGATACGCTGTTTTTGGTCAACCGGCGGCACGCCGGCAAGAAGATCAGGGTCGCCGGTTTATGCCAGGGCGGCTGGGTTTCCGGGGCGGCGGTAGCGATACATCCTGAGCTCGTGGAAGCGTTTATTATTTCCGGAGTCCCTTTTGATACGTTACGGGGGACCAACGAGATCACCCGTTTCGCGCAGCTTCCCATGCAATTCTTCTACTGGCTGGCGCATGGCTTCGGCAGGAGTAATGTGCATGCGGGAGAAAACCAACTGGAGGGTTTTTTAAACGTGGATCCTGTCGCGAAAAAGATAAATCTGATGCTGCAGATGATGAACGCGATAGGGGATGAAAAAGAAATGAAGCGAAAAATACCTTTTCAAATATGGTTTCAAAGCCTGAATGATCTGTCTCTTTGGGTCGTAGAGGCCATAGAAAAGCATTTCAAGGCAAATCAGCTTTTCAAAAGTGAAATGAAGCTATTGGAAAGAGTCGACGGCGGATATTTGCTGCACACGGTTGATCTACGAAAGATCACGGTGCCGTTGGTCCTTATGGAGGGGACCGAAGACGATATTACTCCGCCGGCCCGGGTCATTAAAAAAGATTTAGCAGAGATAACGGGCGATTCAGAAGCTTTGTGGAGATTTTTGACTAAAGCCGGCTTGATATCCGACACGAAAAAAGACAAGAAAAAGTCCGTAGCGGGTGTTACCGGAGAAACGGGCAAAAAAGGCAGCAAAGAAGAGCTCGGCACATTCCATGAGTTTCCCGTGGCTCCGGTAAACCGTAAGATAGGCGAGATCGCGGTCGTGGAAAATGGTCTTCTGCGGATCGCTTTTCCGGAGTTTCTGAAATCGGCGGCTGCGCATGGATTGAAAGGCGACTTGAAACCGGTGTTCGATTTCCTGAAAAGCCGGCGCGGGCAGACCTTTGCCTTGGAGGAAGCGGCCGGGACTTCTCCGGATGCTGTCCTTAAGATCATGTTGAACGCCGGCCATATCGGGTTGTATAACGGCAGCGGTTCACAAAAATCCTGGAGTTTTGCCGATGAATGGATCGATCAGAGAGTCAGTTCATCGTCCATAACCGGAAGCCAGATCATTTCCCGGGTATCAAAATATATCATTAAAGCTTTTAAGAAAGATCTGAAACGGGTGAAATTGCCGCAGATGAATGAGATCGCTAAAGCGCTATCGATAAACCGCGCGTCGGTTTCCAAGTATTGGGATGATGTGATCGCGATACTGTCCCGATTGTCCGATCCGCGGGTAACGTTAGCCGTACACATAAACCGCGATCCGGCACAGGCCATAGCGTTTTATATCACGCGATTATTCACCGGCGAACCGGCGCAAGTCCTTCTTCCGTCCCAAAATGAAATCGCGGAGCACTTAGAGATAAACCTGAAAACCGTCAATAGCTATTGGAAAACCGCGTGGGGCCTGATCGCTCGCGAGGATGATGCGAGAATCAGACGGGCAATGGCATTATGGAACGATCCCGTCGGCGTTTTTGTCGAAGAGATAGTCAAAATGTTCGATAATGATCCCGCGCGAAGGCTTCTTCCGTCGCAGCGTGAGTTGGCGGACCTTTTCGGCATGGACAACGGGACCATTTCCAAATATTACTGGGATACGATCATTATGAAGCTGCGCGCGATCGATGATCTTCGTATCCGTATGGCGGTCGATTTTCTTTACGATCCGGTCCGCGTCCTGGCGCATGATATCGAGCTATTGTTTAAACGGGACGCTTCGCGCAAGAGGCTGCCGTTGCAGCGGGAATCAGCCGAAACGTTCGGTATTACGCAGGAATCGGTTTCCTTGACGTATTGGGCCCCTTTGTTGGCGATGCTTGCTCTTTCATCCGATGAAAGAGTCGCCCGCGCCGCTTTGTTTGAATTGGATCCGGTAAAAGCGCTGCGTAAAGAAATAGAACATATGTTCGCTCGCGAACCGCAGCGGAGAAGGCTGCCGTTGCAGCATGAACTTATAGGTCTTTTCGACGTGGCCCAAACAATGATCGTCCGTCCTTTCTCAAAAGTGTTGCGTATTCTGGAACGATCAGGAGACCGGCGCATCCGGTACGCGGTTTTATTTTATCGTAATCCGGCATTGCTTTTCGCGCAGGTCGTAAAAGACATGTTCCAGAGTGACCCTGAAAGGGTCTTTTTGCCTTTTCAGCATGAGATTGCCGGGGCGGCGGCAGTCGCGCAGGTAACCGTATCTTCACGATGGCCGGAAATGATCCGTTTCCTCAAGAAAGATGACGTTTTGCGTGTCCACAGCGCGATCGAGTATTTTAACCGCACGGTACGCGCGGCCGCGCCGGGAAACGGCGACCCCTTACGCCGTACATCGCCGGAAGAGAAGATCATTGGGAAAATAGAAGGGGTATTGGCTGCCGCAAAAATTGTTTATGAAAGAAAAGTCAGGAGATACGAAAAGGAATTCGTTGAACGGATCACCGCGGAAATCCCGGACAATGGTAAGTCCTTGCGGGATTTTGAAGGGGCGGTGGAAAAACTCGCGGTTTTGATGCGATTGGGCCACCTGAACTTGCGGTTGTTTGAATTGTATGAGGATAATCTGCAGTTAGCGTCAGGCAGGTCTTCAAGAAAAGAATTTGATGTCTTGAAAGCCTCGATAAATAAGGGGCGTCAGGAGCGGCTGAAAGAACTCTTGCGGGAAATGTCTAACGGAGTCGCCGGGGAAAACGGGGATTACCGGAAAAAACTCTCCGTGCTTGTCGTGATGGCCGAAGAGGGGTTTTCCACCGATAATTTTAAGGATCAGCTTATCATGGACATACGCCGAACGAGAGGGCTTTTTGTTCCCGCGACGGTTTCTTCGTCCGCGATGGCGGATGCCGATAAGCCTTTTGCCGAAAAAATAGAGGATTTTGTAAGGGAGCAGTTTTATAAACGCAAGACGGTCGTCGTCGCCCGGCGGATAAGCCGGACTTTGAATTTACCTTTGGCGGTCGTTTCAACGGTTTCGAATAAAGCTCTCGGCAGGATTTTCGCGCGGGAGATATATGCGATCTTTATAGCAGAACCGCAGAGGGTCAGGTTGCCGAAACAAAGAGATTTGAGCATTCTATGGAAGACGGACCAGAGCACTATTTCAAGAAGATGGGAAGAGACCCTTACCGAACTTCTTTCTTTCAATGATGCGCGAATCACCCGCGCGGTGTACGTATACCAAGACCCTTCAAAAGCGTTTGCGTGGGAAATAGAACGGATGTTTGTCCAAGATCCCGGGCTGACCGCGCTTCCGCTTCAAAAGGAGATCGCGGAGATATTTAAAATGGATAGGACAGCCATCGTGTTTTATTGGAAGAAAACGATAACGATCCTGCGTGCGTCAGGCATTCGCCGGGCGGCGCAAGCGGCGTTGTTCGAAACTGATCAAGCTGAAGCGGTTACCCGGCAAACCGCTTGGATCTTTGAACAAGATCCCGGGCTTAAAATAATGCCTTCAAAAAGCAGGATTGCCGCGATCTTTAAGGTTGATCCGTTGAGGATTTCAGAGATATGGGATACCGTACTGGACCGGTTATTGACGCGGGAAGACGGCCGGATAAAGGACGCGGTCCGGTTTTACCGGGACCCGGTATCTGCGATAGTCAAGCGCATTGAACGTATTTTGGGAACATCCGAGCGCGTTCAATTGCCCGCGCAGAAAGAGATCTCAAAGCTGTTTGGAGTCGACATAAGCGTTATCGCGCGCCACTGGGATGAGGTTATAAAACGGTTGTTTGTTTCGAAGTATCATGAGGTGAAAAGAGCAGCCTTTTTCTCCAAGGATCCCGCGGCTGCTTTAAAATATGAGATCGAATTCATGTTCGCGGCCGATAGATCGCGCGCAAAATTGCCGTCGCAGAAGAAGATCGCGTCGATCTTTGACATTGACGCGACCACTGTCTGGAGGCATTGGCAAAGAACCCTGATGCTTTTGGTTTTGTCGGAAGACCTTCGTATCAAAAATGCGGTTTTATTAACGGAAAACCCTGCCAAATTCTTTGCGGAAAAGATACTGATCCGGTTCCAGAGCGATCCGCTTATGACGGCAATGCCGCTGCAGAAAGATATTGCCGAGTATCTTAAGATCGACAGGACCACGCTGTCGAAATATTGGGAATCTGTCCTGGACGAGCTGTTGGGTTTTACGAGCGATCGTATCACGAAAGCGGTGACCGCGCTTCGCGACCCTGCCCGAAGGGCGGCTCTTGAGATCACCACGATGTTCTCCGGGAATCCGGAGATGGCCGTTCTACCTTCGATGCGGACAGTTTCAAAACGCACCGGCATACCTAAGGCGTTTATTTCAGAGCACTGGGGCAGGATTCTTGACAGCCTTCCTTATGCTGATGCGCGGATCCGGCGCGCAGTCAGGTTTTACCGTAATCCCGCGGACGCAGTGGCCCGGGAAATAGAAAAGAAATTTTCTGAAGAACCGCAGCGGCGTACGCTGCCGTCAAAACTATGGATTGCTTCGGCTTTTCGCGTGGACGTGACCATTATCATGCGGCATTGGGACAAGGCAATGGCGCTCTTATTAAAAAAACATGATCCGCGGGTCACTTCGGCCGTCCTGTCGAAATATAAAGATTCGGCGATACCGCAAGACATCGTTTCTGAAGAGACGGCCCTGAAAAACGGCGCGGAGATGCTTCCCGTGACCAATGATGAAAGTACCGGAATGAGCGAAGAAGCAGACCACTATGCGAGTGCGCTTCTTAAGAAAATAGAGGGGATCGCTGCTGAGGCGCAGAAAAACCGGGAAGCAAAGATCAAACGGCTTGAGAGGGAATTTGTCGACAGTATTACCAGAGAGACTCCCAATGGCGGGAACTCCACCCGCGATTTTGACGGGGCCTGGGAACGGCTCAGCCAGTTGTGGGAACTCGGGCACAAGAATCTGCGGTTAAGAGATATGTTCCGGGACAATCTGGATATATTCAGGGGCGTTTCGCACATAGAAGCATATAACCGGCTCATGGATGCGATCGATCTTAGAAGGCAGGAGATCCTGAATGGTTTTAAAAACAGATTTTTTGCCGCCTTGAGTGAAAACGGGACAAGAGATGGATTTATTTTGAAGATATTCGCAGAGATGAGCGAATTGGGGTTTCATACGGGTGTTCTCAAGTCGCAGCTTATTGAAAAACTTCGCCATGAAACAGAGGCGAGCGTTCTTTTAACTCCGGGATCGTTTGATTCCACGAGTGCGTCATCGGCAGTAAATACTATCGCGGAGTATGTGCAGGAAAGAGCCCGCATCACGTATTATTCACATGAATATTGGATAAATAGAGGATTGCGCAGTACTTTGAGGGATTATGGAAAGGCCTTTATCGAGTTCGTTGAACAACATCGAAACGGTAAACTGCTTTTTATTGGCGTGGGAAGGGGCAAAGCCGATGTCGATCTTCGACTGCGCTATCCGGTGCTTTCTATACTTTCAAGCAATAAAGAAGAAGGTTTGCTGTACGATTTTAAACATCTGCGCAGAAGATTTTTTCGGGTGCCGGCTGAGAAGTTGTTTTTCTTGTATACCGCGTTGCATGCAAATCATCAAGCGATTGATGTGGATCGCAGCGCTGATCTGCAAAAATTGCCGAACGGGTTCGACGGTATCGTTTTTGGGACTAATACGACGGTGTATGTTTCGGATATCATCAAAGCTATACGAGAGCTCTATATGAGGCTGGCGGAAGGCGGGGTCATGTTTGTCGATATTTCTCCTTTTGTTATGAAAGAATTCATCGAAAAACCCGGCTTATTCCAACCGTTCAAAGGCGCGGCATTAAGCCGGGAGGTGTTGATTAATAAGCTTCGCGAGAATGTCGGGCCGGATAATATTTTGATTAATATCAGCCGAAGAATCGGAGGAAAGACGGAATATATTGGAATACGTAGAAATACAGAAAGATTAGTATTGCCGTTTGCGTCCGGATCTATGGATGAGGAGGGACCGCGGAACCGATATGAAGATCCGGAAAATGCTTCTTCGCCGATGGAGGCAGGCGCTATTTCCGGAATCGAAGCTGCGCTGGAAGACCTATTCAGGGATTTTGGTTATGACCCAGGCCTTCGCAGTAAGGGCCTTTTAGAGGGATATTCGTATGATAATGAATTTAATATTATTTCCGGTTACGGATATGATAAGACAGTACAGACTTATTTCTACCGTGCCGGAAAGATCTTTGTCGTAGATATCCGGTATCGAGACCGTGTCCCCGAATGGATCGTACTCAATAAAGAAGCGATTGTCTTATTTGTCTATCTACAGGGATTTGATACGACAACGAACGGATATTTCCATTCAGATGATCTGTGGGATGACCGGAGATACCAGCATTGGACTGTCGGTTCCTTGATCGAATTACAGCATATCTCGTTGCGGAATAAAGACGTCATAGATGCCGGAACGGGTAACGGAGTATTGAGCATGGCGGCATTAAAATTAGGCGCCCGCCGGGTCTATCCGATCGAGAAAGAAGCGGTTTTGCGCGAATATTTTGAATCCGCGCTGGATGCCGTTTCCTTACCGGTGTCTTCGGTGGATTTCCGGTATTTCGGCATGTTCATCAGTGAGGTGCCTCGAAATGGCGGATTGTCTTTTACTGCTGATGTGGTCATGCACAATAATCCGTCGTTCGGTATTCCGAATTTTGACCGGAACAATCCCTATGATATGAGGAACGATGATTTCAGCGACCTTTTTAGATTCTTTGAGCCCAGTACCGTGGTGATCTCCGGCGAGTTTTACATTCAGGGTGTACTCAGGCATATCCATAAATATGCCTTCCCGTATTATCTTGATCATCAGGTGCAGTTTTATAGAAGCGACAACGATATCAAGTTCTGGGGAGGCGTTTTATCCCGTGTGCAGAGCTCATCGCCAATATCGATGGAGTTATATAGCTTTTTACAGCATGTTTTTATTGAGCATTCATCTATGCTTTTGGTCATTTCCGGCGGGGTGAGCGTTTTGGTGTGGTTGTGGCTTCGGATATTGAGAAATCATTGGTATCTGATGAAAATGCGGATGGCTTCCATTACAAGACGCTCGGCGATGATGGTCTCCTTGGTCAAGGCCGGATATTTCAGCGTCGTCTGGAGGTATCTGAATGAAGAATATCGAGACGACAAGGAATTCGCCGAAGCGTTTAATACCATGGCCCGGGCATTAGGAGTGACTTTGGTGGATAATTTGATAACACATGGTTTTATCCCGCGTGAGTATTCGATCGGCCTGCTTAAAATGTTAAGCGGCCCCATGGGGATAGCCGAGATGATCACGAAAGCTATTCCTTTTACCGAAGCTTCTATCAAAGCCTTGGAGGGATGCCATGACCGGCACCGGATCCGCGAGTTGATCGCTGATTTTGTGGAGATGCTTGTATCTAAGGAGGTAGATCCTACCCATTTCCTTAAGACGGTTGTCCCGACGATTGTCAGATATGGCTGGAAGAACGACGTCTATTTCGAGTATTCATTACAGATCATTCTGCGCATGAGCGCCCAATTGAAATATGCGTGGATATTGTCCGACAGGGAAATGTCGGCGTTGGCGCGGGATCTGGAATCACATCTGTCGGGTATCGGTAAACTTTCCCCGGAGCAGATTGTGAGTATTTTACGCGATACGATTGAAGAGATGCTTTCAGTGCATGTGCTTATTGAACAAAAGAAAGTGGACGTAGCGCTTAAAAAGAGGAGCCAAGCCCCTGAAGAAGGCATCTTCGCTGTTTGGGCACGGCTTGGGGAAGAATTTGGAACAAACAGGCTTATAGACACCCACGCGCATATCGATATCTCTCCGCGGGTGCTGCGAAGTACTGTTTCGGAGGACGATGCCGCGGAAACGTGGAATATCCCGTATTTTGATATCGCTGATCTCAGTGTTTTCTATGCTCGATCGGCCCCGGGCTATCAAAGCCGCTTTGTCATTTTTCCGACACTGCTGGGAGGATATGACCTGCGTGATAAAAACAGTGAGCTGATCGCTGCCGCGCGGGAAATCCCGTCTTTTAAGGATACCTATCGTGTATTAGCCGCGGTGGCCCCGGATATGAACGCGGATGAACTTGGACAGTACCTGCAGGATGGTTTCGCGGGTTTTAAAGTCACGCCAAGGGTGACTTCAGCTTATTTCAAAACCAGGAAGAATGCCCAGGTACCTTTAGCCGGAATGCTGACTGACAGCCTTTTAAGAGTCTTGGATGAATACGGTTTGCCGGTCATGATCCACTTGCCGACCGGGATCTGGCGGCCCACCGCGCAGCCTATGCTGGCGCATCTTGCGCAGCTGGCTTCAGACTTCCCGCGCGCGCGTTTTATCCTGGCTCATTTGGCCTTGGTCCGTAGTGACGAGCGGATCAAGGAACTATTGGATACCGTGGGGAGATTTGAAAATGTATTCTTTGAATTATCGACGGTAACCGATCCGAAAGTGATCGGGCGCTTTGCCCGGGCATTCCCGGAACGTCTGTTTTACGGATCGGATCTTTCATACAGTTTGGTGAGCGATGTCAAAGGGAAAGATCATTCGATATTGAATGCTTCTTTGCAGGCATTTGCGCGGGTTTTAGAGGCCCTTTACATGGATGAAAGGGCGAATATCGCGCGGAAAATCCTGTATGAGAATGCTGAAAAGGTGTTTTTTCAAAGCAGTTCAGCTTTAACGGCTGACGGGAAATCATTTCCGTCTCCGTTGGAGCACGCCCGGCGTATTCAGCAAATCCTTGAATCGACAACGGTACAGGATATGAAGACCGGCGAGAAATATTGGCTTTCCATGGCAGGATCAGAGCCGTCCCCGGCAGCATCATATGTGTCTGAAAACTTTAAACTGGTTCGTGCGAAAGACGATGTTTTTTCGGATGAGCCGTTTGTGAGCTTTCTTATACAATCTGAAGTGATCGGCATGGACATAGATCTTAGTGATGAGCGGCTTTCGTTTCATCGCGGGTCCACGGACCTTACCGGCAGAGGGATCGGATCACAGATATACCGTTTGATCGGCGAAGCGCTTCCCGGCGGAATGCGCATGAAAGATATTATTCTCAATGAGATCAGCCGGTCACAGTTCTGGTCGGAATATGAAGCTCTTGAGGGAGAAGAGAAACGTGTGCGGCGGGTCATCGACCGGGCTTTAGTCGTAGAGAAAGAGTCCGCGGGCGAAGGCGAAGTGACGTTGCAGGACGTTCTTGGGAATATTCAAAGCGGCCGGCTCTATAAGCAAGCCGGTTTTGCGAATTTTACGATGGGTTTTTATCGCGAAACGAATATCGGCGCGCTCTATAATTTTATTCAGTTTGGTAAGTTTTTAAAAAAATCGTTTACCTTAAGCGGCGTCAAACAACCGGTGAACATCGCGCATGCTGTTACTTCGGGCCAACTTAAAAGTTCTTCATCTTTGACGCTTAAGGAACGGTTTAAAAGGGTCCGG
>Ga0172371_10000271_pt1 | contig 77634 bp, 68 predicted proteins | sample Lak12m_FD_114543 | JGI IMG/M metagenome (GOLD analysis project Ga0172371, IMG submission 114543) | Freshwater microbial communities from Kabuno Bay, South-Kivu, Congo - kab_022012_12m | ecosystem: Environmental > Aquatic > Freshwater > Lake | place: Democratic Republic of the Congo: South-Kivu...
AAACCCTCCCTCGCCGGATTCCGGTGCGCGCCTCGGTTCGCCCTTCTGAGATCGGCCAGGGACGGACACCATTCAAGGGGAAAACTTGAGATGCCCATTGGCCGCTGACTCTTCGTTGCTGTCCCCCGCGATAGGCCATTGAAAACGTGCGTGTTCTGTGATACTTGCAGGTGGCATACGAGATCGGTTCTCGTCCGGTAGGCCGATTTTTCAGTCCGGCTGTCCCCATCCGATCCACCGAGGCATTGACATGAGGTTCCCATCAGCGCTGTTTGTGATACTCCTGCTTGTCTGCGTCTGCTGCTCCGTGGACCGTGCCGCCGCTCAACAAACCCCCGACCAGGGGGACTCGGCATCTCCCAAGCAGTGGCTCAGCCACCAGATGAACCAGCCACCGCCACCTCAGAGCGACCGGTTCAAAATTTCCCAGGACCGCATCGACGAGATTCAACAGCTCTACGAGTCTGCCAGGAAAGAGCGGGAAAAGAAGGCAAAGGTTCAGTCCAAAGACGGGAAATAGCCGTGTGTGCGGCCGCCGCTCTTGACCCATGAATCCTCTGCCGTTCGTCGTCCCCGCGAAAGTTCCCGCAATCTTCAACGGGGGCCGTTCTAGCGCGGCCTACGGGGCGAGTCCTGCAAGTCGCTGCTGCGCCTCCTCATCCTGGAAGTGCTCCGGGTCGTTGAGATAGTGGGAAATGGTCTCCCATTCCGTCCGTTCCATCACTCCTTCCAGCAGTGGAAGCCCATCGGTCTTGAAGCGGATGAGGCTGACGAGGTGTACCTGTGCATCCTCCGCAGCCTCAGCTCCTCCTTGCTCCCGGTCGAGCACGACGAATACCGTATTGCACTGAACGTCGCTGAGCCCCCGCTTCCGGATCTCGTGCCGGACCTGCTCCAGAGCCACCAGTTTGCTGTCGAACCGGGTGACGAGGTCGTCGACGAGCCCGATGTTCTCTCCGTTCGAAAGGTCGCCTTCCACGAGAGCATGCTCTCCGTACGAGTCTATGGCCGAGCGAAACGCGGCCACGGACTTCACGCCTTCCATTTTCCTCGTGAATCCGGCAGGGATGCCGCCCGCCACTGCCATGCCCGCTGCGATGGGAACGCCGGCCATTGCTATGCCGATCACCTTGGTAATATCCGGTGTTTCTTCGCGGACCATTCGTGCCATGGCGCTGCACACCGTGTGAAAGACCTTCGGGTAGGAAATCAGGGGCCTGAGCTGAACATAGAGGGGGCTGTACAGGCCCGACACCAGTCGCCACCCCTGAGGCCTATCGCGATAGAAGGTCCGGATCATTCTGTTTTGGTAGAGGAGTGCGAGGACCTCTCGGGCTATGTCTTCCTTTTCGGTTTTCCAGGACATGATGACACGCTTCTCCCGTCGTGAGCAGTCAAGGCAATTCGGATTCGCCGACAAAAAAGGGCGGATGAGCTCGGCACGGAACCGATCTGTCCGGTCCGGCCGCGGTCTGGCTTTTCGGAGACGAATTGATCCGAACGATCATTCAGATCCGGCCGGCGTGTCAAGAAAATTGTGGAGGCCGATTGGAACGGTGGATCTGCCGCTCCCCATTTGAGTTGACTGGGCCCCAGCCCTGTTGTAGGTTAATGCTCTCCCGGCAGGAACCACGCGTAGAATTCAAGGAAAGCATCTATGGTCAATGGAAAGGACATCCTGGTCATAGGGGCCAGGGCTGGCGGATATGGCGCATCTATAGCGCGGGCCGCTGTTTCGGCCGGAGCCAGGGTCTTCGGCACGTCACTCAGCCCGCACGATCCGGGCGAGCAAGCCTTTTTCAGCGGTCTGGGCGCTGAGCTCATCGACGTTCCGCTGCGGTTCGATTTCGCCCACCGTGACCGGGTTACGGAAGAGCTCGCCGCGGTAAGCGGTTGGTTGCAAGCTCGCGGCGTGACGCGGCTGGAGGCCGTCATTCATACCGTCGCCGGCGGTTTCCCGCGGCAACCTGCCGTAATGAAGGCCGTTGCGGACGTCTTGAAAGGCAAACAGACCTTTTTCGACCTTGCCACCCCGGTGAGGAGAAACGTCTACTATGTAAACGGCGGATCTTTCGAGGATTGCGTCACCGGCCTGGGCCCGTTGACCGACGAATCGACGCAGTTCCTGGCTCTTACCTATCGGGGCGACCTCCCCTATTTCATCTCACACACGAAAAAATACCTCGAACGTGTCTCCGAGCGACTGGCCCGAGGCGGAAAACGAACCCTCATAGCGGCTCTTCCGGAAGCGTGGACTCAATCCTCGCAGTTTTTTACCGGCATTGAAATCGCGGTGCTACACAATTATCTCAAAGTCCTGCTGGCGGCTCCCGCGGTCTCCGAGGATTTAGCGGCAGCATTTTCTCGCATGCAGGAGGATCTGGCGCAGATCAAGGGACTCGACGAATTCATCGGAGGATTCCGTGGATTTCTCGAGGGAGACTGGACCGGAATCGGCCCCGAGTCGGATATGGGCGAGCTCTCCCGCGTGGTCCAGGCACTATTTACCGACCTGAGAAAGGAAGGGTCGTTTCCCGTACTCCGTCGAGCGGTCGAGATCATTTCCGAGTATGTCCGCGAGGCATCGGGTCAGCTCGTCGTCCGGGAATTTCTGGACGCGGGGCGCTACGAGCCGGGTGATGTGCGACAGGTTACGTACCGCGATCTCACGGGATTGACACCCCTGGCGACAGCCGCGCCGCGTCCGAAGACTCCGCCGCGACAACTGAGAACTCGCGTGTGGCGTTCCTTTGAAAAAGAAGAGGTGCGCTCGACGTTGAGCATGTACGGAAAGAACTTCCTGTTCGTGGATCGTGTGATCATGGAGGAGGGAGAAGTCCTGGACGGGATGGTCGGATTCGGTACCTTCACGGTGCCGACACCGGAGGAGAATCCGATCATGAAAGACCATTTCGTCAACATGCCCCTTTTCGGTGGACATCTCCAAATGGAGGCGGTGGCCCAGTTCGGGACGTTCATGCTCCTGAAGCATCTCAAGGATTCGCGGCTCGTGCCCATCCTTACCGGAACGGAATTTCCGGATCTCAATACCATGGCCCCGCCCGGAGAAAAGCTTACGATCAAAGGGACCATCTACCTGCGGGAAAAGCGCAATCTCACCTTCGAGGCCTGGATAGAAAACCGATTCGCCCGCTCCAAGGGGTTGATTCGCGGCATGGTTTTGAACCAACGCCTGGTGCGGAAGATGATGTCCGCGTTCGTGTCCGAGGAGCAAGAAGACTGACATTAGGAGCCGTAAAGTAATAAGTGTTGCAATGCCTTGCGCCAGTCGCTCTCCACGCAGAAACGATTGATCAAACACGCGTCGTCCCCGCGACAGCGAGGACGACGGATCGGACAGGATTCACGCGTCAGGATAGGTTGCCTCAACTCGCAACGTTATGTTGGGACAATCCCTTCATTTTGGCGACCCAAATACGACGACGTATCTTTCCCTGGAGATTGCTTCGTCGCTCCGCTCCTTGCAACGACACTGAGAAAATTGTCATCGCGACCCCGCTCCGAGCGGGGGTAGCAATCTCAGCACACGAGAATACGGAACCGTGTTTGGGTCACAGAGTGCTTGGTCCCGTTGCTGCCGTCTGAAAGATGGGCGGCGACGATTTTCCGGTCCCGCTCTCTGGGACGAAAGATCCGGGGGCCATTCCCAATTCGAGTTACCTGTTGCATCGTAACTTCAAAGGGCTCTGTTTCCCTGGGGGAGACTCATTCCGATTCTCCACCGGCCCTTGGCGGTCTAACACCATGAACACGGGTAAGTGGGATCTTGCCAGGACGATGATCAAGCTTCAGGAGCTCGCTTCTGTGCTGAGAGGGGCGGGACGTCGTCAAGTTCTCGTCCTGGCCCATAACAATCCCGATCCCGACAGCATCGCGAGCGCGTACGGGTTCAGCTTTCTGCTGAGCAAGCGCTTCGGCGTTCGTTCGGTCCTCGGTCACGGCGGAGAGGTGACCCGAGCCGAGAACAAGGCTATGGTCAGCAGGTTGAGAATCGATCTCGTTCAAATGAAGCGTCTCAACAGATCGGGGCACTACGCTGTGGCGCTGATCGACGCTCAGCCCGGAACGGGAAACAACCTCATGGACCAGCGAGACGAGCCGCCGGCAATGGTCATCGATCATCACCCGCTGCGCAAGCTGTCCCTGAAGAGCGAGTTTCACGACGTCAGGCCCAAGTATGGGGCTACCTCGACGATCATCACGGAGTATCTCGTAGCATCGGAGCTCACTCCCACACGCTCGCTGGCCAACGCTCTCCTCTACGGCCTCAAGACCGACACGAATTCGCTCGGCCGAGGCGCCACGAAGATCGATCTCCAGGCTTTCAGTTATCTGGTCTCTCTCGCCAACCCCCGAGTCGTGGGATGGATCGAGAAACCGCCGCTGCCCGTCGATTACTTCCAGGACTACCAGCAGGGACTGGCTCGAACGGTGCTCTTACGTGACGTGGCTATCGCCAACATTGGGGAAATCCATTGCGCGGCCATCATCCCCGAACTTGCGGACCTGTTGCTGCGAATTCAGGGCGTAAGCTGGTCGCTCTGCATGGGAGAAACGAAGGATCTGATGTTTCTGTCGCTCAGGTCTACGTCAAGGATACATCGGGCGGGCGCGGTGTTGCGTCGAGTCATCGGGCGGCACGGTTCCGCGGGTGGTCATAAGGAAATGGCCGGCGGCCAGATCTCCCTGGCTGACCTTTCGCCCGCGGAAAAAGAGGGGGTTTCCTCTTCCATCATTCGGAAGTTCTTGACCATCATAGGAAGAGAGCAGGTCAGTCCCAAACTCATGGTGACGCCGATATGCCCTCCCTGCCAGGAAGATTGATTCCCCATCCCGCCTCAGGGCTGTTGCGAATCGAGGCTTAAGCGGCTCTCACTCGCGAACGGCGGGATAGGCAAAGCCGCAACCGCTAATATTGACCAACCGCACGAAGGTCGATTCCGGGTCTCCCATCAATGGGGCAGATGTTTCTGTCCACGTACGCGGCGATCGGAAAGAGCGGGCAGGTATTCCCCGGCACGAGAAACCGGGGGAGCCGGATGCCGAGGATTTCGGAATACCCCGTCCCATTCTGATGGGCGACGAGCGGTTCATCTCTGACAGGCAGCTTCGGATCGAGGGGGATCTTAACGTTGCGAACCTGCTGAGATCGTTCGCACACCACGATGATGCTCTGGACGTTCTTCGCCCGGTCTTCCGCGGCCGCCCCTTGAACGAAGCGCTCCCTGAAGCCGCATGAGGGGCAATAGAACTCGATGATTTCCGCCTGAGCGTGAACGAAACAGGGGGCCAGGCTCACCAGGGTGAAGATTACCCCCAGAACTCCGATTGACTGGTTCCGCATGACGTTGCTTCCTCCCGAACGTGGTTGGAAAGTGTCATTGGGTCGGCTTGATAATCGGGGTGAACAAAAAAATCAAGGAGTTTCTCAAGAAATCCCTGAGTCTCAAGCTTCGCCCTTTCTGTTATGTAGAAGTGGTTGCAAAACCTCCTCCTGTTACACGGTGACGGTCGGGGCGCTTCGAGAAGCGTCTGGAATTCGGGCGGTTCTCGAACCGCGCCGTACAGAATTCCGAAGCCATGGCACCCGTTAATGAGGTTTTGCAACCACTTGGAGAGATTCGTCCTCCAGACGGGAGGTGTGGCGAATAGAGTTGCAAGCCGCAGTGATTGTCAATGATGCCGGTCAGATGCAACCAACCCTTGGGAGCCTTTCGCGGAAGGGGTTCGTGGAAATTGTGAAAAGCGCCTCCGACTGGTTGTCGGCGCCTGCAACGTGATCGTTTGCCGCGGGGCGTTCCATGACCTCCTTCGAAGGAAGCAGGGAAAGCTTCTGCGACCCGCTGCTACGGATTGTCCAGAGCCTCCCGGACCGACTGGAGCATTTGCCACATGTCGTACGGTTTGCTCAGAAAGCCCTTGGCTCCAAGACCTTCCACCTCTATTGGAGGACCGTCACCCACATAACCGCTCGCGATCAGAACCTTGACGTCAGGATTCATCTTCAGGAGCTCCGCAAGGCACTGCTTCCCTCCCATCTCCGGCATGATCAGATCCAGAATGACGAGAGAAACAGTCTCCCGGTGCAATTGGTAGGACTCCAGAGCTTTTTTACCGTCGGCCGCGGTCAGGACGGTATAACCGGCCTTGGCGAGTATCCTGGCGCCCAGCTCTCGCAAGAGCGCTTCATCATCTACGAGAAGGATCGTTTCCGTGCCGCTCCGAGGCATCGGTCTCAGGAACGACTCTTCCCGCCGTAATTCCGATCCCATTGCGGGAAAGTACAGGTGGAACGTGGTCCCCTTGCCCGGCTCACTGGAGCAGGTGATGTACCCGTCGTGCTGTTTGACGATGCCATACACCGTGGCCAGGCCCAGACCCGTTCCCTGACCGGGTCCCTTGGTGGTATAGAAAGGCTCGAAGATATGCTCCAGAGTCTTCTTGTCCATGCCATGTCCCGTATCGGAAACACTCAGCAGCATGTATAACCCCGGCCTGGCTCCCAGGTGTGTCTTGCAGTAGTCTTCATCCAGGGTGGCCCTTTGGGTTCTCATGACCAGCCTCCCCCCTTCCGGCATGGCATCCCTGGCGTTGACCGCGAGATTCATCAACACCTGCTCGATGAGCGTGGGATCCGCGTTGACCACAGCCGGATCGCCGGACAGGATGAGGTCGATTTCGATCATTTTCGGGAGCGTGTGGAACAGCAGGCTTCTTGCCTGCTCGATCTGGCGATTCAAATTGAGGGGGCGAGGCCTGACCTCCGTTTTTCGGCTGAACGTCAGCAGCCTCTGAACCAGATCGGCTCCGTTGCGGGCAGCCAGGTTGATCTTTCTGAGATCGTCTTTGCATCGAAGGTCACAAGCCGATTCGGTGAGCAGGAAGTCGGAATAGCCGAGGACCACCTGAAGTATGTTGTTGAAATCGTGAGCGATACCTCCGGCAAGGGTGCCGATGGCCTCCATCTTCTGGGCGTGCAAGAGCTGAGACCGGAGCGCCTTTTCCCGACTGACATCCACCAGGAACGCCAAACTGGCCGGGCCGCCCTGGAAGTCGATCGAGATGCCCCAGGATGCCACGTCGAATCTGGTTCCGTCCTTCTTGATGCAGCGCAATTCATCATATGAGCTCGCGGCGCCCGACTCTCCATCGAGTGCCCGCTTCAACCGATCTCTGTCGTCAGCGAAATGGATTTCATCGACCGGGCGCCCGAGGATTTCTCTCTCATGGGCGAAACCGAACAGTCTTAGAAACGCCGGATTTGCGTACGTGTAGCGTCCCTGCCGGGCTATCCTGATCCCGATGGGTGACGAGTCGATGATGAGACGCATCTTTTCTTCCGATGCTCGAAGCGCTTCCTGGGCTTCTTCGCGCTCGCTCACATCCCGGTCTATGACCATGACGTACCTGTGGCCGCTCCACTCAATCACGGCAGCGTTTCGCTCTATGGGGAACGAGCTCCCGTCCTTACGACGGTGAACCGCCTGTCCCCTGAGCCTCGCTTTACTGAGAATCCCATCCAGACCTTTCGAGACGTTTTCCGAAGATTCCGGGAGGTAGAGATCAGTTATGTTTCGGGTCAACAGCTCGTCAAGGGTGTACCCATGCATCTGAGCAGCGGCGGAATTGGCGAAGACGATGCTGCCTTTTTCGTCGCCTTCGGTTCCCACCAGGCAAATCGAGTCGCCCGCGCTCTCCACGAGAACCCGAAAGCGCTGTTCGCTTTGGTGCAATGCTTCTTCAGCCCTCTTGCGGTCGGTGATGTCTCGGAATACCCAGAGGACGGCAGGAGCTCCCTGGAGGGTATAGGGAGCCGCGACACATTCGGCGTCGATGACTCGACCATCCAAAGTGGTAAACGCGGCTTCCCACGGTTCGCAATTCGTGCCTCCCGTCAGAATGTTCGTGAATCGATCATAGACACGTTTCTGAGAATGCGGGTGCACGATCTCATTCATTGATTTTCCCGTGATCCGTTCCGCTTCGGAGGCGCCGAGGAGCTTGGCCGACGCGGGGTTCGCCAGAGCTACCGTCTGGCCCACGGAAACGATTACCCCCTCCGGTGTCAGTTCAAAAAGGCTCTTGTATCGCTGTTCGCTTTCCCGCAGCTCATCTTCCGTCCCCTTTCGATCTGTGACGTCAATTACCAATCCCATGCACGCGGGGCGACCCTCCCACGGGATCGTCATTCCATAGTGTTCCAGCCACCGAATGCTCTCCGATTTGACGATTATCCTGAAGTGGAAGTGAGTCACGCCCTCGCGTCCCTCCGCATCCGAGCCATACAGGGTGCGAGCCATTTGGCGGTCATCCGGGTGAACCAATTGCTCAAAGGGCTTGGAGAGCAACTCAGCTTCGGAGTATCCCGTGATGTCGCAGCCCCGGGGATTGACAAATTTGAGAAACCCGTCCTGGACGACGAGAATGCCTTCCGCGGTCCGGTCGACCAGAAGTCGGTACTTCTTCTCCGATTCGAGCAGAGCGTTCTGGGTGTGCTTGAGCTCCGTCATGTCGTGAAGGACGCAGTGTGTACGTTTGAAACGGCCGAGTTGATCTCGATCGATCTTGCCCTCGATGGCCATGGCGACTGTCGATCCGTCCTTCCTGACCATGTCGAGCTCCGCCCAATGACCCTCGCCCCCCTCCTTGAATCTGGCAAAGTTGGCCTTGAAACGCTCCCGGTAACGAGGAGCAAGGAACTCTCCAAACCACCTCCCGATAACTTCCTCGCGGGTGAAGCCAAGCGTGGCGATCCATGCCCGGTTGACATCGAGGACATGACCGTTTTCGTCAAGAAACTGGTGAGGCAGCGCCGCGTTCTCGAAGAACGTGCGAAACCTCTGCCGGTTCCTTCTCAGAGCCTTTTCCCTTTTCCGGAGCCTGGCCTCGGACTTCTCCAATTCGTCGACTCTCCCGCGGAGCTCCTCCAGTTCCCCGATAAGTTCTTCCGTGGTCTTGTGATGATCTTTCACGGTGGGCCTCCCTCGACAAAGAGCCGGTCGCGTACGCCGCAAACGGTGCTATTTCCGGAACGGATAATGGCCTGTCCCCGGTCGTGTCAGGTTGGGGAGGGGGCGCCCTTCCCGATCCTCGGAGAGAGGAGCTCGCCGGCCGGAAACGGTTCACCGGCACGAGACAGTCCTCCGAGGCCACGATGGAGGAAGACATTGGCTGAGACGTCAGGTGGGGGCGCATTCTATCAGGAATCTTCAACCGCTTCCAGAGCGACTGAAAAAGATGCCTCCGCCAACGAAGAAAGCGATCACGGCCAGGGCGGTATCGAGCCCCCGTGTTGACTGCAGCGGTAACGTATCCTTGCGAGAGTGCGAGGGCGAAGCCGTTCCCCCAAGCGTGCACAATGGGGATTGCCGTGTCGTTTCATTCCTCGCCGGGACAGGGCCGTTCGCCGCCCTGGTCACCCACGAGTAAGCGGTTACGCCAAGTACTTTTTGACTCGCGATACCGCCGAGCGTATGATACGGACGTGACAGGTGCGGCGATTCACCGGCTGCCTTCAGTGTCCGATCGTTCCGCTGATGTCGTTATCTTTTTCTGTGAGGAACAGGAGTATCTGTCGATGGCCACTGACTTCATTTTTGCCTACGGCTCCACCATGAACCGGTCTGACCAGCGTTCGTGGCTCGAGGCGAACGGTTACGATTCTTCGCTGGTCGTGGATGTGTCGCCGGCCAATCTCGAAGGTTACGACTATGTCTGGAATTACTATTCCACCGGTCGAGCGGGAGGGACCGCCAACCTCGAGCCCCGGGAAGGTTCCACAATTTGGGGAGTGCTCATTGAGTTCGATGAATCGCTGCTCAAGGCATTCGATCGAAAGGAAGGGCATCCGTATTTCTACTCTCGTGGCGACGGCCGGGTACCTGTCAAACGGGTTAGCGATGGAAAGACGATCTTCGCGTGGGTCTATTCGGCCAAGGCAAACAAAGGCGGCAGGCGAAACCTCTGGCCCACTCGAGATTACAAGAGAATCATCCTGGAGGCGGCGGAGTTCTGGAAATTTCCTGAGGATTACATCGAAAAGCTACGAAAGTGGGAAACGGCCTGATCGACCGCACTCGGGCAAGACCGCGTCACGGGCTCGGCATTGAAATCAAAGGCGCTATGGCCACGTTAGAAGTAGGCGAGGAGCTCGATCCCGACGAGCGCCCATTCCATGCTCACTTCCCAGTTCTGCAGGGGAACCCGTTGAAAGCTGTTGTCTTGGGCCAGAGGGTCAGAGGCGAACTTGAGATGGGCCTTTTCCACAATGACTCGGCAGGCCGCGTCGAAGCGGTAAAGCTGTGGTCGGTAGACTAAATGGAGCCCATAGGTGGTATATTTTGCCCGATGCACCGGGACCTTGTAAAATGCTTCAATATGAACCGGATATCCCAGAATGGCCGGCGGCACGTACCGCGCGTACGCCCCGACGCAGAGGGGGCGGTCGCCTTTGACATCAAGGGTGATCGGGCCGTCGGTGGTAAAGACGATGCCCTGCAACCGCGGGTCGTAGAGGTAGTAGTCAGCGGAGGCTCCGAATGACAGCCATTTGAACTGGACGAGGTCGAAATTCGCGGCCAGATTGAAACCGGTGAAGTCGATCTTGCCGAGGTTGCGGATACGCGTCTTGTTGGCCCAATTCATGTACGCGGCCCTGAGGCCGAAGCGCCAAAACCGAAGTTTGCCGTACATCTCCATGCGCAAGGGGCCCTCGTCCAGTGACATGGCCTCACGCAGGTCCAGCTCGGTGCCACGCGACCCGACGAGGAGGGCCGAGTTGACTTGGGCAGCCGCAACGCTGGCGCCGAATTCGCTCCGGAAGGTGCTCGAGCTCGCCGGTCCTGGAAACAGGGGGCCCACGAGGCGTTCCACGGAGCTCAGAGAAAAGGGAGAACCAAGGCTGGAAGCAAACGGTTCGAATGCGAGACCGGTCGAATTCCCGATAGCGAGAAAGACCGCTACTGCCAGAAGAATCAGCCTCAGCAATGAATGGTAACTATCCCTGATCATGGAGCCCTTCGCCGGAGGGAGCAACCTCCAAGGACTTATTAAACCACACCAAGCGCTGTTCAGTCAAGCTCTTTAGACCGTTAGCCGCCCGGAAAGAGACCGGACGAACGCTGCTGCCCGAAGCCGGTGCACCGTGGTCTGACTGTTTGCCTCCTCCGGGAAACTGCCGGAGAAGCCTGTGGGCAGGCGCCGGCGCAGGACCGACGACAAATTCCTTGACAGATTCGCGTCGGACCATTAGAGCGTTGGGAGCGGTGTCTGCCTCTTGGCGGGGTGACTGAATTACCCCGTGGTCACCTTGTCGGCACAGGGGAAATCGGGGGAAGCGACTCATGGCAACCATCAGAGGATTGTGTTGGACGGTTTCTCAGGATCTTTTTTCGGAGGTCGACCTCGACGCCCTCTTCGTGCGCCAGCTCCGGGTAATGGGGCAGGAGAGCAACAGCGTTTATCCATACCTCCTTCTGATTCATACCGGAAAGATTGCCATCGGCATCAATCCCGGGGGCGAAGGCGGCCCGCTTTCGGCTCGCTTCCGCAGCGGCGGGCAAGCCAAGCAAACGGGGGATGCCCTATTGGTGACCCGTCGCGCCACGAGGGAGAACCACGAGTAAGAAGTCAGCCGGTAATGGTTCACCGTTGCGATCGCTCAGAACGCAGAGAAAACCATCTTCCCGACTACTTCGTGATGAAGCGCGGCCAGCTCGGGATTGCGCTCCTGAAGCCCGTTCCGCTCCTCAAGACTTTCGCCGGGACTTGTCCGCGGGTCCAAGGTCTTTTCATTCTCCACGTTGCTTGGCCACGCCGAGATGAATTTCAGCCGCCTGCCGAGCGGTTACTCAACTGATTTGGGAAGAAGTCGGCATCCGGTCTTGGCCGGTTGAATCTCACCGAGGGACTTGGTATCCTTTGTTGTACGATCCTCTTTCGCCTGAGTGGTGGAATCGGTAGACACAAGGGACTTAAAATCCCTTGGGGCTTTGTCCCCGTGACGGTTCGAGCCCGTCCTCAGGCACCAGAAAAACTAAGGGATTCAGATAGTTTCCGAGTCCTTTTTTTGTTCTTAGGGGTCATTTCTGACCAGTCCAGACCGGAAATTGTGTTCAAAATCATCAACAATTTGCTCTTTTGGCAAATCTGAACGTACCCACAAACGTACCCACACCGGGTAATGCAAAGTCGCCCCACGGAGCCGACAGGGGCCTTGACGTCGATTTCCTGTTCAGGGGGGTCTCGGAGCTTTACAATCCCCCCAGGACAAGGCATTCTTCCGAGAATGTATCGATGCAAAACGCCGTCTATAAGCTCTCGAAAGAACAAGCGTGTCATCAATGAAGCGCGGAGGGTCATTGCGGCATGGAGGGCTGAGTCGCGCGGCTCACGTCCCTACGTTCGCGTCAAGTGTCCAGGTTTCAACGGCAAGGTCTTCATAGACGATTTCCACTTTCACATTGACTCGAAAAGCCTTGAGGACGGGATAGGGCGGTGCCGTCTCATCCCCTGTGTTCGGGAGCTATTGAAGCGCACGACGGATTGTCCTGTACCCACTCCGCACGGAAATCTCATGCTGGAAGGAACGACCCCGGACGGCCAAGCTTTCAGGGTGCTCATCAGACCGGAAAAGAGGGGTGGTGTGCTTCAGAGCTTCCATCCCACGGCATGAAACAAAAAAGCCCATGTGCTCTTATGCCGTGGTCTCTCGACACTCGGGTTGGCGACGCTCGAAGGCGATTTACGTTACCCCTCAGACGGCAAGGTGTGGTGCTCTCACGTCACCTGCACACGGACTTTCTCGGAACGGTTTGGCCGGGACCGTTCACGACTCATTATCTTGGACACTCCCGCCCCCTGTCAAGTTCAAAGTATTTTTCTCATCCCCTCCCGTCATCCGACCCGAGTCCTTCCAACCTCGCGCGAATCCCGACGCACTCAGATCCCCGCACAGCCGCGTTCCCGGTTTCGACATGCGGCTTTGGCCCGAGACACGCAATCGCTTGGTGAGCGTTACAGGCCCCTTATCGTCAATGTGCACAAAAATGGACAATAAAGGCACCCTAAATGCACGGTAAGTGCATACAACCGGACGTGAACGCGGCAAACCACACACTTCGGAAACATTGGGAGAGTAACAGGGGAGAGAAACCGACCCGCGCGGTTCCGGGGAGTGTCGATTGTTCGCAAATTGAACAAATTCGGGGCGCAATTGGGGGAACGACATGGCATCTCCGGCCGTCGCCGGTCACGTATCCTCGAGTACGCGTACGCAGGGCAGGATTCACCAACAAAATCAGAGGGGTCAAATTGACCCCACTAGAATTACCGCCGATTCTCCGCATGGTCCCCACGGCGTGGACCCTCTCCCGTACGCGCAGGGGGGGCAGTTGAGACACTCACCAGTGAGGGTTCCAACCTCTCTCCGGGACGCAGACCTCGCGGGCCGGGGGGCGTAACACGATTTCTCCCTCCTCATTGTCCGTCGACCGACCGGTCAGCAATCGGAAACGTCAGATCGTTTCTGATAATTATCCGGACCTCTCCCCGCAACCTCCCATGGAAGGAAAGAAATTCAAAGGAAACCGGGAAAAGCTTGGGGTCACCCTTGATAAGGTCTTGATCGACAAGCTGGGAGAGGAGAGCAGAGCGCGGGGAAACAACATGTCCAGAATGCTCCATACTGTGGTGTGGAATTACTCTTGCATGCCAGAATTGTCCTTTCCGATAACGGAACAGGAGACCCACGAGGAGCAGGGAGCATACGAGGAAGGGACCGGAGAATAGACTCCGCAGGGGTTTTCCGACGAAATAGAACATTTTTGGGTCCCATCCCCACGAAGGGATTTGCTGGGGCTCCAATTTTGAAAAAATATCTCCCAAACTGTCTTTATCCGTCAAACGTTCGTGGTATACTCTTTCTTGTGGCGTCTTTCTGGCTCTCAAGTCGCGAAGGGAGCCCAACGTGGCAGGGGGTCTCTGTCCGAGCCCAGTAGGAGTCCGTTTGAACTGACGAATGAGAGTAGCGCCAGGCAGCAGCAATCTCGGCAAGACATCGTGAAAGGTCTTGATCCGTTGATCCCCTCGCTCCAAGAAATGATGGGGGCGGAGTATCTGGGCCTTGATGAGAAGGAAAGTAATATGCTTCGCATGTTGCTCTCTGAGGCATTGGAGAGAGTGCTTCGGGCCAAGAACTTGCTTGAATACGAGAGCTTGCTCGAAGGCAATCTGAAGCAGTTACGATTCGTAAGTGGCCATGCGATACAAGCAAACAATCCGGAGCTTCTGAAAGGACTGCACGCTCTCTACGACCTTTTGGCCAAAATCCTTGACGGAGCGTCCGCAGCAACACGGAATCCATTTTATTCTTCATATGCTAGGGCGTTGCACCTGCACATCTTGGAATTGGAGGAAGGGGCACACGAGCTGCTCCTGCCGACTCAGAACCTGGACGTCTGATGACAGGATTACTAGGAGCCTGTCGCAAAACCCTTGGGCTGAGAGAAAGCGTGTCACAGATACCCTCACCCTGCGTCTCATTGGGAGAGGGAATTGTTCGGTTGCTCAAAATGGCCCCCTTTCCCTTCGGGAGAGGGCCGGGGTGAGGGCGACTAAACAGAGCCGCAGCGCTCTCGTGCCACGATTTTGAGTCTATCTCGAGTTCTGGGACAGGCTCCTAGGAGTCGCTGCACTCAAGCATGTAGAGTCTCACCGCTTCAATGGTGTGGGTGTCAAAGCGACCGGTGAGATTTCGGACTTGATCGAGGAGCTGTTTGGGGAGAGCGCAGAGAAAGATCATGACCGGCCCTCGAGCCCAGCCGACGTCTCTGATCCGTCGGCGCGTGCTCGTTGTGCCGATTGCGTGCAAATAGTATCGCAACGCCGTACCGATCTGATCCGGATGGGGGCCGCCCGCGGCCTTGAGTCTGGCATAGTCTTCTTCCGTTACGGCAACGGACACAATTTCGCGCCTGAGTCCCGGATGGCACTCACGAACCTCGAACGAAACGATGGGTTGAGGTGATCGGCCCTGCACAAACAACCTCCACTTGTACCAGCCTAAAGGGATCCCTCTGAAGAGTCAAGTGAAATTGCCGAGGTTTTAAGCGGCTTACTAGAAAAAAATACTTCGAAAGCGCTCTGGAAAATGGGATGGTGCGGCATTCATAATCTCGGTAACTATGGGCTATCACTGTCTCTTTAAAAGAGCCGCTTGGACGCTTACCCTTCCGGCCGCGTGCGCGGAGGGGTCCGACCAATCGTCAGGTTGCAAGCCTCTTCCGTGCCGGCAGCGCGCACTGCGCGACGAGAAGGGAGTCTTCCTCCCCCCAGTTAATGCCTCAGCCTGCAACGGTATGGATCAGGTGGGAATCGTGCACCGCAGAGAGCGCAGAGAGCGCAGAGGACGCAGAGAATTCAGAAAAAATCCAATTTCTTCCGATTGGTTACGTGATGAAGTCCTCCGCAACATCCTGGATTCAGGGTTGGACGCGATGCAATTCCCCTTCTCTGGGGCGAGGACCGCACCTCGCCGAGATTTCAAGAATTCTTACCTCTGCGCTCTCCGCGGTGGGTTCTTCTTTCCCGCTGAACGGTTACGCAAAAGGAAAACGAGCCGGCGCCAGGAAAGGCTCCAACTCAGACATTACCCTTATTATTACCCCCTTTATGGGGTATTACCCCTTCTTCCGCCAAACAGCTCCGGGGCCGCGGCCGAGACACTCCGCCAAATACCATGCGGTGGAAGCCGGGATCATCTCGGGCTCGGCTCGAAGTTTTCGGAGCGTCATCATGGAATCGGGCCCCTATCTGCGGAACGGTCTCTTACCCGCCAATCAGTTCGGGTTATGCTCGGTGGACTCGACGAGCGCCGTGTCCGTGTCCGGAAAGTACTTGACCCTCATTGCAGGTTTCCCTTCAGGCAGGGATGGTTTCAAAGGCCACTTTCAAGGGTTCCGACGTGGTGACGGAAAAGTTCAGTTTTTCAAAGCCAATGACCCGTCCGGATTTATCCTTCATGAGGACCACTTCGTCTCCGGTTTCTTCACAGACATACTCGTCCTGGGGATTGCCGAACCAGACGGTGAGGGTATTCCCTGCGTGATCATAGAACAACTTCACTTCAGCCATCTTTGCACACCCCCTTCCAGTGGGCGCGAGTCGGGAGCCGCTCCGGCGTTTTCGGCTTGTAGTCACTCAAGACTCCGATCCGAGCAAGCTTCGAACGAAGGATCTCGCCTGTTCAAGCTCCGGGTCCTGTCTCAGATCCCTTTCCAGGACAGAGTTGACCCACTTGGGTCCGTGGTTCCCGACACTGCGGCAAAAGCTTTCGAGCTCTCCGACAGGGACGAGAAATAGTCCACTCTCCCGAAGTCTGGTTAGCAGGCGGTCGCAAGCCGCGTAGGCCTCTCCGCTGGGAACAAAACTCTTACCCTGAGTCTTCGCATGCGACCAAGGCGAGGACCGTCGAAGAACGCCCTCTATATTTCTCTTTGCGTCATCCGGAAACTGCCCTTGGTCCGGGACTTCATTCAAGAGTTGCTGCAATTGTTGCTTGACTTCGGCGCTGCCAAGCTCCGGCTTTTTCTGATCAATGGAACGTTTGACCAGTGACCAGTCTTGCTTGAATTGTTGAGCCCAATCCAGGTTCAATGCGCTGCACACACCGCTCAAAGGGGATTCACCGTTCAGCAAGTCGAAGTCGCATACCACAGTCACTGGCACGTCCAAGTTTCTCAGTGCCTTGATCACTATGGGCATGCGCGCCTTGCCGCCACAATGCAGGAACATGATATGTTCGCGCCTGTCATCGTCCTGGCCTTCGTCGACGGCATCCCTGATTGCTGCGTAAAATCGACAGTCAGAATCGCTTTCGCACAGTATGACCCTGCTATGAAACAGGCCATCAAGGACATTCGAGTATCTTAGGAGAGGGTCACCCCAGACCTGCTTTACACCAGCGTTGTCGAGCTCTTTGATAGGGTTTTTGGATTCTTTACGCTGAACGCGTACAATTCGAACACGATCGGAGTTGCTGTCGAGAAGTCCCTTGAGGAAGTCGCCACTGTGGGTTGCGAGGAACAATTGCCGGTTCAGGGGGGGCTTCTTTGACGAGCATTTGGCCCAGTAGACGCGCTTGCGGTGGGTGAAGAAACGCCTCGGGCTCATCGATCAGGATAACAGAGTGTTCGACGACAAGTGAATGCAGCAGAACTCCCACGAAACTCCTCATTCCGTCCCCTTGATCCTGAAGCGCCGGGAGTTTCTCGAGTTCGAGAACGTACCCGTAAGACACCCTGTCTTCGTTTTCTTTGGGGACGGGTCTCATGCCACAGTATAGCGGGACGACGCTCCCTGCGTTACGATGAAGGATCAGATCTTCGCCAAAGGCTCGCCTGAAGAAACCGCTAATTCTGGATTCCAACAAGTCATCCACCTGCAAATGGTGGATCGGATGTGCCAGTGGAGCCTCGGTTAACTTGATGTTGGGTGCCGGATCAGCTGCTTTGAGCCTAGCATCGGTCGTCAAATGGCAGAAGAAGAAGGGTGCGAGCTCATGGAGCCCCGAGTCACAATGATTCCACCAATTAGTCGCATGGACCTCCTGTACACTGGCATCGAGTCGAGTATAGAGAGTACTGGAACGCCCGGTGATAATCTTGCGACTGTTCTTGTCAAGCCACGTCGCCAGATCATCAGGTGTTCCCGCCACGGACAACCCCACATCTGTGACAACAGGTCTTTGGCGATTCCTGTCTCTAGCCTTTTGCATTATGTTCATGAGGGCAACACTCTTGCCAGCATTGTTAGGCCCGACAAAGACAAGGATGTCGCTGTCGCAAAGGCTAATTGTGCTGCCGTCGCTGAAAGTAACTGAATTGATCCATGCCCGCGGTGTCATTGGTTGATTTGCGTCCTCATCCATTCGATGGTCCTCCGCCTTTCACAGTTCGACCGTGATCCTGAGTTCTTCGGACACCCGCGAAATGAGGCCAATGCGGTTCTCAAGCTCCGAAACATCTTGTAACGCACTTGTGCAGACCATTCAAGGTCAACATCAAGGGTCTGGGGTGGTAGCAACCGGAACTCGCGGGAAAGGTCTTTTGATTTGAACGTACCGCTGTCGCAACTATTCGGTCAGCCCCCAGCGGTCATCATCTTCCGGTACTCCTCAATCGCATATTCAATCTCCTCCGCCGGAGCTCTTCCCGCACGAAGCGCCTGCCTCAATTCCGGCACGGAATAGCCGCCGCTCTTCGCTCTTTTCACCGCGACAAAATCGTCGAGATACCGGTGGAGAATGCGAAGCGTCCGGGGACTGAGCCGACCAAGCGGTCTGTCTCCGGTCGAATCTTGATTCATCGTGATGAAGCCTCAACATACGACGTACGTTCCGGAATGTGTGAAGAACAGGCCCGCCTCTGCGACCTTCTCTCCCGTGAGGTTTTCCCATGCCTCACCATAGAGACGGACCTGCTCGCGGTACCGCTCCACAAGGTCGCTCAGTTGGTCCGCAGGCCTCCGGTCGGTCTTGTAATCCACGATCACCCATCCATCGGGCTCGAGAAAGACGAGGTCAATCACCCCCCGCAGAATCATCTCCGGCAGCGGACCCCCATCCTCGGATGTCGGTTCGGACAAGCGCTGAAACGGCGCCTCCACCAACCGGCGGGGACTCCTGGCTGCCCGCTGCCAGATCTCCGAAGCCATGACCGACCGAACCGTTGTCACGGCTGCTTCGGACAGATCGGGGTCGAGCCGCTGCTCGTCGGCCGCAGCCTCTGCCAGGCTTGTCAGGTCCGCGGCGGGATTGATCATGGCAGCCTGCAACAGCGAATGCATCACCGTGCCCCATTCTGTGCCGTGTCCGCCGGCCGTGGGCGGGACGGTCAAGCGCGCGAGGGAGATTGCCTTCACGCCTGCGGTTTGATAGGTGGGCGCCATCGCTGTTTCCCACCTGAGCCGAGTCCGTTCCTCGGCCTGTTCCGATTCGACGAGCTCCACCTTTTCCCGTTCCCCGGCAGAATGGGGGCGGATCCCGGACCCGTCTCGTTCGGGGCGACCCGAGAGCTCCTTGTGGAAGATTTTCCAGGGATTGTACTGGTTGCCCCCTTTTCTGGTCGGTTCCCGCTGGGTGACGGTAAGGCGGGCTCCTGCTCTGGTGGCGGCCACATAGAGCAGCCGTGTCTCCTCGGCCTCTTCGAACTCCTTTTCACGGACTTTGAAGGTCTCCCATTCCGCGGGCAAAGCGAGAACCGGCCTGGCGTAGCTCGCGAAACCAGGGCCTTGTATCACCATGTATCCTTTTACGTCGGGTCCGGAACGGTCCACGTGCAGGGTAGACGGCCGCGACACGTGACCGGTGGGATCGGCCAGAAAGACCGTCCGAGCCTCCAACCCCTTTGCCTTATGCAGATTCATGACCTGGGCCCCCGAGCTCTCTTCGGGAAGAGCGGGAATCCCGTCGTGCTGCTCTTCACCGGTCAGTAACGAATCGAGGTAGCCCACCAGATCATAGGCGGTCCACGTGTCGTTCTGCGCGGACCGCAGGAGCTCTACGGCCTTGAGAAAGCTCCCGCCCCGAGCGTTGCCGTCAGGTTCGAGGGCGCTCGTCACCACCAGGCCGAGATCCGCGGCAACCCGTTCCACGGCCGCGGCGGGAGGCAAGACCCTGAACCACCGACCATAGCGCCGGAAGCGGTCAAACGCGTCCGCTATGGCCTCGGCTTCGGGTCCTGCATATCCGGGCGGCAGTGACGTCCCGTGTGCGAATTCCCCACCGGCCCGCTTGAAATGGTACAACGCGGAATCGCTTATTCCGAACAGCTCGCTGCGGAGCGCCGCGACAAGGGCCACAGCATTATGGGGCTCCAGCACCGCGGCAAGGCACGTGCGGAGCAAGCGCAGCTCCAAGGATCGATTCAACGCATTGCCGCCGGTCACAGCGTGCGGTATGCCCCATTCCTGGAGCACCCTGCTGTACAAACCGAGGTTCTTGCGCTTGCGCGTGATGATCATGAAATCGCCGGGTTGGGCATCCTCGCCCGTTGCGGGGAGGGCCGGCTTTTCATCGAGCGCTTTCCGAATGCTTTCGGCAATGACGTGAGCTTCAAGCTCACAAATCTGCTCTTTCGGCGTGTCGTCAGGGACCCGGATTTTGTCCACCGCTGCCGATGCTCCTCCGGAGGCCGGGTGTCCGGGTAACAGTGGCACGTACACCGGTGCCTGTGGCGTTTCCTGAGAAGGAAACCTTCCGCGAAATGTCGTATTGACCCAATCGATGAGTGGGGGAGAAGACCTGAAATTGGCCTGGAGGCGGACCACAAGGCCGTGAGCCGCGATGATCTCCTTGACTTTGTTATACGTGACGATGTCAGCCCGCCGGAATCGATAGATCGACTGTTTCGGGTCTCCGACAACGAACAGTGAGCCCGGGCGAGGTATGCACTGTTGCCACTCGGTCTCTCTCGGCTCCGTTGCCGTGAGAAACATCATGACTTCCGCCTGCACCGGATCGGTGTCCTGAAACTCGTCCACGAGCAGATGGGTGAACCGGCTGCGGAAATACTCCCGGATCAAAGGCTTGTCGGCAAGCAAATCCCGGGCTTTGATAAGCAAGTCCTGGTAATTCAATTGCCCCGCTTCCCGTCGCAGGCGGTCGTAGATGACCTGCGCATCCCGAAACGTTCGTATGCACGTCGGATAGGCATACCGGCGCCACTGGTTCAAATACGTGTCAGCCTGTTCCTTGTAGCTTTGCCATATTCTGTGCTCTTCCTTGCCGCGGCGTTCGCCCTGGGGCCACTTGTCGAACTCCTTGTCAACTCCCGTGAACTGCCTGAGCATGGCAATAAGGTGGTCGCTGCGTTCCAGATCCCCGTTCCGGACCATGCGCTCGACCCGGTCGTACTTTCTCATCAGGGCCGCCCAGTCCGAATAGTTCGTCGGAAAATCCGTCTTCGTTCCGCGCATGTAATCGGCCGCGGAACGGAGCATGGCTCGGATGCCGTCCAAACTTGGGCGCTCCTGGGCTGCCGCTGGCCATTCCGTCACATCGGGAAAATCCGCGAACGTGCAGAACGATTCCCACAACTGCCCGAGCTCTATTCCCACGGAAGCGAGGCTCTCCAAGACCGGGTCGTTCTCCGCGTGGAGTCTGGCCGCGTATTCGTCCCACGCGGTCTTTCGGAGCCTCAGGTCCGCGATCTCGTCGATCTCTTCGAACGCGACGTCCACCTGAGCTTCGACGGGCCGTTCCCGGAGCAAGCGAGCGCAGAAGGAATGGATCGTGCCGATGAAACATCGCTCAACGTGGGAAAGGGCATTTTCCAGGTTGGCCCGCTCCGCGTCGGGAGCCGAGCGCACCGCAGTCTCGAGGGCAAGTTGAAAGCGTGATCGCAGTTCCGCCGCGGCCTTTCTCGTGAAGGTGACTGCTGCGAGCTGGTGGATGCGACATCGTCCCTTTGCGAGAAGCGCGACCATCCGTTTCATCATGCTCGTGGTCTTGCCCGTACCTGCGGCTGCTTCGACGAGGATGGTCTCGTCGAGCTCTCGCTCGATGATGTCACGTTGCGTCTGGTCCGGAGGAGTGCTATTCACGGCTTCTCAATTCCTTCATGGGCTTCAGAGCCCGGTTGGCGAGGTCAAGGTCCATCTTCGAGCGGCTTGCGGCCGTGAGAGCGGCCACATTCCCGCAAATGGTCAGATAGTCGCAGAAGGTGCAATCATCGGTATTGTCCGTGGCGGGAAAGCTTCCCGAAGCGGCCAGATCGCAGAGGTTCCCGACAACACTCACCCAGTCGGAGAGGATTTCGGGCGCATAGGAGAGGCGAAGCCCTCGGTCCCTGATTCCGGGAAAGAAATAGGCGAACTCGGTGACGCGGGCTCCTGGTGAGAATTTCTCTTTGAGCCTGGCTTCCACCGCGGCCGTGTACAAGGCGTGCTGAACGATCCGGCCCTGTTTGAAGGGGTCAGGATGCTCATACCGAGACGAGGAGCCGCTCTTGTAATCGCAAACCGCGAAGTTCCCTCCATCGGTTGGCCCGACATGATCCACCCTGTCGAGCCGTCCGCGAATCCTGATCGTCTTGCCGTCTGCAAGAGAGAGCTCCACAGGTCTCCGCGTGTCGATCTCCGTGGCATGCTGGTACGATTCCAGCCCGATGGATGCCTCGCAGAATCGGGGAGTGCGGTCCGCCAGGACCTCTTCCTCGCGAAGGAATACCGAGGCTGCCTCGAGGAGCTGGCTCACCTGACGTAAATATGCATCTTCCGTTGGCGGAGGAGCTTCGCTTCTGAGGTGCTCTGCCATGGTCTTGACCAGGCCCTCCATTTGCGGGAGGTCTTCCTCTAGCCTCGGCGGCCAGTGGTCTTCCTTGATGGAGGTGACAAAGGCGTAGAGGATCTCGTGCAGGAGCGTGCCGAACCGGAGCGGGTCCAGCCACCGCTGAACGTCCACGGCGAGATCTTCGGGAAGTCTCAGGTGGAGCACGTACTGGAAGAAGTACGCAAGGGGACAGCGGCCGAGGGTTTCCAGTCTCGTGGCGGACATGGGCGGGCCCGCGGGAGCGGTCGGGTCCAGATCAGCCGCGGGATCGTTCAGGCGTCCGTCGTACACGGTGAATATTGGGCTCAACCGTTGCCGCACCGCTTCCCTCCCACGTGAAAGATGGGGAAAACGGTCGGCGAGGATCTCTTCCGCGTTGTCGATGCCGCCGGCGTTGCAGAGGCGTGACAGCCACCATTCTGTTGCGTCGGCCGATGCTTCCGCGATCACGGGAGCAAACGAGGCCGCCGCGCCCGCCCATTTGAGGAGGTCCCGATAATCCCCCTCCCGTTGACCGGAAACGATTCGGTACGCAGAGAGCACGAACGGGCTGGGGAACATTTCCCGGTCATCGAGGACGTTCCTGCACGAGTATGAGAGGGTCACCGAGCCGCGAAGCCGTGCCAGGAGCCGCGCGAATCCTTCCATGGTGCGATCGAGCCTGCCCGCGGCCGTGGGCAACTGATCCGAAAGTCCCTCTCGCTCCCGGTCCAGCATGACCGGGTCTTGCAGGCCCGCACCGGGAAATCTGCCGTCATCCAGTCCCACGACGAACGTATGTGGCCGGAGGGAATGTCCTCCCGCGTGCACGCTGGAGACGTGGATGCATCCAGGCCTGGGGCCGCTGCCCAGGACTCGTGTTTCTCCGGGAAGGGACGCGAGCCAGTCAAACGGATCCAGGCTTACCTCACCGTCCTGCTCGTCCACGTATCGGGCCATGTCGCGGATTTCCTTGACCAGCGCCCGTAACGCGTAGTTATCCAGCTCACTGGCCGCGTGGGCGGTCTGTTCGAGGAATTGCCCGGCACTCCGCAGGACGTCGACGATCCGGGCCGGTCGGTCCGGACCGGTCTCCAGTAACTGGGAAACGAGCTCCTGAAGGCATGTGGTGATCGCCAGCCTTTCCGACAGACGTTGCGTTGCGTCGTCCACGGGCTCGTCCTGCTCGAGATCGGGTTTTCGGTCGGCCAGTTGCTTCTTCAGACCTTCGAGAGTTGCGTCGAGCTGCGTGACGTATCGATCTGCGCCCATACCTATCCCGATCGATCTCAGCGTAGCGGCCAGCGCTGCGCTCCCGAATTTGCCTTCACCCGACTTCGGCACGCTCAAGAGACCTTCCTGAATCAGCCTGACGAGGTGTGATTGCAGGTGATCCTCCCGCTGCCACGCCACCCACCCCGCCAGCGCTCGGCCGGGGCGGGAATACGTCGCGGGGATGCCTTCCTCAAAGGTGACGAAGAGGTCTTCCACGCCGGAATAGTCGGGCACGAGCCGAACCGCGGTTTCAAAGATCAGAGGCACGTACGTGGCCGTGTCCGTGTTGAGGAGCTCCACTTCGTCGAAATGTGTGCCTCCGGACAGGATGCGGCGAAAGACTTCGCGGACTTCGTTGATTTCACCCACCCCGCGAAAGATGCGGACCGTCGCGTCATTGAGAGCACTGCCGGGAGCCTGAGCAGGATTGTTGATCCAGCGGAGCAGATCGAGATCGGTCCTCACCGAGGGGCAACCTTCCGGCATGCGTTCCGGTTCGTCCACGGGAAGCCTGAGTATCTTTTCCGGCGGAACCAGCGAAAGGAGATCCAGCTCCGCGGCAGTGCACTCGATGTCCGTAGGAATGAGCAACAGCGTATCCCGGTCGAAAAAGGTCGCTGATTCACGTAACCTTCCCGACGCCAGTTCCACGGCTCCCGCGTAGTCCACGAGATCGAGTCGCTTCAACTCGCCCAGATACGCTGTGACGACGGATGCAATCTCGATCCCCTTTTCCCGCGGAATGAAGCTTTCCACATCGAGGGTTGCGGGATCGACTCCAGCCAAACGCAGATCGTTGAGCGAAGTGTACACGCTCCGGGAGAGCGACGGCGTCAGGGTGAGCATTGTGAGATAGGTCGGCGAGCTCTCTTGAATAGCCCTGAGGATTCCGTCCACGATAATGGCTCCGCCTCGTGCCGAAACGAGCCTGAGGCTCCGGCGGGCCATTTCCGGCCCGGCCACATCAAGAACCAGTCCCCTCAGCGTGGTCGTCCTGACGTTTACCACCGGCGTTCCCGAGCGGGTCACCGAATCGAGCCACTGATGGCCCGCGCGCAAAGATGGTGCGATGAGCCATTTCTCTTGAAGGACATTGCTCCGGCATATATTGGCCAATGCGTCGGTGAGGCGGTTCACAGGGTTTTCCTCCCGTCAATCACAAAAGCGGCAATGGGGATTTCGTTGTGTGAAGTATACTATGATGGTGCGGCCATGGATACCACGAGCCCGACGGAGGAGCAAGATCCGGATCGGGTCCCCGAATATCGATCTTGCAACGCAGGGTGAATCGCGGAAGAATGGGCATGGAACCGGCCCCTCACATTAGTCGATATCGTGGTCATGCGAGGCAAGAGGTAGCAGAATATGAAATTCCGTGTTTTCGTTGAACAGGACGAAGATGGCGTTTTCGTCGCGGAAGTTCCGTCCCTGCCGGGATGTGTGACTCAAGGCAATACCCGCCAGGAAGCCATTGAAAACGCCAAAGAAGCCCTAGCCGCGTATCTTGAGAGTCTTGCCGCACACGGAGAGCCGATCCCGTTCTAAGAGTGGACTTTAGGGGGCCAGATAAGGTATCAAGCTGCAATGAGAGGATTGCGGATGAGCCTCACGCTTCGCTCGGCAATTGCGGAATTCGGGAATGCTGCCAGGGCAAAACTCAAAAATCTTGCCGCGACAGGAGAACCGGAGGACCAACTCCGCGCCCCTCTCGAGCGCTTGGTTGTGGATCTCGCGGAACTTTGCGGATTCCCCCGTAATGTCATTACGAGTGTCGGTGAATCGTCGGTATCCGAATTGAAGACACGGCCGGACTACGCTATTGCCGTGCACGGCGCGCTCGTTGGATTCGTTGAGTTGAAGGCGCCTGGTAAGGGTGCTGATCCCAGACAATTCAAGGATCATCATGATAAGAGCCAGTGGGGGAAACTCCGGTCACTTCCAAATCTCATCTACACTGATGGCAATGAGTTCAGTCTTTGGCGTGATGGCGAGCCGGCCGCGCCAATCGTACGTCTCCTTGGTGAGGTAGAAACGTCCGGCAATAAGCTTGATGCTCCGCCCAATCTATTGAGTATCTTCGAAGACTTCTTTCGTTGGCAACCTATTGCCCCACGCGAGCCGGGGCAGTTAGCTGAAATTACTGCGCGACTATGCCGGCTCTTGCGTGATGAGGTGATTGAGCAATTAGAACTGAAGAGTCCCGCTCTCACCGCGCTCGCAATCGACTGGCGAAAGTTGCTCTTTCCTGATGCTTCCGATGCACAATTTGCCGACGGATACGCCCAAGCGATCACGTTCGGTATGCTCATGGCCCGGGCACGGGAAATCCAGCTCAGCTTGGGCCTCGATCAGGTCGCCCGGCAGCTTGGCCAAACGAATTCCTTGATTGGAACTGCGCTGCGCTTGCTTACGGATGACGCAGAGAATCAAACCACACTCAAGACTTCACTCGGCACGTTGACACGCGTACTTGATGCAGTTGATTGGCCGACAATTGGCAAGGGCAATCCCGACACGTGGCTCTACTTCTACGAGAATTTCCTTGAGGTTTACGACAACGAGCTGCGGAAGCGGACCGGTTCGTATTATACTCCGCCGGAAGTTGTGGGAACGATGGTTCGGCTGGTGGACGAGGCACTTCGAAGTCCGATTCGTTTCAATCTCCACACCGGACTCGCTTCGCCAACAGTCACTATCGCTGACCCCGCAGTCGGGACAGGCACATTCTTGCTTGGCACACTGAGCCGAATTGCTGAGGCCGTCAGGGTGGACGAAGGACCTGGCGCTGTGCCTGAGGCCATTAGTGCTGCCATGCGCCGTATAGTGGGATTCGAGATCCAGCTCGGCCCATTCGCGGTTGCGCAATTGCGTCTTCTTGCGGAAATCGCTGAACTCATAGGAACGGTGCCAACCTCATCCTTGAGACTATTTGTTACCGACACCCTGGGCAATCCATACATCGAGCAAGAGTGGATTCCCCAGATACTGGAGCCGATTGCCGAATCGCGGAGGCAGGCGAATGAAATTAAGCGTCAAGAGCCTATTACGGTTGTGATCGGCAATCCGCCATACAAGGAAAAAGCGAAAGGTCGTGGCAGCTGGGTGGAGGTCGGAAGCCTAAACTCTCCCGATCCTGCGCCCTTGGCGGCGTGGATGCCACCTCCCGAGTGGGGAGTCAGCGCGCACACGAAGCACCTGCGCAATTTGTATATCTACTTCTGGCGCTGGGCCACATGGAAGGTTTTCGACCACCACCCGAGCGCCAACACCGGAATCGTGTGCTTCATCACAGTGGCAGGGTTCCTCAATGGACCTGGATTCCAAAAAATGCGCGATTACCTGCGTCGAACCACAGACGAGATTTGGGTAATCGACTGCTCACCGGAGGGACACCAACCCGACGTCAACACGAGGATCTTCGAGGCCGTTCAGCAGCCCGTATGCATCGTGCTCGCCTCCCGGCCCCCCCGTACTGATTCGGAGGTTCCGGCGACGGTTCGGTTCCGGGCGCTTCCTGCCGGACACCGGCAAGCCAAATTCGAAGCGCTCGCCGGCGTCTCGCTCGGCGCCGCGGGGTGGGCTGAGTGTCCATCGGATTGGCGAGCTCCATTCCTGCCGGCGTCAACGGGATCATGGTCAAAGTATCCCGCACTGGACGATCTCTTCGTTTACAACGGCTCCGGGGTCATGCCCGGCCGCACTTGGGTTATAGCCCCCGACTCGGAATCCCTCCGTCGGCGCTGGCAGAAGTTGATTGATTCGCCGAGCGATCAGAAGGAGATTCTGTTCCATCCGCACCTTCGCGCGGGGAAACCCGGTGACAAGCACAGCAAGCGTGTCGTGCCCAAGGGATTGCCCGGGTACGAGCCGCGGCCAACCCCTGTCGCTGACGAGCGGGAAAGTTGCAATCCACCTGTACGGTACGGATTCCGGTCGTTCGATCGGCAGTGGATCATCCCGGACAACCGGCTGATCAATCAGCCCAACCCTGAACTGTGGGAGATATACTCGGAGCGTCAAGTCTATTTGACAGCACCCTCGGACAGATCGCCATCCGGGGGGCCAGCGCTCACATTCACAGGATTGATCCCCGATCTGCACCATTACTCAGGTCGAGGCGGGCGAGCCTTCCCGCTCTGGCGCGACCACAAAGCAAGTGTACCCAATTATCCGGCCAAACTGCTGGCGCACCTCAGCCAAATGTTCGAGATGCAGGTTAGGGCGGAGGACTTGATGGCCTATATTGCTGCGGTGGCAGCACACCCTGCTTATACTACCCGATTTCAAGCCGATCTGGTGAAGCCGGGCATTCGGATTCCGTTGACGGCCAAGGGCGAAGTTTTCGTCACAACTGCCGAACTTGGGCGCACCATAATTTGGCTCCACGCATTCGGCGAACGCTTCGTGGAGCCAGACCATGGTCGACCGGCCGGGCCTCCTCGGCTTCCACCGAACGACGCGCCGCGAGTGCCCATAGCCGGCGCGATTCCCAAGAATATTACAGAGATGCCTGACACCATTGATTACGACGTGAGCAATCGTAGACTATTGGTGGGACGCGGCTATGTGGAGAACGTGGAGCCCCGAGTATGGGACTACGAGGTTTCAGGCAAGAAGGTGCTTCGTCAGTGGTTCAGCTATCGCAAGAAAAGTCGTGAACGTCCAATCATTGGCGACCGGCGAACCCCATCACCGCTGGGGGACATTCAGCCCGATCACTGGCTGGCGGAGTACACAACAGAATTCATCAACGTGCTCAATGTAATCGGACGGCTCATTGATCTCGAACCATTGCAAGCGGACCTGCTCGGAAAGATCTGTTCCGGTCCGACGATCTCTACCGACGAATTGAGCGCGGCGGGGGCCCTGGATAGAGCAGCTTCCCTCCCTCGCAAAAGTCTGACGGTGCATTCTTCGTCGCAGTTAAGCCTGCTCGATTAAGATGAGCTGAGCATTTCGCCAGTCTGATGTAGAGGCAAGCACATGGAACCTGCAACGATCCAAGAACCCGCGGGGTTCAGCGATATGTCGAAAGCGGAGCAAATCCGCTATCTGCAGGCACTCTGGGACCGTATCGCCGACGAACGTATCAATCTGATTGGCAATTCGCGGCAACAGAATGTCTTGCACTTGACTCTCACGAGTCCATCGGCCATCGTAGAGAGAGGATAGAGCGGATATTCCGAAGAAATCGGCCCACATTCCGGGATATGACCAGCGGTGTGACCAAACCGCGCAGAGGACGACGCCAGTCACGCGGCCCGATCACAGGAGGGCGATCATGCCAACGGCAAAGGAACGAATGGTTGAGATCATTGACCAGCAACCCGATGACAGCTCCTATGAAGAGATTCTTCGAGAGCTTGCATTCGCACGCATGATCGACCGAGGCCTTGAAGACTCACGAGCAGGCCGAACGATTTCCCACGAAGAAATGGGGCGACGCATCAGCACATGGCAACGATAGGCTGGACGAATGAGGCCGAGCCGCCTCCCCATCCCTCCTTCTGACACACCATTCCCTTTACAACACCCGCGTCCTCTGGCGATAGACGCTCTCCACCTCAGCCAGGTCCTGTTCCGGATCGCTGCCGGGCGGCAAGAAATGTCCCGTTCCCTCGAACAATCGAAAATGGATCTCCTGTGCGAGCTCTCTCCGATATTCGGCGTCGAGTCCTTCACATCGGGCCAGATACTTCGACACCACGCGAAAATCGTCCGGGGTCATGCGCGAAACGGCGAGTTTGATTGCCGGCGCGATTTCGGGCTGATCTCGAGGCTCCTCACTGCGGTATTGGGGGATCTGAGCCGAGGATTCCAGAATGACCAACGTGCCCGCAGCAAGGTCCCCAAGGCGCCGATTCTTTGAATCCACGAACATCACCACGAGGCCGATGGGGTAGACTTCAGCGAGAACATCCACGAACCGCAATATGTTGCGGACCGCGGAATCCACGAAGGTGACGGGCGTCCCGTCCTTGCTGATGACGCGGATACCCTGCCATCGTTTTCCCGGCGTCGCGCCGTTCCAGAGATATTCGAAGAGAATGAAGTACCCGATGGTAATGACACCGTACACGAGAACCGCGGCAGCGACGATCCAATGAGCAGCCGACTGCTGAATCTTGCCGAAGACCGCGCCGAGCGGGACGAGCTTCGCCGTCAGGTGGAGTGAGAGGCTTGTCAGGATAATCAACGTGATGATAAAACCGAATTGGATCAACCGGTCGATCAAATAGGCGAGAAACCTCGTGCCGAGTCCCGCGAGTCTGAACTCGAGATCGAGATGCTCGGGGGTCTCGATAACGACTGTCTGGACCTTTTTTCTCACCGCCGGTCTCCTGCGTGGTATGGTATCGAAAATACAGGTGTGATGTGCCGATTCACCGGAAACGAGGCTCTTCGGCGCGGTCACTGCTGAGGGCGGTATTTTTATACGCCGTTGTGGATTTTCCCCTCTGAGATTGCTTCGCTTCGCTCGCAATGACAGGTTCCGGGAGTGTCATTGCGAGGAGCGTAGCGACGAAGCAATCTCGCCGCGGCGGGATTTGGGGACCGCACTTCCGAAACTCGGCATTAACAGCGGTAAGCGGTTTTCCCATAGGTTAAGAATCATCCCATGGCGGATCGGTATCTCTTTTGTTCATGACGCAGTGGTGGCTCATTCAGAGGACGCCTTGAATATAGACGAGTTCATCGGTGAACGCAAAGGGGATTGGGAACGACTGGAAACCATCGCGGCCAAGGCGCGGAGGGGCTCGAGTCGAAATCTGAGTCGGGACGAGCTTTGGGATTTGGGCCGGCTCTACACGGGCGCGGTCTCGGATCTGTCCGTGCTTAGATCGTCCCCGCTCGCGGCCGATTCCGGCAGCGAGGTGATCGCGTACCTCAACGCCCTGGTGGTCCGGGTCCACGGGATCATCTACAAACGGTCCCGGTTCAAGTGGTCATCGGTGATAGCGTTTCTCCGGACTGACTTCCCCTCCACGTTCAGGCGCAACCTCCTCTTTGTAGCCGTCTCGGCAGGCATCTTCGTACTTTTCGGCGCCATCGGGTTTCTCCTGGGACTCGCGGAGCCGGGATTCATAGAGCTGGTAGTGCCGGACAATATTATCCGAAAAGTGGAAGGCGGCAAGGTCTGGTTTGACAGTCTCTACACGATTGCTCCCCAGGCTTCCAGCTTTCTCATGACTCACAACATCTCAGTGACTTTTTTCGTCATCTCTCTGGGCATGACCTTCGGGATCGGCGCCGTCTATCTGCTGGCGCTCAACGGCCTGCTGCTGGGGACGGTGGCCGCGCTCTGTCACAATCATGGACTGTCGATGGAATTCTGGTCCTTCGTTCTTCCGCACGGGAGCCTGGAGCTCAGTGCAATTATCATAGCAGGAGGCGCGGGTCTCATTCTCGGGCATGTTCTCGTTGCTCCCGGCCCGTACCGGCGAATGGACCTCCTGGCCGAGCGGGGTCGGGACGTCGGGATGCTGGCCTTTGGATGCGTCCCACTCCTCGTGACCGCAGGCGTCATCGAAGCATTCTTTTCCCCGTCGCCGGTGAGTGCGTGGTTGAAAATCGGGGTGGCGTGCACGTTGTTCGCCAGCCTCATGGGCTACCTTTTCACCGCTGGCATCGTCTCGGAGCATGCAAAGCCGGAGGAGTCCCTCCCGGCGGGATTTGACGTCAATGCCCCGGTTTCCTTGCGCAATTCCCTTCTCGAAGGGCATTGATTCTTCAGGAGTCCAACCGTGGATACGAGGTGTGATTATTCGGAGCTCATTGTCCCAAATGACGCTTCGTATGTCCGCATTGCCCGCTCTTACGTGGACGAGATCGCCAAAAAGACGGGTTTCGACGACAAAGCGCGCAGCGACCTTGGAGCGGCGGTCACGGAAGCGGTGGCCAACGTCGTGGAGCACGCGTACGAACCGGCAGAAAGAGCCACCATTGTCATTTCATGCGAACGCGTGCCCCTTGGGCTGAAGATTGCCGTGCGGGACAAAGGAATTCCCTTCGATGCTACGAGAGACCCCGCATGCGAGGCGCCCGTGGAATCGGGACGTGAAGTGGCGCCCGGGTGCGGAATCGTGGCCATGAAGGAATTCATGGACGAAGTTCACTTCAACAATCTCGGCCTTGAGGGAAAAGAGACGGTTCTGATCAAGTATCTTCACGATCGTGACATCACCGATTACTATGCTGCATGTGAACTGGAACCGTACGTTTCTCACGCGTCGGCCGAGCCCCTGCATCAGGAGCCCATTGAATTCACTGTGAGAAGCATGCTCCCGTCGGACGCGGTCGAAGTCTCCAGGTGTGCGTACCGGGCCTACGGATATACCCACACCTCCGAAAGCATCTACTACCCCGACCGCATCGTCAGGCTCAATGAAAGCGGTCTTTGGCATTCGGTCGTGGCCGTGACCCGGGACGGCGACATCGCGGGTCACGGGGTCGTCATGAAACACCATGAACAAGCCCGTATCGCGGAGCTCGCCCTTGGAGCGGTCAAGCCTGAGTATCGTTCCCACGGCGTCTTCCTTCATCTCACCGACTTCCTCATCAGGCAGGCGATGGCCCAGAGGCTCATCGGAGTGTACGCGCAGGCCGTCACCGTCCACCCGTATTCTCAGATGACGTTGCACCGGTTCGGATTTAGCGACTGTGCGATCCTCCTGGGTTTCGTTCCCGCGACCGCGAGATTCAAGGCCATCAAGGAACACTTGACTCAGCGGGAGACCCTTGCCATGGCGTTCCGGTATCTTGGCGAACCTTGGGCCGCACCGGCGTATGTGCCGCCTCATCATCTGAGCATGATCGAGCGGCTCTATGCCGGCGCCGGCGCTCGGGCCGATATCCGATCTGCTTCGGAGGGGACTACGGTCGAGGCCGAGGAATCTCGGCTGAGGATTGCGGTGGTAAGCCGCATGGGGCACGCCCGAATAGAGGTCGAAGCTTACGGGCAGGACATCGTGGCCCGTGTGAAAGCGACTCTCCGGGATCTGTGCCTGAAACATGTTGACGTCATTCACCTCCACCTGGATCTCTCCGATCCGCCCACTTCAAGGTATGTTCAGGAATTCGAGGGGATGGGGTTCTTCTTTGCCGGGATCTTGCCGGGAGAGATGGCGGGAGATGCGCTGATTCTCCAGTACCTGAACAACGTTCCTTTGGATTACGACAAGATCAAGATCGATTCGGACACGGGCCGGGAATTGCTCGAGTACGTCAAGGCTCACGATCCGAACCGGGCCTGAAGGAGGCGAGCTGCCGCGCGGATTGGCAGATGGCGGACCGATGAGCGCTTAGTGCTCCAATTCCTAAGTGCTTCATGGCGCAAATACGGTGACGTATTCGACCCCGAGGTCTTGCGACTCGGCCGGAAGACCGGAATCAAGCCGAACTCTCCGTCATTCCGACGAAAGTCGGAATCCAGTCCCGGATGGCCGGGAGCAGTGGAGAGCGCTCCGATTCTCCCCGGCTTGACAGCACTGGACCCCGGCTTTCGCCGGGGTGGACGAACCCGGAATACGTCACCGAATTTGTGCGTCAGGGCACTAAATTCGGTCACGAAGTTCCGTCGCGCCGGGATTGCTTCGTCGCTATGCTCCTCGCAATGACAGTCTCGTAAGTTGTCATTGCGAGCCATGAGTAACGGCCATTCGCTCGGCTTGATCATCAGGTTGGAGAACGGCTGTGAATGGGGCATGGCTTCACCTCTTGCATTGATGTGTCATATCGATAGCAATTGTGGAGCGCATTGAAAAGGATGGAAGACTTGAAGCTGAATCTCTCTGTCGTCTCAATGTCCTTTTGGGGAAGTGCGCTCCAGTATCAGTCGGCCATAACCAGGAGATTCCGAGAAGTTATGGATGATCGCCACGCGGGGACCTTACTTAAAGTCAACGAAGTCTCACTGGCTTTCCCGTATGTGAAGAGTGCCGCGAATTTTAATGAGCGGCACTGAAGGTGTGTTTCGAAAGGCAAGCTCTCCACAAATTGATATTGATCGGATATGAGGTCAGGCCGCGCATGCAACAACAAAGCGCCATACCATAACAAAATTCAGGTCCCTGGGTGGGATCGGGGAGTGACGTTTTTCAAAGGCATCCTTGACCGGTACCGCGTGCAACGGTATGATCAGGGCGAAATAGTCCTCTTTGCATGCAAAATATCCTCGTTCGCCCTTCTTCAGGGGTTCGAGCGAAGATACGGCAGCGGCCGCTCGTGGTCACAGGGACCGTGCACCGGCCGTCAATGCCGTGGGACGCCGCCAAATGGGGCGCGTGCCGGACCGTACTCCACCGTGATTGCATGAGGTTGCGTGATGCAAATCCCCAACACTTCCCACCGGGCTCGCCGGCTTTGGGGAGCCGTCTTCGTCGCGGCCGCGCTCGTGCTCGTGGCCGGGGGATGTTGGTATTACCGGTCTGACACTGAACGAATACGGCAGGAGAAGTATCAGGAATTAGCGGCCGTCGCGAAGTTGAAAGCCGGACAGATCGAGCAGTGGCGGCGGGAGCGGCTCAAGGACGTCCGGAAGTCCTCAAAGGCTCCGTTTCCGGGACAGGCGATACGGGAGTGGCTCAAGGACCCGGACAACACCGCCCTCCAGGAGCGTTTACAACACGGGTTGGTACTCGGACAGAAGGATGAGGAGTACGCCGATGTACTTCTCCTTGATACTGAATGTCGTATTCTGCTGTCTGCTTCGACCGATCCGCACCCACTCGGTCCGGCTGCCAAGCAGGCCGTAGAGCAGGCTCTCGCTGGGCGCACACCGATGTTGAGCGACCTGTACCGCTGCCCTCGAGGCGTGGTTCACCTGGACGCGGTGGGACCTGTCCGGGACCCTGAAGGTCTCCCCGTTGCCGTGTTGGTTTTGAGGAGCAATGTGGAGTCCCTCCTGTATCCGTTCATCCAGTCCTGGCCGACGCCGAGTAGGACCGCGGAAACCCTCCTGGTCAGCGGACAAGGGGAAGATGTCCTCTTCTTGAACGACCTCCGCCACCGACCGGGCGGCGCGCTCTCCTTTCGGTTACCACTCTCCCGCGGCGAGCTTCCCGCCGCGCAGGCTGTGCTGGGGCGGCAAGGGCTGTTCGAGGGGACGGACTACCGCGGGATGAAGGTCGTGGCCGATCTGTCGCCCATTCCTCACTCTCCGTGGTTCATGGTGGCCAAGGTCGATACCGACGAGATTTTGGCCCAGGCCCGCGACCGTGGTGCGACGGTGGCCTTTTTTGTGGCACTCTTCATCCTGCTCGCCGCGAGCGCGACAGCCTATGCCTACCGGCATCGACAGGCGCGTCTCTATCGGCACCTCTATCGGTCGGAACGCGCCAGGAACGCGGAGCGAGAGGAGTTCCGGGCCACCCTCTACAGCATCGGCGACGCGGTCATCACGACGGACACCGAGGGGCGGGTGCGCCGCATGAATCCGGTGGGCGAGCGCCTCACGGGCTGGATTGAGAGCGAAGCCAGAGGGTCAGTTATCGATGATGTCTTCCACGTCGTCGATGAGGTCACCCGCGGCCGGCCGGAAAACGCGGTCCGACGAGCTCTGCGCGAGGGAAACGTGCTTGGTCTGGCGAACCACACCTTGCTTATCGCCAAGGACGCGACTGAGTACCCGATCATGGTCAGCGGTTCGCCCATCCGCGACGATGACGGCAAAGTCACTGGCGTCGTGCTGGTCTTCCGTGACCAAACGCAAGCGCGTGCGGCTCAGCAGGCGCTTCAGAGGAGTGAGGAGCTTTTCCGGCTCGCCTTCGAGAATGCCAACATCGGTGTCTGTCTGATGGACACTCAAGGCCGGTTCCTCAAGGTGAACCACCAGATGTGTGAAATGCTCGGTTATGGCCGGTCCGAGCTGGAAGGCATGAATGTCAATGACATCACCCATGTGGACGACCGCGAACTGAGTCAACGTTTCCTTGAACGCTCATGTTCGGGAAAGATTAAGCGAGACGAGTATGAGAAGCGGTATGTTCATAAACAGGGGCACGTCGTATGGGGAAAGGTTTCCAGCTCCCTTGTCGAGGATGAGCAGGGGAACCCTTTTTACTTCATTTGTCATGTGCGAAACATCACCGACCGAAAGATGGCTGAGGAGGCGTTGCGAGAGAGCGAGGAACGATTTTCGAAATCGTTCAGGAATAATCCGGCATGGCTTGCCATTGTTCACATGGGGACCAACAGAGTTCTGGAAGTCAATGATGCATGGACAAGATTATCAGGTTACACGCGCGAAGAAGCAATCGGCCGCACTACCGTAGAGTTGGGAATATACGATGCGGAAGCATACCGCGGGATCATGGAGGAAGCACAGGCCAAGGGTTCAATCAGAAACGTGGAAGTAACGATACGAACCCGAACCGGTGAGAATCGTGTGCTCCTGGTCTCACGCGAAGTCATTCGAATCAGCGGCGAAGACTATTTGTTGGCAATGGGATTGGACATCACGGATCGCAAACGGGCCGAGGATGCTTTGCGGGCAAGTGAAGAGAAATTCGCAAAGGCCTTTCAAAATTCACCTGACCCAATAATCATGACAAGACTATCCGACGGGAGTATCGTCGACGTCAATGAGCGCTTCGTGCGACTGAGCGGGTACCGTCGCGACGAAGCTCTTGGACGGACCTCAATCGAATTGGACTTCTGGTCCATTGCGGCCGATCGCGATCTGTACGTTGCCGCATTGCGAGAGAAAGGGCGAGTAATCGACGTCGAGACCGAATTCCGAATCAAGTCGGGGGAAATACGAAGCTATCTTGTCTCCGGAGAATGCATTGAATTGCAAGGTGAGCCGCACATATTGGGGATACTTCACGATATCACCGAGCGCAAACGAGCGGCACAGGCCCTGCAAGAGAGTGAGGAGCGTTTCCGCGTGCTCGCGGATGGGGCCTTTGAGGGTGTCGTCATTACCAGAGACAGCTTGATTCTGGATTCCAACGAGGTGTTCTGCCGCATGTCAGGATACGCGCTCGAAGAGCTCGTTGGCATGAGCTTACGGGACATCGTCGCGCCTGAATTCTTGGACATCGCTATGAGGCACGTCCTTTCCGGGAGTGAAGACGCGTATGGGTCCGCGGTCATTCGCAAGGACGGTCCGGTGATTCCCGTGCAAGTGAAAGGCAAGGCCATACCCTATGAAGGTGGTGTGGCGAGAATCGCCTCCATTCGTGACATCACCGCAGCAAGAGTGGCGGAAGAAACTCAAAGGCGTTTGGCGACGGCCATTGAGCAGTCCGCGGAAGCTGTGCTCATTACCGACACCGAAGGAATCATCCGATACGTCAACCCGGCTGTGGAACGGGTTACCGGATTCAGCAGAGACGAGCTTCTCGGGAGAACCCCGCGGGTGTTCAGGAGTGGCGAACATGATACGGCTTTTTACCATCAGCTATGGGACACCATTAAGGGAGGGAACATCTGGACAGGACGATTTGTGAACAAGAGGAAGGATGGAAGCTTTTTTCACGAGGATGCAACCATTTCTCCCGTTCGCAATGCCGCGGATGAGATTACGAACTTCGTCGCGGTGAAGCGAGACATAACGGAACATCTGGAGCTTTCGAAACAGCTTTTCCAGGCCCAGAAGATGGAGGCGGTCGGTACGCTGGCAGGTGGTATTGCGCATGACTTCAATAACCTCTTACAGATCGTCCTCGGATATTCCGAGCTAATTCTTTCCGACGAGGATCTGGCCGCATGCCATAGGGATGACTTGGGAAGGATAAATAAGGCCGCCAGAAACGGCGCGGACCTGGTCCGGAGACTCCTCACACTTAGCAGAAAGACCGAAGGCAAGCCCCAGCCTCTCAATCTGAATACGCGCATTGAGCAGTTGCGGCAAATGCTCTCGCGCACCCTGCCAAAGATGATTGAGATCGAACTGGTGACTGCCGATGACCTTGCGGCCATAAATGCAGACCCCACACAGATGGAACAGCTCCTGATGAACCTCGCCGTCAACGCGAGGGATGCCATGCCTGATGGCGGTAGACTCACGATCCGGACGGAAAACGTTACCCTTGGCGAGTGCTCCGGCAAGACTCACATAGGCGCCGAACCGGGCCGATACGTGCTGATATCCGTATCGGATACGGGATGCGGCATGGATTCGGAGACGCTGGAACACATTTTTGAACCCTTTTTCACCACCAAACGTCCGGGTGAGGGCACAGGGCTTGGGCTCGCCATGGTTTACGGCATTGTCAAACAGCACGGCGGCCACATTATGTGTTACAGCGAGCCCGCTCAGGGAACGACTTTCAACATGTGCTTTCCTGCGCTGTATTCGGATGAGGAGTTGCAGGAGGTCGAGAGGAGCAGGCTGCCTCGAGGAGGATCGGAGACAATCCTCCTGGTCGATGACGAACAGATGATCCGGGACCTCGGCTCCAGGATTCTGAAAAAGGCAGGCTACCGGGTGATAGCGGCTTCCAACGGAAGAGAGGCTCTGGACGTGTACCAGACGAGAAAAGATGAGATCTCCCTGGTCGTCCTGGATCTGATCATGCCGGAAATGGGCGGCAAACAATGCCTCGAAGCACTCCTGAGCCTCAATGAGCTCGTGAAGGTGGTTATCGCAAGCGGCTACTCGGCAGACGGCGCGAGCAAGGAAGCGATCTCTTCAGGGGCAAGAGGCTTCGTCAACAAGCCGTACGACATTCGTCAGGTTCTCGACGTTGTCCGTGCAGTACTTGACGAGAAAGAGGGGCCGTCGAAGACCTGACCCTCTACCCTCCGAAGCGCAAGAGCCGAAGGCCCGCCGCACGCTGCTCTCATTTTTCATGATGCGTGGGGTCGGTAATTGAAGCCGGTATGAGCTCGAACCTCTGTTCCAGGAGCGGGCCCCCCCATTGCTCCACCAGGTGTTCCTCGTGCAAACGGAACCCGAAGCGCTCGTACAGATGGCGGGCGGCTTCCAATCCCTTGAATGTCCACAGAAATACCGGCGAATACCCCCGGTCTCGGCAAAACTCCACGGCCTTCTTCAGAAGGGCGTGCCCGACCCCGCGTCCCTGGAATCGAGGCTCGACGATGAACCACCGAAGTCTTGCGCCTTTGTGAGACGCCCTCGCTGCGTCGATGGCAACCGCGCCGGCAAACCGCCCGTCGATGAGCGCCACCCAGAACCCGTCCCGGTGGGGATCGAATTCCTTCATGAACGTGGAGAGCTCGCTCCCGACCTGGGTTTCAAAGGTAAGGTCGAATCCCCAGTTCTCATGGTAGTAGACCGCGTGCAACTCGACGATCTTGCCGATCACTCCGGGGTAATACCCGCAAAACGTCACTTGTTCATGAGCTTGTACCGTCATGGTTCCTCTTCAGATTCACCGCCGGCCCTCTATCGGCGGGCTACTTCACGTCGCTCGGGGAACGGTCACAGTGTATCATAAGTATGTTGCTCCGCATCCGGGAGATTCTCATTGACCTCGGGGAGCGGGACCGCCCATAATTCGTCAACCAGTCAAAGGCCCCGGGCTTTACGCGATGTAAAGAAAGCCGACACACTCAAGTCGGTCCTGCCAAACCGCGAAAGTCCCAGAGGCTGACAGCGTCGTGTAAACGATGAGTTAGCTTGTTCGCGCGTGCCGTTTTTCTTGGCACGGCGATTGCCTCCTTCACTCAATAAACGAGCGGGGTGTCGGACATGATCGAAAAACTCCTGGACGCAGCAACCTCCGGAAACCTGGTCGACCTGAGGAAGCTGTTGACCGCCGGGGCTGACCCGAACGCGAAAGATACGTTCGGCTGGACCGCCTTGATGTGGGCCGCGGCCAATGGTTTTGAGGACGTCGTGGACATGCTGCTGAAAAGCGGGGCCCACACTGACGGCGCCGATCAGTACGGCGCCACGGCACTGATGAAGGCGTCACGTCGCGGGTTCGCTGACGTGGCAAAACTCCTCCTCGATGCGGGCGCCGACGTCAACGCCAGGGACGAATTCGGCTGGACAGCCCTCATGAGGGCGTCGAGGCGGGGCTACACTGAGGTGATCAAACTCCTCATCGACCACCGCGCGAACCTCGAGGATGCCGACCAGTATGGGGCCACTGCCCTGATCATGGCTGCTGCCGAGGGGCACCGGGAAGCGGTCGAGGAGCTCCTGGGAAGGGGAGCTGATTGGAAGGCACGAGATCGCAACGGGTGGACCGCCCTCATGTGGGCCGCTTCCATGCGCCATACGGAGGTGGTCAACCTGCTGCAAGCGTGCAATACGAAGTGAAGCGGACGGCCTGCACGTGCAAAACCGGCTCCAAGGGAAAAGCGGATAGGGTGGCGATCCCCCTGCGAACTTCCTACCCGCAGCGCTTAGCCCACAATGAGCGCGGGTGTGCACAACGAGGTGAAAAGATGGACGAGAGGCTCCTTACCGCAGTGGGATCCGGAAACCTGCCCAAAGTGAAGGCTCTTCTGGAAAAAGGGGCTGACCCGAACGTCTGGGACGAGTACGGGTACACCCCGCTGATCCTGGCGGCTTCGGAAGGACGGAACGAATTGGTGCGGCTCCTGCTGGAAAAAGGCTCGGACGTCAATGCACGGACCGAATCGAAATGGACGGCCCTCCTGTGGGCAGCGTCCATGGGATACGCCGATGCGGTGAAGCTTCTCCTGGGCGCAGGGGCAGACACCGAAGCCCGGGACCAGTACGGCGCCACATCTCTCATGAAGGCGTGCCGAAGAGGACACCTGGACGTGGTCCGTCTTCTCCTCGCAAAGGGAGCCGACGTGAACGGCGCCGATGAATTCGGCTGGACGCCCCTCATGCGAGCATGTCGTCGAGGGTATGTGGATGTGATCGAGGCCCTCCTGGACGCAGATGCAGACACCGAAGCCCGGGACCAGTACGGGGCCACGCCTCTCATCATAGCCGCGTCCGAGTACCGGGTCGAAGCGGTGAGACTGCTGCTCGAACGAGGGGCTGACCCGAACAACACCGACAGAAACGAATGGACCGCGCTGATGTGGGCTGCATCCATGGGCCACACGGAAATCATCAAACTCCTGCAGCCTCACACCCGCAGTGCTTCATGAAATGTGCCCTCGTGCGGGCAGCCGGCCTCTGACTGGAGACGATGAATCATGCGCAGGTTGAGCGACGCGGAACGCCGCAGCATCATCAATGCCCTGGAGCGTGGGGAAGATCTTCCGCTCCATTATCGGGACCTCCTCTTTCCGCCGGCCTCGAAGCGAGAGAAGTGGAGATTCCTCACCGCAGCGGCGGTGTTTTCGTCACCGCTGTCGGGAGAGGGAGCCCTATACTGTGGCAGCCGCGACGCGAATCTCTACGCTTTGGATCCGGAATACGGCCATGAGGTCTGGAGGTTCTCAACGCGCGGATACGTCGATGCCACACCCGCGGCTTGGGGAGACGTACTCTGTTTTGGGAGTCATGACGGCTCGTTGTACGGCGTCGACCTGGCGACGGGGAAAGAGCGGTGGAAGTTCAAAACCGCCGACAGAGTGGCTTCACGACCGGCAATCAGCCAGGGCGTGGCCTATTTCGCCGGCACGGACAAGATCCTGTACGGCGTGGCCATGGATTCAGGGAAAGAAGTCTGGCGGCTCGAGGTGGAACCGTCCCTCATCTCGTCACTTGTGGAGCATCAAGGCGTTATCTATTTCGGCGCGGGCGATTCCAGACTTCATGCAGTGGAGATCCGGACCTGCGTCGAGAAATGGACCTTGAAAACGGGAGGCGACGCGACCTCCCCGGTAATTGGCCGTGAGACGATCTACTGCGGCAGCCGCGACGGAAGTCTGTATGCCGTGGACATCCGCTCCGGAAAAGAGCAGTGGAAGTTTCAGACCGGAGACGGGTGGACGTCCCATCCGATTGTTTCCACGCCGGCAATTTTTGGTGACACCATCCTCTTCGGTAGCAACGACCATCATCTCTATGCCGTCGATCTCAAGACCGCGCGGGAAAGATGGAAATTCCGAGCCAGAAGTTGGGTCATCTGTACGCCCGCGGTAGCCGGTGACACCGTGTACTTCGGCGCCGGCGACGGGGTGCTCTATGCGCTCGACCTTCATTCAGGCCACGAAAAATGGAGATTTGAAACCCGCAAGTGGATAGCCTCGAGTCCGCAGGTGCACGCGGGAACCGTCTATTTCGGCGGCGGCGACGGTTACATCTATGCCTTGAAGGCGTGAAGCCTACGGCCGGCTCTGCCGGGGACGCGATCTGACGAGTCGCGATTCATCCCGCCATACTACTCGCCCACAGGATACATTGTGATATACTTCAACTGAAGGTCGTGAGGGTAAGAGATGGACCCCTCGGTTGAAAGAGCGCCGGCATCAATGGAGGTAGAGGCTTATGGTTGACCGTCCCGATCTCACTGGAAAGGTTGCCATTGTCACCGGAGGAGGAAAAGGGATCGGAAAGGCTATTGCCTTGGCATTGTCCGACAGCGGAGCGAACGTCGTGGTGGCGGCCAGGACCACCCCCGAGATCGAGGCAGTGACGGAGGAGATCTTCTCCCGCGGGGGAAGAGCAATGGCCCGGACCACCGACGTGACGCGCAGCGAACAAATCGAAGCGCTCATCGAGTCCACGGTAAAGGAATTCGGCAGGATCGACATCCTGGTCAACAACGCGGCCAGGAGTTTTCTCAGACCTCTCCTCGACCTACGAGAGGACGGCTTTGACAAGATCTTCGATACCAACGTGAAGGGGAACTTTCTCCTCAGTCGCGCAGCGGCCAAGGTCATGATGCAAAACGGCGGGGGCCGCATCGTCAACATCACGAGCGTGGCGGCGGAACGCGGGGGAGCCATGATGGGAGTCTATCACGCCAGCAAAGCGGCTGTGAAGATGCTCACCATGTGCATGGCGGTTGAATGGGCCTCGATGAACGTGCTGGTGAACGCTGTGGGCCCCGGCATGACCCGTACTCACTTCAGCCAGCCTATTTGGGCCAATCCTGAAATAGAGCGGCAATTGACCTCACGTATCCCCCAGAATAGATTAGCTGAGCCGGACGACATTGTCGGCACGGTGCTCTTTCTCTGCTCGGATGCTGCCTCGTTCATCACGGGCCAAAGCATCTACGTGGACGGCGGGAGTCTGGCCAACACGTGAAACCGTTTAATGGGAGGATTCCATGAGTGTTGGTGATCCCTGGCAGCCTTTCCGAGAGGTTCTCGAAACGCCGTGGGAACATGTGCGGGCTTGGAAGGCAAAGACCGGACGTAAAGTCGTCGGGCATCTGGTCCCGGACGTTCCCGAAGAGATCATTCACGCGGCCGGAGCCCTTCCCGTGGCCGTGGAAGGGGCAGGTATCCAGATTTCTCGGGCGCAGGAGCACCTTCCCTCGTACACGTGCAGCCACGCCATGGGAGCGGTTGAGCTGGCGTTGCTGGGGAACCTCGATGCCCTGGACGGCATGGTGATCCCGTATGCGTGCGACACGACGAGGAACCTGTTTCACGTGTGGAGCCACTGTTTTCCCCACATGGCCAACGAGTTTCTCCGGCTCCCGAAACGCATCGATTATCCAGGGGCACGATCGTACCTCCGGTCTGAATTTCAACGGCTCATGGAAGCGCTGGGCAGCGTCACGGGACTCCGGGCCGGGTCCGAGGAGCTCCGCGCCAGTACGGCCTTGTACAACCGGAGCAGAGAGCTCCTTCGGAAGGCGTACCGGAAGCAGATTGACATGCCGGCAATCTGGACCATGGAGCGGGTCCGGACGCTCTTTGCTTCAGCAGTGAAATGCGCACGAGAAGATCATGTGGCGTGGATGGAGCGGCTTCCGTGGAACGAACAAGCTCCGGACTCCCTGGATCGCGTTTCGGTCTACGTGCGCGGCAAGGTGTGGGACCCGCCCGGATTGCTGGACATGTTCGACCGGTTGGGGATGCTTGTGGTTGCAGACGAAATCGTGACAGGGTTCAGGGGCGTGGAAGTGGACGCAGCGGCAAACGGTGATCCGTTGCAGGCCCTGGTGGAACGTCACTTCGCCATGATCCCCTATACCGGATACCATGTGGACCCGTCCGGGCTGGTCACGGGCTTCTTGGGCAGGGTGCGGGCAAGCGGCGCGAAGGGCGTGCTGTTTCTCAATCCCAAATTCTGCGAGGCCGCAGCCTTCGATACTCCGGATCTCCAGAAAGCCCTTGAAGAGGCCGGCATTCCAAGCCTCGTGCTCGAGACCTCTTCCCGAGGTGTTTCCATGGGACAGATAAGCCTTAGGATCGAAGCATTCAGAGAGATGATCGGTGGGGATCTCTGATTGGGAATTCCCACGCCGGATAGCGATCATGGAGGTTTCCGCAATGACGCACGTCGGTGCGTTCCATTGAAATCGTCACACCGGTTGAACGAAAGGAGGCGACATGGAATACAAGCACATAGATGGCCAAGTGTACTCCCGTTACGCTTTGACACCTCCAATCATTAATTCGGAATTAGCCCTTAAATACGGGATCCAGATCCCCTGTCCGGTGGAACCGGGCCCGTTCGCGGGTCTGGTCATAGGAAGGTATGTCAAGCTCCGCCTGGTAATCGAAGGCGGAACCAAAAAGATCACCTGCCACGCCAAAATTGATTGGGTGCGAACCGACGCAGCCACTAACGAGTGTCTCGTGGGATTCGGCAGCCTTTCTCTGACGAATGAAGAATTCGCCATACTCGAGGAGAGCTTCGCTGAACGTCCGGCCCGGAAGCTCGAATTCGGCGTGAGCGTAGAGGACAAGGCTCCCGAGGCAGCGCCCGTTGTGGCTACGGCCACAGCGAAGGAAATCATGAGGCTCAAAGCAGTCAATTTTCCGGTTACCGTCATCGAGGCTATCGACGCGTATCGGGGAAAAACAGGCTTTTCGGAATTTGTGGCTGAAGCGGTACGGGAATACGTAAAAACGAAACAGCATTGATTTTCGCGCGCGACGGGGCCCGCCCCTGGGTCCCGTCCGTCCCTTAAATCACCTTGTGCTTCCCGCCTATGGTGATAAATGCCTCGACGGCCCTGTCCAGGTCGTCTTGCGTATGGGCCGCGGAAATCTGTACGCGTATCCTCGCTTTTCCCTTCGGAACCACCGGGTAGCTGAACCCGATCACGTAAACGCCTTCCCCGAGCATGTCACGGGCCATTTCCTGTGCCAGCCGCGCTTCTCCGAGCATGATCGGCACAATGGGATGGCTCCCCTCGCGAATGGCGAAACCTCCTGCCTTCATCTTCTCCCGGAAAGAGCGGGTGTTCTCGCGCAGCGTCGTGCGGAGCAGATCGCTCCGGCTGATAAGCTCCACAGCCGCGATGGACGCGTACACGATCGGCGGCGCGACGGCATTGGAGAAGAGATAGGGCCGGGAGTGCTGCCGCAAATATTCCACCATCACGCCGCGGCCGCTGGCAAAACCTCCGGAAGCTCCTCCCATGGCCTTGCCCATGGTCGAGGTGATGATGTCCACCCGGTCCATGACCTTGAAGTACTCGGGCGTGCCCCGGCCGTTGGGACCGAAGAAACCGGTCGCGTGGGAATCGTCCACCATGACCACCGCGCCGTACTGTTCGGCCAGGTCGCAGATCGCGTCCAAGGGAGCAAGATCGCCATCCATGCTGAACACGCCGTCCGTTGCGATCATCTTGATGCGGAACCCGCTCGATGCCTTGAGTTGTTCCTCGAGATCGGCAGGGTTTCCGTGCTGGTAGATCTTTCTCGCTGCCTTGCTCAGCCTGACCCCGTCGATGATACTGGCGTGATTGAGGGCATCGCTGATCACGACGTCCTCCGCGCCGAGCAGCGCTTCGAAGAGGCCTCCGTTGGCGTCGAAGCACGATGAATAGAGTATTGTGTCTTCCGTCCCGAGGAACGCGGAGATCTTTCCCTCGAGCTGCCGGTGAATGTCCTGGGTCCCGCAGATGAACCTGACGGAGGACATACCGTAACCCCGCTCCGTAAGACCCTGCCGGGCAGCCTCGATGATTTCGGGATGGGAAGAGAGGCCCAGGTAATTGTTCGCGCAGAAGTTGATCACCTCGCCCTGCGGCACCCGTATGCGAGTGCCCTGAGGACTGAGCAGGGTCCGTTCTTCCTTGTACAGGCCGGAAGAGCGGATCTCATCGAGCCTGGTTGCCAGGATTTCCGTCAGGCGGTGATTCATGGCTCCCGTCCTGCGTGATTCGAGCCGAAGCCTACAATCGGTGAAGGTACTTGGCAATTGCCTTGAATGAACCCTTCGGGGCCGCAATAAGCGGCTCATCGATGCGTCGACCATCCATGAAGTCGGCGATATAGAATGTACGGCCGTCGAGATACCGGATTTCGCCTCCTGCTGCTTCCAGGATGATGCCGCCGGCTGCCAGATCGCGGACGGTGACGTTTTTCATGAGGCACGCGTCCGCTGCCCCTCTGGCAACGTAGGCCAGATGGCCGGCGGAGGAGCCGAAGTTGCGGAGTTTCCCCGGAAAGGTGCTCGTGAAGTCCTGGTGGAACCGCGAGTAGACCAGCACAAGGCTTTCGTTGTCCACCGTGGGGTCTTCCCGCACACTGATCGGCCGGTCGTTCAAGAGCGCTTCTCTCGCGGCGTACGCGGAGTAGAGCTCACCGGTAACCGGCAAGTACAGGAACGCCAGAACCGGCCAGAACTTCTCGAAAAGCGCGGCGCTCACTCCCCAGACCGGCATTCCCGCCTGAAACGAAGCAGCGCCGTCGAGGGGATCGAGTATCCACAGAAAACGAGGACATTCCTCGGAGTTGATCAAGTCTCCGGTCAGTTCCCGCAGGAACGCGTGACCCTCGAAACTGTCCTTGATCTTCGACGAAATGAGTCTCCACCCGCTGTTATCCGCTTCGGTGACCAGTTCATCGTCGAACTTGAGTTTTCGATTCCCTTTTCCATACATATCGAGGAGGATGGCGCCGCTCTTTCGCAGCGTGTTTTCCACAAACTCCTTGAGGGTCCGGAGCTCTCTCTCGGACAGCGATTGCGGCTCCTGATTCTCCATTGTCAGCTCCATGATCGGCGCATGCATATGCGAGTGTTTCGCGACGGGACGGCGGCGGTACGTTCCTCCGCCGGATGAAGTGTCTCATCTGTTACGGCTCGGAAGGCGGCAGACCTTTGTATAGCGAATTGAGGTTCGATGTCAAGGACGAGCGCCGCTACGGGCACTGATACCAATGCGCGGTCAAAGAAGGGACAATGAGTGAAGCCGGTCCCGGCGGATCTCCGAAGCGAAGTCAGGCTCCGCCGTCCGTAGCAGAGGAGATCTGCCGGGACCACCAATGAACAGGGCCCCCAGTGTTACTCATATGAAAGTGCATTGGTATGAAGTCAGCGACAGGCCCGGGGCTTTGCGAGGCTGTTTCGACGGGCCCGGTGAGAAGGAGCGCTCGATGCTCCGTCGGGATCAAGGGACAGAGCCACGAATCCTTCGCACTGCACACGAGGATCAGTGATTAAGCAGGTATTTTTCAGCAGGTTTTTTCCCTTGACGTTCCTCTTCTTGGTCCATATACTCAGGGCCATAAAAGAGGAAGTGGCTGAAGAAATAGAGCATTCAGCGCAAAAAGGGGGGGGCCTCGACAACGAAGGAGCCGTGAAGCGTCGCGAGAATAGTCTGATGCGTCACATCAACAGACCGATGGTTGTCACGTCGCAACTTCGCCCGCCAAGCCACGCGCCGGACGCCGAGCGAGCCGGTGAGGCAGAGTGAATAGCCGTCCTTGCCTGCTGTTGGGAAGCGTGGAAATTGAGAGACACTGGTGTCTCGTTTCCGTTACGTGCCGGCTTTCCGGACTCCCGAGACTTCGGGGAGTTGTCCGGGGCAGGAAGAAAACTGGGTCGAACGGGGCAGGGTGACTGGAACGGTCGGCCCATTGGATCGAGGAATCGGGGGAATTCCATGAAGGAGCAGGACGTTTTGGCCGAAAACAGCAATGCGAGCGGCAATGGACCGGAACTGCTTCAGCGACCCGAGGTGGCCACTCAATCCATCGATCTGGACAGTATCTTTACGCGGGAAGTCACCACCTCCGGCAGCTTCGATCTTCGCCGGGTGAAGGACATATCATTCGGGAGATTGCTGGAAGCCATACCGATCCCCACACTCCTCATCGATCCCACCAACACCATTGTGTTCGCCAATGAAGCCATCAAGAGAATAGCCGCGGAGGAGGCAAACTTCGTCGGGTCCCCCTTGCTCTCGCTCTTCCCGGCTCGGACCGCGGGCCAGGGCATTTGCACTCTCGTCCAAAACGTATTCACCGACCGGAAGACCCGCGTCACGGAAGGTCTCCTCGAGATCGACGGGCGGGTGCTGTGGTGCAAATTGCACTTCAGGTCGATCCGGTTCAGAGACCAGCGCTCCGTTCTCGCGCTCATCGAAGATCTGACCGCGGAAAAGAAACAGATCATCATCAACGAGAAGTATCAGCAACTCGTGCAAATTTTTCCCATCGGCATAGCGGAGTTCGCTCTCAGGCGCCCCCTTCCGGCCAGGGGCGACCCTGAAGAGATTCTTCGGGAGCTTTCCGAAGCGGAATACCTCGGAGGCAATCAGGAGTTCTCACGGCTCAACGGACGCGAGAGCGCGGATGAGCTCAGAGGAGGCAAACTGGGCGATCTCTTCCCGTTCGGCGAGCGCCTGGTGGGAGTGTACCGGGGCTGGATCGAAGATCGATTTCCGCCGAGGAGCTTTGAAACAAAGGAACCTCATCGAAAAGGCGATGTAAAGTATTTCGAGAACACGCTCGTGGGGAACGTCAAAGACGGGTTCCTGTCGGGCTTGTGGGTGATGAGGAACGACATTACCCGGCGCAAGGAATCCGAAGAGGCTCTCCGCACGGCACACGACGAGCTCGAAGCCAAAGTCAAGGAACGAACCGCGGAATTGCTGCACATGAATCGCCAATTGCAGATGGAGATTGTCGACCGCAGGAGTGCGGAAGTGGAATTGGAAAAGACGGTTGACGAGCTCAGGGAAGCGCTGGCCAAGGTGAAGACCTTGAGCGGGTTGCTCCCTATTTGTGCGTCCTGCAAGAAGATCCGCGACGACCGGGGGTACTGGACCCAGGTGGAAGTGTACGTCCGGGACCATTCCGACGCGGACTTCACCCACAGTATCTGCCCCGACTGCGCTGCAAAACTCTATGGAGATTTCCTCAACCCCGGCCGGTGACTCGACCCTGAAAAATCAGTTTCATGGTAATATGAGGGGTGAGCATTCTTGGCCCGATGCCATTCAACTCGGGAGGTGAATACCTATGAGAAGCGGTAACCCAGCACTCGGTGAGAACACGTTTCGCGATTTCGGCGGATATGTCGGCGCGGAAGAGGCCATGACGGTCCAGGGGGCTGTCAACAAGACGGGCCTTCTGCTCGTATGCGTGGTGGCGACGTCCGCGTGGACGTGGCGCCTCTTTGCACAATCGGGCAATCCTGCGACAGTGATGCCGTGGCTGATCGGCGGCGCCATCGGAGGGTTGATCTTCGCGATCGCGACGGTGTTCAAGCCGACGTGGGCGCCGGTGACGGCGCCGATTTACGCCCTCCTCGAGGGTCTCGTCATCGGCGGCCTCTCTTGCATTGCCGAAACGGCCTATCCCGGGATCGTGATCCAAGCGGTGGGCTTAACGTTCGGCACGTGCTTCGCCATGCTGTTGGCCTACACGAGCGGACTGATCAAGGCCACCGAGAAATTCAAATTGGGTGTCGTGGCCGCGACCGGGGCCATTGCACTCGTCTACCTGGTTTCCATGGTCCTGAACCTGTTCGGAGTGCAAGTCCCGTACATCTATTCGAACGGGTGGATGGGGATTGGCTTTAGCCTTGTCGTGGTGGTCATTGCAGCACTCAACCTCGTGCTGGACTTCGATTTCATCGACGAAGGAGCACGGCAGGGCGCGCCGAAATACATGGAGTGGTACGGTGCGTTTGGCCTGATGGTGACCCTGATATGGCTTTATCTCGAGATTCTGAGACTCCTCATGAAGCTGCGGAGCAGGGACTGAGCGCTCCATGGCATAACTAAATAGTGAACGTGATAAATTCAGTGACCTGTTTCGAGGCCCGTGCCACTCGACCGCGTTGACATGTCAACCTCGCCAGCCATCTTAGTGGGACAGGCAAGATGCCTGTCCCACCGAAGCCTGCAAGGCATCGCAGTGGCGGACCGGTCACCTCTCAGGGCGCGGAAATACGCAACCGCTCCTGCGCTACAGAGCACTAAGGGCCCTGTTCACAAATTCGGCGCCGGCTTCTTTTCCACGAGAGATTGCTTCGTCGCTCCGCTCCCCGCAATGACCGGCTCCGGGCTGGGGAAGCAATCCCAACGCGACGAGAATTCCAGACCGACCTGATGAACAGGCGTACTATGCATCGCATCAGAACCGGAAGTGGAGAACATGATTCAATTGACCAATGCCATGGAGATCTTCAAGGTACTGCCACGGACGAATTGCAGGGACTGTCGAGTTCCAACCTGCCTGGCCTTTGCCGCCGCGGTGTTCAAGGGCGACCAACATCTGAGCAATTGCCCTCATGTGGATAAATCCGCCCTGGAGACCTTGAACGTACAGAACTCCGATTCCAGGACGTTGGAGCGTGAAGAGCAGCTCGCCTTGGCACAGTTGAGACGGGAAGTCGCGGGCGTAGATCTTGCGTCTTCCGCTGACCGGCTGGGAGCTAGGTTTTCAGGGGAAACGTTGGCGATCAAGATGCTCGGAAAGGACTTCCACGTTGATTCACGAGGAAATATCAGCTCTGAATGCCACGTGCACGGCTGGATCACCGTGCCGATTCTCAATTATGTGATATCGTGCTCCGGGAAGCCGGTTTCAGGAAATTGGGCTCCCATGCGTGAACTGAAGAACGGGGCCACGTGGGCTCGCCTGTTCGGACAGCGGTGTGAAAAGCCATTGAAGCGAGTGGCCGACTCCTACACGGATCTTTTCGAGCACATGATCCATGTCTTTAGCGCAAGACGCGCTCCCAATGCCTTCGATTCGGATATTGCGGTCGTTTTGCATCCCCTGCCAAGAGTTCCTATGCTCATTTGTTACTGGAAGCCGGATGGAAGCATGGAATCTTCCCTGAACGTCTTTTTCGATGACACAGCGGAAGAGAACCTCGTCATCGATTCGCTCTACAGAATTGTCGCAGGGATGGTTATCATGTTCGAGAAGATCGCCATCACGCACGGCGGATGAATTGTGACGCCGGGGCATTCGCATATGACCTCCCGGCGAATATCTACGAGTAAAGCTATCGTGGAGACACTACACTAACTCAACATCTTCTTCCATTCATCGAGCAGTCGGAGGTTCACACCCGCTCCCCCGCACACAATGACGACAATCGGCCGCAGGCCTTCCAGCGGCATGGCTCGCCCGTACACCGCCGCAAGCGAGGCCCCGCATGCCGGCTCGACCAGGACCCGATGCTCGTCCGCAAAACGGATACACGCGTCAACCGCTTCCAGATCGGTTACTTGCCAGGGCGTGATCGGATGCCGTTTCGTCCACTCGAGCGCCTTCGCGGCCACTCTCCGCGCGCCCAGCGTGGTGGCGACCGATGTGATGCGATCCAGCGTCACCAGATGACCCGCACGAACCGCTGCGGCAAACGAGGCTGCCCCCTCCGTCTCGACCGCAAGAATGGGCACGTCTGTCCACCCGACATGGTGCAGACCCTCGAGGAGCCCGCAGAGGAGACCGCCTCCCCCGACGGAAACCACAACCGCGCCCGGCCTGACCCCCACGCCCGCGATCTCGTGAATGATTGAAGCATGCCCTTTCCAGACTCGCGGGTCGTCAAAGGGATGAATGTACGCGGCGTTCTCCTCCTCGGCCAACTGCGTGCCGTAGGCATGGGCGTCGTCCCAGGAATCTCCGTGCACGACAACGGTTGCCGCCTCACCGCGGACGAGGTTTTGCAGCCAGGTCGGCGTGGTTTTGGGCACAACCACGGTGACCGGGATCCCGATCTTCCGTCCGGAATAGGCAACCGCATACCCCGCGTTGCCGGCCGACGCGGATACGAGACGGTCCGCGCCGGCTTCCCAACTGTCCTGGCACGCCAGGCCGATGCCTCGTGCCTTGAATGACCCGACGGGCTGAAATGCTTCCATCTTCAGAAAGACCGGAGCGCCGGCGGCACTGCTCAAAGACGGCGATCTCCACAGAGGGGTAACGACGTGAATCGGCTGAAAAGCCCGTGGTTGGACTCTTGTGGTTCGTTGAAGTTTTTGGACTCCGGACGTTGTATGCATTGTCGTTGGACCTCCTCGTCTTAAGGAGAGACAACACCCGCTGCCGGGCGCGGTCCTGAGACTCTTCCACCTGTCTGTCAATGAATATGTGTCCTGATGAGATCGGATCAAGTCCTGTCGGCGGAATCGTGACCTGAGTCCGATGGCCTCGCCGTTCGGTATGATTGCCGAACGGAGGAACGGCTTAGCTCGGAGTGGCATAAAATCGGCGACGTATTTGTAATCGTTCTCTGCGGTGAGTTCTACTTTCCCGCTGAACGGTTTCCGAGAAACGACCTTGAACGTTGCGGCTTCCTTCTTCGGGCGCCGCATTCGAGCAAAAAAAAAAGCCCGACCGGCGAGTCGGACTTTGGAGGGTATGTACAATCCCGGTCGGGCGGCAAATCGGGGGAGGAAGCGGGTAATCAACCGGCCGGGAGACCTCAGAAGAGGAGCCCGATTTGCAGGAATGCACCGCTCATGGTGGAGTTGAACATCTCGGTATCTTTTTCCTTCTTTAAGGTGAAGTATCGGTATCCGCCCTTGACGAACCCGAACCTGCCGGTTCTGATGGGGATCATGTACCTGAGCCCGGCTTCCGCCTCGTAGCCCATGGTGTCGTCAAGGAATGCCACGCCGCCCTTGCAGTCCAGCGCCAGAGTGTTACCCCGATAATTCTTCAGGCACTTGTTGAATTCAAGCCCGACAATAGCGCCATTCTTGTCGTTGTTCCAGGCGACCGGAGCCGTCCCGGTAGTTCCGCCGCCCACCACGAGCCTGTCTTCAACGTGCAGCCAGTCTGCATAGAGATTGGTGATGCTGCTGGGCGATCGGCGGACATTGAAGACGATCCCGGCTCGGTGCTCGTACCGGTCCCAACGGGAATGCACGAGCGAGCCGGTGGCAAATGACTGCCCCCCAAATGTGAATCCGGATTGGACCGTGGCCGTGGCATCCATGCTCATGGGCGAAAACGAGTAGTGGATGCCCCAGCGCGGCCTAAATTGATACAGGGCGTCTATGGACCACACGAGGTTCCCGCTCTTCCGGAAGCCCAGGCCGTCCTGGAAATCGACAATCGAAGGCCCCCCGAAGTTGGTCACGAGTCCCCGCCGCGCTTCGCCGGCAACTCGGGCGAAGAAGAGCTTGGGCCCGACGAAGAATTGGCCCTGAGCCGGCATGGGGAGACAACAGTCGAAGCCCCAGCTCATGGGATTGAGGCGAGACAGGTCCCCGAACCGCGGCATCTCACCCCATCGGGAGGTGAGATCGGAGAACGGAGATGGTGCGGGTCTGACCTTGGTGGGGTACAAGTCCGGAGGCTTGACCTTTGAGATGGCCTTGGGCCATGCGTCCAGTCGAGTTCCGGTACACGGGTCGAAGGAAACGGAGGCCGACTCTGCGATGGCGGCCGTGGAAGCGGCTGCCACAATTAGTATGAACAAAACCAACGCGATTGAGGTTTTCCCTAACATAACACCCTCCCTCAGGGTTCTAATGTGTAGCAATTGGGAGATTAAACTCTTTTGATTTATTGTCAAGAAAAAAATGATCTATAATTCATAAAGTTAGTTAAAAAAGCTAGAAAATGGTTGAATAAATGTTCCGAGAGCCCCTGTCGATCAGGCCCTCGCCGCTCCACAACGCGCTAGCCCCTCCACACCCGCTCATCGAGAATGAAAAGAAGCGCAACACCCTGATTCTACGGAGAGTAAGTGAAGAAGGTCTCTCGGGCCTCGTCGCTGCTCCAACCGGCTCATACCAATGCGCGGTCACGGAAGTGACAATGGGTGAAGCCTGTCCTGGCGGCTCTTTGAAGCGAAGTCGGGCCCCGCTGTCCGTAGCGGAGGAGATCTGCGGGGAAAGGCGGCGAGTTGGGCTCTGAGTGCTACCCCTAGGAAAGCGCATCGGCATCACCGAAGACCGACAGTGCCTTCACTTGAGATAATGAGCTGAACCTATTAATATCAAAAGATAAACATGGATGGATAGGCAGGGGCGGCCCAGGCGTGAAATGGGGGCCGCTGCGAAACGTGGAGGGTCAGGAAGGTGGCACGCATCCCGCCTGTGGGGCGCGACCGGGTCTCGGGGAAGGGGAACACAACACTCGACGGGACTCACGGAAGGGAGCACGAGGCGCGGCCGGCCCACGATATAGTGCCGCTCATTGAAATTCGCGGCACTCTTCACCTACGGGAAAGCCAGTGAGCCTTCGTCGGTGCTGCGGGAAATCACGGTGTGCTCATCATTCACAACATCCCGGAATATCATGGTTATGGCCGACTGATAGTGGAGCGCGTTTCGCCACAATGATGGTGAGGCATCCTTGACATGCTGCTTGAAGTATTCGGCGGTTTCCTATGGGGCTCCACTATAGCGGTGGGATCGGAGCCCGCGGCGGCTCGGCAGCGCGGTCATTTGACTTCGGAATAGTAGTCTGTTGCGCGACGCGTGGCCGGCGCTCTCTCGAAGATCCGGAAACGGGTCATGCCCCATTTCTGCAACCGGAAACGCACCGCGGTCCAGAGGACTCCCAGACCGTAGACCACGGACCTCTGGAAATTGATGGAAGAGGCTTCGGGGAAGTACCGGGTGGGACATGACACCTCGCCGACGCTGTAGTCAAAGAAGATTGCCTGGGCAAGCATCTCGTTGTCGAAGAGGAAATCGTCGGAATTCTCGTGAAGCGGCATCTCCTCGAGCACTTTTCTCGAGAAGGCCCGGAAGCCGGTGTGGAATTCGGAGAGCTTGGATCCGAGGAGAAGGTTCTCCACCAAAGTGAGGCACCTGTTGAAGATGTACTTATAGAGTGGCATACCTCCGCTCCTCGCCCTTCCGCCGACGATCCGAGAGCCCAGCACCGCGTCGTATTCTTCGGAGACCACCATCGCGGCCATCGCGGAAACGAGTCTCGGCGAATACTGGTAATCGGGATGGAGCATGACGATGACGTCGGCGCCTGCTTTGAGCGCCTCCGCGTAGCACGTCTTCTGGTTCCGGCCGTACCCGTAGTTCTTGTCGTGCAGGAACGACCGTATCCCCAGTCTTCTGGCAAGGTTCACCGTTTCATCGGAACTGAAGTCGTCGACGAGCAGGATGTCGTCCACCACGTTTCGATCAAGTTCCGAAACCGTTTTCTCCAGGGTTCGCGCCGCATTGTACGCGGGCAGGACCACCGTTATCTTTTTTCCATTGAGCATGGGACGGTCTTCACTCTCACGCGGGACAGCAGGACTCGTAGCGAGAAATTCCGAGACCCTCGATGCGGTCCTTGCGGTTCCGGACCTCGATCATCTCGGCGACGATGGAGACCGCTATCTCCTGAGGCGTTTCTCCGCCGATGGCCAATCCGATCGGTGCGTGGACGCGTTGGAGGTCCTCCCCGGTGAATCCCTCGGTCAAAAGCGCCTGGAACAAGACCTTGGTCTTGCGCCGGGAGCCGATCATGCCGATGTACCCGGCATTCGTGCGCAGGGATTGCGCCAGGACGGTCCTGTCGTGGGCATGGCCACGGGTGACGATGACCACGTAGCTGTCCCCGTCCGGGGAGATCCGGTCGAGAGCGTCCGAAAAGGAGTCGAGGACGACCACGTCGTCCGCGTCGGGCACGCGATCCGGGTTGGCGAATTCCACCCGATCGTCCAAGACAACAACGTTGAAATCCACATACTGAGCAAGATGCGCCACACAAGCCCCTACGTGGCCCGCTCCGAAGATGAATACGGTGCCGTGCGGGCGGAGCCGTTCGACGAGGACCGGGCTTCCTACACCGGGAACATCCAGCAATTGCGACGGCTTAAGAAGTCGCGCTTCGGGAATGCCTTCCAGGGCTGCCTGGTCTCCGGGAAAATCTCCGATCCGCGTTCCGTCTTCTTCCACGAGCACGTGCTGCAAAGGCGTCGGACTCTGGCCGCCTGCGGGAATGTCAATCCTGGTGAGCAGGTACGCCCTCTTGCGCCGAGCGACAATGTCTCTCAGCCCATTGAAGAGGATTCCGTTTGCCTTCTCGGAAGCGCTCACGAACTCGATGAGTACCTCAGCCTGTCCGCCGCATATCATTTCCCGGGATTGAGCATCTTTGCCGGTGAAGGAGAAGATCGCCCGGTGGGAGAGGCCGTTTGCCAGGGCTTGAGCTCCGAAGGTCTGAACTTCGGCCTCGAAGAGCCCTCCGCCGATGGTCCCGACGATGGTCCCATCGCGCTGGATCAGAAACCGCGTCCCGATATGCCGTGGTGACGAACCCTGCACCGAGAGAATCGTCGCCAGGACGAAATCCTGATTCCTTGAGAATTGTTCGGCCGCTGCCTTCCAGATAGCGAGCATTGATCCGCATTACTCCGCTGAAGATTCACCGGGGCAGGACTTTTCTTAGAAAAGATCCCCGACCCCTTTTTCAATAACCTTCATGCCCGCTATTGGGCACAACGAACCATGAAAGTCCTCGTCTTCGGTCAACACTCCGTGGCTGCGCCTCGGAGATCTGAGGTAAAGAGCGCATCGATGCGCCATAATTTGGAGGGGAGCGGTGTTGTGGAACTGCCGAGAAGCATCGCCGACCGGGTGGCAAACCTGGAACAAAGCTACCCAGGTCAACTGCGAGGCGTCCCAGGCTTTCGGCAACATAACGTCTGCTTCGCAGCCGCCCCCTCCAATCCTCCCCATACGCTGACCCACACCGGTTGCCGCGCCGAGACGACTTTCAAGAGAACTCCAAAAATATCAGCGGCTCCCGCTGGAGGCCGCTTCGTGTCCGCCAACCCTGGCGTGGATGCAAGGTTGGCGTTTTCATACTTCGTCGTTCCCCTTGCCGGGCAATGGGCAGTCCATGTTACGGTCGCGCGCGGGTATTGTCAAGGTCGGCTGCCGGTTCGGCCCGTTGCCGGGACTCGCAGGGAGATCACGACCTTCGCGGGCGCCCATTTGCGACTGGAAACGGGAGCTTGTTTCCGCCATAATGCGAGGGACCTGCTCAACGCCCGGCAGGTCCCCGCTCGCGTGGGGACTAGCGGAACGTCCCGGACACTCTATGTCAAGTGCGGTTGCCACCCATTTTCGTTCGAGCAAGGGAAGTCTTCCCATCGGCCTGGCTCTTTCTGCCGGCGGCGCGCGCGGTGCGTACCAGCTCGGATGCTGGAAGGCGTTCCTCGAACACGGCCTGTCGTTCCAAGCGGTCGCGGGGAGCTCCATCGGCGCACTGAATGGGGCCCTCGTCTGCCAAGGGGACTGGGAATCCGCGCGGCGGCTCTGGTCGGAGTTTACGCGTGCGCAGGTCCTGGGACTCGATTTCGGGCGCATCGTAAAATTCGCCGCAGTATTGGCAGGCGACATCGGCTTGCTCTTCCTCCCCGTCCCGAAGGTGCGTGCTGCTCGGTTCGTCAAGTACGCGTCTTCTCTGGCGAAGTTCGCTTCCAGACATGGAGCGCTGGGAAGACTCCGCCGGCACGGGCTTCTGAGCATTTTCGGTCTCCGGCCGCTCCTCATGAGGCATCTCGACCTCGGGCTCGTGCAGCGGCAACCGGCGCCGCTCTTCATTACGGCCTGCGGACCGTCGAGGGCCTTTAATCCGGTTGGTGACCCCACGTGGTTCCGGATACAGGACTGTTCCGAAGAGGAGGCATGGAGGATTCTCGCCGCGTCCATGTCCATACCGTATGTCTTTGCTCCCGTGGAAATGCACGGAACGCGCTACAGCGACGGAGGGCTGGGCCAGTGGCTTCCCCTGCGTCCTCTCTACGACAACGGTGTTCGCCGGATAGTGGCGGTGAGCACTAAGGCTGGCATCCGCGTGAGACCGGAAGACTATCCTGACGGAGAAGTCGTCCTGATCAGCCCCGAGAAGCCTCTGGGGCGGTTTCCGGTCGCCACGTTCCGATTTACCCGTCACGCGGTGGACGCCTGGACTGAGCTCGGGTATCGTGACGCGAGCCGGGTGCTGGAGCACGAGTCGCTTGCCGAGCGATGGGGCGCCAAGGCATAAGTGCTTTATGGCGCAAATATGGCTGCGCATTCTCGTCCACTGAGATTGCTTCGTTTCTTGCTTCGGAGACGGTGTCAGGAACCCGACCTTTCATCGGATCGGGTGGCCCGGACGTATAACGTCCAGGCCACCCAACGTCTTCGTGCTCATCCGATACAATCTCCGGCGGGTGAAAGGTTCTGACCGCATCAGTGAAACGCAGCCCTGAAGTAAGTCGGTTGTCGTCGACTCATTCAAAGGGACACGGTCCCTACGAATATTCTCATTATTGGCGGAGGTGCACTGTGAGTAGAATTGGAATCCTGTTGTCATGCCTGGTTTTGGCGATCACCCTGTCCGCGCTTCCTGCGAGCGCGGCCCAACCCATGACGATCAAGTTCGGTCATATCGCGCCTCCATTCCACGGCCAGTCCAAAGGAATCGACGCGTTTGCCGACTACGTGAAGGAGAAGACCCAGGGCGCTATTGAGATCAAGACCTTTCCGTTCGGGCAGTTGGGGAGCGAGACATCCCTGGCTGAACAGGTGCAAGCCGGCACCCTGGAAATGGCGAGCATCACCTCCGCGGTCCTGCAGAACGCGGCGCCGCAGGTGGCCGTAACCGATCTCCCCTTTGTGTTTCCGGACCGGAAGACAGCGTACGCGGTCCTGGACGATCCCGCGGTCCAGGAGAAGATCTTCAGTTTCCTCCCTGCCAAGGGGTACGTCGGAATCGGATGGACTGAGAACGGGTTCAGGGATATTACGAACACGAAGAAGGACATTCGTAAGCCCGACGACCTCAAGGGCCTGAAAATTCGAGTCATGGACAGCCCCATCTACCTTGACACCTTCAAACAACTGGGAGCGTCTCCCACCAATCTTCCCTTCCCGGAAATATACGGCGCCTTGCAGGCCGGAACTATCGACGCGCAGGAGAACCCGCTGCTGGCCTCGATTCTCATCAAAGCGCTCGAAATTACCAAGCACGTGACCAAGACCGGCCACATCCTCACGGAATGCATCATCGTGGTGAGTCCGGATTTCTGGAACAAGCTGACTCCCGACCAGCAGAAGATCTTTCGTGAGGCCGCGAAGGTCTGCATCAAGGTGAACCGCGAGGTGAACGACGCACTCATGGAGAAGCTTCCGAAATCAGGGATCAGCGTGGAGGATTACTGCAAGCAGAACGGCGTCAAGGTGATCGATCTCACCCCTGAGGAGAGAGAAGCGTTCAAGAAGTCCATGACGAAGATCTGGGACGAGTATCGGGTCAAGATCGGACCGGAGCTGTTCGATTTCTTTTTGGCGAAGGTCAAGGAGCGCTCCGGGAAGCCTTAGTACAGGATTTCGCTAATACGGTGACCTATTTTGCAATGGAGATTGCTTCGTCGTTTCACTCCTCGCAATGACACTCTCGATGCAGGGCGCCATCTCCGGCAAAGCCCGGATTGGAGTCCGGGGCAGGCACGGGAAAGTACGTAACGTCACCCCGGCGAACACCGAGGCCCAGTGCTGTCAAGCCGGAGAGAATCGGAGCGCTCTCCACTGCTCGCGGCCATGTGGGGCTGGATTCCGGCTTCCGCCGGAATGACGTTAAGACAGGCTCTCTTCAAGCTTTTCGGCCGGGTCGCCCGAGGTCAGCGCCTAATGCGTGACCGACCCTAGGAACCCGATTGCGAAGGACTGACCCCAGGACATCGATGAAAACCATCATTCGCATCCTCAATCGAATCGAAGAGTGGACGCTGGCGCTGGTCCTTCTGGCGCTGGCGTTCATCACGGCCGTCCAGGTTTTCTGCCGTTACGTCCTGGGCTTCAGTTTCACGTGGATGGAGGACCTCTCGCGGTGTTCGTCGGTCTTCATCTCGTTCCTGGGCGCTGCGCTCGGGGTGAAATACGGAGCTCATTTCTCCATGAATCTCGTGTTCGAACGAGTCTCCAACGATCGGTTTCGTCACGGGCTGAAAATCGCGGTTAACGTGATCGGCGGTCTGATGTTCTTCGTGATCGCGTGGTACGGATGGCAGCAGGCCATGAAGCTGCGGCAGTTCGGGGTTACCGTCTCCACGTTGCAAATACCCAAATACTGGGCCTACCTGCCGATCCCGTTCTTCTCGTCGATCATGGGGTTCCGGTTCCTCAACCTTGCGCTCAAACACCTGGCCGCGTTTGTTCGCCGCGAGCCCTTCACCATGATACAAGGCTGACAGACATGCTGGCCACCATCGTACTCTGCTTCTTCGTCCTGCTGATCATCGGAATGCCAATCGCGGTGCTCATGGTGGTCACGACGACCGTCGCCCTGTTGGCCCACACGTCGACATCGCTTCTGGTGCTTCCTCAGCAGCTCTTCAATGCACTGGACAATTCCCTCCTGTTGTCGATTCCGTTCTTCATCATGGCCGGGAGCGTGATGACCGAAGGAGCCATGGCCCGGAGGCTCATCGCGGTGATCAACGCCCTGGTGGGGTGGTATCCCGGCGGGTTGGCGATTGCCGCGACACTGGCGTGCCTGTTCTTTGCCGCGCTGTCAGGCTCGAGTCCCGCCACCGTGGTCGCTATCGGGTCCGTCATGATTCCCGCCCTGATAAAGGCCGGTTATGACGAGCGATTCTCCATTGGGCTCGTGACCTCGGCCGGGTCGTTGGGAATCGTCATCCCGCCGTCGATTCCGATGATTCTCTACTGCATGGTGATGAACGCGTCGGTGGCAGAGCTCTTCATGGCCGGGATTCTGCCGGGGTTCCTCATCGGTGGCGTCTTCATCTTTTACACGATCTTCCTGGCCCAACGGAATCAGTGGGGGGCCACGGAGAAATTGAGCGGCCGTGAGATCCTGCGGACCTTGAGAGAGGGGATCTGGGGCATGATACTGCCGCTGATCGTTCTGGGCGGAATCTACTCCGGTATGTTCACTCCCACCGAGGCCGCAGGGGTGAGTGTGGTGTATGCCCTTATCGTCGAAATCGTCATATACCGGGAGCTCAGAATCGGAAGCATCCCGGACGTGTGCCGGAGGAGTGCGATTCTCTCCGGGTGCCTCCTCTTCATTCTTGCCTGCGCCATGACGCTCATCTGGGTGCTGACGGCCCAGAGGCTCCCTCACCAGGTCGCGGACTCCATCACGGCTCACGTTACGAACGGCTGGGTCTTTCTCATACTCGTCAATATCCTGTTCCTCCTGCTCGGAACGGTGATGGACAACGTGACGGCCATGCTCATTCTCTCTCCGCTCTTCGCGGAGACCCTCAATCGCTTCGGCATCGACTATATCCATTACGGCATTATCATGGTCATGGTGATCGAATTCGGGTTCCTCACCCCTCCCTTCGGCCTGAACCTCTTCGTCGCGATGGGCCTGACGGACAAGAGCCTCATGGAGGTGTCGAAGGGTGTCTTTCCCTTTCTCTTCCTACTGCTCCTGTGCCTCATGCTCGTGACGTTCATCCCCTCCATTTCGCTCTTTCTGCCAAGGACTTTCCTTCGCTGACGCAAACGGGCAGGATCAAGGATTCGTTTGCCGGCCCTAGCGCCGCCGGCGTCTTTAGCAAAACACTTTAGCTTTAGGTCAAATTCTATTGAAATGTCATATTTATTCTTGTATAGCGCTAGACAGGGCCATGCCCCCGTGTTAGAGTTTCGGGGTCGGAGTCTACGAGAGGAGGCTCGAAGTGAACCCGCCACGCGATAACAAGCATCCGGCTGCGAACCCGTTTCGGGAAATGTACAAGCGCGCGGAGTCCCCGAAGAGGCGGTGGTCGGTCTTCGCGGGGATGGCCCGATTCGTGCTCCTGGTAATGATAGGGTGCATGGCCGGGGCTGCGGGGGTGGCACTCCAGGGGTACCTCTATTTCACGCAAAACCTCCCGAGCGTGTCGAAGCTCAAGGATTATTCCCCGCCCATCGTCTCCCAATTCTACGCGGACAACGGAGAGCTCATCGGCGAGTTTGCCTATCAGAGGCGATTCGTCGTGCCCATCGAACAGACCCCCAAAATGCTTCAGAACGCATTCGTCGCTGCAGAGGACAAGAACTTCTGGCGGCACACCGGCGTGGACAAGGAGGCTATCGTCCGTGCGGTCAGAGACAACCTCATGTCGAGGCGAACCGTATCGGGAGCAAGTACGATTACCCAGCAGGTGGCGAAAACCTTCTTGCTCAGTCCGGAACGAACGTATACCAGGAAGATCAAGGAAGCCTTCCTCGCTCTCCGCATCGAGTCTTCCCTGCCTAAGAACCAGATCCTATACCTCTACCTGAACCAGATTTACTTCGGAAGCTCGGCCTATGGCATTGCGGCCGCGGCTGAGACCTATTTTGAAAAGAGCGTCAAGGATCTCACCATTGCCGAGTGCGCAATGCTTGCCGGCCTGCCCAAGGCGCCTTCCGAGTTTTCACCGAAGAAGCATCTCAAGAAAGCGCTGGAAAGGCGTGCCTACGTCCTCAAGAGAATGCACGAAGACGGATACATCACGGACGAGCAGTACGACCGGGGCATGGCCGAGGAGCCCAAGATCGCGTCAGGAACGGGGGCGATCGCGAAGGGGGCTTCTGATTTCGTGGAACAGGTCCGCCGGTACGTTGAGAAGAAATACGGCTCGGACCCTCTGTACAAAGAAGGCCTCCGAGTCTACACGACGGTGGATCTCACCATGACCGACGCTGCGCGGCGAGCCATGGACCGGGGATTGAGAGAGCTGGACAAGCGAGAGGGTTACCGGGGTCCTCTCAGGACGCTCAATGTGAAAGGTGTAATGGAATTCCTCGAGGAAAAGACCCGGACCAGGGAACATCCTCTGCGGTTCGGGGACATCGCGGAGGGAGTGATCACCCTCATAGACAACGAGAACGTCTCAGTGAGGATGGGCGGGTACGTGAAGGACGGCGTCAAGAAGGAATACGTGGGACAGATACGCATCGATCCCAACCCCAAGTGGTGGGTCCGCACGCCGTTCAGCAGGGCCGAGATGCGCACGAGGAACTTCGCCAAGGGCGATCTGCCGTTCCAGGTGGGGGACTTGATTCTGGCCCGTATCGTGGACCCGAACGTGAAGCGGCGGGAGCTCTACCTCAAGAAGTACGGTCGGACCGACCCGGACATGAACAACTACAAAGAATATACGGAAGATATGCTCACGTACTTCCCGTTGGAGCCCGAGCAGGAGCCGGTAGCTCAGTCCGCGCTCATGCTGCGGGAAAACCGGTCGGGGTACGTGAGGGTCATTCTTGGCGGGTACAGCGCTTCCGATTCCCAATTCAACCGAGCCATCCAGGCCAGACGTCAGGCAGGATCGTCGTTCAAACCGGTTATATATGCCGCTGCTCTTAACAAAGGGTTTACCTGTGCGGACATGATCCTTGATTCTCCGCTTCAGCTCACCGTCCCGGGGACCGGCGAAGTCTGGAGGCCCAAGAATTACCGAGGAGGATATCAGGGGCCGGTGACTTTCAGGGACGCACTCGTTAATTCCCGCAACATCCCGACGATCAAGATACTTCAGCAGATCGGGATCGAGTACGCGAAAGCCTATGCCCGGAGACTCGGGTACGTCTCGCCGCTCGTCGAGAATCTCACGATGGCTCTCGGGTCGACCAGTGTGTCCCTCGAGGAGCAGCTCAACTCCTATTCGGTGTTTCCCAACTCCGGTTATCTCGTGCCGGGCGTGTATATCAAACGGATCGTGGACCGCCGCGGAAAAATCCTGGAGGAGCATGCGCCGCCGGCTCTGCTCGATGACCCGGTGAAGTCGTCCCAGCCCTATCTCCAAAAGGTTGCTCACGAGTCAGCGAGCATGGCTGCGACCGGCGACAGCGAGCCTGTCGGCACCACCCTGGCCAAGAGGAAGCTGGATGAGGGGACGGCCTACATCATGACGACCCTTCTGCAGGGCGTAGTTCAAGAAGGCACCGCCACCGTCCTCAAGAAGATCGTCGGGAGGCCGGATATAGCCGGGAAGACCGGAACGACCAACGACAACGTGGACGCGTGGTTCATGGGATTCAGTCCGGAGTTCACCTGCGGCGTGTGGGTGGGGTTCGACGATGAGGTCTCCCTGGGAGAGGGTGAAACGGGAGGAAAGGCTGCCGCACCCATTTGGGGCTATTTCATGCGGGAAGTGCTGAAGAATAGGCCCGTCCGAGATTTCCCGACACCAGCGTCGGTGGAATTCAGGAAGATCGATCCCAGGACCGGCCTTGGCACATCCGCGTCTGGAGGCGTTCAGGAGGTTTTCAAGGCTGGAAGCCGCCCTTCCGAAGGCGAGCCCAAGCTCCTGCGATCGAGATGGGATTCTTCGGGGTCTGACCTGGATCAGTTCTGACGATTTCCGATAGGAAGCTCATGCTGACACAGGGCGGCCGGGTATGGAAGAGCCTTTGTGCTTTGTTGCACAAATTCAATGGCGTATTCGTGTAGGATGTGGTGAGCGGAGCGAACCGCATCTGTCGTGAAATACGCCTTGTAGAATGCGGTTCCCGTCGGCCACCGCATCCTGCAAGGATCTGGAGAGATTTCAGTCGATACGCAACCGTATTTGCGCCACAGCCCACTTAGCCCGTCCACCGCTCCGCACCCGCGGAATGTTCCCGGTCAAGGCTCGTAACGAAACTCCACGACCGTTCCGGCCGACTCAAGCCGCTCGGGGGGCGACGACGAACCAATTTTTTCGGGGGAGCGGAAAGGGCCAAAGCCGGCCGTCCCGACAGGTCGGCGGGCAAATCACGCTTGACAGGGACGTGTGGCGACTATATCTGTACATACGTTAGAATAACGTTTTCTCGTGTTGGTCCGATGAGAGACGGACTCGTGTGACCGAAACCCGTGTGCCGGAATCCGACAACTCCTCAGGAGCAGCAATAAAGGACAACCCAGATGGCTGATGAAATGGAAAGACGAGACGACTTCTCCGACGACGACCGGACCAGGGCTCCACAGATCGACTTCGCGGACATCCCGGATGTATTGGCCCTGCTGCCGGTCCGAGATGTGGTAATTTATTCGTACATGATTCTTCCTCTGATGGTGGGAAGAGAGAAGTCCATCAAAGCGGTAGAGCATGCCCTGGCCTCAGACCGGCTCATATTTCTCGCGACACAGAAGTCGTCGTCAGAGGAGGACCCTGGTCCGGACGGCATTTACGGTATGGGCACCGTGGCGATGGTGGTGAAGATGCTCAAACTGCCCGATGGTCGAGTGAAGATCCTCGTCCAGGGCTTGGCCAAAGCTCGAATAGTCTCCTATGTGCCTTCTCCAGATTTCTTCGAGGTCAAGATCGAAAAGATTCCCGAGCCGGCAGCGGTGGCCGTTACGCTCGAGATCGAGGCCCTCATGAGGTCGGTGAAGGAAAACTCGGAGAAGATCCTTCAGCTCCGCGGCATCGTTTCTCCCGATGCGGTAGCCATACTCGATTCCATTGAGGATCCCGGTCGTTTGGCCGATCTGGTGGCCTCGAATCTCAAGTTGCGGGTCGAGGAATCCCAGCAGATCCTCGAAGTGATCGAGCCCATTGAACGGCTCAGGCGGGTCAATGAACTGCTTTCCAAGGAGCTCGAGCTCTCGGCAATGCAGGCGAAGATCCAGACCCAAGCCAAGGAGGAAATGGGCAAGACTCACCGGGAATACTTCCTGAGAGAGCAGCTCAAGGCCATCCAGAGCGAGCTCGGGGAAATAGACGAAAAGACCAAAGAAATAGAGGAGTTCCGCTCGAAGATCGCCAAGGCGAAGTTGCCGAAGGAAGTCGAGAAAGAGGCCGACAAACAGTTGAGTCGGCTCGGTCAGATGCATCCGGACGCGGCGGAGGCATCGATCATCAGGACGTACCTGGACTGGATGGTCGAGCTCCCCTGGTCCAAATCTACGCGAGACAGGCTCGACATCAAGAACGCCAAGGCGATTCTCGACGAGGATCACTATGACTTGGAGAAGGTGAAAGACCGGATTCTCGAATATCTCGGTGTCCGGAAGCTCAACAAGCACATGAAAGGGCCGATCCTCTGCTTCGTCGGGCCGCCGGGAGTCGGCAAGACCTCGTTGGGCCGTTCCATTGCTCGGGCGCTCGGCCGGAAGTTCACCCGCATTTCGCTGGGAGGGATCAGGGACGAGGCCGAAATCCGGGGGCACCGCCGAACGTATATCGGAGCGCTACCGGGCAGGATTATCCAGGGCCTCAAGACCGCAGGCTCCAATAACCCGGTGTTTATGCTCGATGAAATCGACAAAGTGGGAGCGGACTTCCGGGGTGACCCGTCCGCGGCTCTTCTCGAAGTGCTCGACCCGGAACAGAATCACGCGTTCAGCGACCACTACCTGAACGTGCCGTTCGATTTGTCCAAGGTGATGTTCATTACCACCGCGAACATTTCCGACCCCATCATCCCCGCGCTGAAAGACCGGATGGAAATTATCGAGCTGTCGGGGTACGTGGATGAGGAAAAGTTGAAGATCGCTCGACAATATCTCATTCCCAGACAGATCAGGGAAAACGGGATCCGAGAGCGGGACTTCGCCATTACCGACGACTGCATTCTCGCGATCATCAACCAGTACACCCGAGAGGCGGGTCTCCGGAACCTCGAACGGGAAATCGCCAACCTGTGCAGGAAGATTGCCCGAAAGATCGCGGAAGGTGAAAAGAGGGTGCCGAGGATTACGGCACGGAATCTCAACAAGTTCCTCGGAGTGCCTAGATTCCTGCCCGACGAAGAACGCCGGAAGGATGAAGTGGGCGTAGCGACCGGTCTCGCCTGGACGCCGTACGGGGGCGACGTGCTCCACGTGGAGGCGACTCCCATGGAAGGGAAAGGGTCACTGCTCCTGACCGGTCAACTGGGTGACGTGATGAAGGAGTCCGGACAGGCCGCGATGTCCTACTTTCGATCCAGGGCATCGCTCTTCGGCATGAAGGAGAAGTTCTATTTCTCGAAGGACATTCACGTCCATGTGCCGGCAGGGGCCATCCCCAAGGACGGTCCTTCGGCGGGGGTGACCATGGCTACCGCTCTGGTGAGTGCCCTTACCGGCATTCCGGTGCGGTCGGACGTGGCAATGACCGGCGAGATCACCTTGAGGGGCCGCGTGCTGCCCATCGGAGGGCTGCGGGAGAAGGCGCTCGCCGCGCTGAGATCGCGCGTCTACACTGTCATTGCTCCGGAGCAAAACCAGAAGGACCTCGACGAGATTCCCAAGCATATCCGGCGCAAACTGACTTTCAAGTTCGTCAAGCACATGGATGAGGTGCTCAAGATCGCGCTCCAGGAGGACCCGGCTGCGAAACGCCCCGCAGGAAGTGATGGGGCCACACGGAAAAAGGGGGGTGACTCGGACGAGACCCCGTCGAAGACCCGCAGCCACCGGAGATCACGCACGCCTGAATTGACCGCGGGGCATCGAGTCTGAAAGGCCGGGTATCATCAGCGCGTGTGCTACGCCTGAGTACAGGATTTCGTAAATACAGTGACGCATTCCGGCGCCCGCGTCATTCGCCCGCGCTGACAGGTCAACTTCGGCGGCCATCTTGGTGGGACAGGCGTCTTGCCTGTCCCACCGAAGCCCGGAAAGGAGCTTCGCTCCGAACGGTCAGCCCAACGGGCCCCGAATGCGTGACCGAACTTAGGAAACTCGGTACGAAGTCTCTGTGGCGCAAATAGGGTTGCGTATTCTCTTCTGCTGAGATTGCTTCGCTTCGCTCGCAATGACAGGTTCCGGGGGTGTCATTGCGAGGAGCGGAGCGACGCGACGCAGCAATCCCCGGCATGAAACAGGTCGACGAATTTGGGCCACCCAGTCCAAAGGCTTGCCGCTCGCCGACGAGATCAACGACCCGATAGCAACCTGTGGCCGGATCTGGTAAAATAACCGACGGCGCCCTCGGTGCGACCTTTTCGGGCTGTCCCTGAGGTCCCGGTCTGCAAGCTCGCCCCGGAACCGCGGATGAATTTCAACCGTTCCGTCCCCATTTGCCTGTTTTCGTGGTGACGGTGAAGTGTTGGGCCTGAGCATGGAAGTCGTTACCATAGTCTATGTCTTCATCATGGCCCTGGGATTCATGTGGGTGGTGGCCCGAATCGTCCAATTTCTCAAGGTTCAACGGGACAGGGACCTCGCATGGAACGATGCCTTCCGTGATGAGGAATTCCGATTCCTGGTTGAAAGCGTGAAGGAGCGAAACGGCGGGGGGAGCCAATCCTCGGCCGAGGCGAAAATCCAGGCCCCGCCGGGATCAGGATAGGACGGCACACCTTCGCAATACCCCCCTGAGAACGCGCATCAGGATCTTCTGCATGCCCCGCTTCAGTGCAGCGTTTCATAAATGCGGTGTCACTTCGCAGTTTCCGGGGCGGGCAAAAAACGACGGGGTCTTCTGCTTGGGCGCCACTGCTGGCTCGTCCAGCAGTGGCGCCCAATTGTGTTCACTGCCGGGCAGGCCAGCAGTGGCACCCGAATCCGGGACCGTATTTGCGAAATCGAGTACTGGGCGGTTCCCGAACCTCACTCCGGACGGCAGGTCAGTCCGGCTCTGTTTCGGCCCCCTTTGAGCTCCGCTACCTTGTCCTCGGCCTTCTTTGATGCGGCGATCATGTTTTCTTCGATCTCCGAACGGAGATGTTCGTAATCGTCGTTGCTGAGACCCTTGGGAACGAAGGTCGGCTTTCCGAACGCCATGACGACCGTTCCGAAGGGGAGGGGCAGAATCATGCGGTCCCAGGACCGGAATTGTATTTGACGCGTGCACCAGCTCACGAGTGGTACGACGGGGGCTTCCGTCTCCCGCGCGACGATCACCATTCCCATCTTCACCTTCCGGGCCGGTCCGCGGGGGGCGTCCACCGCGAGTCCCGAGCAGTAGTTCCTTTCCTTGATTGTGTCGATCATCTCGGTGAGGGCTTCCTTTCCTCCGCGCGACGATGAACCGCGCGTCGAGTCGTACCCCCATCGCTTGATGCAACGGTCGATGAGCTCGCCATCCCACGATCGACTCACCATGACGATTCCAGGGTAACGCCGGCAGTAGTAAACGGGAAAGAGCATGGTCCCGTGAAAACAGGCGCAGGCGAAAGGCTGTTTCTTGCAGATCTGCTCCTCGTATTCCTGGTTGAGCAAGATCTTTCGGGACGTCAGATCCACGAGCTTGAAATACCAGGTGACAAGGCGCGGAACCACGAAGAGGACCAGCCTGAACCAGAGCTGATCTCCCTTTTCCCGCTTCGGTTTCTCGGCCAACACGCTTCCTTTCGTTTCACACAACCTTCATGCGCTTGATCCAAGCAGGACTGCAGCGCTCCCCTTCGCACTACTCCGCTTCCTTGGCCGCGAACACTTCCTGCACCCACCCGTAGGCCGCTATCATGCCGGGAAATCCTATGATTGTCGCAGAAAGCAGCACGGTCTGGATGATCTCCGCCTGGGTCGCTCCGGTTTCGAGCGCGCGTCGCGTGTGGGACCTGACCGCGCCCTTTGACGCGATACCGACCGAAACCCCCAACTGAATCAAATGCTGGGTTTTCTGGTCAATGGGTCCGGAGCTTGCGCAGAGACTTCCCACGCTGCGAAGAGCCTCGGCTATGTCGGGGTGTTGCTCGAGAAACGCTGTAAAAATGTCCGGTAAATACATTCTTCGCTCTCCTTTTGTGTCCCGCTTCATTGTCTAACGAGGCGCACAGCGAGGCGGTCCTCGCAGGGCCATGCCGAGCCGGGAGTGGGTGGAAGACGCCGCCGGCTTTTGTCGATGGGCTGTTTTCCTGCGCAGCCCTCCGGGAAACGGGATCGATGATACCACATCTTGATCCGGAGTGCCGTTGACACCTGCGCGAACAAGGCCGATATTCTAACGAAGGTCTCGCTGAGGCGCAAAACAGAAACATGTCCCTGCTCGTCGTTTCCAATGTACGGGGCCGGGAATGAAGCCTCGGCGAGTGATACCAATGCGCTGTCAAAGAAGTGACAACGGGTGAATTCGGTCCTGGCTGGTCTCTGAAGCGAAGTCAGACTCCGCGGCCCGTTGCGCAGGATGCGTGCCGGAGCCGGCAGAGAACTGGGCTCTCAATGTTACTCGTATGAAAGCGCCTTGGTATGAGTCTTCGTTTGGGATTCGGAGCCGAATTCAATGGCTGAAACTCAGAGAGTAGCCGACCGGTTGGTCAGCTCCGTCGGGCGGGTGCTGATCGGCAAGGAAGATCAGATCAGGAACGTGCTGATAGGGCTTTTTGCGCGCGGGCACGTACTTATCGAGGACATCCCCGGGGTGGGCAAGACTCTCCTTGCTCTCGCCACCGCTCGGTCGATGGGCGGGCGTTTCCGGCGGATTCAATTCACGAGCGACACCTTGCCGTCGGACATCATGGGTGTCAACGTTTACAACCCCCGAACGTCGGAGTTCGAATTCAAAGCAGGACCCATCTTCACCGAAGTGCTGCTCGCGGATGAAATCAACCGGACTTCTCCGCGGACCCAGTCCGCACTTCTCGAAGCCCTCGCGGAAGGGAAGGTGTCGGTCGACGGAACGACCTACGCCCTGGCAAGCCCCTTTTTCGTGGTTGCCACCATGAACCCGGTGGAACGCTTCGGATCGTTCGAGCTGCCCGAGAGCCAACTCGACCGGTTTCTCATCTCCGTCAGCCTCGGCTATCCGGACCGGAGCCACGAGAGGGAGATTTACCTCAAAGATGTGGAATACGTGCAGGCAGAGCAGCTCGAAGCAATAACAGATGTGGCGACGATCGGCAGAGTTCAAGACGAGGTGCGTCGGGTTCGCGTCGAGGCATCGGTGATGGAGTATCTGCTCGACCTTGTGAGAATCACGAGGGAAACGCCATCCATTAGGCTGGGATTGTCTTCGCGGGGCGGGCTGCACCTGAAACGGGCCATGCAGGCTCTCGCAGCCATTGAAGGACGGGATTACGTGATTCCGCACGACCTCAGACGGGTGTTCCTGCCGGTTGCCACGCACAGAGTTCTCTTCACTTCGTCTTCCATCGAAGGAGGAGGACGGGAGAAGAAAGAAGATATTCTCAGGAAGTTGCTGCGGTCCGTCGAGGGGCCGATTTGAAAGTGCTACTTGCGAACCCGCGTTCAGGTTGGTAAGCACCGAGCGGCGACCGACGGGGGCCGCCAATATACTAAAGGTTTTTGGAAGGGGGGTGCGGGGGGAGGACCCTCTTTCAAAAAGGGCTCCCCCCGCTTTCGCGTTTTCACTGCTGCACAATGCTCAAGAGCTCGAGGGCTTCTTCCGCTGCTTCCCGAACATCGGAGTCCGGGTCTCCTGCGGCAACGGTCTTGAGAGCCGAAATGGCGGTCGGGTTTCCGATCTTGCCGAGCAATTCAGCGGTGTCACCCCGGAGCGCCACTTCTTCCTGGAAGAGCAATTCAATGAGATCGGCAACGATGGCGTCCAGGATGCGAGGGTCTCTCTCGAGCGCTTCCTCCATGGTCACCAGAGCACCCATTCTCACCGAGAACTCCTTGGACAGATATATCGGAAGGATGGGCTCCGGCTGCCCTTTGCGGCACATCAATTCAGCCGCGTCCTCTGCGCGGCCTGACTTGATCATGGAGTCGAGCACCAGAGTCAGGGACTCCGCGCTTCCCACCGCGTTCATAAGCTTGCCCGCGAGCTCCTCCCGGCCGATGCGGCCAACGAGCGTGAGTCCGTCGTTGATAATGACCGTTGGCGTGGATTTCACGCGGTACTTCTCGGCCATGTCCGGGAACTGGAGTGCATCGAGAACGCTCACCCTGATGAGAGGCCGGCAGATTGCAAGGCCAAGCGCGGCTCGAATCGTGTCCGGGCAATGGGGGCAGGCTTCCGCCATGAGCACGAGAATGTGGACCGGAGTGACCAGCGTGTTCAAGGCCTGCGCAGTCTCCGGGTTGAGCGGCGCTTCGGCTCCTCCCAGCCAGGAAAGGGCTTCCAGAAAGGGAGGCAGCTCTCGGCCCTCCGGCGCGGCCAGGTAGTGGATGTTGGCGGTTTGCCCGTCGGTGAGCGTGAGAGAGGGTTTGCCGGGAAAAACCGAGTCCGCCGCTTCTTCGATGAGGATGCGGTTCATAGAAACACCGCTGATTTGACGCGCGATATTCACCAGGTTGGCATCGAAGGAGTTGCGAGGATCGACACTGCCGACAAGAATCGTGACGCTGTTCGTGAGGCGTTCTGCCGCGGCCTGGACAGCCACAAGGTCCTGATCAGTGAGCACCAAAGACTCCTGGGAAGTTATCGTGACGCGCCTTGAGGTTGGCGGAAGTCTTCGTCCGGCATGCTATCAGCCAAAAACAAGACCGCGTTCTGCGCGGGACCACCGCAGAGAACGCGGAGATTGCAAGAGACAATTTCCTTCACGACCTCTGCGTTCTGTGTGGTGAACCGTCTCTGCGCGAGGTCCTGAAATTTTCTGTGGACACAACAGCAAAATGGGGGGGGGGCCCGATTATGGGGCTCCGGGAACGAAATTTACCATCACCTGGCCCTGTCCCGGCGGAACCTCGTACGGGGATTTCGCCCCGCGGACCGGCGCAGGCATGTAGCTCCAGAGGTAGCTTCCCACGCTGCCGAGTCCCGACGCGGCCTGAAAGACGAGGCCGTTGTTCACCGGTTGTTGCTGATTCTGGGGCTGCTGAGCTTGCTGGGGAGGGGTATAGATCGGTTGCCCGTAATAATTCACGGGTCCCCGATAGGCAGTGTCATACATGGGAGACGCCTGCTGCACGGGAGGCTGAACCGGCGCCCCTTGTCCGAAAGCCGCACCAACCGACGCGACAACAATGATCACCGCGACTGTGATCGTCGTCTTCATCCTTCCACCTCAATAAACATAACTTTAGTCTACATCATTACCACAACCGAGCCGAAAAAGAAAGAATGTTTATCGCTTGACAAAAGAACGAGAGATATGCGATAATTACACGTTTTCATCTCACCTGGAGGTGTATCGGATGAGTAAAATCGCGCAAATCCTCATATGCGGGCTCCTTGTATGCGTATTGGTTGTTCCCGCGTTCGCCGGAAACGCTCCCGACGGTCGCCCCTCTTCCTCCAAGGCGGTCACGGTCACCAAGACCATCTACCATGGCGGAGCCGCGGTAGCCGATCGCGCTGAGGGACTCTTTTCGGGCTGCCTGAGAACAGTCTTCAGCGTCTGTAACCCGTGCATGGACCTGGTCAAGGGGTGTACCGGTTTCGTCATGGCCCCGGTCGAAATACCCTTTGCATACCTGGAGAGGACCGTGGCGGGATCTTACGGAAAAGGCCCAGCAAAGCGCCCGGTGGCAAAGAAGCCTGTGACGGTCCCGGCGCCCGAGAAGCCGGAGTTGCCGCAGAAATAGCGTTCCAGCATGGTTATTGGGGATCGGCCGGTAGCACTCCGGGGCAGTTGAGGGACTGCAGCTAATCGTGCCCGGCCGACGGGAGGGTGTATGATCAGGGGAATCATACCGGTGGCGCTCCTTGTGCTCATGCAAGGTGCGGCCGTCGGAGCTCAGAGTTTACCTAAGGTTCATCCGAACGCCATCGAGATATGTTCGGTTATTATCAATGAATTGACGGAAGGAAAAGTCTCCAGGAAGCAAGGAGAAGCAATTTCCCTTGCCATTGCCCAAGCCGGAAACAAGCATTTCGGAAGGGTTACCTGCGGGGACATGTGGCTCTACCTGGCGATGGCGCACCAGGAAAGCGGTTTCCGTAACAACATCATCAATCAGCAATCCTGCCTCGGCATGTTTCAGATCCACGGACCCTCGTGGGCCTCCAAATTCGGCGTCACCTACCGGGATCTCCTCGATGTGGAGACGAACGCGGACTGCGGAGTTCGGGTCTTCAAGTACTATCTGAATCTCTACCGGAACGTCACCTTTGCGCTCAGCGCGTACAATAGCGACCACCCACGCGCCGCGCTGGGGTACTCGATGTCCGTTCTCGGCCTGCGCTCGAGGATCAAAAAGCGCTACACGCAGTTATACCGTGTTTTCCAGGAGGCCGATCGAGCTCCGGATAATCCCCGACCGCCCCAAAACAGTCAGCACGCGGCCTCCGCCCAACTCGCCGGTAAGGACGCGCTTCGGTGATTTTTCCGAATCAGGGGCGAAGTCAGGTCAGCGGGGGGGGCCGTACAGGAACGGTGAAGCCACGGAGGCAAGGAAATCCCAGGGGTTGAACAGCGACGGGTTGTGATCCATCGGGATGTAAGGGTCGTGGCCGACCGGATAGCACTGTGAAACCGGACCCACCGGCGGTGCGGTGTAGTGGGGAATGCAGCTCACGCAACCACCGGCGATCAGCATCGCAAGAAGCACAGCGCACAGAATCAGGCTTTTGAACCAGGAAGAGATCATCGTGATCACCAGTAGCCGGTAATTTGCGCCATTTTACTCGTTTCTCATCTCTTGATCAAGGCAAATCGCGGGGGCGAGGACACTGTTCGCTTGCGAGCGGTTGGATCCGCCCCTGCTGCGCCATTGCGGGGTCAGCGTTTCATCTCAAAAAAAGGCTGAGCTCCGGCAGACAGGTGGATCTCGCCCTGGGAATCGACCAGCAGGCCGTACACTCCCGGAGTCGATTCGATGAGTCGCAACCCCTCTTTCAGCCCCAGCACAAACACCGCCAGGGACATGCCGTCCGCGGCCCTCGCGTCAGGAGTCAGAATCGTCACTGATTCCAGTCCCTCGGCCGGGTATCCGGTTTTCGGATCGAGGATGTGGTGGTATCGCTTGCCGTCCTCCGTGAAGAAGCGCTCATAGTCGCCGGATGTGAGGATCGCGCCGTCCTTGACTGGCGCCACAGCAATGATTGAGCTCGGGCTACGGGGATCCTGAATCCCGATCCGCCACGGCTTCCCAGGTTCCTTCTCGCCGAGCGCCACGATGTCCCCACCCGCATTGACGAGCGCGGACCGGATTCCGGCCTCCCGGATGGCCGCGGCAGCCCGGTCCAGAGCGTAGCCCTTGGCGATACCGCCCAGGTCGAGTGCCATTCCCCGCTCCGGCAGGAACACCGTGCCCTTGGCCCGGTCGATTCTCACCTTTTCCCAGCCCACGATCTCGAGCGCTGAAGCAATCGCGGCACGATCCGGCAGATGCGGCTCCCCCGCGCTGAAGCGCCAAAGATTGGACAGGGGCCCGATGGTCGGGTCAAAGGCTCCGTGAGTCCTGGCCGCAATCTCGAGGCTCTTTTCCACAAGCGCCAGCAGTTGTTGGTCGACCTTGACGGGTTCGACGCCTGCCGCCTCGTTGACCCGCGTCAACTGGGACTGCTTGTGAAACGACGTCAGATCTTCGACTTGTTTTACGGCATCCAGCGCGGCTTCCACGGCGTTCTTGGCCTTATCCTCGGGCCCGACCGCGGTCACTTCCACCAGGGTCCCCATGAGGAGGCGCTGTGCCTTGTGCGGCTTGTCAGGATTGCAACCGGCGCATGAGACGATGAGCAGTCCGCCGGTCAGCCACACCAGGAGTGAGCTCAGTCTGGGATTCATACCAATGCGCTTTCTGACAAGTGAAAAGCAGCGGGCCGGCCTCCGTGCCCCCCATGCGGACTCGCGTGATGAGGCGCCGATGTTACCGCTCAGAACGGGCTTTGGTATCATCCGGTCACCGACCGCCCGCGCCGAGCAATCTCGTGCGGTCCCGGAGGAACTTCACGGGCACGATCATGGTGAAGAACGGAAACATGTACATAGCCGCGAGCGTGGGCGAAAGAGGGCCGAAAAACTGCGAGGAGAACACGATCACCAGCACGTTGTTCATCACGGCAAGGCTCACGCCGGTGGCGAGTCTGTCCGAAACGTCCCGGCCCCAGGAAAACACGAAACCCGTCACGTAGTACAGGGCGGAAAGGACGTAGGCGATTCCTACCGCGACGAACAGTTGCCCCGGATTCTGGAAGAAGAAGAGTGAATACTTGGAAAACACCCCCAGGTTGATGAGACCGAAGGACGCGAGGGCGATAGGGTATTGCCTTTCATTGAGTCTGGCCGAGAAGCTCGGTGCGCATCGTCGCAGCACCGCGACCGCCACGAGAGGAGTGAAAATCACCATCGCCAGCATCCGGATCATGGGAGCGATCGGGATTGCTACCTCCGAGCCGGCCAGCAGCTTGACGAGGCACGGCAGCGAAAACGGGACAATAACTGACGTTGCAATCACCATGCGAAGAACCGGCGCGATTTCCGCGCCGATCAACCATGCGATGAACGGGGCCACAACCCCGGTGGAAATCCCTGACAGGAGCAGCACCGGAACGGCATAGTCCGGGACGATCCAATCGGCTATCCAGTAGAGGACCGCAGGGAGCGCAATCAGCTTGACTGCTGCTAGCGATCCCAGGCGGAGCAGTCCGGGAAGGGACGTGTCGAGCAGGGCCGTGAAATCTATTTTCAGAAAGCTCAGGAAGAGCTGAAACATCATGAAATAGAGGATGTACGGCTGAAACGGGATTCCAAGGTCGGGCATCGCGATGGCGAGCCCGGCTGATCCGAAGATCACGCTGAAGAGTGCCAGATCACGGAGCCAGGGGGTCCCTGTCCCCGCGCGTGCCGGCATGTCCGGGCCGAGAGCAGCCGGTCCGTGGATTTTGGCGCCTCCGCGCTTCACATGTGCCGGTCCGGATTCCATCAAAACCGGGCCCAGAGGGCGAGGCCGGTCGGTTCGTCATGCACGCGGTCGAGCGCCTCTCCTGTCACGGGATACCCGAAGAGCTCCGCGGCGAAGATCGGGGTGCCGGGCATGAGGTGGCCTCCGAGACAGCGGTAGTCTTCTCCTGCCACGGTGATGTGCGCGTGCGCGAACACTTTTCCGTCCCTCAAGGAGATGTTTCCCATGCAGGCGACGATTTCCAGGGGGTCCGCGAACGTGCGGTTGCGGTACTCCCGGGTTACGGGATCGTAGAAGCCGATCACTGCCGCGTCGAGCGCTCCGATCACGAAGAACGCTGCCTTCTCAATGGTTTTCTCACGGAACACCCGTGCAATGGCTTCCAGCAGATCGTCGCCTTTGGGAAGACGAACGAGAAAAGACTCATTCATGGAAGGCTCCTCTTGTAGTCCCGTTCGATGAACGGGAGAAAGATCCTCGCTGGTGCGCGAAGGCTGCACGTCAGAAACTGTCTCAGAAATCACTCCTTAGCCGAAATTGTGGCACGATCCCGAATGACTTATCTTGGGTGGCCCGGACGTTATACGTCCGGGTCGCGAAGCGCCAGGAGGTCCGGACCGCCTGTGCGTCCCCGTATGTCGGCTCCGGAAAACCTGTGGTAGTATCACCTGCCGAGCGAACGCTTCTCGATGTTCAGTTCGAAAACATAGCCTGTCCGCGGGATGGGCGCAAGGGGTACGGCATGAAAACGGGTTTCTGTCACCACTGTGGCGGGCCGCTGGAATTCGCGGAGAAGGTCTTTCGCAACGATACCTGTAAGGGGTGCGGATCGGACGTGTACTGCTGCCTCAACTGCACCGAGTACGACGAGAGCGCGCCGAATCAGTGCCGTGAGCCGCAAGCGGAAAAGGTCGCGGTGAAAGACCGCCGGAATTTCTGCGATTTCTTCAGGCTTCAGGAGGGTCGCAGATCGTCCGCGGCACGGGACAAGGCTGCGGAAGCGAAGCGCAAGCTCGAGGCCCTGTTCAAGAAGCCGAAGTGAACGGGCTAGCGCCGTGCAGTCTCAGCGGCTAGGGCTTCTTCGTCAGTCTGCATGGAAGTCATCTCCTCAGGAGCGCTGCCGTCATTTCAGTGATATAGTCTCCCGTAGCGCGAGTCAACCCTCTGCAATCGGGGTGATGGTCGTTTCTCCGGAAAGATGGAGGCAGAGTGTCAGGAGAGGGCCAATAAGAGGGGGAAGGACCGCCGCTCTGCAATCTCCTTCAGGAGGCACACCCGTGGCGCAGTGCAAACAC
>Ga0172371_10000272_pt1 | contig 77590 bp, 61 predicted proteins | sample Lak12m_FD_114543 | JGI IMG/M metagenome (GOLD analysis project Ga0172371, IMG submission 114543) | Freshwater microbial communities from Kabuno Bay, South-Kivu, Congo - kab_022012_12m | ecosystem: Environmental > Aquatic > Freshwater > Lake | place: Democratic Republic of the Congo: South-Kivu...
AACACTGAACAAGAATTGCTCAGTGTAGAACTTACGGAATGGTCAGCGTTGCCCATGCAATTTCCCGGTTCAACGAAATTCGATGTGGAAACTTTGCTGGTGGATCCACGCGGCGGTGATTTATTTTTAGTGACGCGCGATCGAGATGAAGAAGGGTTTGCGCGCGTCTATCGTAATCCAGCGCCACATCTAGATTCCGTTCTCGTTACACTAGAATTGGTCGCTCAGATCCCACTCACGGAAATGGTTAAAGGTGGTGACATCTCTCCAAGCGGAGATGCGATCCTTCTTCGCCCACACGCTTCCGGCATTTCTATTGATGGACTGTACTGGAAGCGAGGGATTAACACAGATTTATGGGAAGTTTTTTCCGTGGAACCTTGTCAAGTACCTTTAGAAGATGAACCGCAAGGAGAAGCAATTGCGTTTATGTCAGATGGTAGCGGTTACCTAACTGTAAGTGAAGGCATTATGCCACCAATCCATTTCTATTTAGCTTTACCTTAGCCAGATCTTTGAAAATGGTATCATATCAATGATGAACACCCCAAATAATATCAATTGGAAACCAATTCGTTTTATCAGTGAGCCAATCGATGTTGAATTTGATCGACAACCTATCTTCGAAAAGAAACCTGGTTTTCCTAATCGATTCATATGGAGAGACGAAATTTTTCAGATCACACAAGTGCTCTTGGAATGGCATGATTATGAACGACGAGGTAGAATGGCGAATAATATGCGATCAACGCATGCCTCCTTAGCTAAGAAACGCGGCTCATGGGGAGTAGGACAGTTCTACTTTCGGGTTCAAACCAAGCAAGGCAGATACTTTGATCTATATTATGATCGGGCGCCGAAAAATGTGGATGATAGAAAGGGAAGCTGGTTTTTATTTAGGGAATTATCTTATACGATCAAAGACTAGCAAGAAGGTCCTATACCTCTTTATCTTCGCGTTTGAAGAGATTTCCAAGAATGATTAAGAAAGTTCCTCCAAACACCAAACTAGCAATAATAATCAAAATGGGATCCAACAAAGGATTTTGATGTTCCTGACCAGGTTCGGAAGGCGAATCGGTTAAATCGGATGCTTCTGTGATCTCAGCCGCTATTTTATTTTTTTCTATTTGAGTAGGGATTGGTTCTGTTGCTTGAGTAATACTTGTGCTAATTGTTTCTGTTTCTTCCGCTGAAGTGTTCGTAAGTGTAATCGATGCTGGTTTGATCATTAATGTATCCCCAGGAAATATAAAAGCATTGCTTCCGAGGTTATTTAATTGAAGAAGTTCTGGTAACTCAATATCATAGATGGCGGCAATATTCCATAGCGCTTGTCCCTCTTTAACTTCGTGGATAATCGAGCCATCTGCTAGTGGCGTTGAAGCCTGAATAGGGGAATAGCTACTTGACGACTCAGGCGAAGAATAGATTGCCGTAGAGGAAGCAGGAGTACTGGAATTTTCGGGATTTCCTGCGATATAGCCGACATCAATCGTGTAGTAAGTTTGCTGACCGGAACTGGCAACTCCGGCGCCAATATCCTGATAATCTGAGCTGAGCATAGTACTAAGATGTAAGCTATCTCCTTGCCACATTTGAACCACGCTCTGAATAGTAAAACTCATCCCCCCAGCAATATTCTCACTAACATAAATCATAGCCCCACCCCCATAACCAGCGGCAGCAGCACGATTACTGGAGCTTGTACCACCCACACCAGTATGAGTCACTGACCCTATTGAGGCTTGGTATTCACTGTGAGATTGGGCTGCTGCCATTAATGCGCCATTGATCTCATAAGGAGGTAAGCCATTCGAAGTGCGAAGTTGATTGACTGCTGCAATTAGATCATATGCCTGATTGCTTTGAGCGTGTGAATTCGAATTTGGATTGATTAGGTGAATCAGTAAAATGATTGTGGAAAGAATTAAAACAAGACTTCTACAACAAATAGGCTTAGGAGTTTTTATGACTGCTTTCATATTCGATCTTCAATTTATATATGAACAATTATCTAGATTCCAACCAAGCAAGTAAACGCTTGGTATCCCAGGTGTTGATCACATCACTTGGCTGTACCCAAGCTCGTCGCGCTGTTGCAATACCAAAGAATAATAAATCCAAGTCTGTATCACTATGAGCATCGGTATTAATGCTTAAGGGAATCCCCATTTCGATCGCGCGGCGTGCATAGATATCATCGAGGTCAAGACGAGCAGGATGAGCATTGATCTCTAGAGCAACTTTATATTCTAAAGCCGCTTCTAGGACCGCTTCCATATCCAAATCAGCGCCTTCTCTATTCGGGATCATCCTTCCAGTAGGATGCCCAATAATATCGACATGCTGATTATGGATTGCGTTCAAGAGGCGTTTGGTGACTTGTTCACGCGGTTGACGTAAACTAGTGTGCAGCGAGGCGATGACAATATCCAACTCTGCTAAGACCTCATCGGAGAAATCTAAAGAACCATCCGCTTTGATTTCCACCTCACAACCCTGCAACAAGCGAATTGAATTACCAAGTTCATCTTGGATTTGATTGATCTCTGCACGCTGTTCTTGAATATCACTGACCGAGAGACCACCTGCAACTCCTAAACTCCCTGAATGATCAGTAACGGCAAGAACTTGATAACCTCGTTTACGAGCCGCCAAAGCCATATCTTTGATGGACAATTTTCCATCACTCCAGGTCGAATGTGAATGCAATTCTGATTGAAAATCTTCAGTGGTGATCAGGTCGGGGAGATTATTGAATAAAGCCGCTTGGATTTCACCTCGATCTTCGCGTAATTCGGGATCTATCCAAGGTAAACCTAACGTTTCGTACACCTCAATTTCATCTGCACAGAGGATTTCTGATCCATCTTCACGAACGAAGGCTTGATCTGATAACGATAAACCTTGCTTGAGCGCTAATTCTCGAAGACGGACATTATGTTCTTTTGATCCTGTAGCATATTGCAGCGCAGTCCCAAATCTCTCCGGAGTGTGTACCCAAAGCTGTGCCCGTATATTTTGATCATATTCAACACTAGCTTTAATTTCACCCTGGCTAACGATACGATTGACTCTTGGATGGTTGACAAAAGCCTCGATGATCGGTTTTGAATCGACAGCGCCTGCGACTAAATCCACATCACCAACTGTTGCCCTCATTCTCCTCAAGCTGCCAGCCGTTTCAATCCGTTTTACACCAGAAATTTTTCCCAATTGTTCGATTAATTCTTGGGCAAAGGGATAAGCTTGTCCAAGTGGTATTCGATCACTTCGCCTAGCAAGCGCCTCAATTCCAGCGATTATTCTAGCTTCAGATTTTGCGCCCATCCCAGGCAAAGATTGTAGACTTCCCCCCCGAGCTGCTTTCTCAAGTCCAGCCAAATCAATAATACCCAACTCTTTCCAGAACAACGCTACTTTCTTAGGACCGACATCAGGCACTTGCAGGAGATCAACCAGACTCGGAGGCACTTGAGATTCTAAATTTTGCAAGAATTTTAGTTCTCCGGTGGTAAGTATTTCATCAATCTTATCTGCAATCGCCTTTCCTACACCCGGTATTTCATTAAGATTCCCATCTTTCCAAACATCGTTGACATCCCTTCCATAATTCACTAATCCATCAGCAGCTTTTCGATATGCAAGGATTTTATAAATCACCTCCCCTTTTATCTCCAGCAGGTCAGCGATATGTATAAATATATCCGCTAAGCCCTTGTTCGAAAATTCTCTTTTTTTCATTTTGAATCGGTCCTCTTTTTTACAAGCAAAACACGATTGGAACTAGAATTCACTTTATTTAATCGATTCTACCATCAGGATAGTATTCATCTAATCTATATCAATGAATGTGGAGTAGGATGTTTTTCCTTAACTATCAATCCTACCCAATCGCCTTGTTGCCGTTGATGAATAATTTCTAGTCTATTTCTCTCAAGAGCTTGCATTATACTCGGTAATTGCTCTTCTAAAATCCCCGACAAAACCAAGAAACCATCATCGGTCAAGATCTGCACTAGCCCATCATCCAATAACTGAACAATGACAACCGCTAGTATATTCACTAAGACAACTGTCGCTTTTCTTAAGAAGAACTCGCCATCGATGATTTGTGATAAGGAACCTTCATAAAAAGAAATCTCCTTTTCAACAGAATTAATACCAGCATTTTTGCGAGCAGATTGGATTGCCTGTTGATCTATGTCGACTCCGAGCACATTTCTAGCGCCAAGCTTTACGGCTGCAATGGACAGAATCCCCGAACCACAGCCCAAATCGATCACGGATGGCATTTCTCCATTAAACCCAGAAAACGAAATTTGATCTTTTTTATCAAAAAGCGTTTCAACCATCTCAAGACATAATTGCGTCGTTGGATGTGTTCCAGTACCAAATGCCATGCCAGGTTCAATTCGAATAGGGATCCGATTAGTTGAGGGACCTTCTATCCAGGCAGGAATGATGATTAGATTTTTTCCAATAGCAATCGGTTTATAGTGTTTCTTCCAAGATTCAGACCAATCTGTTTGATGGATCATCTTGTATTCAGGCTCTGGAAGAGTGCGAATTCTACCTAAATACCAAAGAGCTTGTTCGATTTTCTGCTTTGTATCCTCTAAATTATGGTCGTTTTTTATATAACCGGAAACACGAAGCGGTCCTACTGGTTTACCTGCTGTATCATTAGCGCTTGTGTCGATATCAGTGCTTTCAATAACAATGCCATCAGGAATATATCGCGATAAAACATCAGCTACCGCTTCAGACATTTCACCATCTGTAACCATTGAAATTTCCAACCAAGACTCTTGAGCCATAATTAAAAACCATCATGATAAAAAGTAATAGGGTAGCAGATCGATCCGACTACCCTATTATGAAAAGAGAATCAACCACCAAGCGCTTCTTTAATCCAATCCATAAAACCGCGCTCTTGGGGACGCACTTCGCTTCCCAAGACATGAGCTAATTGTTCAAAGATTTCCCTCTGATCACTATTCAAACGAGTGGGAATTTCAACATTAATAATCACAAGCTGATCACCACGTCCAGTTCCACGTAACTTGGGGACACCGCGTGCGCGCACTTTGATCACTTTACCCGGTTGTGTTCCTGGTGGAATATCGAGTTTTACAGAACCATCAACCGTTGGTACATCGACCTCAGCTCCAAGTGTTGCCTGAGCGACATTGATATTTAAATCCAACATAATATCATAATCCCGTCTGCGGAAAAATTTATGCTTTTTCACCTGAATTAAGATATACAAATTCCCATTAGGACCACCATTTTCACCTGGTTGACCTTCTCCAGCCAAACGAATTTGTGTTCCAGTATCTACACCAGCTGGAACCTTGACCACTTTCTTGATTGATTTTCTTTCTAAGCCACGACCATTACACGCTAAACATGGTTCAGAGATAATCTCTCCTTTACCACCACAAGTAGGACAAGTAGACACCTGAACCATAGAACCAAGGATGGTCTGTCGGGCTTGACGTATCTCACCTGTGCCATTACAAGTAGGACATCGAGAAGGAGAGGTTCCTGGCTTGGCGCCTGTACCATTACAGACGCTGCAAACCTCATCTCTAGTAATCTCAATTTCCTTCTCAGCCCCAAAAACCGCCTCCTCAAATGTCAAATCAAGACGATATTGGAGATCTGCGCCACGCCGTGGTGCATTCCGGCTACGTCCCGAAGAACGCCCAAAACCACCAAAGCCAAACAGGTCGCCAAATATATCCGCGAAATCGGTGAAATCAACGTTAAAATCAACTCCACCCCCAGGTCCACGAACGCCAGCATGCCCAAAACGATCGTATGCAGAGCGTTTCTCCACATCCGATAGAACAGCATAGGCTTCATTTACTTCTTTAAAACGTTCTTCCGAATCTGGCTCGGCGCTAACATCCGGGTGATATTTGCGCGCTAACCTTCTAAAGGCTGCTTTTAGCTCACTATCAGTGGCGTTACGTGAAACGCCTAATATTTCATAATAATCACGTTCTGTCATATTTATCCAATATTTTACAAACCAGTGTATTGTTCAATTTTCCATTGAAACAATACACTGATCACATCTTTACCATTAATCGTTATGCACTGTGAAATTCACCATCAACAACATCTTCATCACCTTTGGGCGGTGTTTGAGCATCCTCGCCACTAGTGTCCGGACCTGCACCAGGAGCAGATTCAGTCTGTTGATAGGCAGCTGCGCCTACTTGTTGGATAAGCTCACTTAAGTCATCACTCGCCTTGCGGATAGTATCCACATTATCGCTATCGAGAACCTCACGAACTTGCTTGACACCTTTCTCCACCTTCTCTTTAATTTCTGCGGGTATTTTATCAGCCAAATCTTTAAGCAATTTCTCGGCGGAGTAAGCAGTATTATCAGCGTTATTGCGTACCTCAACAAGTTCTTTCCGACGTCGATCTTCTTCAGTATGCTGTTCAGCTTCCTTGCGCATGCGTTCGACCTCATCATCATCTAATCCAGAAGAAGCTGTAATGGTGATATTTTGACTACGTCCGGTAGCTTTATCTTGCGCAGTTACTTTTAAGATACCATTTGCATCGATATCAAAGGTCACTTCAATTTGAGGCAAACCACGAGGCGCCGGGGGAATGCCATCAAGAATAAAACGACCTAGCGATTTATTATCAGCAGCCATGGGACGTTCACCTTGCAAGACATGGATTTCCACTTGGTTTTGATTGTCTGCTGCGGTGGAGAAAATCTGACTCTTACGCGTAGGAACAGTCGTGTTACGCTCAATCAGCGCTGTCGCAACACCTCCTAGCGTTTCAACAGAAAGGGTTAACGGAGTGACGTCCAGCAAGAGAATATCCTTCACCTCTCCACCTAATACACCCGCTTGAATAGCAGCTCCTATTGCTACAACCTCGTCAGGGTTTACTCCTTTGTGCGGATCCTTGCCAAATAACTTTCGTACTGCTTCCTGAACAGCTGGCATACGTGTCATACCACCCACAAGAACCACTTCATTAATGTCAGACGGCGCAAGCTCTGCGTCTTTCAAGGCTTGTTTTACTGGACCAAGCGAACGATCAATTAAATCACTGGTTAATTGATCTAACTTCGAACGAGATAAAGTCATCACAAGATGTTTGGGTCCACTAGCATCAGCAGTGATATATGGAAGATTGATCTCAGTTTGCATCATGCTAGAGAGTTCGATTTTTGCTTTCTCTGAAGCTTCTTTGAGGCGTTGAAGCGCCTGACGATCATTACGTAAATCGATACCATTTTCCTTTTTAAATTCATCAGCAATATAATCGATCACACGTTGATCAAAATCATCACCACCCAGGAAAGTATCACCACTGGTTGAGCGCACTTGGAATACCCCTTCCCCAACATCCAGAATGGAGATATCAAAAGTACCTCCACCAAGATCATAAACTGCGATAACTTCATCCGCTTTTCTATCTAATCCATATGCGAGCGAGGAGGCAGTGGGCTCATTGATAATCCGCAATACCTCCATGCCAGAAATTTTTCCGGCATCTTTGGTCGCGTTGCGTTGCGCATCATTAAAATAAGCTGGAACTGTGATAACCGCTTGCGTTACAGTTTCACCTAAATACGACTCGGCATCTGATTTTAATTTGCCCAAGATCATGGCAGAGATTTCCGGAGGTGAATATTCTTTGCCGCCCAATACGACGCGAATGTCACCATTGGGCGCCTCGGTTACCTTGTAGGGGACACGAGAAATAGCACGTTGTACTTCGGGGTCACTAAACTTACGCCCCATGAAACGTTTAATCGAGAAGACTGTGTTTTCAGGATTGACGACCGCTTGATTTCGGGCAACACGTCCAATTAAGCGTTCGTTATTTTTATTTACAGCCACAACAGATGGGAATAATCTCTCTCCTTCTGAGGATGAGATTACTGTAGGCTCACCACCTTCCATGACTGCAACGACTGAATTGGTTGTACCTAAGTCGATACCTATGATTTTTGGCATTTTGATCCTCCAACGATTTCTTTTATCTATGAATAAAATCTCTCATAATTACTTTGCAACTCTAACAACAGCGGGTCTAAGGACACGATCTCCGATCATATAACCTTGCTGTAGCGTTTCAATTATCTCTCCACTTTTATGATGATCGCTTTCTTCAGACGATATAGCTTCATGTAGATTGGGGTCAAATTCCATATTATCAGATTTCATGGGAACAACCCCTTCGCTTTCTAAGAAGGAGAGCAATTTTCGATAAATTAACTCAATTCCATTCGCCCAAGTAGCCCCGTCACCTGATTCGGGTTTGTTTTTCAAAGCGCGGTCTAAATCATCGAGAACATCCAAAAAACGCTTTATCACGCTACCGGTTGCCATTTGATAAGTTTGGCTTTGATCACGTTCTACTCGCTTTTTATAATTGGCAAATTCCGCACGTGCTCTTTGCCAACCATCAAGATATTCATCAGCTTTATTTTTCGCATCTTCCAAAGCTTTCTCTAGATCTAAAGCCTCATCCTGAAGTTCTTCTACTTCTCCTTCAAGAACATTATCATTTTCTTTTTCGATATTTTCCTCATCCTGAAATTCTATTTCATTTGAGTTCGTGTTTTTTTCCACCATAGTGATTGATCATTCTCCTCTATCCTGGCAATGTTTTTTATATATTACTATTCGGTCATCACATCTTCTACTAAATCGCTAAGCAAACTAGCAACAAAACGCACTGTGGAAATTGTCCGTCCATAGGGCATACGCATTGGTCCTAATATTCCTAAGGTACCCATAGCTAGACCAGGGACACCATAACGCGCGAGAACCATCGAACATTCACGTAGCTCCTCCCAATTTCCTTCGCCTCCAATTATGACGTGTACGCCTTCAGAGTCAGAAGCAAGCACAGTTCTTCGAAGTAAGTCGTCAAGGAGAGATCTTTCTTCGAGAATATGCAATGCTCTACGGGTTAAATCTACTTCGCTAAATTCTGGTTCGGATAATACATTTGTTAACCCATCCCGATAAAGCTCTCCGGTAGGAATATCAATGAACTTGTGCATATCTTCTAAGATAAGTTTGATAACATCTTGCTCTAGGGCTTTAATAGGCTTGGGTATTCTATTGATAGTTTCATAATCTTTTCCATTACAAAGTTCATTGATGGCACCAGCAACTGCGCTTAATTGTTCTTGCGAGACGGGTTCAGCCAGGGTAAGCATTTGCTGTCTGACCTCTCCACCGGTGAGTACTAAAACGAGAAGCACTTGATGACTATGTGTACTTATCAACTCTAAATGTTTAAAAAATGCTCTCACAGTTCTAGGCGCTGTAACCAGAGAAGCAGCCTGTGCTTGATGAGCCAATACAGATGCCGCAAGCCGCATCCATCGTTCCATATCTGTTCCAGCTTGATAGAACTGATGGGTAATCATACGGCGAGTAGGAGCAGGTAAGTCTGTATGCCCCATTAACTGACGGACAAAATAACGGTATCCATCTTCGGTTGGGATTCTGCCAGCAGATGTATGTGGCTGACGGAGAAAACCCAAATCAGTAAGTGTTACCAGTTCATTGCGAACCGTTGCTGAACTCACATCTAAATTAAATTGCTCAACTAATCGTACGGACCCCACCGGTTGGGCTGTTTCGGTATACGACCTGATTACTAAAGCTAGTATAATTTTCTGTCGTTCTGTCAGTTCGCTCATTCCTGTTCACCGCGTTAGCACTCTCTGTTAGAGAGTGCTAAAAAATCGTATATCATCATACCATGTCGACAATATAACGTCAAGAAATCAACTTTGTGAAGATAAGATTCTTATATGATGTTAACATCAAGATATTTTGTATCAATAGTCTGCAAGAAAAATACCAAATCCCCCTTTATCGCCCACAAAAAGGATAGGAATGGGGATCCAATCAATAATCTTCTTTCTTATAAATGGGTTCCTATTCCACCTCAAAGAAAATTTAAAAACTGCTTTACTAAATAATAATTATCCTAATCTTTCCTTGATCTAGCTGTATTCGCAATCATGCAGGAGCAATGTCGGGTTCTGTATTTCCTTGATGGGCTTCTTTAACACGTAGCATAAAGAAGCCTGCTAAAGCCATAAAGACAGTAGCAAAAATGAACATAATTCGATAGTTACTATTCGAAAGATCAATAAGTATGCCAACAATTTGAGGTCCTGCAACAGCAGCGATATTGGATGCTAAATAATAAAGACCAGTAAATGCGCCAATGCGATGATCTCCTCCCACATCATATACCATGGGTAATGAGTTCACATTGATCAATGCCCAGAAAAAACCCGCTGGGATTAAAAAACTAATCAACATAATCTGGTTAGTGATGATCAATCCATAAATAAACAAGATCGTCAAACCAAGAATTCCCACCAGGATTACACGTTTACGCCCAAACCGCGTCGCGATCAATCCACTTGGTAATGCAAAGATCACAAACATAAGAGCCAAACCGGATGTATAAATTGACATCCTTCCAGCTTCAATCCCAAGACTATATTTCCCAAAAGAAGAAATCCATGTTTCCAATGCATTGAAACCCAAGAACCAACATAAAATGGCAAGAAGGATAAATAGACCAGAGCGATCAGAAGACTTAACAACTTCACTCACGTTAGAAATAAAGTTACCCTCTTTCTGTTTCAAATCACTTTCTTCAGTTTTCTCAGCGATGGGTTCTTTAACAAAAATGAGCACAAGCGTAATGCCTGCTAACATCACCAGACTTCCAAAGGCAAAGGGAGCAATTCGCCCCATACTATAAAGCATTCCACCAACAAGAAAAGCTAAGATCGCACCAACCCCTCCCATTAAGTTAATGATCCCATTGGCAGTGCTACGCTGTGTTGAGGGGAATAGATCACCAAGCAATGCTACCGTTGGAGCTCTAAACAATGCCATGCTAAAGTTGGTTAGAAGAATGACCAACATAATGCTAAACACCGATCCCATCAAAGGAACAGTAATGAAAAATATTGCTGCCAAAGGCGCGCCAATAAGCATCCAAGGTTTTCTCTTTCCAATTTTTGTTTGGGTGCGATCAGATCTTTCACCAACTAAGGGTTGCACGAACATATTGAAATAATTATCCCAGGTCATGATGAAACCAATCATGGTTGCTGATAGCAGAAATTCATCTTTTAGAAAAATTGGGACGAAATTATTGAAAATTGGCCAGATTAAACTGATACCAAAGAAACCAAAGCCTAATAAGAATGTCTTGCGGTAAGGAAACTTTTGTTTTGTCATTTATCATTCCTCTTTAAGTAGTTGTATAAATTGAATCTCTTCTTTTGTAAGTTTGGCTTTTGTTAGTAAATCTGGACGACGTTCCCATGTCCGTTGAAGCGATTTCTCTCGTCGCCACTTTTCAATACGTGCATGGTTTCCTGATAGTAATACCTCAGGTACACGCCAACCCCGAAAAACAGGGGGTCTCGTAAAATGAGGGTATTCTAATAATCCTTCTGCGTGCGAATCATCACTTGCACCAGTAGGGTCGCCCAGAACGCCAGGAATCAACCGAGTTACTGCATCGATAACAACCATCGCAGCTAATTCTCCTCCTGTTAACACATAATCGCCGATCGATATTTCATCTGTAACGAGGTGCTTCCTCACTCGTTCATCAACTCCTTCATATTTACCACAAAGTAATGCGATTTGAATATTCACCTTGAATTGATTATCTTGATACTGTATCAATTCTTCTGCAACCGATCGATTAAATAATCTACCCTGAGGGGTTAAGAAAATAATTGGACATTTCGGAGGCTTACCGATAACATCTTCAATGGCAGCAAAAATCGGTTCGGGTTTCATAATCATGCCACCGCCACCACCATAAGGGACATCATCTGTAACATGATGACGATCCGTCGTCCAATCTCGAATGTTATGGATTCGTACCCTTAAAACTCCTCGCGTAATTGCTCTTTGGAGAATACTGGTACGCAAGTATGGTTCAAACACTTCTGGGAATAACGAAAAAACATCAAAAAGCAATACAGGTGATGACATAATCTCATTCTAGCCTGTTGCACAACCCTTGACAAGATTAAAAAAAGAACAAATTTTTATAAACTTTACTTAATCTCCCTGGCTTGACTATGTTTCCAGGCAAATGGTATTATGGCAATATGTATTTACGAGGAAGTAAATGGACAATGAATAGAAGATCGCGTCATATCAACCTGTGGCGAGTATTCTTGCTTCTAGGCTTGATCAGCGCAGCTTTATACATCAATCAAGTCATCGTCCCTGCAACCCCACCATTGTTCATACCGACTTCTACACCCACGCGAAGCCCTGAATCTTATGTCAGTCAGGCAGAAGAATTATTTCGAGCCGGGAAATACACGCAAGCTGTGGAAGCTTATAAAGAGGCGATCATAGCCGATCCATCAAATGCCACGAACTATGTTACGCTAGCTCGAATCCAAGTCTTTTCCGGGATGTACGACGAAGCAGAAACAAATGCTCAGAACGCATTGTTAAAAAACCCTAATAACCCTACCGCACATGCTGTTCTAGGATGGGCATTAAGCTTCCAAGGAAAGTATGCGGATGCTGAGCTAGAGATAAAAAAAGCCCTTTCCCTAGACCCCAATAATGCTTTGACACATGCTTACTACGCCGAAATACTAGTCAATCAAGGCGACTATGGACTTTACGATAAAGCATCAGAGGCTTCAAAAAGAGCGCGTGAACTCGACCCCAATCTATTAGAAACGCATCGTGCGCGAGGAATCGTTTTATTGAATACTCAGAATCTTGAAGAAGCGCTTGAAGAGTTCCAAGCCGCTCTAACTATCAACAAAAATATCGCTGATATACACCTCTATTTAGGAGTGACTTATAAGGCGATGGGTAATTATGACTTGGCACAAGAAGCCCTGCTCGCATCATACGCTCTTAATCCTACGGATACTATTGCTTTAACAGAATTATCTAGAGCTTTCTTTGCAGATGGTCGCTATCCTCAAGCAGCACAATACGCCGAGGAAGCGATCAAGGTCGATCCATCTGACCCTTATTTACATGGAAATCTTGGTATTGTATATTATAAAAATGGTGAATATGATAAAGCAATTTCTGAACTCAGCTTGGCTGTAAGAGGTGGAGTGGTAGAAGAAGGCGTTGTCGTTGAAGGACTACCTCTCGATTATGGCAAGGTTGAAGAATACTATTGGTATTATGGTTTTGCTCTTGCAAATTCGAACAATTGTTCCGAAGCGATTCCTGTATTCCAAACTCTCCTAATTACAGTCCCCAATGATGAGATCGCGGTATACAACGCAACCGAAGGTTTAGCGATTTGTCAAAATAGCATACAGGAAATTCCAGCAACTGCACCACCTACAGAGACTATGGAACCAACCCCTGAGACAGGTACCGATAATCAACCAACACCCGAAAATTAAACCATGGAAAGAGAACTGAAGGGTAAGCAACCCAGCTTTCATATTGCTGAAAAGCGATCGAGCTTTTATAGGATAATGATCATATTAGGTCTGATCATTATCGGAATTTGGGTAATCCTGCAATTTGAAAGTGGAGCCTATATTTCACCGTTTGCACCTACTCCGACCCCAACCAGAATGTCAGATTCTTTCTTTCTAGAAGCACAAGCCTATTTCGAGGCTGGAAAATTAGATGATCCCAAAGATCAAAATATTGATACAGATCAACCTACGATAAATGATGCGATTGATGCATATAAAGCCGCATTAGTAGGAGATCCAGATAATGCCCTCGCTTGGGCAGAATTGGCTCGGATTCAAGCATATTCTTCCAATATGTTGAGCAATGATACCGAAAGGCTCAATCGGTTAGAAGAAGCCAAAGAATCTGCAGATCGAGCAATCGAGATTGATCCTGATAACAGCACAATTCACGCAATTCGGGCGTTTGTATTGGATTGGTATGCTTTTAATCCATTAATTCCAACTGAACAGCGCATAGATTTATTAGTAGAAGCAGAAAGAGAAGCTTCACGCGCTTTTCAACTAGATCCTGAAAACGCTTTAGCGCTAGCTTATTACGCTGAAATTCTTGCTGATCAACAGAAATGGACTCAAGCAGAGAAATATGCCGCGCAAGCAGTCAGTTTAAATCCTGATCTTATGGATACACATCGCGCATATGGCTATGTTCTAGAAACATTAGGGAAATATAATAGCGCTATTCAGCAATATCAAGAGGCAGCTCAAATTAGCCCCAATATGACTTTCCTTTATATTCGAATAGGACAAAATTTTCGTGAAGGAATCCGGAATCCAGACAGAGCCTTAGAATATTTTGATAAAGCAGCCAAAATTAATGATCAATTAGGGATTCAAAATCCAAATCCTTATATCGAGATTGCTCGCACTTATACACAAATTGGTCAATTCTTTGCAGCCTCTGTAAATGCTGAAAAAGCATTGACCTTTGATCCTACCAATGCAAACACATATGGTCAACTTGGTGTGATTTTTCGGCGTGCAAGAAACTACGAGGGCGCCATGGCTTTACTAAAATGTGCTGTTGAAGGATGTTCTGCAGAAGAGAATGAGATGGGAGGAACGAATGTAGAAGGATTGCCTTTAACCAGTATAACCGTCGCTTATTATTATGTAGAATATGGCACAAATCTAGCCTTTCTCAGCCGACCAAACGAAAATTATTGCCCCAATGCACTCAGAGTTCTTCAACAAGTTCGCGAGGCTTATTCGGATGATCCAACACTGATCAGTATCGTCGAAGACAGCGAGGGTATCTGTCGGAATTTATCAGGGGGTTCTGCATCTACAAACACTCCAATAGTGGTCACTACAACCACACCAGAACCATAAAAAACCCAAAAGCTATTGTTAGTGCAATTGTAAACATTATATAAGAATTATATATAAGATTGGTTTTTTCTCTTGACTTTCCCTTCAAAAGTGGTTATTATTTGCGCGCAAATTAGCACTCTATATAAAAGACTGCTAAAAAATCATACTAAAAGTATTTTTTATTCACACCATTACAGGAGGTTAATATGTCCATAAAGCTTAAACCCTTGGGAAACCGACTCGTGATTGAACCTAGCGAACAGGAAGAAGTCACAGCGGGTGGTATTGTACTTCCAGAAACTGCCAAGGAAAAACCACAAAAAGGCACCGTTTTGTCCGTTGGTCCCGGAGAACGGGATGATGCTGGGAAACATATTCCATTAGATGTCAAAGAAAATGACACGGTATTATTTGCCAAGTATGCTGGAACAGAAATAAAGATCGAAGGCAAAAAATTGCTTATCATGCGCGAAAGCGATCTGTTAGCAATTGTCGAAGAATAATCCCCATTTCTTAGGAGAAAAATAAAATGGCTAAACAATTAGTTTTTTCTGAAGATGCTCGTCGCCTGCTCTCTAATGGAATGGCGACTCTTGCAGATGCGGTTGCAACTACACTTGGTCCAAAAGGTCGCAACGTAGCTCTTGACAAGAAATTTGGTTCTCCAACCATCACTCATGATGGTGTTACGGTAGCCAAGGAAATTGAACTAGAAAACCCATTTGAGAATATGGGCGCTCAATTATTGAAAGAAGCTGCAACCAAAACCAATGACATCGCGGGTGATGGTACAACAACTTCTACCGTTTTAGCTCACTCAATAGTCGTTGAAGGTATGAAGAACCTAGCAGCCGGCGCAAATCCAATGCTGCTTAAACGAGGTATAGAAATTGCCACCAAAGCGGTTGCTGAAAAAATTACTGAACAGGCAATTGAATTAACCACAAAGGAAGAAATTGCCAATGTAGCATCCATTTCAGCTCAAGACCGCCAGATCGGTGAGCTGATTGCTGATGTCATGGACAAGGTTGGAAAAGATGGCGTAATCACAGTCGAAGAGTCAAAAGGACTCGAGTTCGAGACTGAATATGTTGAAGGTATGCAGTTCGATCGCGGTTATATTTCACCATACTTCATCACCGACCCCGAAGCCATGGAAGCAAATATTGAAGAACCCTACTTGCTTATTCATGACAAGAAAATTTCAGCCGCTAGTGATATCGTTCCATTATTAGAGAAATTAGTTCAGGTTGGAAAACGTGAATTAGTGATTATCGCTGAGGACATTGATGGTGAAGCATTGGCAACACTCGTGCTAAACAAGTTACGAGGTATGCTGAATGTGATCGCTGTTAAAGCCCCCGGATTTGGCGACCGTCGAAAGGCAATGCTGCAAGATATTGCTATTCTCACTGGCGCCACCGTGATTTCAGAAGAAACCGGTCGCAAACTCGAAACCGCAACCCTCGAAGATCTTGGAAAAGCAGAGAGAGTAGTCGTCACAAAAGATGATACCACCGTAGTTGGCGGTAAGGGCGACGCCGCTCAGATCAAAGGTCGCATTGAACAGATCCGTGTTGAAATTGACAAAAGCACAAGCGATTATGATCGCGAGAAACTTCAAGAGCGTCTTGCTAAACTCTCCGGTGGCGTTGCAATCATTCGAGTTGGTGCAGCTACTGAGACCGAATTGAAAGAAAAGAAACATCGTGTTGAGGATGCACTCTCCGCTACACGTGCTGCGGTTGAAGAAGGTATCGTTCCTGGTGGTGGTGTTGCTTTGATCAATGCCATTCCAGGATTAGACAATTTAAAAGTCGAAGGCGAAGACTCAGTGATTGGCGTAAAAATCGTACGAAAATCATTAGAAATGCCTTTACGAATGATCGCTCAAAATGCCGGAAAAGATGGCTCAGTCATACTCGAAGGCGTTCGCCGTGCACAGATTGAGAAGAAGAATCTCAATATCGGCTACGATGTGATCAAAGAAAATTATTTAGACATGGTAGAAGATGGCGTAATCGATCCCGCCAAAGTCACTCGTGGGGCATTAGAAAATGCTGCCTCGATTGCAGCCATGATTTTGACTACTGAAGCATTGATTACTGATATTCCTGAGAAAGAAAAACCGATGGCGCCACCAATGCCAGAGTACTAAAATTAATTCGTAAAAAATTGGTAAACCCGGTCGAGAAGACCGGGTTTTTCTATTCCGACCGTTTTGACAAACCACCTCAACCGTGCTAAAATCAATCAGTTAAGCAAGAATTTTTGAGCCTGATTTTTTCTTTACGGGCATCGTGATATACCTGAACCATATTATTTATGTCTACACTAAGTACTCATGAAAGCCTCGCAAATGATAATATGTCGAGGCTTGTTTTATTACAGAAAGTTTTATTGGAAAATATGAAAAGAGAGAAATGATAGGAAATTTTTATGAGTAAGAAATCTTTAAAGATTTTGCCGCTAGGGGGATTAGGGGAAATTGGAAAAAATATGATGCTCTATGAATATGGAGATAATATCCTTATCGTAGATACAGGCTTGATGTTTCCAGATAATGATATGCTTGGGATTGATTATATTATCCCTGATTTCCATTATCTCGATGACAAAGCACACTTAGTTAGAGGGATTGTGATCACTCATGGTCATGAAGACCATACCGGAGCGATCAATCATGTCCTTGAATTAGTAAATGCGCCAATATATGCCAGTCCTCTCACGCGAGGCTTAGTTGAAGTCAAATTAGCACGTAATGGACTAAAAGATAAGGTTGAATTTCACACCGTAAATGCTGGCGACGAGATTCAAATCGGTCCATTCAAAGTGGAATTTTTTCATGTTTGCCATTCGATACCAGATTGTGTCGGTTTAGGGATTACTACTCCTGCCGGCTTAGTTGTCCATTCCGGCGATTATAAATTTGATCATACCCCTGTCGATGGCTGGCCAACCGATTACGCCAAACTTGGAGAATTTGCCGGACGAGGTGTATTAGCCCTTTTAGCTGATTCCACAAATGCTGATAGAGCCAACTGGACCCCTTCGGAGCAGGTTATTGATACGGCTTTTGAAGAAGTTTTTCGGAATGCTGAAGGCAGAATTATCATCGCCAGTTTTGCTTCCCTGATATCTCGAATGCAACAAGTAGGAAATGCTGCCCAGCAATACGGGCGGAAAATTGCATTTGCAGGTATGAGCATGGTCGAAAATGTGAAAATGGCACGCGAATTAGGATATTTAGACTTACCCGAGGAACTTATCATACCATTAGACCAAGCACTTCGGATGTCATCCAATAAAGTGGTCTTAATGTGCACCGGCACTCAAGGAGAACCAACCTCCATCCTTGGCAGGTTATCTACAGGTACAAATCGTCTTTTTGATGTTCAGTCAGGCGATACAATCGTCTTGTCCTCTCACCCTATCCCAGGAAATGAGGAAAGTGTATATCGAACGATTAACAATCTTTTCCGAAGAGGCGCCAATGTAATTTATGAAGCGATTGCACCAGTTCATGTATCGGGACATGCCAGCCAGGAAGAGATGAAGCTTTTATTGCATCTTGTGAAACCAAAATTCTTTATTCCAATCCACGGTGAATTAAGACATCTCCATCAACATGCGAAGATTGCCCAACAAGTCGGTGTTCCTTGTGATCACATCTCTGTTGTTGAAAATGGACAAATCATCGAGTTCTGTGACCAAAAGATGACACTTGGAGAGAGAATTCCTGGAGGCTATGTATTTGTCGATGGTTCTAGCGTTGGTGAAATCGGTCCAAGTGTTGTACGTGAAAGAGAAGCCCTTTCACGGGATGGTTTTATCTTGATCAATTTATTACTGGATAAGAAAACTTTGGATTTATTAAAGGAACCAGAAATCATTACTCGCGGATTCATATATACTCGCGATAACGATGAGATATTGAATTTGACTCGTTCTATGGTGAAGGATTTTATCCAGCAAGGAGGGGAAGATATTCAGAAAACGATTGAAAAGGGGATCAAGAATTTTCTCTATAACCAAACGAAACGTCGTCCATTGATCTTTGTGATGATTAATAAAAATTAACGATCGATTTATTCTTCTTGCCACCCCTGATCGCCGACTAGAGGCACAAAAGCTACTGGAAGAATGCTCTCGCGTTCTTCCACCCCTGCAACAATTCTCCAACATTCTAAGAACTGACTACCGCGGCTTCCAACTGGAATCACTAAACGTCCTTTCTCTTTTAACTGACTCAACAATTCAGGTGGCACTCTAGGAGCGGCTGCCGTGACAATGATAGCATCAAAAGGCGCTTCGTTTGGAAGTCCAAGCGACCCATCACCTATATGAACAAACACATTCTTCAATTCAAGCTTATCGATATTTTTCTTTGCCTCTTCAGCAAGATCGATATGTCGCTCAATGGTATGAACTTCGTTTGCTAAATACGCAAGTATCGCGGCTTGGTAGCCTGATCCTGTCCCAATTTCTAGTACTTTTTCATTCCCCTCCAATTCTAAGAGTTCAGTCATTAAAGCCACGATATAGGGTTGTGATATTGTTTGCCCTTTGGATAATGGTAAAGGCGCATCTCGATAAGCAAATTCACGATATTCTGATGGTACAAATTCATGACGAGGAACTAATCGCATTATGTCTAGAACTCGAGGATCTTTCACACCGCGCGCAGATATTTGCTTTTCCACCATCATTTTTCGCTCCACGGCGAAGATGTCCTCTTTCATGTAAACCTTCTTACCTAATGAATACCAAGTCAACCTTCGAAATTCTATACTTCATTCTTCCAGTAAATAAGCCAAGATCCATTTCGTTGTAGCAATTAAAGCATCTAAATGAGTTCTTTCATAATTGTGAGAGGCATCAACACCAGGTCCAATCAAAGAAACTGCAACATCCCCTCCAGCACGCCAATAAGCCTCTCCATCAGAACCATAGAACGGATAAACATCTACTTTATAATTTATCTGGTATTTATCCGCCAATTCACGTAACTTATTATTTAAGTCAAAATGATATGGTCCGCCTGAATCTTTGACACATAGGGTTGCATGATACTCATCAGAGTTTTGCCCCTCACCGACTACCGCCATATCGATTGCAAGCAACTCCGTTACTTCCGAAGGAATGCCAGCAGCAGCGCCGTGTCCTACTTCCTCGTAATTGCTGATTAATATAATTGTGTTTTGAGCTGGTTTCAATTGATTATCGTATAAAGCCTTAATGGCTGTTAAAATACAAGCTACACATGCTTTATCATCCAAATGCCTGGATCGAATAAAATCATTATTGTGCTCAAACCTAGGATCAAATGCAATATAATCCCCCACTTCAATCCCGAAATCTCTGGTTTCTTGATCCGAATTTGTACGAATATCTAACCGTACTTCCATATTCTCATCAACTCTATCCAATTCGGCAATATCGTCTTTATAGATATGACCAGATGCTTTAATTGGCAAGATTGATCCCCTAAAAACCTCACCTTGATTGCTAACAATCGAACATCCTTCACCTTCGACAGTATTCCAAGAATAGCTTCCAATCCGTGATAACTTTAAGCGTCCATTGGCTTTGATTTCTTTAACCACCGCTCCTAAAGTATCGATATGTGCAGTGATTGCCTTTTTATGATCGGATTTTTCACCTATCCATTCCGCAATAAGAGCACCTTTTCGATTCATAGAAAATTTTATTTCAGTGAATGATTTCAATTCCTTTTTGGTGTAATCGATGGCTGCATTTGTATATCCAGTCGGGCTGGGGATATTTACCAATGAATTGATTTGTTTGATCAAGTAATAAATATCAATTTCTGGAAGGTTCATTTGTTATCCTATGTCTTTTCAATAAAATATTAGCTAGAGATAACCTATAAACGAAATCATTGAACCTTTCATCAATTATTTCGTATCATTACAGATCTTGCTCAAATTCACGAATGCTCTTCCGCCAAAGATCAGGTATAGGTATTGTTTGTTCCAAATGATAGCTATAAGCGACCAATACTACCTCAGCGCTCGCGAATTCTTGATCGTTATTGGCATTCTTTATTCTTTGTAAGACATGCATACTTTTATTTCCAAATGAAGTGAACTTTACGCCAACTTGAATACCTTGACCAAAGTGGATTGGCACCTTATAAGCAATATGAACATCAGCAAGGATTATTCCTAGTTCTAAAAAAGAACCTCTTTTCCAGAGACCAAGATGCTCAAAATAAGCAATACGAGCTTGCTCAAGATAGGTTAAGTATTTGGAATTATTAACATGCCCTTGCGGGTCTAAGTCACCATAACGGACTTCGATGGGGTAATAAAAATGAAAGACGCTCATTGAAATATAATTATACCTCTACAAATCTACCAAACTTTGATCAATCGAGGTTCAATTGCGGTATAATGTTCCGCATGAACGAAGATAACCAAACAAATAATATAAATAATAATTCATCCCAAAATGAATCAGATGATGAATTGGGGTTGACTAAACCAATCTCATCAAATCAAAATACAGATCAGAATAATGAATTTGATGAAAAAACGATTCCAACTCAGATAAATCAGGGTGGAGAAAAGAAAGACGAAGATGACTTAGGTTTCTCAGACACTATCTTAACACCGATTGTTTCTGATAATGAAGCATCATTATCAGAAACTGAAGAACCAATTAAAAAATCAATTCGGAAGAATAGATCTTGGCTGATAACCGGAATCATAGGCGTCAGCTTAATAATACTGATTGCGATAATTAGTGCAATTACTGGCTATGGATCAGGAATATCCTTGCGAAAAAATGCTGAACGAACTCAGGTAGCCATTATTGCTGATGAGCAATTTCAACTAGGTTTACAAGAAATGGAGCAGGGACAATACCCACGTGCTCGACAAAGATTTGAATATATCATCCAATTAAATCCAAATTATCCTGGGATAACCGAGAAGCTAGCCGAAGTATTATTAGAACTTAATACTACCGCTACCCCAACACTAGTACCAACGCCTACACTAACACCCACCCCAGACCTAAGGGGAGTTCAAGAATTATATAATCAAAGCAAACAATACATCATCAATAGTGACTGGTCGAATGCGATCGATGCTTTATTGATGTTAAGAAAAACCGATCCCGAATTCCAAAAAGTAGACGTGGACGGGATGTTATTCCTCGCGCTACGCAATCGAGGTCAACAGAAAATCGTCAATCAAGCTGACCTTGAGGGAGGTATCTATGATCTTACACTCGCCAGCAAATTTGGGCCACTAGATACAGAAGCAGAAGGTTTATTGAACTGGTCAACGATGTATATCACGGGCGCTAGTTTCTGGGATATTGACTGGGAACAGGTATTATATTATTTTGAACAAGTCGCCGCTCAACTTCCACACTTAACTGATGGATCTGGTTGGACAGCCATAGAACGTTACCGGATAGCGCTTTTTGAGTATGGGAATATGCTTGCTAACCAGGGGAAATATTGTAATGCGATGCAATATTATCAGCAATCACTTTCATATAGCCCTGACCCACAAGTACAAGAAGCTTTAAATGTTGCTGCAAAAGGTTGTAACCAAAACAATGGCGAACAACAAACCCCTGAAGCTGAAAACTGATAGAATAATTGTGGATAAAGTAATATAAAATTATTAATCACTCATCAAGATTCAATATTATTAAGAATCCCTAATTAGCTATCTCCATTTTTAGAAAGAACCGATTTTGAATATCGAATATTCAAGGATTATTTATGCTAGAATACTATAAACTTTTCGATTAAGAATTAATTTCCAAAATCGATTTAGTTAAGCTTTTCAAAATATTTTCCCTAATAAGTTTTTGATTGGAATTCTTAGAAGAACCAATCCATCAAGGAGGTTTTTGATGACGTATATGCTGGTCGTGATATTACAAGACTTATCACGTCTGCCTGCATTATTAGAAGCCTGGAGAAAAATACGAGTGCCAGGAGTGACACTCATCCATACAGTCGGAGGAATGCAAGCAGAAAGTTTCTTTGATCGAATAGGACTTGGTAAGTTATTCGAACACGAGGATACACATCAGAGAATGCTGATTAGCATTATTAATGATCCGGAATTGCTTCAACGAGCGATTTCTGAAGCAGACCGAATTGTAGAAGGGTTTGATCGTCCTCATAGTGGGATTATTTTCGCAATTCCGGTTAGCCATGCATTAGGTATTCGCAAACGCGGACACAGTGAAGATGAGTTGATAGCAGAAGGTTTGTTTGATAATGTATATCAACTTGATTGTAATACACCAATCACTCAGATCGTAAATATTATGGACCTCAATCCGATCCGTGTGCAAGCTGATGCTTTATTAGACGAAATTGTTGAACAGACCATTTTAAATCCCCGTGTTCAGGTGATTTGTGTTGTGAATCGCGAAGAACGCTTGATTGGTTTAATTGATGTCAAGACTCTATCCGATACTCTCTTCTACTCCATCTTTCCTGAAAAATATTTTAGTGATTTAAAAGATATTAACAAAGTAATGGATTATGCCAAAAGGACAAGCGTTCATCAAGCAGAAGATCTAATGCGCGATCCAATATCCGTCAAAATGGATGACTCTTTAGAAAAAGCTTTTCATTTAATGCACGAGAATGAGTTGCAAGGTCTCCCTGTGATTGATGACTATTATCATATTGTTGGATATATCAATATGTTAGAGTTAATGGAGATCTGTCTATCTTCCGGGGGAAATAAAGAAGGTGGAGAGTGAGTCAACAATTCCTAGCAGCAACTATTTTCCTAATTACTTATGCCGTAATTGTTAGTGAGAGAATTCATCGAACCACCGCAGCTTTAATGGGTGGATTATTAATGGTTTTACTAGGTATACTCTCTCAAGAAGAAGCATTTCACTCAATCGATTTAAATGTGATTTTTCTCTTAGCAGGAATGATGATGATCGCCCATCTTTTGGGTGAAACGGGTGTATTTCAGTGGTTAGCAATCAAAGCAGTACTGATTGGTAAAGGAAATCCCGTCATCATTATGCTTATTATCTCGATTATCACAGCCTTTGCCTCCGCGTTATTGGACAATGTGACTGTTGTTGTATTAATGGCGCCCGTCACTTTATATGTAGCAAGTAACCTTGGGGTTAGTCCAATACCTTTTCTAATATCAGAGGTAATGGCTTCTAATATCGGGGGGGCTGCCACGTTAGTTGGCGATCCTCCGAATATATTAATCGGAAGCGCAGCAAATATTGACTTCACCAATTTTTTTTTGAATATGGGTCCACCATCTCTAATCATACTATTATTCTATCTTCCCTTAACATATCTTCAGTTTAGAAAAAAAATGACTGTACCATTAGAAAGACAAAAAAGGGTTATGCGTTTAGAAACAAAAGGAGTCATACATGATCCTCAGTTACTAAGGAAATCCTTGATTGTCCTAGGATTTATCCTACTGGGCTTCCTATTTCAGGGAATTCTAAATTTAGAATCTGCCACAATTGCTTTGAGCGGGGCTGCAATTTTGTTGATATGGACACAACATGACCCAGCAAAAGTATTGGAGCATATTGAGTGGGTAACCTTAATGTTTTTTGTTGGATTATTCATTACCATCGAAGCACTCGTACATGTCGGAATTATTGAAAAACTAGCTTGGGAACTAATTATGATAACAGAAGGGGATCAAACCATTACAACTTTTTTAATATTGTGGGGATCAGCTTTCATATCTGGGATAGTAGATAATATCCCCTATACCGCTGCGATGATACCGTTAATTCAAAACATTGGGGCAAGTATGGACATAACACCCATATGGTGGGCATTAGCCTTAGGAGCCGATTTGGGTGGAAATCTTACATTAGTAGGAGCTTCAGCTAATCTAGTGGTTGCAAGTCTTGCGGAAAGAAGTGGGAATAAATTGAGTTTTGCTCAATTCTTTCGCTATGGGTTTGTGACTGTATTGCTTTCCTTGGTGATTTCATCAATTTGGCTTTGGATAATGTATTTTTCTCCAATTATGAAATAATCAGATAAGGGAATGTACTTAGGCACAAATTAAATGAATAAAACAAAGTATTTATTGTTCTTTCTTATAATTCTGTCCATCGCCTGTCAGATCATCCCTACGCCGCCACCATTAATAAGAACACCTTTTAGCTATACTACAGAAAACTTAACAAAACCAGATCAGACAGAGGAAAGAAAAGGTATTTCGACAGTATCCCAAACTTCTTCAACATATACACCTGGGGATTTACCTGACTTTCCTTTGGTAAGTAATATCCCATTTAGTAATATCGAGAAGTTTACATGGAGTCCTACGGATCATGTTATAAAAGGGATACAACTACCGATAAATTTGGAAAAAGTAATAAACTCTGCCGTAGTATCCGGATTAACCAGTCAACAAAGGCGATTTCTGGAACACAATGGCTTTGTTGCAATAAAAAGCGAGGAAACTAATTTCGCAAATTTACGAAATCGAATATCAAATCAATATGGTCAACCCTATTTTCTTACTAGTGAATCAGCTTATCATGCACTAAAGTTAAACTATATTGAACTAATCAGAGAATTGGAGAAAGAAGAGCTTCACCCTCGAATAACCGCAATCCTAAAAGCAACCCTAGATGAAGTGCGTACTTATACACCAATCGTCGCAGGAACAGATTTGGAGACAGAGACACAAACAGCACTACTTTTCCTCGAGGTTGCGCTGAAGTTATTTGATCCACAATATCAACCGGATATTTCATTTACAGATCAAGTAAACAAACAAGTTAACTTAATTATTTCTGGACAGGATCCAAAGACACCAATCGATTTTCCGGTTTCAGTTGAAGAATATCAGGCATTCATTCCTAAAGGACACTATAAAAGCGATCCAAAGTTAGAAGCGTATTATCGTGGACTGACATGGTTAGACCGCGCCCAATTCAAATTTGAGGTTGCTGATTCATCCATCAATGCTACTCGGACTCCATTGATCATCACTCTGGCAATAAGAAGAGCAAAGCTCCAAAACAAAAGCGTTACAGATGAATGGGTGAAAATCCAGAAAATTCTAAATTTCTTCTTTGGATCAAGTTATTTTAGTGGTCCTTCCGATTATTCTCGTGTAATGGACCAGATATATGGCGATGGTCTTACAATCATTGGACTAAAAGATGAAACAAGTTGGCTGGCCTTCCAATCGGTTAGTTTAAACGTTTTGCCATCTTCCGATAACACGATAATAGCCCTTCTAAATAAAGATTATCTACAAGCGCTCAATTGGACATACTTCGGATTTGGTCATAGCTTAGATACTATAATTACGAGTGAGTTATTAGATAAACCAATCAACCATACCAAAAAAACTATTCAACTTCCAAGTGGTTTAGAAATCTTAGCTATATTAGAATCACATTCATTAGCAATAGATATACTTTCATCAAATCAAATGTCATTTCGTGAAGATTTTCTATCTGAACATGAAAACCTAAAAGAGGTTATTCATTCACAAGCAGAGGAATCATGGTTATCTGATCTACATAGCGCCTGGCTATTTTCAATGACTCCACTATTGTCAGATAAAAACGAGGAATATCCTGCTTTTATGCAGACTGAAGCATGGAAACATAAAGAATTGAACAGCGCTCTAGGGGCGTGGATTTCACTTCAGTATGATGGCGAATCTACTAAGATCAAATCTGAAGACGATATCCTTATCAAACATCCAGCGCCCTGTTATGTTGAACCTAACCCAGAGATCTTTTACCGCCTTTCATATATCGCACTTGCAGTAGCAGATGGACTCGAGAAACGTTTGTCCAATAACGAAAGCGCCCAAAATGACAATATGATCAATCAGCATATAGAAAACTTCTCTGAATTAGGGTTAAGATATCAACAATTAGGAGATATAGCCTCAAAACAACTTGCTGGGATAGATCTGGACAACAATGATCGCTTACTTTGTTTATCGCCACTGTATCCTCTATCTACAATAACCGAAAATAACACACAACTTAATCCTGGTTCCGAGGCAATAATCGCTATCAATGCACCCGGAAAAGACATTCTACAATTGGGGATTGGCAATTTAGATCGCATCTATGTTTTAATCCCATTAGGCGAAGAAATAGCGATAGCTCAAGGAGGTATATACTCTTATTATGAATTCACTTGGGTGAAAACAGAATCTCTATCAATTTCTGAATGGAAAAATATGCTTAAGTATTCTCACCCAGTACGACCAAATTGGACTGAATCCTTTTTATTTCAAGACGGTTACCCCATTGATATTTTAGCGTTTCGGATTGGCGATGCATATAAGCTCACCTTAAGTGGAAAAAACCTGAATTTACGAGAAGAACCTTCACATATTTCCCCCTTATTGATGAAATTGCAACCTGGTGAGATCATAGAGATCATTGATGGTCCATCAGAAGTTGGAAATGAAATCTGGTGGAAGTTTAAATTCAAGAGTTCAGAGAATGAATTCATTGAAGGCTGGGCAATAGAAAACCAAAAATTTTTTGAACGGATTTGGTAACAATATAATTATCAAAGGAGAATTTCATGGAATCAAATCTTAATAAACGATCCCAGAAAGTACAAGATACTCTAAAAGAATATAATGTACAAATGAAAGTATTAGAACTACCCGCTTCAACCGGAACAGCCAAAGAAGCAGCCCAAGCTGTAGGATGCATCATAGACCAAATTGTCAAATCGTTGGTATTGATCAAAATGCATTCAAAACTTCCCGTTTTAGTGCTTGCAAGTGGACCAAATCGTGTCAACGAGAAAGTGATCGGAGAACTTGTAGGAGAACCGGTAGAAATGGCTAAGGCAAGCTATGTACGCCAACAAACAGGCTATTCTATTGGAGGCGTGCCACCCATTGGGCATCATTCCCCAATCGATACGTATGTTGATGAACACTTATTAGAGTTTCCTTTCGTTTGGGCAGCCGCGGGTACTCCACATTCTGTTTTTCAAATCAGTCCAGATGAATTAGTGAGAATTACAAATGGTGTGGTTATTAAAATAAATTGATATTTTTACAAGTTCCAATCTAGGTTTAATGATAGGCAGTGTTCTTCAAGAGATGATCATCTATAGTATGATGTGATTTTAAGATAACCAATTCAATTATCGAAGAACAATCCAAATTACGGCAGCAATGGAAGCGCCTACAATAGAAGCGCTGAAATTCACGTAATCATTATCCAACCAAAGCCAACCGCGTTTGTGATAGGTTTTATTCCCACAAGTGTGGAAAGGAAAACGCTCTGTCTCTTTCTCACACACTGGACAATAATAGATCGCTTGGATAGTAGCTCCGAGTAGAGAGTCGAAAAATGCTCCCATAAAACCGCCTAAAGTAACCGCTAAAAAGGTGATCAGTACGGGGATCTTTAAATCTATTGATGAAAATAAAGTGGAAAAAAAAGCGATCAAAGCTGCCCCTCCTAGCACAGCTAGGGTTCCAATCAAACTAATTCCTCCCGAAGTCCCTCTTTCTACGAGCTTCCCGGTAGTGATCAAAAAAGGTGGAGTCGGGTTTAAAACACCGAGTTCAGTACCCCAGGTATCCGCATTAACTGCTGCCATAGCACCTGCGAAAGCAACCCAAAGCCACACGTGAGATGGGAATAAGGCATAGAAAATCACAATCAAAGTTCCTAAACCTCCGTTTGCAAGCACTTGTTTCCAATCTCGTTGGCTTCCCTTTGAAAATTTTTCACTCAATTTTCGTTTCCTTTTTTCAAATGCACGCGATAATAAACTAGATGAAATAAAAAAGGTCATCAATAGTATCGCCCAAGGCAATCCACCTAATCCAAAAATTAAACCACCCGAGATAGTGGCAGCAATTGCTCCACTTAGACTCAATGCTTTTAATCGCCAAGCTAAAAATCCAATTAATGTTCCGATGAATAAACCCAAAAGAAGTTGCATAATTATCTACCTCAACGCTTCAAAATGTGGATAAATGTGGAAAATATGTGGATAAACAGTGAATGACTGTTGATATTTTGTTCATTCTCATGAAGCCCTCCAAATGAAAAGGATAGACAGAAGAAAAAAAGTTGTAGTGAATACATTGGAAAAATATAGAAGAGAGGAATAAATGCGAGTTTTTTTATCTTGGAAGAAGAATACACCTAGTAACAAATTCAAAACAAAGAAGGATGTATTGATGATAGGCAATAATAATAATCGTTTGGAGGGAACAATTTCTGCAGGTGATCCATCAGAAAAAAAACCTATTGGTAAGAAAGGGTTAGCTGTGATGAGTAAACTAGTAAAGACAACTAATCCAATTATTAAGACCAGGTTTACGATCATCAGTATTCTTGTAAGAGGGTTAGACCAAACCTGATATAAAGGACGACTTGGATAGATAGATTGACTAACCGACTGTGAGAGAGAACCTAATTCAGTGATCTTTTGAAAAGTCATCAAGAACTCTTCAGGTTCATCAGGAGAGATCACAAAAATTCGATCTGTGGTAGCAATCAAAACGAGTTTACTTTCATCTGAAGCAATAAATTCAATTTTTTGGTTCTTTGCCAAATCATAAGAACCGGTCAATAATCCAGGAATATTAAGTTTAGGGATTTGAATTGGGTTTGCTAAATCTGAATTTGATTGAATCCACAATATATTACCTATCGAAATTTGTTCATAACGAATTCCCCATGTGATTTGGATTGAGTCTCTATTGATTAGATAATTAATTGTACGAAGAACGTATATACGATTAGCAAGGAGCAAAGCTAAGATTATGCAAAATAAAGCTGGAATTAAATATAAAAAGAAATGAAAAGTTGTTGTCGTATCAAGTAATTGGCTTAAAAAAAATACAGATAAGAAAAGAAATAATATGATTGCAATGCTATGATAAAGAACACCCTTCTTCTTTTCTGGTTCAAACACAGCTTCATCAAACATGAATTGATTTATACCATAATGAAGCGTATTTATCTGGGATAAAAAAATTCAATAAAAGGAAATAAATGGCTGATTAATGAGATGAGTATAAATGACTTGAACGCAAGTGATTCCAAGATATTATTAAAACAAGTCAGCAATGATTAATACAATAGAAGTCCCCAAGAACTCATTGAAACATTCATTACGAATTCGTGCACTACTTTGGTGGTGAAAGCTAATCCGCGCGATAAATTTGGATTAGCTTCTATCACTGGTAGCAATCCTCTTCTCAGAGATTCCGGATCCGCATTGATCTGAGGGACTATTATAGCTGCACTAATTTCCGCAGTGACAACCTTTGCAAATAGAATTCTCCCTTTTACTGATGCCACCTCTATGCACCATAGGAATAGGTCTGGCAATGGGGCGTTTCGATGTGGCATTAAGAGCTTTTGTGCTTTTCCTAACCAATGCGATAACGATCGCTTTTGCATCTACATTGGTTTTCTTTTCTCTTGGATTTCGAGGACAAATCATCAATCAAACTCAACGATTGCCTCGGAATTTAATCTTATCAGCAGTTCTTACCGCTCTTCTATTGGGTTCTTTAAGCTTTTTTAGCTACCAGGCATTTCAAAAAGCAAGTATAAACCGCGAGATTGAAACTATCATAACAGATGAAGTTCTAAAAATGGAGGATGCAGAACTTGTGGAGTGGTCATCGATTATTGAAGGAGATACAATACATCTGAATATCGTGTTACGCACAATGAAAATGTTGCGCTATGAGGATAGTGTATCTTTACAGAAAGCGATTGCAGATCGATTACAAAAACCAGCCGCTGTCGTTGTAAATCAGGTTTTCGCCGCTCGTCTAGACCCTCTCATACCACCAACACCAACGATGACATCAACACCTTCATCCACCCCAACAGAGACCCTAACCCCAACACCAGGACCAAGTCCAACACCAACGGATACTCCGACAAGAAAACCAACTTCAACTCCAACTTGTACACACACGTTCACATATACCCCTACTTCTACATACACAAACACACCAACCTATACTCCCACACCTGCATTGGCTCATGCAGTGGGCGCTCAGATTCCAAGCTTACAGCTGCGGCAAATGCCTGGTGGTCCGGAAATCGGTACAATTCGATACAACCAACCTTTAACAATTTTATATGGTGAAGCGGTTCTCGATGGACTAGTTTGGATAGAAGTAGAAGATTCGGAAGGTCGAATTGGATGGATCCCAAAGATATATCTGGAATTTATTACACTCACCCCAACGATAACATCAACACCAACTGGCACTATGACCCCCACAATAACGGCAAGTATTACACCAACTGTAGTGGTATCAAGCACAATTTCAACAACTACCTCTATATCAGGAACATTGGATGCATTTTCTGGAGATAGCGCTCTAACAACCCCAAATTCTTCTCCATTGGCAACTGGATCACCATTGTCTCCAACATCCATACCTTAATCAAAACTTTGAAGAACCAAAATCGGATCAAGAATTAGTCTAAATCATCTTATAATATGACTGAGCGCCACAATCAACCTACTCAACTGGGATCATTTTTTGCATAAGTTAAAGATATTTATTTATTTCATATACTATTCTTATACCTAATTGATAAGGCAAATATAAACAAAATGATATAATCTTACAAAAGACTGTAATTTAAACAAAATATCCAACACAATGAATTGCATTTAGAAGGGATACTCAAAAAATAAATAATTTGATTAAATACGTTCTTTGAAAAAGGAATAAGGATAATCATATGATGAGATTTGATAGATTTACAGAACGTGCTCAAGAAGCTGCCCAAAGAGCAGCAGAGATCATTCAGCGTTATGGTCACAATCAAATTGATACAGAGCATATTTTATTGGCATTGATCGAACAACCTCAAGGAGTTATCTCTCAAATATTAGACAATTTGAAGGTTGATACACAATCACTAACCGAACGACTTGATTATATTTTACGAACCAGCCCTAAAGCGAATATTTTTGGTGGTGGAGCAGGACAAATATTCATTACACCACGCGTAAAGAGAATCATTGATCTGGCTAATGAAGAAGCAAATCGATTGAAAGACGAATATATCTCTACAGAACATATATTTCTTGCTATTTTAAGTGAACGAAGCACACCCGCCGCGCGACTCTTAGAAGGAGCAGGCGTAACTCGAGAGCGAGTTTACGATGCCGTTCAACAAATTAGAGGTGGGCAACGTGTTACAGATCCCCAAGCTGAAACTCGTTATCGCACACTCGATCGATATTCCCGTGATCTCACTCAATCAGCTCGAGAAGGAAAACTAGACCCGGTTATTGGGCGTGATACTGAGATTTTACGGGTGATCCAAATTTTATGCCGTAGAACTAAAAACAACCCTGTTTTGATCGGAGAGGCTGGAGTTGGTAAAACAGCCATCGTTGAGGGATTAGCGCAAAAAATATCCTCAAATGATGTCCCGGAAATTCTATCTGGCAAACGAGTATTAGCATTAGACCTGGGAGCGATGATCGCCGGTTCACGCTTCCGGGGAGAATTTGAAGAACGATTGAAAGCATCTCTAGAGGAGATAGAACGTGCAAAGGGCGAGGTCATTCTCTTTATTGACGAATTACATACAGTCGTAGGCGCTGGAGCTGCGCAAGGCGCAATGGATGCATCGAATATGTTGAAACCCGCTTTATCAAGAGGAGATCTGCAATGCGTCGGTGCAACCACACTCGACGAATATCACAAGCATATCGAAAAAGATGCTGCTCTAGAACGACGTTTCGCTCCCGTTTATGTCGAAGAACCAACCGTCGATGAGACGATCCAGATGCTACACGGCTTACGTGATCGATATGAAGCCCATCATAAAGTGCGTTTCTCCGATGATGCCATAGTAAATGCCGCTCGTCTCTCTTCACGCTATGTTACAGACCGCAGATTACCTGACAAAGCCATAGATTTAATTGACGAGGCAGCCGCTAAGTTGCGTGTTGCATTGTATTCCTTACCGCCAAACTTAAAGGAGAGAAAAACCGAACTTGATCGAGTAGAGGCCGAGGAAGAACAAGCTGGTATTGAGCGTGATTATGAAAGGGCTGCGGAGAAAAAATCAGAACGCTTGCGCTTATTGGAAGAATTTAACACATTACGTGATGAGTGGGAATCCGAACATGAATTAGATGAGGTGGTTGATTCGGAAGATATTGCTGAAGTAGTTGCCATGTGGACAGGGATTCCCGTTAGTCAAATGATGGAAACTGAAGCAGTAAAACTTCTCAATATGGAAAAACGGTTACACGAACGAATCGTTGGACAAGATGAAGCGATCACAGTATTATCGGATGCCATACGGAGAGCTAGATCAGGGCTAAAAGATCCCCGTCGTCCAATTGGATCTTTTATCCTTATTGGTCCTTCTGGCGTTGGGAAAACTGAACTCGCCAAAGCGCTGGCAGAGTTTATGTTCGATGACGAAGATGCCCTGGTACGCATTGATATGAGCGAATACCGAGAACAGCATACCGTATCGCGCTTATTTGGCGCCCCTCCTGGTTATGTGGGTTATGAAGAGGGTGGTCAATTAACAGAATCGGTTCGACGACGACCCTATCGAGTAATCTTATTCGATGAAATCGAAAAAGCGCATCCTGAGGTATGGAATGCTTTGTTGCAGATCTTGGATGATGGTCGCTTAACAGATGGGCAAGGCAGAACCGTCGACTTCAGAAACAGCGTCTTGATTATGACATCTAATTTGGGTACTGAATATGTACGACGTTCAGGCGCTTTGGGATTCTTACCAGGCGGGAGTGATGATTTGGTACGAAAAGAACATGAGAAAATTGAAAAAGCGCTCAAAGATAATTTCCGACCCGAATTCTTAAATCGGATCGATGAAATCATCACCTTTTCTCCACTTTCAATTGATCAAATGGGTGAGATTGTAGACATACAAATGAAAGAAGTGAGGGATAGATTATTAGAACGCGGGTTGGATGTTGAGTTATCCTTGTCAGCAAGGGAATGGCTGTCAAAAGAGGGTTATGATCCCGCTTTTGGCGCTCGCCCGCTAAAAAGAGCCTTACAAAAACATGTCGAGAGTCCATTATCCGTGAATCTATTAAGCGGAGACTATTCTGAAGGGGATACAATATATGTAGACGTGGATCAAGAGAAAAACGAGCTTGTCTTCCGTAAGCTGCAGGACACTGTACCAGCAGAAAAACTTGATACGATTGATGTTTAAAAACCTACAAAGTAGTTCTATTTTTCAAAAACAACAACTGCGCTACAAAAGCAAATTCCTATCTATCAAGTGGTATAATGGTCATAGTCAGGCAGCAAAAAATTTAGATATTACTACTGGCTGAATTATGTCAGAATTAAATAATGAATAGAATACATAATCCATGTTAGATAAGGAGTAACAGCATATGAAGAAATTACATCTGCACAAGTTCCTTATTCCTGGTACGTTTCTCATTATGTTAATCCCCATAGTTGCAGGGTGTTCTTCCATAGATAAATCACTCCAGCAAACCATCAATCCTCAGGATGCTCAACAGATTGCTTATGATGCTACCATATACGGTTTCCCGCTAGTCATAATGGATTTGACACGGCAGGCTTTCACAGCAGTAGCCGAACCCACAGAGAATGGGGCGCCTGTAAATCAGTTCAGCAACAAGAAAGCATTTCCTGATGCGACATTTACTACTGTAGTCAGACCTAACGCAGACACACTTTATTCAACAGCCTGGATTGACACCGCCAAAGAGCCTGTTATCTTATCGGTGCCGGATTCAAGTGGTCGCTATTATATGATTTCCTTGCTTGATTACTGGACTGATGTTTTTGCCTCACTAGGTTCACGAACTACAGGTACCGAAGCTGGCAATTTTGCTATCACTGGCCCGAAGTGGAGTGGTGAGTTGCCTGAGGGAGTCACAGAGTTGAAGTCTCCGACCAGATGGGCGTGGATAATCGGACGCTTTGCCTGCAGCGGCGCTTCAGACTACGATAACGTCCACAAGATTCAAAACAAACTTAAGTTGATACCGCTTTCTTCCTGGGGCGCCGATTATCTGCCACCGACAAATGTCCAGGTTGATCCCAACGTCAATAGAAATGTCTCTCCACTGAAACAGCTACTGGCGATGGATGCTCCAACATATATCAACTATTTCTCCCAAGTGATGGTGGAAAACCCTCCATACGCAGCAGATGCCCCATTTCTAGAAAAAGCAGCCAGGATAGGCATCAAGCCAGGGGTGGACTACAATAATTATTTTTCTGGGCTGGACGATGATATTAAGTCGGCAATACAGACCGGTTATCAATCTGCTCTCGCCGAGATTCCTTTGTCAAGCCCGGGTGATGAAAAGAATGGGTGGCGGATGGTATACGGCGCCGGTGATTATGGTACGGACTACACGCTTAGAGCAATTATTGATTATCAAGGCCTGGGCGCTAATTTGGATGATGATGCCTTCTATCCATCTTTATACAAAAGTAGCGACGGGGAATGGTTATCCAGCGATAAGAAATTTGTACTCCATTTCGATAAGGACGTGATACCACCGGTAAACGGCTTCTGGTCGCTTTCTATGTATAATGACAAAATACTTTTCGCAGCAAACCCGATCAATAGATATAACCTGGGTTCAATGAGCGACCCGCCTCTGATAACAAATCCCGACGGCTCAATTGACATCTACATACAGCGCGATTCACCTGACTCATCTAAGATGCCCAACTGGTTGCCGGCTCCAGCCAGCGGCGCTTTTTCATTGACTCTGCGCCTGTACTGGCCAAAGCAGCAGGTACTGGACAAGTCCTGGACACCCCCAGCAGTGCAACTGGTTGAATAGAGATTTAATAATATCTACCGGCGAGCTCTTTTTACTGCTAGCAAATATTCCCGGAGGAATCAATAGTTCGAGCATCTGACTTGGTTCATTAAATATAAAATGCATAGCGGGAAGGAGTAATATAGTATGAAAAACATATTTCTACATAGGTTTCCGACTCTTGTTGTATTATTAGGTATAGCGAGCACCTTTGCTGTAGGGTGCGCTCCCCAGGAGGAATCAATGAAGCAAAACATAAATCCGCAAGAGGCTCAACAGATCGCTTATGATGCTACTGTATACGGATTTCCCCTGGTCATAATGGATTTGACACGGCAAGTCTTTACGGCTGTTCCCAAACCCATGGAGAATGGCGCACCGATAAACCAGTTCGGAAATAAGAAAGTATTCCCTGATGCCACTTTTATTCAGGTTACAAGACCCAACGCAGACACACTCTATTCATCAGCCTGGGTTGACACCGCTAAAGAGCCAGTTATCTTTTCAGTGCCAGATACAAATGATCGCTACTATATGATGCCCTTGCTGGATTACTGGACGAATGTTTTTGCCTCACCAGGCTCACGCGCTACGGGTACCAAGGCTGGTAATTTTGCCATAACCGGCCCGAATTGGAGCGGTGACTTGCCTGAGGGCGTCACAGAGATAAAGTCTCCAACCAGGTGGGTTTGGATAATCGGGCGTTTTGCCTGCGCCGGCTCTCCGGACTACGATAACGTCAATAAGCTTCAAGATCAACTGAAGCTGGTACCGCTTTCTGCCTGGGGCGCCGATTATATGCCGCCGGCCAATGTCCCTGTTGATCCCAGTGTCAATCGCAATGTTTCTCCTCTGGATCAGTTGCTGGCTATAGATGCGTCCACCTATTTCAATTATGTCTGCCAGTTGATGGTGGACAATCCTCCTTACGAAGCAGATGCGCCGGTACTAGCCAGCTTAGCCAAGATAGGCATTGAGCCCGGGGTTGACTACAAGTCTTATTTTTCCGGGCTGGACAATGATATTAAAACAGCTATCCAGGACGGCTATCAGTCTGCTCTCACCGCGATTCCTGCCACAAAAATGGGCGATGAAAAGAACGGATGGCAGATGATTTACGATACCGGTGATTATGGTACAGACTATATGTTTAGAGCAACTATAGCTTATATGGGGCTGGGCGCAAATTTAGGTGATGATGCCTTCTATCTATCATCATTTACCATTGGAAATGGGGAAAAATACTCCAGCGATAAAAAATATGTGCTTCATTTCAACAAGGACGAGATACCACCCATAAACGGTTTTTGGTCGCTTACCATGTACAACGACAAAGCCCTGCTTGCGGCAAATTCGATTAATAGATACACCCTTGGCTCATTGAGTGATCCGCCTCTGCTAACAAATCCCGATGGCTCAATTGACATTTATATACAGCGCGATACACCTGACTCTGCCAAATTGCCCAATTGGTTGCCATCCCCAGCCAGCGGTATCTTTTCATTGACGCTAAGGCTATACTGGCCCAAGGAGACTGTAATAAACAAGGAGTGGGTACCTCCAGCAATACAGATGGTTGAATAGATGGCTTGCAATATTTAGGGGGAGCAAGCAGTAAGTTTTTTTTAAATCTTCGTTTCTTTTTTCCTTGCTTCTTCATAAATTATACGGTAGACTTCTGCCAAGGTGAAAGATGTTGAAGATTCTTAGTATCATCGGAACACGTCCTGAAGCCATCAAAATGGCTCCAATCATACAATTATTAGATCAGCAAGATGACTCTGTTTCTAACCAGGTCTGTGTCACTGCACAACATCGAGAAATGTTGGATCAAGTTTTGTCCCTCTTTAATATCACACCTGATTTTGACCTCAATATTATGCAAAAAGGACAAAGCCCTAGTCAAGTAGCTGCTTCTATTTTTTTAGGATTAGACTCAATTCTAGCAAAAGAGAAACCTGATTGGGTTCTTGTTCAAGGTGATACAACAACAGTTATGGCAGCCGCGATGGTCGCCTTTTATCATCGAATAAAAGTCGGACATGTCGAAGCCGGATTAAGATCCTTTGATAAATGGCAGCCTTTCCCAGAAGAAATTAACCGTAAAGTTGCTGGGGTTGTCGCTGACCTACACTTCGCACCCACTAAGCTATCTCGTTCAAATTTATTAAAAGAAGGCATTTCCGAAAAACAGATCCTCGTGACAGGAAATCCAGTGATTGATGCACTTAAATGGGTTGCGAAATTGCCAATAAATCAAGATATTTCTCCCATTGCCTCCGAAATTCTCCAACAGAAGAAACCAAATTTTAAAAAAATCATCCTGGTCACAGCGCACAGGAGGGAGAATCACGGACAACCAATTGAACAAATTTGCCAAGCCCTGCTCGAAATTGCACGAAATTTTCAGGATTCCGTTCATATCATCTATCCAGTACATTTAAATCCCAATATTCAGGAACCTGTTTATCGGTTATTAGGTAATGTCCAGAATATCACCCTAACTGCTCCTTTAGATTATCTCGATTTAGTGCATATCATGAAAGCCTCATACATAGTAATTACTGATTCAGGAGGCATTCAAGAGGAAGCCCCTGGACTAGGTAAACCTGTACTCGTTTTACGAGATGTAACCGAGCGTCCAGAAGCTATCCAATATGGCACTGTGCGCTTAGTAGGGGCAGATAAAAACAAGATCGTGAGGGAAACTACAAAATTATTGCAGGACGAAAAAGAATACCAAAGAATGGCGCGTGCCACTAACCCATATGGCGATGGTCTTGCCTCGCAAAGGATCGTTGATGCACTCATGGGAAGAGAATTTGAACCATTTGATATTTAGAAAGAAACAATAAGTTAATTATGAACTGCTCTTTGGAAATAGCGTAAAGGAGGTAAACTCATGAAAGAGATTCTACCAGGTTGTTATATGATCTCACTGAATTTTGTCAACGCTTATCTAATAGAAGAAGATAGCAAATTTATATTAATTGATACTGGTTATCCAAACAGCGCATTAAAAATCATCAATGAATTAGAAACTATTGGGAAAAAGCCGACGGATATTGAAAAAATCTTGGTGACCCATTGTCATACTGATCATTCAGGCAGTCTAGCTGAATTGAAACGGATAACAAAAGCTCCTGCTTATATGCATGCCTTAGACGCAGAAATGGTAAGAGCAGGGAAAACACTTCGCCCTTACCAACCCGGTCCCGGGGTAATCAATCATGTCCTGACAAGAATAATCTCGGGAAATACACCTAATTCGATAGAGGCGTGTGAAATTGATTATGAATTAATCGATGGTGAAGTACTTCCTTTTGGGGATGGGATTGAGGCAATTCATATTCCAGGTCATTGTGCCGGTCAACTGGCTTTTTTATGGAATAAGCATAATGGTGTGATTTTCGTTGCTGATGCTGCAAAAAATATTTTGGGATTAGATTGGAGTTTTATTTATGAAGATATTGATGAGGGGAAAAGAAGTTTAGCCAAAATTTTAAATTTAAAGTTCGAAACAGCATTATTCGGTCATGGAAAACCGATCTTCAAGAATGCCGCTCAGCGCTTCAAGAAGAAATGGGAAGTTTTTTAGAAAACACTTGCTTTAAATCATACGGCGATGGATCAAACCATCGCCGTTTTTATTTTAGAATTGGAAAATTCTTTTATCGATTTAATAAATATAGATCCACTTTAGAATTCTCTTTTGAATCAACCATGGTGGAGCGACAAGCTTATAAGATAATTTTCGCATAGAAGGTTCTCCTGGAGAACAGGCATCAAATCCACATGGTAAAAAGGTAAGGCGAGTATTCCTAAATAAGAACAGTTTCGTAGGCTGTTCTGTATCACACTTATATCCATAAACCGGATCATAGGTTTCGAGATAAAAAAGCTGTAAAAGATAGGAATCTTTCTCGATATCAAACGCTTTCGTCGATGGAGCCCCATCATCCCCAGCCTCGACCTTCAGGTAATAAAATAGTTTATCTTCAGGATCTGTCTCAAAATTCGTCAATTGAACAGCAATATCCATTCCTGTTTTATTAACAATCGTAAACCGGGCAGTATTGTTTTGTATATCTGCCCCTATTAGAAGAGTGGACAAGAAACTAAGAATGAGTAATGCTTTTTTCATTTTTTTCCTCTATTGATAATTCGCTTTCACCATCTGAGTAGAGCTAAGTGTTCAGTCTATCCAATCACAAATTGATGATAAACAGCGAGATGTTATTCTTACCAAATGCTATTTTCCTAAACAAAAAATAGTGTTAGGTGATTTTAATCTATTCACGCTTATTCCAAACTAGAAGCGTACAAACAATTCAGGCTTAAATATATCATGATTTTTCAAATAGACAATTCTAGTCCTTTGATTCCGAAGTAGAAATGGCTTTTAAGAAACCATACCCATTATATCAATCAATCCGTCCTGAGTGCTTCAACGGGCTCCAAGCTGGCAGCTCGATTAGCTGGGAAAATACCGAAGAACAATCCTACCGCTGCAGAGAACAGCGTTGCCATTAATATAGAATTCCACTGAATCACTGGGTTTAACGTGATACTGCTTCCAGAAGCAATTTGACCGATAAAAAAAGAAATCATATAGCCTAATGCAATACCAATAAAACCGCCTCCTAGACTTAGGAAAGAGGATTCAACTAAAAATTGGATCAAAATATCGCTCCGGCGAGCTCCCATAGCCTTGCGTAAACCAATCTCTCTGGTACGCTCAACTACAGTAACAAGCATAATATTCATAATCCCAATACCACCTACTAAGAGAGAGATCCCTGCAACTCCTCCTAAAAACAGGGTTAATGTACTAGTAACCGTTGAAGCCATATCTAGAAACGTCTGCGTACTCATAATATCAAAATCATCTTCACCAAGTGTGCTGCGATGACGGGAACGAAGGATTTGAGATACTTCTTCTTCGGCTTGTGGTACGTCATCAGCGCTTCTTGCTTGTGCATAAATTAAATCAACTTCGTTTGGATTTTCTCGTTTCATCAAACGCGACTTTGCACTCGTTAATGGTACAAGTACCTGTTCATCCATATTGGTTAAGTGAGAGCCACCTTGTTCTTCTAATACCCCAATTATTTTAAAAATTTCCCCATTTATTCTCACTGTTTCACCAACCAATTGATTAGTGTACCCAAATAAATCCTCTGCTGTAGTGGAGCCTAGGATAACTACAGATTCGAAATCATCAAGCTGTTTCTGTGAAATCTGCATCCCTTCCGCGAGGTCAGCATTTTGAACATTGAAATAATCAGGGGTAATGCCAATAATATTAGCGGTTGTACTTTCTCCCGGTATAACGATATCACCCCGCCCTTGGATAATAGGAGCTGTGAACTCAACCGAAGGAGCTAATTCTATATTTTGCATGGCGCTTACATCCGCCAAGGTCAAAGGCTCGGGGTTAGTTGCATCGCCTCCTGAAGTTATATACAACAGATTTGTACCTATGCTCTCAATTTCGGAAGTGATCGATTCTTCAGTTCCCGTACCGATACCTAGCATTGCAATCACAGCCGCTACACCAATCACAATACCTAGCATAGTTAACCCAGAGCGCATTTTATTTGCTGATAAACTCTCCAACGCTTCAATCAACAAAGACCAGATATTCATTTCTCCATCTCCACTTTTCCATCTCGAATGTAAATCACCCTTTCAGTAAGATCAGCTATTTCAGGGTCATGAGTGACAATAATCAACGTAGTGCCACGATCTTTATTTAAATTGAGAAGCAAATTCATAATTTCATCACCAGACTTGGAATCCAGGTTTCCTGTTGGTTCATCTGCCATTAAAATGGATGGGTTATTTACAATTGCCCGAGCAATGGCTACGCGTTGTTGCTGTCCACCAGATAATTCATTAGGTCGATGATATAAACGGTTTGCAAGCCCAACCGATTCCAACGCCTCCTGCGCAAATCGATGTCGGTAGCCAGCACTCATCGACGCATAACGAAGGGGAAGTTCAACATTAGACATCGCCGTTGAACGAGGTAATAAGTTAAAACTTTGAAAAACAAATCCAACCTTTTTATTACGGATCATTGCCAATTGATTTTCATTCATATAAGCTACGTTTTCTCTATCTAGATAATAATCACCGGTTGAAGGACGATCTAAACAACCCAATATATTCATCAACGTTGATTTACCCGAACCCGATGGACCCATAATAGAAACCACCTCTCCTCGTTCTATTTTCATCGAAAGCCCTCGTAACGCATGGACTTCAATTTCACCCATTTGATAAGTTTTGGTCAACGTATTCGCTTCAACAACCCAATCATTGCTCATCAATTACCTCCTTCGGGGGCGGATCCTCCTTGCCCTGCCGAGCCAGGAATTGGTCTAGGTCCACCCATCATCTGCGAGGTTCCTTCTTCATCTTCTTCGCTAGGAGGATTTGTAATTACTAGATCCCCAATTTTTAAATCATCTCCTTTCACCTCACTTTGCGTATCTGAAGATTCTCCTAATGTGATTTCTATTTCCTTCATTTGCCCAAACTGATCCATAATATAGACAACCAAATTGTCATCATCATCTGTACGGATAGCTTGATTTGGAATAAGTAATGAAGCTTCTGACTCTTCAACAATAATTTCAACTTCCGCTGTCATTCCAGGCAAGACATTTTTATCGAAATCTGTCATCTGAATAGTAACCTTGTAATTTACCACACCAGAACTAATTGTACCAATAGATGAGATTTCAACGACCTTTCCTAAATATTCTTTCTCGGTGATGGCATCAAGCTGAATTGTAGCTTCCTGTCCAATGTCAATATTATTGATATCAACTTCTGATACTTCGATATCTACATATAAGGTCGATAAATTATCAAGCCGAAAAGCAGGCGTATTCAGATTAACATGATCCCCTGGTTGAGGATTTACGATTGTTAAAGTACCATCAAAAGGCGCATCTATCCCTGCTTTACTTAAGGCTGCTTGAGCTGAAGCGACTCTTGCTTCTGCTGAAGCAATTTCCCCATCTGTAGGTCCATCTTTCCATTTTTCATAATCCTGAAGCGCTTTTTCAAGATTCGCTTCAGCTACCTCCAGTTCTGTTTCATACTCAAGTCTCTTAACGGCTGAATTATAGTCCGCTTGTGCTGCATCAAATTCATCCCAATATTCTTCACGGGTGTCATCTCCAGAATCATAGTACTTGTATGGTTCAAATGCGATTCTCGCTACATCCAGATTCTCTCCCATCTCAGTCAAAGCTTGCCACGTACCCAAGTCAGATTGATCGGAAGGTACTGTAAAATTATCTAGTTGATATTGTGCGTCTCTGACATCGTGTGTGTAAATTGAGATATCGGAAACCGCTTTTGTTTTAGAAACATTAGCTGTAATCGATAACTCATCTAAGGTGGTTAAATATTCCTCCAAATTCGATCGTGCGAGGATAATATCTTGTGGAAGAGAGGTCTGTTCAAGTGTTGCTAAGATGGCTCCAGATTCTACCAAGTATCCTTCTTCATAATAGACCTTTTCAACTATACCTGAAGTTTCCCAGGCTAACTCCGTAGATTGCGCTGACCGAACATTACCAATCGCGCTTATCGTAATTTCTAAGAAACCTTCTTGAACTTCGACCGTTTCGAATTCCTTATTTAAAGCTTGTGCTTGTGCCTCTCTAGCCCTGTGGGTAAAAAGAAAAAACACGCCAATCAATAAGCCTAGCGCGAGAAGAAGTAAACCTATTCGCTTGATATTTTTTGACATTCTTCTATTTCTCCTATTCTTGATTAAATTTTGTGCCTTAATAATCATTAAAGCACACGTTATTTGCATCAGTAACGACTATAACCGAAACCAATATCTCGAAAAAGTGATATGGGTCATCGTTCATTCTTTATGATTATGACTATAGTCATATTCATAAATGATCGCGTAAATATCATATCTACTCAGAAATATGCTATGATCTGATCATGCAAAAATCATATTTAGAACCAGGGTTCATACAGGTTTTTCGGATCACAGCTTGGCTGCGACTTACGCTTTTAGTGGTTGTCATCATTGCAGGATTTCGATTCCAGCTTATATCAGATTTTCCATCCTTCCATCCTGTGGTTCCCTCAATCTCTGATATCTATATTCCCCTAATCGTTATGGTTTTTAATATCATCACTGTAATCGGTTTACTATACTGGGGTTGGTTTAAAGAACAATCCGGATTATATTATGCGCCATTTATCATCATCTTTTCTACAATAGGTTTATTAATAGAACAACATCTATATAGCAGAATTCTCGTATTTACGTCTATCTCACCTTTTCTATACATACTGCTAATCCTAACGGCATGGCAATATAGTTATAAGCATGTCGTAGTATACACGTTTGGGACGTTACTTCTTGAAGTTCTTCTTATGATATTCTTCCCCATAGAACCAATCATTGTTCCTCAATTCCCTTATACTGAACGTATCCTTTATATCGGAGTCCTAGCTCGTTGCATCGTGTTCCTATTACTCGGTTATATTGTCTCTCGTTTGGTGACTGCACAACGAGAACAACGGCATGCTCTCGAACTGGCAAATATAAAATTAGTTAGATATGCAACAACACAAGAACAACTCGCAACCAGTCGAGAACGGGTGAGATTATCGCGAGAATTACACGACACACTTGCTCACACGCTCAGCGCGATCACGGTTCAAATGGATGCTGTACTGATAGTCTGGCAAGATATTCCCGAAAAAGCCCAACGGATGATCACCCAAATCTTGGAGACAACTCGAAAAGGCTTAGAGGAAACCCGACGCACCTTAAGTGCATTACGTGCAAATCCATTGGATGAAATGGGATTAGTTCTCGCTCTGAAAACCCTAGCAGAGGACTTTGCTATGCGTCATTCTTTGTATTTGGAATTCGATTCTCCAGATGAAGTTGAAAATTTACCAATCGAAGTTGAACACACCTATTATCGGATTGCTCAAGAGGCGTTCGAGAATATCGCTCGTCATGCAATAGCCAGCAAATTATCAATAACGGTAAAATTAACTACTGAAGAAATCTTCCTACAAATTTCCGATGATGGTCAAGGGTTTAACCCTAAAAATGAGATCGACGATGCACGATTAGGCTTGAAAGGGATGAAAGAAAGAGCAGAACTAATCGGTGCGGATTTATTGATACAAAGCTCACCGGGAATAGGATCTACTATCCTATTAAAGTCAAAGAGGCTTTTATGATACGGGTACTAATTTGTGATGATCAAGTCGTTGTATGTGATGGTTTGGAAATGATCTTGAACGCGGATAATGAAATTGAAGTGGTAGGCGCTGCCTATGATGGTGAAGAAGCTCTTCATCTGATCCCAGAAGCAAATCCCGATATTGTCTTAATGGACTTAAAAATGCCTGGCATGAATGGGATTCAAGCCACCAGCCAAATTATAAAGAGATATCCGCATGTCAAAGTCTTAGTACTGACAACCTTCGGGGATGATGAATGGGTTTTCGATGCCATTCGGAGTGGCGCTTCAGGATATTTACTCAAAGGCACCCCTCGACAAGATTTAGTGAAAGCAGTCAAGGGTACCATCAGTGGAGGAACACATGTCGATCCAACCGTTGCGGGGAAGTTATTTTCACATGTGGCGCACAGCCCTATCCAACTTGAAACCAATATCACACAAGACCTGAGTGATAGAGAAATCGATATTCTAAAACTACTCGCCACAGGATTGACAAATGCTGAAATTGCAGAGAAGCTTTTTTTAACTAAAGGAACCGTTCGTAATTACGTTAGTTCAATCCTGTCAAAATTAGATGTCGATGACCGTACACAAGCGGCCCTCATCGCTGTACAACACGGATTAGTGTAAAAAGATATATAATTATCTTCGTGAGAAAGATCAATCTTGCTATTAAAGCGATCAAAGAACTTGGTATTAAGAAAATCTGGTTATATAGCCTCTATCAATTAGGGCTACGAAGCGGATATTTTCGATGGATTACAAATAAGTCCAAACATAAAAACGATCATGCTTTAAAATACAAATTCCATCCCTTATTTGACCTTCCAGAGGCTACCAACATTGCTTCGTTTCTCGGTTCCAAAGGACAAAAGCAGCTTCTCAAGGAAGCGAATGATATTGTTGATGGCAAGGTGCGGATGTTCAGCATGGATGCGGTTCCTCTAAAACTAATTTCTCCATTCCCGCTTGATCATTGGACTAAATTGACAAACACGAGCAAACTCAGTTCAAGTATGAAGGAATCAAATCCACAGGATTTCGATAGCCAATTTCCAGCAGACATCAAATTCTTATGGGAAACTTGCCGCTTCGGATGGGTCTTTACCCTCGGACGAGCTTTTTTGATTTCAAAGGATGAAAAATATGCCGCTGCTTTTTGGAATCACACAGAGACCTTTTTGGATAGTAATCCACCCAATATGGGCATCCATTGGGTGTCCAGTCAGGAAGTAGCTTTACGATTGATAGCGCTTGCTTTCGGATATCAAATTTTTCAAGAAGCAGATTCGGGTACTGCGCAGCGAAAAGAAAGGTTGATCAATGCGATGATCTCCCATGCGGAGCGAATCCCACCCACCTTATTATATGCACGTGCGCAAAACAACAATCACTTATTAAGTGAAGCAAGCGGATTAATCACAGTCGGATACGCGATACCTGATCACCCTCATGCAAAGCAGTGGCGAAAAAAAGGGTGCTATTGGTTCAATAGAGCCATACAGGATCAAATTGCTGCTGATGGAGCTTATATGCAGCACAGCACGAATTATCATCGTCTCATATTACAGCTATCCTTATGGGTTTACAAAATATTATCATCTCATCAACAGCAAATACCTCGAGATACAGTTACCAAACTCTCTGTAACAACTCAATGGTTAAATTCATTATTAGATCAGCAAAGCGGAAAAGTACCTAATCTAGGGCCAAACGATGGAGCTTATATTCTTCCATTTAGCAGCTTACCTTTTGAAGACTTCCGCCCGGTACTTAAAAGCGCACTATATACATTTTGTAGTGAAATCCCTTTTGAACTAGGAGCGTGGGATGAGATGGTCGCATGGATTGGTGAAAAAGATTTTAGCCCATCTTCCGAGAATAGCAATCAAACCACCGGATCACAAATACCCTCACCAGTAGTGATCCATTCTCGTGATGGACAATCCTGGGCTTATTTGAGAACAGCCAACCTCAAAGATAGACCTGGTCATGCCGATCAATTACACTTCGATCTATGGTGGCGAGGCATGAATATCGCTCAAGATGCGGGCACATATTCATATAATGCAGAACCCCCATGGGATAATGCATTAGTACATACGCCTATTCACAACACGATCACTATAGAGGATCAAGATCAAATGACCCCAGTAGGTCGTTTTCTGTTTTTGGATTGGGCGCAAGCCAAAATTGTGTCAACACAAAGGGATCAACAAGAAAATATTTATAGCATCACTGCACAACATGATGGTTATCGACATCTAGGATTAATTCATACAAGACAAGTAAACCTGCTAACAGATGATTCGTGGTTAATTGAAGACAACGTTATCCCCAGCAATTTAAAAAGGATCGATCCGGAAAAGATATTTCATGCCAAAATTCACTGGTTATTACCCGACTGGCAGTGGCAAATATCCACATCATCTCACGATTATCCAAACTCATTTATTTGGATTGATATTCATTCTCCTGAAGGAATGATTCAATTATCCATTCAATTATCAACAATTGAGGGAAGAAAGATCCCAAATCTGAGTCACCAATTGGTTCGAGCTGGAGATGTAATTCATGGAGAGGGTCAAGTACATCCAACTTGGGGGTGGTTTTCACCCACTTATGGAAAGAAAAATCCAGCTCTATCATTTTCTGTTTCTACTTCGAGCTGTTTACCGATAAAATTTCTTAGCAAATGGACACTCCCATCCTCCAAATCAAAAATAGGCTAAATGTTTTATGCACATATTATTAATTCACCAGGCTTTCGTAACATTGAATGAACCAGGCGGAACGCGTCACTGCGAATTAGCTCACTATCTCGCCAGCCAAGGACATCGAATCACCATCATTACAAGTCCAATCAGTTACTTAACAGGAAAACCAGTTGAAGACGATGACGACCCCGAGACGTTCGAAACTGGTGGAACAATTACAATTTTACGTCCTTATGCCTATAAGGCTCTGCATAAAAGTTTTATCCATCGCGTGTTTAATTTCATAAGTTTCATGATTTCTTCATTTATCGTTGGTCTGCGTGTCAGGAATGTTGATTTAGTTTGGGGTACATCTCCACCAATATTTCAAGCGTTTACCGCTTGGGGATTATCATTCATCAAACGAACCCCTTTCCTCTTCGAAGTCAGAGATTTGTGGCCGGCGTTTGCAATTCAAGTTGGTGTATTAAAACTGCCTTTCCTAATTTGGGCATCAGAATGGTTGGAAAAATTTCTCTACCGAAGGGCAGATAAGGTTATCGTGAACTCGCCTGGTTTTATCCAGCACGTTGATCGTTTGGGAGCAAAAGAGATTGACCTTGTTCCAAATGGAGTAGATCTCAATATGTTCACTCCGCTTCAATCTGGCGAGACATTTCGTCAAGCGAATGATCTTGAAGGGAAATATGTAACATTGTATGCCGGTGCCCATGGCATGTCGAATGATCTAGAGATTATTTTGGAAGCTGCCCATATTTTAAAACCGCACACAGAGATCGTTTTTGTTTTGTTAGGAGACGGAAAAGAAAAACCAAATCTAATCAGAAAAGCAAATGAGGCAAATTTAGATAATATTCGCTTCCTACCACCGATACCGAAATCACAGATACCAGCCGCGCTAGCTGCAGCTAATTCATGTATTGCAATTCTGAAACCCATCCCACTATATTCCACAGTCTATCCAAATAAAGTTTTCGATTATATGGCAGCAGCCCGCCCTGTAATCTGTGTAATCGATGGTGTCATTAGAGAAGTCATTGAGAGTGCATCAGCAGGCATCTTTGTTCCACTAGGGGATCCAAAATCGTTAGCCGATGCAATTCTATTTTTGTCAAAAAACAGAGAAGAAAGTCAAACTATGGGATTATCAGGAAGGAAATACGTAGAAGAGAACTATGATCGTTCAATGTTGGCAGAGAAAATGACAAAGATCATGAAAGAGATGTTAAGAAAGTAAAAGCGTTTTCGATTATTAAAGATATTTCGCAAACGAACTATACTTCAGATAAAGGCCAATTTGGCAAGACATCCATGTCAAGCGAATCTCTTTGTCCCGAAATATAGCGAAAATATCCGGCAGATGCCACCATGGCTGCGTTATCAGTGCACAATGAAATCGGAGGAATATGCACTGGACAATCTGCCTGTGCAAGCATAGTCGCACGTAATTGTTTATTCGCCGACACACCTCCTGCGATGAGGATTTCTGAGGCTTTAAACTCCTGAAAAGCTTTTAATGTCTTTCCTACAAGAACATCGATAACCGCTTGTTGAAAACTAGCAGCAAGATCACTCACTGGTAAATTTAATTGGAATTTTTCTAATTCTTTAACCTTGCGTAAAACAGAGCTTTTTAATCCGCTAAAAGAAAAATCCCAGCTGCCATCTAACCAAGATCTTGGAAAATCGAAGGCACGCGGGTTACCATTTTCGGCAGCTTTTTGAATCGAAGGTCCTCCAGGGTAGTCAAGTGCTAATAACCGAGCAACCTTATCAAATGCTTCTCCTGCTGCGTCATCCAGTGTTGCACCCAAACGATGATACACTAAATGTTGTTCCACTAACACTAGCTCCGTATGACCTCCAGAGACAATTAACACTAAGAGAGGAAATTGAGGCTCTGATTTGATCGCGATCCTTTTTTCTTGATTTTCATTGACAGGTGACCAATCTAACCAAGATGAATAAATATGCCCTTCAAGATGATTAATGCCTAACAATGGTAAATCACTAGCTATCTTTAATCCCTTTGCCATATTCATTCCAACAACAAGTGAGCCAGGCAGTCCGGGACCACGCGTGACCGCTATAGCATCAATATCTCCGATACCAAGATGCGCTTGTGAGAGTGCATGATCCACCGTTGGGTAAATCATGCGGACATGCTGACGTGATGCAACCTCTGGAAAAATTCCACCATACTGAGCATGTAAATCTACTTGAGATGCAACAATATTCGATAGAATAATTCTGCCATCCTCTACAATCGCAGCGGAAGTCTCATCACAAGAAGTCTCAATCCCCAATATCCGCGTTTTTTCTTGTTTCACAGAATTCATATTCATTTTCTCGCGATCATGATCTTTACCCTACTGGCAAGACCAAATCTAAGGGATAATCTACGATCTTTTCTATCAGTCCATTCGTTCTTACACAAAAAGTATCCTCGAGTCGAACTCCGATTTCGTCATCGGGGAAATATAATCCAGGTTCAATGGTAAACACTGTTCCAGGAAATAAATAATCTAGTTTACTTGAGATCGTCCGAGAAGATGGCGGTTCGTGGATATTCAATCCCAATCCATGTCCAATTTGGTGGACATAACCGGATTGAGTACCTGGTGTTTTACGAATAGTCGTAAATCCATGGGCTTCAAAAATATCACAAGCTAGATCTTGGTAGTTCTTGAATGGTTTAGAAGACTCCAACGCTTCAGTTACGATCCTATACACCTTACGAACTTCTTCATATATCCGATACGTCTCATCAGTAGCATACCCTAGGCTCCAAGTACGTGTAAAGTCATAAAAATAACCCCCTCCCGCTTCGCACGGATAAATATCGAATACTATCGTTTTACCTAATTCAATCACTTGTTGTTCTTTTCCCACGTTATGAGGAATTGCAGCATCACGACCCATGGAAAAAATCGTGCCATGAGGGTTCTCGACATTCCGTTCAGCCAACAATTGATTTATCTGCCTTCGTATGGCTCCAATTGTAAGAGGAGTATCATCTTTCTTTTTGAGGATATTTCCACTTACTTGGCTTCTTGATAATAAATCTGCGATCTCAGCCACTACTTCCGTAGTTATTAAACCCATTCTTTTAATTCTTTCGATTTCAGCTTCATCTTTGGTCAACATCGCTGACCATAAAACTGAATTTTCAGTTTCCCCTACTAAAGTCAATTCAGGTAATGCAATTTGTAAACCTGAAAACATTGCATAAGCTTTTCCAGTTTCATATTGACCATAGATGGCAACCCTGCCCGATGAAAGATCCAAATCCTCAAGAATTTTTCGTAACAAAGCCACTGCCCATTGAAATTGTAAATTTCCTTTTCCTGCAGTAAAATTTGTAATTCGATTAAGATCAATAGTTTCAATAATCCGAGTTTCCAAACCAGATTTTTGAGCCTCGTCCCTTTCCATCATATGGTGGTAAAGAATAGGTGATTGATTTCTCTTTTTTATCAGATACGCATCCGATAGATGAGCGCCTCCTGTCATATAGACTAAGGGTGGATTATTTTGACCATTTCCAATAATCAAGAGTGCGTCAAGATTATTATTTTGAAGTAATTGATCTAAATCGGTTTTCATTGTTATTTTGTATTCACTAGATTTTTTTGGATCGCTTGCAGAAGAGTATCCTCTTGCTCCGGAAGTACTGTTCGAGGATCAAAAACGATCTGATCATTCTGCATCCTTGCAATAATTGGGGGATGATGATCTCGCAAGAGTCCTAAATAATAACTTTGGCGATGTAGCGAGAAAGCTAACAAGTAAGTTGGTAGGGTTTCACCCGGAAGGCTGCCTCCACCTACCGTTGATTCGCCCAGAATAATTTCACTATGTGTAATGACCTCTTGCCATTTTTTTGCACGTGCATGTACTTCTTCAAGCGGCATAGCAATCATTTTCCAAATCGGTATCTTCGTTTCAGCTTCATCAAGCAAGTAGTGATTTAGAGTTGCTGATAGAGCGGAAAGACATAATTTGTCAGATCGAATAGCACGAGCGAGTGGATGTTTTTTTAATTTGGCCACTAAGTCTGACCTACCAATGATGATCCCTGCTTGAGGACCTCCGATTAATTTATCTCCTGAGAAAGAAACTAGATCAATACCAGCCTCTAAAGACTCCTGAACCATCGGTTCATGCCCTAAGCCAAACCGCTCTGTGTTCAATAACGCGCCAGAACCAAGGTCATCAACAACTGGAATATTCTCTCTATGTGCCAATTTAACAATCTCGGATATTTCAGGTTCACTAGTAAAACCAGTTATTTGAAAATTTGAGCGATGAGCACGTAGAAATAAAACTGGTTTTTCTGGCAAAGCGTTTTCATAATCTGATAAATGAACCCGATTGGTAGTTCCCACCTCTACTAATCGCGCCCCAGATTGTTTCATAACATCAGGGACACGAAAACCACCACCGATCTCAACTAATTGAGATCGAGCAATCACAACAGCTCGCCGACGTGCTAATGCGCTCAGAATAAGCATCACAGCTGAAGCATTATTGTTCACAACCATCGCAGCCTGTGCTCCAGTTATACGCTTAAGTATTTCTTCAGCATGAATCAAACGTGAACCTCTTTTACCCTTGTCTAAGTCATATTCCAAATTTGAATAACCGAAGACAATATCTTGCATGGCTTTTATCGATTCAAGGCTCAACGGCGCTCGACCCAAATTTGTATGAAGGATCACACCGGTTGCATTGATAACAGATTTCAACGATGGTTCTGTCCATTTCTCTAAAAGGTACGAAACGCGGCTACTGATATCATTCTTGGTAATATCTAGATCGAGATTTTCATCCTGAATTTTCATCCTGATTTCATCCAGAATATATCGCGCAGCATCCACCGTCAAAGAACGACTATATTGATTACATAAATCGATCATGGAAGGCATTTGCAATAACTGGTCTATTGAAGGTATTTTTCGATAATTGTTCATTCTTTTAAAAGTCTTTTATGTGATCTCAAAAATTCTTGGTGTTATTTATTCTTTCGGTTTCCATAAACTAAATTCCCGTAATCTTAGAAGCCACTCGATAAGAAAAAAACCTGCCGCGAGCAAAAGGGCAATTGCAAGAGTCAGGATACGACCAATTCTTAACCAAGCGAGAATTGGGAAATATATACCGACCCAAAGCGCTTGACGAATTATTACCGAAACAGATGCGGGAGGATTGGATGTAAAACGAAGGTTTAAGAACGATACAAAAGGTAACATGAATCCTGTTAACGCTAGGACGGAAAAAAAGAAAAACGACCAGCGAGTTCCACCGGTTGGTGTTGTGAAATTTAATATAAAAAACAATCCTCCTAGCCCGGATGCGATTAGGATGATGGCTGTAGGAAGAAAGTGATTGATTTTTGGGGTTCTATTTGGTTCCATAATTTAATAATAGCTCATAGACAAATAATACATTGCGGATCATTCAACTAAAAATACATTATACAATAACCTTTGATTTGATGTTTGTTTTTTTGAGATTAATGACGAACGAGCTGCATGTCGATTGCAGCTCGTTTTTGTTCAGACAAAGAAGGAGTTGTCGATTTTTGTTTAATTCTAGGCTTCTCGAAATTCGCCTTCTACAACTTCTCCCTGGTCAGCATCACCGCTTGAAGAGGGAGCTTGACCATGTACATTATGTCCGTTTCCACCTGTGTTTGCTTCACTTGATTGTGCTCCAGCGCTCTGTTGATCAGCATAAAGCTGTTGACTCAAAGCATGGAAAGCATTTTGTACATCTTCGATACGTCGTTTTATCTCAGGTGTATTTTCTCCCTTAATCACTTCTCTCAATGAATTTATCTTATCTTGGATATTCTTTCTTTCGCTTTCTGGTACCTTCTCACCAAGTTGTTGAAGCGTCTTTTCTGTTTGATACGCGAGATTATCAGCTGTATTACGTGCTTCAATTAACTGCTTTCGATTCCGATCCTCAGATTCATGTTCACGAGACTCTTGTACCATATGATCAATTTCACTCTTAGAGAGATTGGTTGAGGCAGTAATGGTAACATTTTGCTCATTTCCCGAAGCTTTATCTTTTGCAGAGACATTCAAAATACCATTCGCATCAATATCAAAGGTAACTTCAATCTGAGGGACACCACGCGGAGCGGGGGGAATTCCCTCTAATCGGAATCTACCTAAGCTCATATTATCATTTGCCATGGGGCGTTCGCCCTGAAGAACATGCACATCTACTGCAGTTTGATTATCTTCAGCAGTAGAAAAAACTTCGGTCTTCTTGACCGGTATGGTTGTATTGCGTTCAATCAATGGCGTCATAACGCTACCCAAGGTTTCAAGCCCTAAGGAAAGAGGTGTGACATCTAGCAATAAAACATCTTTGACTTCTCCACCAAGTACACCAGCCTGGATAGCAGCGCCGATCGCAACAACCTCATCCGGATTGACTCCTTTATGAGGTTCTTTATTTGTAATTGACCGTACCAACTCTTGAACCATGGGCATACGGGTGGCTCCACCTACTAAAACAACTTCGGCCACAGAAGATGCGTTCAACCCAGCGTCTTTCAGAGCCGCATCAAATGGTCCGCGTAACCTATCCACTAAATCTTCCGTCAATTGCTCAAATTTAGAACGAGATAGTTTGATTTGAAGGTGTTTTGGCCCTGTAGAATCGGCGGTTATATAAGGTAAATTAATATCCGTTTCCATAACACTGGATAACTCGATTTTCGCCTTCTCGGCAGATTCTCTTAAACGTTGCAAAGCTTGTCTATCTTTGCGAAGATCAATTCCATTTTCTCTTCGAAATTCATCTGCTACCCAATTAACGACCTTTTCATCCCAATCATCTCCGCCTAAGTGAGTATCACCATTGGTGGCTTTGACTTCAATGACTCCATCGCCAACCTCTAATATGCTGACGTCAAATGTACCACCACCGAGATCAAACACCAAAATAGTCTCGTTTTCTTTCTTATCAAGTCCATATGCTAAAGCTGCTGCAGTAGGCTCATTAATAATTCGAAGCACCTCTAATCCAGCTATTTTGCCAGCGTCCTTCGTTGCCTGACGTTGGCTATCATTAAAATAAGCTGGGACAGTAATCACTGCCTTTGAGACAGATTCACCCAAATAGGCTTCCGCATCTGACTTCAATTTACCTAAGATCATAGCGGAAATTTCTTGTGGGCTATATTCTCGATTATTGATCGGAATTTTGACCCTGGCATCACCTGCTGGTCCTTTAATTACTTCATAAGGGACCATTGAACGCTCAGTACCTACCTCATCAAAACGTCGACCCATAAATCGCTTGATCGAAGAGATCGTATTCTCAGGGTTAACCACAGCTTGTCTTTTTGCAGTTTGCCCAACTAACCTTTCTCCATTTTTATTAAATCCAACTACAGATGGAAGTAAACGAGATCCCTCTGCAGTCGGAATAACCGTAGGATCCCCAGCTTCCATCACAGCTACTACACTATTTGTGGTACCTAAATCAATACCAATAATTTTCGACATAAGAAACTCCTTTTTCCTGTAATATTCTAAGAAAATGATACCGGCTAAACACAAAAATTACGTTAACGAGATATATGAGGAATATCAACAATTCCAGTTTTTTTATATTTTTAACAAGAATATGGGGGTTTTGGGGGAAATAAAATTTAGATGAAACAAATGGAATCATCAGAGACAAAAACATAATTAGTTTCACACTATTATCATTTAAGGTTCTTAATATACCCAAGAGGTATTTAAAAATTTTCAACCCAAACTAGTAATATATGGCGCTCTTCAATCCAATACCCCTATAATTGGGGGGTGCCAAGGAAATGAAAGCCCAATTCATAAGCCTATTAACTATGTAGATTCTTTAACGTTTGGCAATCTTAAATTTTTATTTTTTTTTAGACTCCCGTAGGGTATCGATATTGGTAAAATGCGTATTTTTCTGCTAGAATAATAGCATTGATTTATTTTCCCTCTAGGGAGGGGAGCTCAATTCTATCAGGTAGACACTAACAAAAGACTTCTTTCTAGAGAATCTGCTGTAGAGTTGCAGCAGGTTAGTTAGAGGTTTTTTTGTCCAAAAACAGTGAGGAGAAAGAATGCAATGAATGCTCAACAAGCTTGGCAAGCTACGCTGGGGCAATTGCAAATGGAAATGCCCAAAGCGGCGTTTGATACTTGGGTTCGCGACGCAGACCTTGTTTCTTATGAAGATGGAAGTTTCGTCATAGGTGTAAATAATACCTATGCAAGAGATTGGTTAGAGAGTCGGCTTTTAAGCAAAGCCTCTCGTTTGCTTACAGGTATAATGAATCGTACGGTTGAGGTACGATTTATCGTCTGGAATAACCAATCCTACCCAGAGAAGAAAGAAATTGCTGAACCAATCGCAGAAGACAATAATCCCAATAACAACGGGAACTCCAACAGAAATTCACGCTATTCTTTTGACACCTTTGTTGTTGGAGCAAGTAATCGGTTAGCTCACGCTGCCTCCCTTGCTGTGGCAGAAAAACCCGCTCAAGCTTACAACCCATTATTTTTATATGGGGGTGTGGGGCTTGGAAAAACCCATCTCCTACATGCGATTGGAAATATGATCCATAACAGTGGGGCAAGGGTACTATATGTTTCATCCGAGGAATTCACAAATGATCTAATTTATGCCATACGAACCCATACCACCCAAGCTTTTCGAGAAAAATATCGCCAAATTGACATCTTATTAGTTGATGATATCCAATTCATTGCCGGAAAAGAATCTACCCAAGAAGAGTTCTTCCATACCTTTAACACCCTACACGGACAAGATAAACAGATCGTGATCTCATCAGATCGTCCTCCCAAAGCCTTAGTAACTCTAGAAGAACGGTTATGTTCACGATTCGAGTGGGGATTGATCGCTGATATTCAACCACCCGATTTTGAGACACGTTTAGCAATCCTACGCGCAAAAGCAGATCGTATAGGATGCAATATTTCATTTGAGTTATTAGATATAATCGCACATCGCGTACAATCGAATATTCGCGAATTGGAGGGCGCTTTAACCAAAGTAGCTGCGTTTGCAGACTTGAGTGGCGTTCCATTATCACAAAAGCTTGTCGATACAGCATTAGCAGATTTACTTCCTAGAAAAAGCGATGTCAAACCAGATGAAATTGTAAAACGAGTAGCGGATACTTTTGGTGTAAGTGTAGAGAAGATGCTTGGGAGAGATCGTTCACGGGAAGTAGCCTTACCACGGCAGATTGCCATGTATATCTTGCGACATGAAGCCAATATATCGCTTCCTCAAATCGGTGAAACGCTCGGAGGGCGCGATCATACAACTGTAATGTACGGCTGCGAAAAAATCGCCGACTTGCTAGAAAGAGATGATCGCGTACGACGCCAAGTATTAGAGATTAAAGAACACCTATACGGACCTGGGAATTAAACAAATTTATCCTACAATAAAAGGCTAAAAGTAAATTTCCTTCAAGCCTTTTTTACTTTATTGCATTCGCGTTTGATATACAAATAAACTTTTCGAAGAATCTCACCCAATCTAGTCCATGGTGGGATATTTAATTTTGGGGATTTATCAGATTCTTGCCAAGGCTCCATATCAAACATTTTCCTCAGAATGTATTTACTGATCAAGATCACCGTTGCTAACACCGGAGCTGCCAAGACCAATCCAACAATCCCGATAAGGTTCGCTGCAATCAGGGCGACAATAAGTAAAATACCAGGATGCACACCAAGCGATTGCCCTAAAAAACGAGGCACAATAAAATAATCAAAAATCTGATCCAAGATGATAAATGCAGCCAAAACCAGGATCATATAATTAAATGGTTCCAGCCCAAAATAATTACTTGTCTGTAAAAACGCTACAATAGCCGCCGTTGCCCACGAAATGATAGGTCCAATATAAGGGACAAACCTTGACAAACCAGCCACGAGAGCAATCGCCAATGCCAGGCGTGTACCCAGAATATTGAGCATAATATAATAAGAAAAAACGATCAGAATCGATATGAATAATTGTCCACGTAGATATGTATCCCAAATAATCGCTAACTCATGAATTAGTCGATGAATATCCCCTCCAAACCCAGGGATATTTAACTTATCAATATTTTCTTGGATTTGCTCCGCCTCAACAAGAAAAAAGTAAGAGATGAGAATGGATAAGAAGGTCCATCCAAGTATTGTGGCGGCGCTCGCCGCAAATTTACTAACAAGAGTACCTGCCTGTCCAAGGAGAGGTTGAATAGTGTTTAATAACTGTTGTGCAAGTTCAGTTAAATCTAATTTCAAGAAATCAATTTGAAAAGGTCCAACAAAAAAGGGTCTATTTGAAATATCTTCCACCAATGTTGGTATCTGATTTACAAAATGCTGAAAAAAGTTCACCAAACCCCCAATTTGATCAATAATCGCAATACCAGCAACCGTGATTAACGTAACAAGAAATATTACCAAGATAAGGTAAATTAGATTAACAGACAGCTTCCAGGAAAATTTGAGCGTTCTTTTACTCCACGATGCCAGGGGATATAACACAAACGCCAAGATAAAAGAGACTAGTAACGGTCCAATAAAACCTCTAAAATAGATCAATAAGGCTGAGACTAAAGCAACAATAGTTAATCCAGCTATTGTTTTTGTGGTTGAATCCCACTTTTGTGACTTTTTAAATTCATTTCGCTCAATCATCTAAACTCACGAGCTCAGTTAACTCTATAAAATTCACCAGAGCAAAGGATTTATCCCCCATCCAAGTCAGACTTTACTCGAATTAAAATATATAAATTCGCAATACATGGGTTTTAATCCATGCATTGCGATAATCAAAAGACTTTATCTCAGGAAAAAGGATAAAGCAATGAGCACGGCAAAAAAAGCTCCCGCTAAAATTCCAATCCGTTTGAGATCTTTTACAGTTTCACTATAATCAGGATTAAATTCATAGGAAGTCGCCTTACTGCTTGAATTATTAGTTTCTGGTATTGTTACAGTCGATCTTTGTCTTGATTGACGTTTTGATTTTTTACTCATAAAAAACTCCTAAAAGATAATATCAATATATTAAATTAACTGCTACTTGTTTGTAGCCGAGCAATTACTACGATACGCTTGTTATCCTTTAAATAAGGATAACAAGAAATTAAGGTTGTTGTTGGTTGTGTAGTTGTCTCCATAACTTCTACTTGAGTGGGTTCAACAATCTTTGTATCAACAACGATATAGGTATAAGAACGTTGATTTGTGTAAACGATCACCAGATCACCAGGTTTTAACCGATCAAGATCGCGGAAGATTTCACCAAAAATATCATTATGGGCTGATAGTACCAAGTTCCCATCCTCCCCCGGGTTTCCAGTACCAACATGTTGCCCAACTCCTTTTTTAAGTTGTTCCCACCCATCACCCTGAACAATAGGAGCATCGACATTGATCGCAGGTATCTGAATCCGTATCGCTTGTTCAGGACCAGGTGTAGCAACCGTGATGCTGAATAAAGATTGCACCAGTGGACGTAAGTGCTCAGGGATCTCGGATTCATTAAATTGTGCGCCCCCCGGAGAATTAGGAGGCGTGTGACCTGAAGGGAGAACGATCTCTTTGATCAAGGGAGTAGGTGTCAATGTGGGTTGTTCAAGGACTGATACCACTTCACGGTTCAATTCCTGAATAATATTCATTCCACTGAACAAAATATAGATGAATCCAATCACGGCACTGATTTCTATTAAAAGCAGTAGACTATCCAAAACACGCCTCCCCCATGGCTTGCGATGAGGATCATCATAAGAATCCTCATCAAGTAGACCACTACCCCATCCTTCTAAAGTTGGCATATCTAGATCTGAGGAAACCATAACAACCCGCCCCGATCTTCGGTAGCGGTCAATGCGTTGTTGGCGGATTCTTCTTTGTTTATTTACCAGTAATCTACGTAATTCTTCTACTGATAAATCTTCAGGTAATCTTCTCTTCGACACGAAGGTGATTATACCATTATTTCAATGTAACCCTATCCAGAGAAGCTTAATATATATAAGGGCATTTCGAGGTTTCTACCATCTTTGATAAGAAAACATTAGAGAAAATCAACGATTTTTGATATCATTTGAGAGGTATCCAAGCTAGGCTCACCAGGTGAAGCAAGATCAACGGTGCGATGATTATCCATCAGAACTTTATCGACTGCATTTTCTAATTGCGTAGCTTCTGTTTCTAAACCCAGCGAATATCTAAGCATCATGGCTGCTGAGAGTACTGTACCTATCGGATTAGCAATTCCTTTTCCTGCAATATCAGGGGCAGAACCATGAATTGGTTCATATAAACCTACCGGAAAATTATGACGATTTTTTTGATCACCTATGGAAGCAGAAGGTAGATTGCCCATAGAGCCAGTTAAGACGGAAGCTTCATCGCTTAGAATATCTCCAAAAAGGTTAGTGGTTACAAGAACATCAAATCGGCTTGGTTGTGTGATCAAGTACATCGCTGCGGCGTCAACCAACACATTTTCTAAATTGACTTCCGGATATTCTGTAGCCACTGATGCAACCGTTTGCCGCCATAATCGAGAGGATTCGAGCACATTGGCTTTATCTACAGATGATACCCTTCCTCTCCTGTTTTTCGCTAATTGAAACGCCATATGAGCAATACGCCGAATCTCACTTTCTCCATAAATCATTGTGTCTAATGCCCACAATTCACCATCCAACAAACGCCGTTCTCTTGGTTTACCAAAATAAACCCCTCCCGTTAATTCACGCACAATTAATATATCAACATCCGACAACCGTTCTGCCCGCAACGGTGAAGAATTGATTAAATTTGAATGGGGTTTGACAGGGCGTAAATTCGCAAAGAGTTTCAACTCCTGCCGAAGTCCTAACAAACCTTGTTCTGGTCTCACAGAAGCTGTTGGATCATCCCACTTTGGTCCGCCAACTGCTCCAAGCAATATCGCATCAGCTTTTAAACAAGCTTCTTTTGTTTCATCAGGAAAAGCAGCGCCATAAGCATCAATCGCGCAACCTCCTAAGTTGTATTCATGCATCTGAAATTTATGATTATTCCTCTCAGCTATAGCTTGTAATACCTGTTTCGTTGCTTGAACGATTTCTGGACCTATGCCATCACCGGGTAAAAGTACAAGATTAACATCCATATCATTCCTTCATAAAGTTTGATTCTTAATTATAATGTTGGTTCCTTCCTTGAAGGATTTCCTTAACTATTGGTTGGTCTAACCACAATACTAGTGATTGTCTCCATTTTTATATAAAGCAAATTCCATACTATCCGCAAGAGCATTCCAACTAGCTTCGATGATATTCGAGCTGGCGCCAACTGTACTCCAACGTTGTGTTCCATTTTTACTATCAATTAATACTCGAACCTGAGCGCTAGTACCGCTTTCACTATCCAAAATACGGACTTTATAATCATTCAATCTGACCTGAGATAAGATTGGGTAAGCATTTTCTAGCGCTTTCCTTAACGCACCATCTAGTGCATTGACAGGACCATTTCCTTCAGCCGCGGTGTGCATCACTTGATCACCCAAGCGAACCTTAACCATTGCTTCTGCAAGGATACCTCTACCCTGACGATGTTCAACTGTGACAACAAAATCGATTAACTCAAAAGGCGGCTCATAATCTGCCTGTAATCTTTGCATCATCAAACTAACGGAAGCATCAGCGCTCTCAAATGAAAAACCCTGTGATTCAAGATCTTTTATCTGAGAAAGCGCTTCACGAGCCTGTTCACTATCTACATCTACTCCAAACTGATGCGCTTTTTCAACAATATTTCCGCGTCCTGAAAGTTCAGACACTAAGGTACGGCGTTGGTTCCCAACAAGGGTTGGATCGATATGTTGATAACTATCCTCATTTTTCATGATTGCTGCCACATGAATACCTCCCTTATGCGCGAAGGCACTTACACCTACATAAGGTTGATGATGATCATGAGGCAGGTTAGCCACTTCAGATATATAATGAGAGAGATCAGTCAATCGCGTCAAGTTTTCAGATGATACACATTCATAACCCATTTTAAGTTGTAAATCAGGAATCATTGAACACAAATCAGCATTACCAACTCTTTCACCATAACCATTGATCGTTCCTTGAACATGTATGGCGCCAGCACGTACACCCGCCAATGTATTCGCCACACCACAACCACTATCATTATGCATGTGCATTCCTATAGGAATATTTATTTTTTGCCTGACCTTTCGGACAATTTCTTCAACATCCCATGGTAAAGCCCCACCATTCGTATCGCATAATACAACGACATCAGCGCCTGCTTCAGCAGCGGCAATCAATGTATCCATGGCATAGTCCTGATTGGCATTATAGCCATCAAAGAAATGTTCCGCGTCATAAACAACTTCTTTCCCCATTTCCTTAAAGTAGGCTATGCTATCTGCAATCATCCGCAAATTTTCTATCCTTGTTGTTTGGATGACTTCTTCAACATGTAAGTCCCAAGATTTTCCGACCAGAGTAACCACAGATGTACCTGCATCACGAAGCGCCTGGATATTGGCATCATCTTCCGGTCTTGAGTCTTTCTTAACCGTCATTCCAAAAGCGGTGATCTTCGCATTCTTAAATCGCATTAAATTTGTGCGCTCAAAAAAAGCAACATCCTTGGGATTTGAGCCCGGCCATCCGCCTTCAATATAATTGAAACCGAAATCATCTAAACGCGTTGCGATTTTTATCTTGTCATTTAATGAAAGGGAAATCCCTTCGCGTTGTGTACCATCTCGTAAGGTAGTGTCATAGAGTAGTATTTGTGTCATCATAAATTTCCTAATTTATACTAATAAAATTTCGTCATATAACGAATAGAGCTCTTGCATTTTTCATTCAAGCTTGTTTTATTGATTCTTAAAAAACATTCCTTCGTTGCTCATAAGCAAAAATTTCTTTTTCAAACTTTTGTAAATAGCCCAGTTGATCTAACCCTTCCAGAAGGCAAGTCTTATTGAATTTATCAAGGGGGAAATTCACCTTGGATCCATATGGCATAATCAATTCTTGAACCGATAAATCGATTGAAAAACGGGCGCTTGGATCGTTTGTTGAGATTTCAAATATCTTATTTAAAGTATCTGGATCAACTTGCACAGGGAGTAGACCATTTTTCAAAGCATTATTCCGAAAGATATCTGCAAAAGACGAACTTATGATGGCTCTAAGACCCCAACTGGCCAGCGCCCAAGGAGCATGTTCTCTGGATGAACCACATCCAAAATTATCCCCAGCTGCAAGAATGATCGCATCTTGATATTCAGGACGATTTAAAGGGAAAGTTGATTGGGGGATACCAGATTTATCATATCTCCAACTATAAAATAAGCCTTCTGCTAACCCATTTTTATCCGTTACCTTTAGATAGCGTGCGGGAATTATTTGGTCCGTATCAATATCATTAAAGGGTATTGGGATGATATTCGATGAAATTATTTGAAAGGATTGCATCATAGGTTTCTCGATTCGATCTTAATTTTTGATTAAAGGAATGTTCGTGGATCAGTAATTGATCCACTGATCGCGGATGCCGCTGCTGTATATGGACTAGCTAAAAACGTTCGCCCGCCTGGTCCTTGTCGATCTTCAAAATTGCGATTACTTGTACTTACACAGTATTCACCAGGTTGAAGTTGATCACCATTCATCGCTATACACATACTACAACCTGAATGACGCCAGTCAGCGCCCGACTCTTTAAAAATTTGGTCTAAACCTTCTGCTTCAGCATTGCGTTTGACAGATTCCGATCCAGGGACAATCAGAAGGTGGATGTTTTCATGCACTTTATGTCCTTTGAGTAATGAAGCAGCCATACGTAAATCAGAAATTCTCCCGTTGGTACAACTTCCAATAAAGACTGTACTGATTGGATGTCCGAGCAGAGATTGACCAGGCTGCAGATCCATATATTTCAACGCTTTTTGTTGTGCTGTGCGAATATTGATATCCTTTTCCAATTCAGGATCGGGAATTCGGTCATTGATTGATATCCCCATTCCAGGATTTGTCCCATAAGTGATCATAGGAGCAAGTTTTGATGAATCTATTGATAGTGTTCGATCATAACCTGCCCCAGGGTCAGACGGTAAAGAACCCCAATAAGCCAAAGCTTTTTCCCATTCTTCTCCTATTGGAGAGTGGGTTCTCCCCGAAAGGTAATTAAAAGTGATTTCATCTGGAGCAATCATGCCTGCACGAGCGCCTGCTTCAATGGTCATATTACACAGAGTCATGCGCGCATCCATATTTAGGTTGCGAACTGTCTCTCCGGTATATTCGATCACATAGCCGGTTCCTCCTCCCACACCTATTTCAGCAATTAATGCCAGAATCATATCTTTAGAAGTCACACCATCCGATAATCTCCCAGTGAAATCAACCTGAAAAGTTTTCGGTTTATTTTGTAATAAGCATTGAGTGGCTAATACATGTTCTACTTCACTTGTACCAATACCAAAAGCAAGCGCGCCGAATGCGCCATGAGTCGAAGTATGGCTATCGCCACAGACAATTGTCTTCCCAGGTTGAGTGAGACCCAGTTCAGGACCGAGCACATGCACAATTCCACGTTGATCGTTAGAAAGATCGAACAGAGGTACCTGAAAATCTTGGCAATTTTGACTTAATTGTTGTAATTGTTTCGATGCCATCTCATCCACACCATCTAAACTCAAAGTGATAGTTGGTGTGGAATGGTCCATAGTTGCAAATGTCAAATCTGGACGGCGAACCTTCAAACCTTTTTGACGTAAACCTGTAAAAGCTTGTGGTGACGTGACCTCATGAACAAGATGAAGGTCAATATAAAGAACGGTTGGTGAATTTTGGTCTTCTGCAACAATATGTGAATCCCAAATCTTTTGGAAGAGTGTTTTTGGTTGATTGTTTTCCATCAATTCATACCTCAGCGTATGGATTTATTTAAAAGATGAAGTGTCCCAACACCGAGGAATTGTATGAGGCTCGTCAAATTTATAAGCATCCCAATAAGGGTCACACCAAATTTTACTTCTCGTAACTGGTAAGGTTACTTCCTTCGAATCACTGATAAGAACATCCATCGTAGGATCTTTCTGCATAGAAATTGATAATATCGTCGAAAGGTCCCAACGAACAAGTTGTTCATTATTCTCCATGCTTTGATTCAATTGAAAATAACCTCTTTGAAAATCACTTGATTCCGAAGGTGTTAACATATTAAAATCCTTTCACTGATTTATTATTTCACAGGTACTTCAATCTGGTTGATATCTTGATGTCGATATTTCACAACAAGGAGTTTGTTCAGAGCAGCCAAATATGCTTTAGCAGAAGCCACGATAATATCAGTATCTGCACCATAACCACCATAAGTTCTAGCATAGCGGGTTCCGCTCTGAGGAGAAGTCCTTTGTGGTGTGGAGCCATTGATTGTCTCAAGGCGCACAGTCACTTCACCCATTGCATCGATTCCCTCGGTGATAGCATGGATATTGAACTCTAGCAATTTATTTGGAACACCAATAATAGCATCAATCGCCTTATAAGTAGCATCTACTGGTCCAGATCCAATCGCTACTTCGATATGAAGTTTATCATTCGGACCAAGAAGTCGCACGGTTGCCGTCGGCATCCCCATGGTGCCACAACTTACCTGCAATCCATCCAGTTTATAATATTCGGTTGCACGATAGGCTTCATCTTCAAGCAATGCTTCGAGGTCTGCGTCGGTAATAAATTTTTTCTTATCAGCTAATTCTTTAAATCTGGCAAATGTCTGGTTTAATTCAGTTTCTTTTAAATCATAGCCTATTTCAGCCAAATGGGTTTTCAGGGCATGCCTACCAGAATGTTTTCCTAAAACCAATTTAGAACGGCTTAATCCAACCGTCTCTGGGCGCATGATCTCATAAGTCATTTGATTTTTAAGCATACCATCCTGATGAATACCCGCTTCATGAGCAAACGCGTTCGCTCCTACAACCGCTTTATTTGGTTGTACTGGAATTCCAGTATAATTAGATACCATACGGCTGATACGAGAAATCTGAGTTGTGTCAATTCCGGTTTCAAACCCAAAGACAGATCGCCGGGTATGAAGCGCCATAACGATCTCTTCAAGAGAGGTATTTCCGGCTCTCTCTCCAATACCGTTTACTGTGACCTCTGCTTGGCGAGCGCCTGACTGAATACCAGCCAACGTATTAGCAGTCGCAAGCCCGAGATCGTTATGGCAATGTACGGAGACAATCGTTTTTTCAATACCCGGGGTATTTTCGATAATCCCTTTTATTAATCCCCCAAATTCATCTGGCGTTGTATATCCAACTGTATCGGGGATATTAAGGGTTGTCGCGCCAGCTTTAATCGCTTCTCCAAGCACAAGGTATAAAAATTCCGGCTCACTGCGCCCTGCATCTTCTGGAGAAAATTCCACATCTTCACTAAGAGACCTTGCATATGAGACCATTTCCCTAACGCGCTCGATGACCTCTTCTGGGTCTAAACGTAATTTGTACTGCATATGGATCGGTGATGTGGCGATAAACGTGTGTATTCTTGGTCTAGCAGCCTCTCTTACAGCCTCCCAGGCTTTATCAATATCTGATTTTTCGGCGCGCGCTAAACCGCAAATAATGGGCGGAACCTTTTGAATACCATCCTCATATGTTTTCAAATTACCCACTTCTTTTGCAATGCGCTTCACTGCTTCCAAATCATCCGGAGAAGCAGCCGGGAAACCAGCTTCAATAATATCTACCCCCATCTTTGCCAAAGTGCGAGCGAGTTCGATTTTTTCGACTGATGTCAACGTTGCGCCAGGAGACTGTTCTCCATCGCGCAAGGTTGTATCAAAGATTCGAATATAATTCGCATTCATCCTACTCTCCTGGTTTTATTTCAACCGGGTCAATAAATGGCATCATTTTCCGTAATTTAGCTCCCACTTCTTCGATCATATGCTCTTGTTCAATCTTTCTTTGTTTGTTGAACCAAGGTCGACCATCCTGGTTCTCTTTAATCCATTCTTCTGCATACTTACCAGATTGAATATCTTTCAATATATCGGACATTGTATGGCGCGTCTCTTCCGTCACAAGTTTTGGACCTGCGGTATAGTCGCCATGTTCAGCGGTATCTGAAACCGAATAACGCATATAGTTCAATCCACCTCGATACATCAAATCGACGATCAATTTTAGCTCATGCATAGTTTCAAAATAGGCTAATTCAGGTTGATATCCCGCCTCTACCAATGTCTCAAAACCGGCTTTGACTAATGCAGACACGCCACCACATAAGACAGCTTGCTCACCGAACAAATCAGATTCCGTCTCCTCTGCGAAAGTCGTCTTAAGGATGCCTGCTCTCGTTGCACCAAGCGCATATGCATACGAGAACACATTTTCCCACGCCTTACCACTAGCATCTTGGTAAACTGCAATTAAGGATGGTGTTCCTCCGCCTTCCACAAATATTTCACGAACACGGTGTCCTGGCGCCTTCGGGGCAACCATGCTTACATCAATATTCTCTGGGGGGACAATCGTATTGAAATGAATATTGAAACCATGCGCAAACATTAGTGTTTTACCTTCGGTTAGATAAGGAGCAATTTGAGTGGAATAGATTTTGGGCTGCTCGGTATCTGGCGCCAAGATCATAATTGTATCTGCCCATCGTGAAGCTTCAGAGACAGATTTGACCATCAAACCATCCGCTTCAGCTTTTTTCCAAGACTTGCTCCCTTCGCGTAACCCTACACATACATCCACACCACTGTCATGAAGATTCAATGCATGGGCATGCCCTTGAGATCCATAACCAATAATAGCAACTTTCTTATTCCGGATCAAAGCCGGATCAGCATCGTCGTTGTAATATATTTTTGCCATGCTATTTCCTTTTTCCTATTCAACTAGTTTTAATCAACCACTTCTGATTGAATTTTATCTTCTAATCGATGACGACCATTGGCTCCGGGAACATAACGTACACCAGACGTGTCTCCACGCGTCATCGCTACTTTTCCCGTTCGAACCATTTCCATAACACCGATCGGACGTAAGAGCTCTAAAAGACTCTCTATTTTATCGGTCGTGCCAGTGATCTCAACAATGACTGAATCGGGGGCTACATCGACAATTTTTGCTCTAAAGATTGAAGCTAGACTTGCTATCTCTGATCGTTGTCCTGGCTTTGCACTCACTTTGATCAATGCAAGATCTCGAGTGACAGCGTTTTGATTGGTTACATCCTGGACATCGATCACATTGACCAATTTATACAAATTAGCTTCCAATTTCCGAGCATTAAATTCTTCACTTTCCATGACAAGCGTCATACGGGAGACTTTATCGTTCTCCGTTTTTCCTACATTCAATGATTCAATATTAAAATTCCGGCGACGGAAAAGGGAAGCGACTCGGTTCAATACACCTGGTTTGTCTTCCACTAAAGCGATTAATGTATGTTGCATTTTGACTCCTTTTGAACTATTGTTCGTTTCCAGCAGCCTTCTGCTGCTTTATTGGACGGCGGATCATTTCATCAAGATCTGCACCAGATGGAACCATCGGATAGACATCATCTTCTTTTTCTACCCGAAACTCTAGCAAAACAGGTCCGGGTGTCTTGCGTGCAAATTCAATGGCTGGAAGAACATCATTTGATATTTCCACTCTTCTAGCTGGGATACCGTGAGCATCTGCAATTTTGATGAAATCAGGATTTTTTAATGCTGTTTCAGCATATCTTTTTTCAAAAAAGAATTCTTGCCACTGTCGAACCATTCCCAAGAAATTATTATTCATGATTGCAATCTTGATATTTGCATTCTCTTGTACAGCTGTGGATAATTCTGCTTGTGTCATTTGAAATCCTCCATCACCAACGATTGCCCAAATTTCTTCATCTGGGTGTGCAAACCATGCACCAAGCGCGGCAGGCAACCCAAAACCCATTGTTCCCATCCCACCTGAAGTAACCAAACGGTATGGTTTATCAAAATGATAATACTGAGCTGCCCACATTTGGTGTTGTCCCACATCTGTGGCAATGATTGCCTCGCCATTAGTAATATTCCAGATGTCTCGTACAATATGAGAGACATATAATTTCCCATCATCACTCCAAGAGAGAATATCGCGTTCTTCACTCTCTCTTTTCCATTCAGCAATTTTTTCTAACCAGTGTTCATGATCATATTCATCAACCAATGGGATCAGGTCTCTCATTACTGTTTTTAGATCACCGATTAAGGGAACATCAACTCCTACATTTTTATGAACTTCTGATGGATCAATTTCGATATGGATCTTTCGAGCACGCGGTGCGTAGTTGCGTAAATTTCCAGTCACCCGATCATCAAACCTCATCCCGAAACCTAAGATAAGATCCGAATTTTGGATCGCCAGATTACTATACGCTTCACCATGCATACCCATCAAGCCGATATTAAGGGGATCGGAATTCGGAAAAGCGCCTAATCCAAGCAGCGTGCTAGCAACCGGCGTTTGTGTTTTCGTGGCAAAGATACGAAGTTCCTCAATAGCATTTGCCATGAGAACTCCATGTCCAGCTAAAATAACCGGTCGTTCCGCTTCCTCAATTAATGCCAAAGCTTTTTCTAAATCACTTTTTGATGCATGGTCTGGAGGTTTATATCCAGGCAGAGATATCTCCTCAGGATAGACAAATTCCGCAGTCTCGATTTGAGCATTTTTACAAAAATCGATCAACACTGGTCCAGGTCTCCCACTTCTGGCGATATAAAATGCCTCCCGAACAACTTCCGCAACCTCATCAGCGCTGGTAATGAGAAAATTATGTTTTGTGATTGGCAATGTAATTCCAGTCACATCTGTTTCCTGGAACGCATCTCCACCAATAAGATTAGCATCCACCTGTCCAGTTATAAAAACAGTGGGGGATGAATCTAACATCGCTGTCGCAATACCAGTTACCAGGTTTGTGGCGCCAGGACCCGAGGTCGCCATTGCAACACCAACTTTTCCTGAAGTGCGCGCATAACTGTCTGCCATATGAGCAGCGCCTTGTTCATGACGAACCAATACATGATGAACTGGATAATTCATCATCGCGTCATAAACAATCATGATAGCTCCACCTGGAAAACCAAATACCACGTCCACGCCTTCACGCACCATACATTCCCATAAAATTTCAGCACCTGTTTTTTTCATATGATTCCTTACCTTTGATAGTCTTCTAAGATTGTATTTGTTTAACTTTCCAAGACAGCGCCTTGATTAGCACTAGTTACCATTCTTGAATACCTACGCAACCATGAACTTTTCGTATGAGGTTCAAAGGGAGGCAATGATGAAATTCGTGTTTGCATTTCTTCCTCACTCAATTGAACATTCAAGCTGCGATTATCGATGTCTATTTCGATCGTATCTCCATTCTCTAATGCCGCGATCGGACCTCGCGCTGCGGCTTCAGGACTAACATGACCAATACAAGCGCCACGCGTTCCACCTGAAAATCGCCCATCAGTAATCAAGGCTACGCTTTCACCCAATCCCATCCCCATTATGGCTGAGGTCGGTGATAACATCTCTTGCATCCCTGGACCACCTTTAGGACCTTCATAACGAATGACTACAACCTCTCCGGGACGCACCTGATGATCCAATATTCCTTGCATCGCATCTTCCTGACTCTCAAAGATGCGCGCATGTCCTGTAAATTTTTTCATATTAGGAGCGACGCCACCCGTTTTAACAACAGCGCCATCAGGAGCTAGATTCCCAAACAGGATCGCCAGTCCACCTGTAGAACTATGAGGATCTGATAATGACCGGATAACTTTATGATCCTTGATATCCATTCCCTTGATTGATTCTTTCAATGTTGTTCCTGAAACAGTTGGTCGATCAAGATGTAAAACATTGGGCAGTTTATCAATTTCATTAAGGATTGCAGGAACACCGCCAGCACGGTGGACATCCTCCATATGCCAATTTCCAGAAGGACTTACTTTACATAAATAAGGAACGCGCTCCGCTAAAGCGTTGATGCGCTCTAAGGGATAATCTATATCCGCCTCGCCAGCTAATGCCAATGTATGTAAAACAGTATTTGTGCTGCCTCCCATAGCTAAATCCAAGGCAAAAGCGTCATCGATCGTTTCTTCTGTAACGATTTTTCGAGGTGTTAGATCCATTTCAATCAAATTTAAAATCTGAAGCGCTGCTTTTTTTGCAAGTTCTTCTCGTTCTTCACTTAAAGCCAGCGCCGAGCCATTAAAAGGAAGCGCTAATCCAAGTACTTCCATTAAACAATTCATCGAATTCGCTGTGAATAAGCCCGAACATGATCCGCAGGTCGGACAACCATAATCTTCTAGTTCTTTCAAACGACTGTCATCAATTTTCCCTGCTTTATAGGCTCCAACTCCTTCAAAAACAGAGATCAAATCTACGACTTCGCCTTTTGAAGTCACCCCAGCTGCCATAGGACCACCAGAAACAAAAATAGACGGTATATCCAATCGCAATGCTGCCATCATCATCCCAGGAACAATCTTGTCGCAATTCGGGATACAGACCATGCCATCGAATTGATGAGCTTGGATCATTGTCTCCACACTATCTGCAATCAACTCACGTGATGGAAGGCTGAATTTCATTCCCTCATGCCCCATTGCTATTCCATCATCGACTCCGATTGTATTAAATTCAAAAGGAATCGCTCCGGCTTCTCGGACAGCTTCCTTAACTATCTTTCCAAATTCTTGAAGGTGCACATGACCGGGAACTATATCAATATATGAATTGACAATAGCGATAAAGGGTTTCTGAAAATCTTCATCTCTAACACCCGTAGCTTTCAACAATGAACGATGTGGCGCTCTTTCAAAGCCTTTTTTAATTACATCTGAACGCATTTTTTCTCCTAATAAAAGAGACTGCCCGTTGGGCAGTCTCGATAATCACTTTCTGTGGATTTTGGTTCGCTTATCTTTCGACCTCAATCCTCGCTGCCCAATGGGATAATGGATTCTCAATCCCAATAATAAGAACCAAAAGAACAACAAGAATAATTAGTATGAAATAAGCAATCATTTTAGAAATCTCTCTTTTTTTTTCCTTGCTTTAGTTTACAGTTTCCTAGATTATTTGTCTATCGGTAATCTATACAAATAATAAGAACCCTCCTTGTGCAAATTGCACAAGGAGGGACTTGATTCTTAAAAAATATCTTTAATTACTTTTCAATCCCATCATACGATATATATGAAGGGCTAATTGTATAGCTAGGTTTGTTTCGGGATTCTCTAAATCAATATTCATTATTTTGGAAATTCTATCCATACGATAAATCAGGGTATTTCGATGAATAAATAAAGCTTCTGCAGTTTGCGATACATTGCCTCGATGTTGATAATAAGCTTCCAACGTTGTAATGAGCTCATTCGCATTCTCATTAGCAAGAAGTGACCCGATTGTTTCCTCAAGAAATGCTATTAACTCGGGGCTATCTTCAAGTTGCATTAGTAATCGAAAAACCGAAAGATCAGGAAAATAGAAAGGCATCGTTCCATGCAATCGGCGAGCTAATTCAAGCGCTTGACCTGCTTGACGGAAAGAGTTCCGCCAATTATAAAAATCTGCTGCTGGTTTTCCAATACCACACCTTATCGGAGTTTGGGGATATTCCATCCATCCTTGAGAGATCACGTTTTTGGCAAACTCTAGCGCAATTTCCGGTCGTTTCGTGGTTGAGGAATCCTGACAAAAACAAACGACTTCTCCAGCAAAAGAGTTGATCACGATTTTTATTGAACGACGTGAAATTTCTCCATTAATGATGGTTTCGAGTCGACGCCTACTCGGGGGTGAGGGACCATCCCAGCAAAATCGAAGAGCAATATGCGCGGAATGTTCATCCATGTCCAAAGTCTGCATCCACAACCCGGCATCCCGAGGAGTTATATTGTCTTGTAATAAAGCTTCTAGTAAATTTCCCTGAAGACGCTTTTCAACTTCTCGGATAGATTTTATTCGAGCCATCTCTATGGCGCATACAGTTGCCCCCTGATGTATTACCAAGTGATCTAATTCATCTAATTCACCTTTTGGGCAAATCAAAGACAGATAGCCACGCGCAACTTCTCCAACTACGATTGGCGTAATAAGACGAACCAAATTCCCAGGGATTTCTTGACTAATGATTGCTGCCTCTTGACCAGCTTTTTTACGATCATGCAAATCTTCGGGTAACAAATCAATAGAGGTGATATATTCAAGTACATTTATCCAAACACTTGAAAGTGAGACCGAAGGACAGTCAGCGAGGATTCGCATCCGTTTATCTTGGATCAATAACCCATGTCCACTTGTTTCAGAAATATAACGGGCAATACCTTCTAAACCACCGCCTTCAGCAATTATTTTAGATAATTGAGTTTGGATGCGCATCCCTTTTTCAATTAATGCCTCTCGCCTAAAAAGAATAGCATCGATCAATTGCTTTTGAAGAATTTGGAGATCCAAACCATCTGGAATGACCGCTACAGCTAAGCCTATTGGAATAATTATATGCGCTGGTGAATATTCTCCAATAAGAAGAACAGCAGAAGCATTTCTTTCTTGAGCGAGATTGATCAAATCTTGAGAAACATTTAACGCAGATATGATTAAGACATCCCTTGGTTGAAGATTCCGGGGAGAGAGAGAAACCCAATTGATTGGAATATTAGCCTTTGGTTTTTCAGATAGCCAATCAATAGATAAATCCGGCAGGTTATTCAGTAATTCAACAAGGTATACTGGTGAATTTTCCATAAAGCAAGGCTGTCTTATCAACTCAAGAGGGTTATATATTCTTTGGTTGCCATAAATTAGTCAATTTCGCTTCTGGTTCTTGGTTAATTTCATCCCACTCTTCGATATCAATAATGATTTGGGCAAGTGATGCAGTTGTTATTCGTCGATATTCTCCTATCAGGGTTTCTATTAATTCTTCAAGCCCCGGATTATGCCCTATGATCATCACAGAGTTGATCTCTTTAGGTAATTCAGATAACATCTCTAAGTAAGCTTCGTAGCCAAATGAATAGAGTTCACGACTTATTGTAAGAGTACCATCAAATTCAATTTCATCAGCGACTCTTAATGCCGTTTTTTGGGCTCTCTTTGCAGATGAACTCAGAATCAGTTCAGGAACTAGCTGTTGCTCAAAAATAAACTTACCCATTCGCTCGGCATCTTTTTTTCCACGTTTATTTAATGGGCGATCATGGTCTGAAAGGTCATGATCCTTCCAACTAGATTTTGCATGTCGTAATACTAATAAAGTTTTCACGGCTTATTTATCCTTTCTCGAAAGCATTCAGTTCAACCACACGGTCTTCAGTTTTGATTAGATAAAATGGGTTCCAAGCAATACCATAGTATGAAAGCGTGATATCTTTCTTATAAGGTCTAATCGGAAATTCAGTAATTTTTTTGGCGATCTCATCCCAGTGTCTCTTTACCTCGGCTAGAGCTTCATCGCTCGATTTCTCTAATTCGTCTAATTGCTTGAGATAATCTTCAATGGCTTTCTGGGACTCTCCTACATCTGCTTGAGCTTTTTGTGTCATCCTTCGCTTTGTTAAAGACGAAGATATTCGTTTTTTGCGACTGCTAAATAAGCTGATTATTGTTTCAGCATGTGTTCCAAATTCTTCAATCTTTCGCTGGTTCAATTCTTGAAGATCTTCTTCTAATTCTCTTTTTTCCTTTTTAATTTTTGCTTCAAGTGAATCTAGTTTTCGAGAGAAGCTATTCTCTAATTTTGATATTTCTATATCACATTGTTTTTGAGCTTCTTGCTGACATAACTCATGAAAATCTTCGCTAGATACATCCGGTCCAGCGTAGACTTTCAACGCTTCGTTTGCTTTAACCATAACCTCGACATTCCGATAACACCAATCTACAAAGTCTTTTTCTAATGCTTTAAGGATTTTTTCATTTGAAAAAGGTTCTTCCAATGATGCAAATCGAATCTGACTATCGGCTTGAGATAAAATATGCTCGCTTTCGAACGGTTCAGTAAGATAATCTTCCCATCGGATAGATCCACTTGTCTCTGTTTCCATCACTTTGATTGACTTCAAGATTTCAGTATTTAAGTTATATTTTTGTTGAAAGAACCGAATTTGCGCTTGTGCAATGATGGTAGGGTGATAGATCATACCCACCATTTGAGCGCCTTCAGAAATGACCATATCAGATGTTGCTTTCGCTTGAGAAAGCGTTAGATTATTGACAAGAAAGTATTCTGTTATACCGCTAGGCAAAGCTGGCGGTGTCTTTGTTCCAATATTGATCTTCTCTTTAGAAGTAGATTTGGACGGAATTTGTTTTTCGTGAGAGCCTTCTTCCATTGTAGATATCTTGGAAGCTTTTTCGGCTCTGTCTTCTTGTGAATATTGCTTACCAACCAAATAATTCAAAGCTGGAATTTGTGGGCGGGTTAGTGGACCCGCAAGGTAGTTCATTGCCCATCTTGTTTGAAAGAGTCTTCCAGCTTCTTTCGGTTTATCGTGTACGTTATGCAATAGAAATACTCTTTTTCCAAGATTGGATATCATTTGATCATAAGATTTACGATCTAAAGCTCCAGCTATTGCCCCTTCTAAACCATCCAGAAGGCGTTCTTTGTCCGTTTCGGTTTGTAGTTTTCCGACAAACCAAGTACCCGCATTTGAAAGGGCTTTGTAATCTACATCCGAGGGATTCTGAGTCACAAGCACTAACCCCACCCCAAAGGCTCGAGCTTGTTTCAACATACGTAACATAGGTTGTTTTGATGGTGGATTTGCTACAGGAGGAAGGTAACCATAGATTTCATCAAAGTATAAAATTGAACGTAAGGAAGATGTCCCTTTCGTAGATCTCATCCAAATTTCATACGTTGAGATTAATAGCGTAACAAAAAACATACGTTCAGCATCTGATAAATGAGAGATATAAAAAACACTGTGCCTTGGCTTACCATCCTTCCGATATAATAATTTTTCAATATCAAGATCATCCCCCTTCAGCCAGATCTGAAATGCTGGAGATGCCAATAAATTATTCAATAACATTGCGAGTTCAAAACGTTCTTTTGGTGGGAAAAATGTATCCACTTCAAAAACCCCCAATTTCTTAAAAGGAGGCGTTTGCGTTTGGAGTATCAATTCATTGAGATTTAGGTCTTGACCTCGACTCCACGAATGCTCAAATATATTCTGAAGAAGAATATGTTCGCGAGAACGGACAGGATCAATATCATTCATCCCGATCAACCCTAAAAGAGCAGTGACCGTTCCAGATATCTTTTCAAGAAAGAGTTCCCTATTATCCTCCCAAGAAAGATCTGGAGCTTTTAGGGACGTCAAAATATTAATTGGGATCCCCGAAGTTGAACCAGGGGTATAAATGGTGAAATCGACTGATTCTTTTAGAGCTTTTATTCGATCTGAGCCAATTCCCCATTCTTCTAATCCGTTCTTCCATAAATTAGCTGTATCTTCAGATGCCTGTTGAAGGCTTTTTCCTTCACGATCCGCTTGCGTTGGATTTACCCAAGGCTCAAAATCAGAAGGCAATAAATCCGGAAAGTGCAATAAGGTATTCGTTATATCGCCTTTGGGGTCTATTAACAATGCTGGCGTCTTACTAAGAGCTGCTTCTTCTAGTAAGTCAATACCCAAACCCGTCTTACCAGACCCTGTCATTCCCACGATTACAGCATGTGTAGTCAAATCATCTGGATCATATAAAAGGGGCTGTGAAGAGGTTTTATTTTTTCCTTGTTCGAATATCCGTCCTAGATAATATTTTCCGTTTGTATCCATTCCAGCTTTACCTCCTGTCCTATATATATCTACCTACACATAACCCATCATATTATATATCCAAATACCTCTAATGACTTGTATACCTAAAAGAAAATCTCAGTTTTTCATATAATGATAAATCATACCACTAGATCATCTATGAACAAAATCAATCCAAACTTTGATCTATTTCAATCGATTGTAAAAAAATTCTTTCAAATTCATCTACAAATTGAGAAGAAATTTGAGGGTCGTTAATGATTATCGTGTTTTCATCATTATTATTCTCTGCATTATAGCTAAAATTATAAGAGCCCGTAACAACAATTTGCTGATCAATAATAATAACTTTATGGTGCATACTATTTGGATTACTATCCAATCTGAAATCCAACCCCTCTGCGATCAAATTATTAAATTGAGTACCAATATTTGAATGATATTGAGATTTCTCAAAAACGCCAGCTATTTTTACATTTGCATGAGCGCGTTCAATTATTGCTTCTGCGATTTCATCAGAAGTGAAAGAAAATGCCAACAGATAGATGCTCTCCTTTGCTGATGTAATTCTTTCAATAATATGATCAATGGTGTCATCTTCGGGTGAAAAGAATACTTCAATATCAGAATTCCCGATACTAAACAGATTTATGGTTGAATTGCGAGGCGAAGTCGGACCAAACTGATCATGGATGAACATCTCCTCAAACTCTTGCGTATAAATTTCTGCTACGCTGCTTGAATGAATGCAAATTATATGATTATCATTGCGATAGGCTCCATTCATTGAGAAGTTCATCGATCCAGTCCAGACTTGTTTCCTATCGATGATCACAAATTTATTATGCATCAATCCTTCACGCCTGTCTCCAAGAATAGGGATTCCAGCATCCATCAGATCTTTGATTTCTTTTTCATGGAGAAAATTACTTTCCACAACCATTCTCACAGGTATTCCCCTTTGATAAGTATCGATCAATGCATCCCGTATACTCCACAAATCCAGATACTGAGCGGCAATATCGACACTT